>Ga0335082_10004436_pt1 | contig 15297 bp, 10 predicted proteins | sample Lox_Sample_41_FD_206718 | JGI IMG/M metagenome (GOLD analysis project Ga0335082, IMG submission 206718) | Soil microbial communities from Loxahatchee National Wildlife Refuge, Florida, United States - Lox_Sample_4.1 | ecosystem: Environmental > Terrestrial > Soil > Wetlands | place: USA...
CGGTTCCAGTGGAATACCTGTACGGCCGCTCGCCACTGGAGCGTCAGGGCGCGCTGGTCTTCCAGGTGAAGCAGTGCCGGAATTGCCATTCCATCGGCGGCTCCGGAGGCAAAAGGGGACCGGAACTTGACCGGGTTGCAACTCGGCTGACCCGCAACCAGCTTGTGCGGCAGGTGATTCAGGGTGGCGGCAACATGCCGGCCTACGCCAAGAACCTGAACCCTGCGGAGGTGACCGCGCTGGTGTCTTTCCTGGAAACGCTCCATCCGCCAAACCAGTTGCCCGCCCGGGACGCATCGCAGGCCGTGCTTACGGAAGAAGAGCAGGGCCGCGCTCCCGCGAGCACCCGCTGACCGCCATGCCCTCCGTGCCTCATGCTGTGCTGCGTTCGTGGGCGGTTCCTCCCGCGGCGACCTTCGCGATTGTCTTGACAGCCCTGATATACCTGCGGGGCTGGTGGTTGCTGCGCCGCGCCGGTTCGCCTGACATCCCGCTGTGGCAGGCCGCAAGCTTTCTGGCCGGGCTCTTCACGCTCTGGGTCGCCCTGGCCTCGCCGATGGACGTCTTCAACAGATTCGTCCTCACCGCGCACATGCTGCAACACATGCTGCTGATGATGGTTGCGCCGCCGCTCATCCTTCTTGGAGCCCCACTGGTACCCATGGTCCGCGGACTGCCGATCTTCGCGGCGCGTGAATTTGCAGGACCGTTTCTGAATTGGCCGGTTGCGCAGCGGATTGGCCGCGCGCTGACGCATCCGGTCTCGGGCCTGTTGCTGATGGGCGCCGCAATGTTTGCCTGGCACATACCGGTGTTGTACGAGCTGGCTTTACGATCTTCGACATGGCATCAGGTCGAGCATGCCTGCTTTTTTTTTACATCCATCATTTTCTGGTGGCCGGTGATTCAGCCGTGGCCCAGTCACGCTCAGTGGCCGCGCTGGGCGATGGTGCCATATCTGCTGATTGCCGACCTTCAGAACACGATTCTGTCTGCCATCCTGACCTTCTCCGATCGCGTGCTCTATCCTTCGTACTCGGCTGTCCCGCGCTTGTTTGGGTTGTCGGCGCTGCAAGACCAGATCGCCGCCGGCGCCATCATGTGGGTCGTCGGCTCGCTGGCGTTCGTGGTTCCGGCAGCCATCCTTGCTGTGCAATGCCTCTCGAGAAGGCATGTACAACTCCAACCTGCCGCGTCCCGCAAGCGTGTCAAGTCGCTCGATCAGCAATTTGCGCCGACTTCACAGGCATCTCGGTTCCCGCGCGCTCAATCAAGGACGAGGATGATCGAGGCAGTTTCGTTCCTCGTGCTCTTCGCGGCCGCCGGCCTCTGCCTGGCCCGCTTCGCAGCGGGCTCGGACGACAGCGACGACCAGGAGCTGCGATTCCAAGGTACTTCCGGGCTGTTGGCCGTCGCCGTTTTCGCTCCCTCAGGAGATCCAGCCCCTGGGCTGTCGCCATTCAACGTGCTCGTCCAGGATCGAAGCACGGGAGACGTGCTGCTGGATGCGGCCGTTGAGCTCAACGCTCATGCCGCCGCTGACGTGCCGACGCCTGCTTCAACGGTGCACGCAAGCTACGAGAATTCGGAGAACAAGCTGCTGCAATCCGCCGAGGTGAACATGGCGGTCCCGGGTGACTGGATGCTCAATGTTGTAGTCCGGCGCAAGGACGGAGCAGCGCAATTTTCGCTGCCGATTCATGTGGCTAAGGAAGAAGCGGAAGCCGCATTCCCCTGGACCTGCGGCACTCTCCTGGCATTCGCGGTCATCCTCTTGCTCGCCTATATTCGAAGGCATCGCGCACCCAAACCTTGCGCCTCCCTCCCGCGAGTGGCGTAGGTATCGCGACCGATGTGCTGACCGCAACGTTCACCCGGTGTGCGACGAATATACCTGCCTTGAAACGGCGCTAATATTTCGGCACCGTCGGGTCCACCTTCTCCCCCCACGCAAGAATCCCGCCGGCCAGGTTCCTTACCTTGCCGAAACCCGCTTGGCGAAGCAACGTGACCGCCTTGGCGCTGCGGACACCGCTGCGGCAATGGGCGACAATCTCTCGGCTGGAATCCAGTTCGTTCATGCGCGCGGGCAGGTCGCCCAGCGGGATGAGATAGCCTCCGAGGTTGCATATCTGGTACTCGTGAGGCTCCCGCACGTCGAGGATGAAGACGTTGTCCCCATTGTCGAGGCGCGCTTTCAGCTCAGCAGGCTGAATCTCCGGCACGCTGGCGGTCACTGGAGCTTCCTCGCCGCGAATGCCACAGAACTCTTGGTAGTCAATCAGTTCATGAATGGTGGGATTCGCGCCGCACATCGGACAATCCCGATTCTTGCGCAGCTTCAGCTCGCGAAAGCGCATGCCGAGCGCGTCCACCAAAAGCAGGCGCCCAATCAGCGATTCACCGGAGCCAAGGATCAGCTTTATGACCTCCGTCGCCTGAATTACGCCCAGCAGTCCGGGAAGTATGCCCAGCACGCCGCCTTCGGCGCACGACGGCACCAGCCCGGGAGGTGGCGGCTCGGGATACAAGCAGCGATAGCATGGGCCGTCTTTGGTCGCAAATACGCTGGCCTGCCCTTCAAAGCGAAAGATGGATGCATAAACGTTGGGCTTACCGCTGAGCACGCAAGCATCATTGACGAGGTACCGTGTGGGAAAGTTGTCGGTGCCATCGGCGATGATGTCGAAGTCGCGAAACAGATCGAGTGCGTTGGCGCTGGTGAGCTTGGTTTCAAACTTGCGAACGTTGACGAAGGGATTGATTGCCTCGAGCTTCTCTGCCGCAGAGTCCAGTTTAGGACGGCCAACGTCCTCCACGGTGTGAATGATCTGGCGCTGCAGATTGGTGAAGTCAACTACGTCGAAGTCGACCAGCCCCAGGGTGCCCACACCGGCGGCGGCGAGATACAGCGCCAGCGGCGAGCCGAGTCCGCCCGCGCCGATGCACAGCACGCGTGCCGCCTTCAGCTTCTGCTGGCCCGTCATGCCGACTTCCGGCATGATGAGATGGCGCGAATAGCGCAGGACCTCGTCGTTGCTCAGGGTTGTTGCCAGCGGACTGTTGACTGCGACCGAGCCTCCCGCAACTGATGGAACGATCGAAACCGTGTCCGTTTCTTTCAGGGGAGTGTTTCCGTTTTCTAGATAACGAATGTCCTCGTCGTTCACATACACGTTCACAAAGCGCCGCAATTTGCCATTTTCGGCAAAGAGCTGTTTGCGAAGCTCGGGATACCGGCCGGTCAGCTTGTCCAACATCTCGCCCACGGTGTTGGCCGAAACTTCGACGGTCGCCTGCTTGGCGGTGTACTGGCGCAACGGAGTCGGTATCGATACTTTCATGTTCTAGCTATGATGCCATCTCTGGTTGACCGGATTCAGGCGCTCAGCGGTCATTCAACCCGGATTTCCTCATCTTCAAAATACTTGGTCTCATCTTCGCCAGGATTGGCCATGAGATTGAAGGAAGTGGTCTCCGTTGCTTTGCCATTGATCACGCTGGTGATGACGTACGAGCAGCCCGTCCAGTGAGCTTCCGCGAGATCGGTCTGCGACCAGCGCGCGGGGTGGTCAGGATGCGAATGATAAAAGCCGACGATGTCCTGCGCCCGCCCGCGCGCCTCGCGCTGGATGCGCACCAGCTCCCGCGGATCAATGAGGTAACGATCGTGCGGCGAGTCCGAACGCAGATTGCCGCAGCGCACGACGCCTTTGACGCTTTTCACGCCTTCACCATCGGCCTCACCTACCAGCACGCCGCAGCATTCGTCCGGATAGGTCTCCTCGCCGTGACGACGAAGCTGCTCCCATGTCCCTTTGCTGATCTTGAGTGCCATGTCGCCAAGGGGCTAGGGCCCAGGGGTTAGCTTAGGATGCGACGAAAATGGTGCTCGCACACACTAATCTCCAGCCCCTAATCCCTGCTTTACAGATCGTCCCAGAAACTCTCGCTCAGGTATCGGTCGCCGGAGTCGGGAAAGATAGTCACAATGACCGAACCCGGTTCAGCTTCTTCGGCCACTCGCAGGCTGGCAGCCATCGCTCCAGCGCCGGAAATGCCCGCCAGCAACCCTTCTTCGCGGGCCAGCCGCTTCAGCACTGCATACGCTTCTTCGGTGCTCACCCAAACCTCTTCGTCCGCGACGCTAAGGTCGTAGATCTTCGGCACAATGGAACTGGCCATGTGCTTCGCCCCCTCGATGCCATGAAAAGGGGAATCCGGCTGCACCGAGATGCAACGAATCTTCGGATTGAGTTCCTTCAGCTTGCGCGATGTGCCGATGAATGTGCCGCTGGTGCCGAGCATGGACACGAAGTGGGTCGCACGGCCTTCGGTTTGCTGCCAGATCTCCTCTCCGGTCGTGCTGTAGTGCGCGCGCCAGTTCGCGTCGTTGGAATACTGGTCGGCGTAATAATACTTCCGGGGATATTCGGCTGCCAATTCGCGGGCCTTGCGGATGGCACCATCCGAGCCTTCCCCGGCATCGGTGAAGACGATCTCCGCGCCATACGCCCGAATCGTCCGCTTGCGTTCTTCCGAAACGTTTTGTGGCATGCACAAGGTCACCGCAAAGCCCTGTGCGGCGCCCATCATGGCATAGGCAATTCCGGTATTGCCGCTGGTGGAATCGAGCAGCGTCTTGCCGGGACCGAGCGTTCCAGCCGCAATAGCCTCTGCCACAATGTTCGCGGCGGAGCGGTCTTTCACCGACCCTCCAGGATTTGCCCATTCGGCCTTGGCTAACACTTGCACACTTGGCAAATCTCGCGTCAGTCGCTCAAGTCGCAGCAGTGGCGTGTTGCCGATGCGCTCCAAAGTGCTTCGCCCGAGCGTCCGCGGTATCAGCGCAAGCCTCTGGCTGGATTGTCCCATGCAGCATTGGATGAACGAGGATAGCCTCAGGAAGCGCCGTTCGCCGCCCGCTTTCCGCCACTCGCCGTCCACTTTTCGCGGCTCAACCGAGTCGTGGGTTTGACCCCCTGAAGTTCTTGTCCTGAGCGGAGGACTAGGCCGCGCAGCCGCGAATTGTAACCCCACTTTGCCGCCTAGGCGCCTGGCTGATATATAATCCGCGCCATCTCCCAGAACCAGGTGATCGGCCATGAAATCGGTCCTGACGCCCTTGGACTTCCTGGCGCGCAGCGCCGCTGTTTACCCTTCTTGTACCGCGGCTGTGGACGGCGACCGCCGCTTCACCTACGCACAATTTCAGGATCGGGTGCACGCCTTCGCCTCTGCCCTGCAGCGCGCCGGCATCGTGCCTGGCGACCGCGTTGCCGTACTGGCGCGCAACAGTCTGCTGGCGCTTGAAGCTCACTTTGCCGTCCCGCTCATCGGCGCAGTACTGGTCATGCTCAACATTCGCCTGCAGAGCGCCGAATTGGCTACCATTCTTAACCACAGCGGGGCCAGGCTACTTATTGGCGACGATCTGGTCTTACCGTTGCTCGCGATTGCAGGCCAGATGCCGGGGCTCGATCGCATCGTCATCAACCACGAGGAGTTCCTGCGCAAGGGCGCCGCGCCAGCCGTGCCGCACCAACCGGCAGAGGACGATGTCATCTCCATCAACTACACCAGCGGCACGACAGGCAATCCGAAGGGCGTGATGTACACCCATCGCGGCGGCTACATGAACGCCATCGGCGAGGTCGTCGAGCACGGCCTCACCAGCCGGTCCGTCTATCTCTGGACCCTGCCCATGTTCCACTGCAACGGCTGGTGCTTCCCCTGGGCGGTCACCGCGGTTGGTGCGCGCCACGTCTGCTTGCCCGAGGTAAATGCCGAGCGCGCGGTGGACCTTATCGAGAAGGAAGGAGTCACGCATCTTTGCGGGGCTCCGGTCGTCGTCCGCACCCTGACCGAACACTGCTCGCGACGCGGCATTCGTTTCGAAAGCGGCCTGCGAATGGTAACCGCTGCCGCGCCGCCTCCGCCGGCGGTGATTCGTGCTGCTGAGGAAATCGGCATCGAGGTCACCCACGTTTATGGTCTTACCGAAACCTATGGCCCGCATTCCGTCTGCGCCTGGCACTCGGAGTGGAACTGCGAGCCGCTGGAAAAGCGTGCCGTGCTCAAGGCGCGACAGGGCGTTCCTTACGTCCTTTTCGGCACCGACATGCGGGTGGTGGACGATGACATGCGCGACGTTCCCGCCGACGCGCAAGCCATGGGCGAAGTGGTGATGCGCGGCAACAATGTTATGCTCGGCTATTACAACGAGCCCGAGGCTACGGAAGCTGCCTTCCGCGGAGGCTGGTTTCACTCCGGTGATCTCGCGGTCATGCATCCCGACCGGTACATCGAAATCCGCGACCGCGCCAAGGACATCATAATCTCAGGGGGAGAAAACATTTCCTCGGTGGAGGTGGAGCGCGTGCTGTACGAACATCCCGCCGTGCTGGAAGCCGCGATCGTCGCGCATCATGATGACAAGTGGGGCGAGGTACCCCATGCCTACGTGCTGCTGAAAGAGGACTCGACGGCCACGGAATCGGAACTGATCGACTTCTGCCGCACGCGCCTTGCGCACTTCAAGTGTCCGAAAGCGGTGCACTTCGGTCCGTTGCCCAAAACTTCCACCGGAAAAATCCGCAAGAACGTGCTGCGTGCGCAGGAACGCGCCGCCATAGCCCCATGAGGAGATTGCTTCATGTCGTACCAGAGCATCTTGTTTGAAGCCGAAGGCCCCATCGCCGTCGTCACCCTCAGCCGCCCCCAGCGCCGCAACGCGCTGTCGCTGGAGTTGATGACCGAGCTCATCGCCTGTCTCAACGAAATTGGCCGCGATCGCTCGCTGCGCGCCGTCATCCTTGCCGCCGCCGGAAAAGTCTTCTCCTCCGGCCACGACCTCAGTGAGATGGTCGGCCGCGACCTCAATGACTACCGCGAAGTCTTTGACGTCTGCACCGAGCTGATGACGCGCATCCAGTCCATACCACAGCCGGTCATCGCGCAGGTGCAGGGTATCGCCACCGCCGCCGGCTGCCAGCTGGTCGCCACCTGCGACCTTGCTGTGGCCTCCGATCAGGCAGGCTTCGCCACGCCCGGCGTCAAGATCGGTCTCTTCTGCACCACGCCCATGGTCGCGCTCAGCCGCGCCATCGGCCGCAAGCGCGCCCTCCAGATGCTGATGACCGGCGACATGATCGATGCCCTCACCGCCGTTGAGTGGGGACTCATCAACATCGCGGTTCCCGCCTCCGAGCTGGAGCAGCAGACGCGCAAGCTGGCGACGCGCATCGCTGAAGCTAGCTCGCTGACTGTCGCCCTGGGTAAGCAGGCCTTCTACACCCAGATCGACCTCGACCAGCCCAAGGCCTACGCCTACGCCAAGGAAGTGATGAGCATGAACTCGCTGGCCGCGGACGCGCAGGAAGGCATCTCCGCCTTCCTCGAGAAGCGGCAAGCATGCTGGGCAGGGAAGTAAGGTCGCTGTCAGCCGTCAGCAATTAGCCGTTAGCTCGAAGTATTCTGTCTTACGTTGGTTTCGCGCTGCTCGCCGTCCCTAGCGGCTCGCCGGTTTCTCGTTTTGCTTCATCCAGTCCCGTAGCGCCTTCATTTGCTCAGTCGAGAATGGAGCGTCAGACTTTGGGTCGCGGCTGTGGACGAGGAGTTCCGGGGCGAGAATGACCGGCGCCGGATCCAGCAGCGCCTTGCGAGTGCGTGGAACCAGGACATAGCGATAGATCAGGCGATCGAGCAATGGCATTGAGGTCCAGGTATCAATCTGCGAAAGGAATTCGTCGGCTGTGAAGCGCGGGTCCTGGGCGCAACGCGTGAAAAACGTCAGCAAGGGCTGGATGTCGGTGGTGTGGCCAAGAACAGCCGGAACCATAGTGGGTATTTCATCAGGTGAGTTGCGCGTGGAAGTCGCATGGCAGAGGGCGCAGTTGCCGCTGACGCGGATGTACCCGATCCTCTGCTTGGCAAAGCCAACCGGCATCTCGATGCCTTCCTCCCAGGAGAGGCCGAGAGCAGCATAACCACCAGGCTTCGGCATGTACTCGGGAAACATGCGCGGCATGGAAAGCCAGATCCAGTAAGGAATTCCGGCGACCTGCTGCGCATCAACGGAGCCGTAAAGAAAGATGTCGCGCTGGTCGGCGGTGATCCAGGACGGCTGCGGCACGACGCGGTAGAGCTTCCACCAGACGGTAATGCCGATCACGACCACGAGCACGACAAGAACGACGATCAGGATTTTCGTCTTCATGTCCTCATCCTTAGATCAGAACGTCTTCAGGTACTCAATCAGGGCGCGCTTCTCTTCGGCGGGCAGATTGGTTCCGTAAGCCGGGCCCTCATGGCCGCCATTGCCGTTGCCGCGCTGCGTGGTATCGAAGGCAAAGAAGCGATGACCATCCTGCTCGGCGACGTTGCTTACGAAGCCAACATTTTGCGGGTCGAAGACATCGTTGCCGCGGTAGAAGAGCTTGGTCCGCGTTGCCGCCGGTTCGAGCAGTTCGCGCAGGTTGGGAACGGAACCGTTGTGAAGATACGGCGCGCGCAGCCAGATCCCGTCCAGCGGCATGTTGGCGTAGCCGAAGGTCTTGCGAAAGTGGGTGAAGCGTTGGGGATAAGGCGCATCGAAGCCCCAATCCTTCTCGTAGCCGGCGTACAGGGTGCTCTGGTTCGCGGCCAGCTCCCACGTGTAAGAGTCGAGACGCCAGCGGTCCGTGCCGATGGCGGCGATGGGAACCACGGTACCGACGCGCTCGTTTGTCTGCGGCGGATTGTTGCGGAAGGGCGCTTCGCGGGTGCCGTGACAACCGGCGCAGTATTGCTGATAGACCGGCGCGCCCTGTGCGGCGAGGCCCTTATCAATCGTATAAGGATAGGGTGGCGGCTGCGCCGTCTCGAGATACTTGGCCATACGCAGCACGCGGTCAACGTCGAGGTTCACAGGAAACGCACCGGTGCCGAACGCGGCGGAAAGATTGCGTTCGTCCACCGAGGTGTTGTTGCCGTCCCAGTGGAGGTGCATGCCCTTGCGCGGACCCTGGTTCCAGATGGACGGGAAATCCACGTTGCCCATGAGTTCTCTGGGGTCAGCGTACTGCATGGGGAAGTTGAGCAGCGCCTTGGGAGCGTTGAAGGTATCCACCCGGCCCGGGCCCCAGGTAGCTGTGTCGACGAACGCCAGCCGCTGGCCAAGCACCAGCAGCTTGTCACGCATGAGATAGATGGCAGCGTACTTGAAGATCAGCCGGTTTATCAGATCAGGCTTGGCGATGAGGCGATTGGGATTGTCCTGCATCGCCGCGATCTGGTCGAGAAAACGGTCCGGAGTGAACTTCTGGTCCTTGGGGATCGTGGTCAGGAACGTTCCCCATGCGCCGAGGTCGAACTGATGCGCCGGCATGCCGGGAATGATGCGCGGGGTCGCGCCAGGCTCGTCGCGCACGGTGCCGATGTGGCAGGATCCGCAGTTGAGATAGACCACATCGATGCCGCGATAATTCCGCATCGACATGCCGAGCGGCAGCGCATAACGGGGATCGGCTCCGGGTTCGTAAATCATCCCGAAGGCAGAATAGCCGCGTCCGGGCGTCTTGTCGGGCAGGTATTGCGGAAAGATCTCGGGAAGGGTGATCCAGATCCAGTATGGAATGCCGTTCATTGTCTCGCCGCCGGTCGAGCCGCGCATGAAATGCATGGCATCGTCCGCGTAGTCGACTGGACGATTACGCGTGAATCGCTCGACCAGGTAAAGACCGGACACAATGACGACCGCAAGCACCACCAAGCTGGCGATGCGGACCCACCGGCGCTTGGGCGATGGCGAAGTCGAGGTGTTCATGGCTGGAATACCTCCTTCCAGCGGAATGCTGGGGCGTTGGTTGAAGAACCGCGCCGCGCGCCGAAAAACGCTCTTGCGCTGACGGTAGCCACGCTCCGTTTGGCTGGCGGCGCGGCTCTGGACGCTGCAGGGATAAACGCTTCTCCGCAGGTCGGTGAGAAAGCCGTGCGGCTCAAACCCGCGCCCCGCAACCGGGTCGAAGTGGAGAGCTTCCTGGTCAATTGCAATCTCTTCTTCGAAGCGGATTTCACCTATGGCCTGGAATGGGCCACCCGCGTCGCCGGTGCGCTGGACTTCGATGCGGATAGCCGCATGGCGCGCTACCGCATCGCTAAGACCCCGCTCGCGTCCTGCGCCATCGTGCGAGTCCGCGGCCGGCGGGATCCTGCCAACATCGGGGACGAGACGCACCCATACGTCAAGCTTGCCATCGTCAATCTGATATGGAACGTCGGCGTAGTAAGTATTCTGGAAGTAATCGAACTGATGAAGCCCGTACCGCTTGCCGCCGGTTGCCAGGTTTACCAGCAGTTTCCACAACCGGTCGCCGCCGGCGGTGCAAAGCATGTCGAGATCGTCACCGGGGCGGCGTTGCAGCCTGATCTCATCCGCCGTAGAGGGGGAGTAATAACGCGAAGCGATACTGGGTGCATCGGGAACATGGTCGGCCAGCCATGCCGGCCATCCTTTTTTCATGACGCCCATGCCGATGCGCATGAGTACTGCGCCGGCCAATTGTTCGGAAGCGCGCGCCAGAGTGGCATCTTGAGGCTGTAGCGATCGCACAGTACCGCGAAAGACGCGACCATCCGGATGGAACGTACGCGCATTGCGCACAATACCGCTGATGAAGCCGAAGAATCCCGCAGTCCAACGGGCGATGAGCGGGACCCGTCCCGTTTGCACGCCGTAGCGAACGTCCCTCTGCCACTCCGACAGCGTCCACAGGAATCCGCCGATGTCGGCCATCACGAAGGCCAACGCGAGGGAGGCCGGAAGAATACTCCAATACCAGAGCAGAGCAACCATCGCCGCCACCAGCGGCCGAGTGAGCAACGATGCAAACACGAACCCCTTGGCAACCAGGCTCCCCCCGACCACGTACAGCATTCCCAGGCCTCCGACCAGCAGGCCAGCTAGTCGGAAGTAGTTCGGACCCTGAGGTGCAAACGATTGCAATTGGAGTATTGATTGAACCCAGCAGGGAAAGATGAGCGTGACCGATCCCAGTACCAGAATCAGCCAACCGAAGAGCTCCGCTGAACGAGCGGCGCGACTCTGCTCCTGAATCCCAGGCCCACCAATGTTCTCGCCATGCTTGACGTCGGCCTGCCATGAAAACGCCGTCCACAGGAAGCTTCCGAAGTCGCTGATCGAGAACGCCACCGCCATTGGCCCGGGGAGGATGCCCTTGTACCAGAGCACCGCCATGACCGCCGGTACCAGCGGCCGATCCAGCAGGGAAGCGACGACAAACCCTTCGGCATTCAATCGGCCGCTGACGACGTACAGCACTCCCAGGGCGATAATCAGCACGCCAACCAGATGGAGATAGTTGGTGTCCTGCAGCGAAAGCGCGGGAAGGTGCAACAGCGCTGCTGTTCCGGACGGAGTCAGTAGGATGGTGATTCCAAGAAGAAGTTCGATATAGCCAAAGTACTCGACCGAGCGCGCGGCGCGAGTCTGTCCTTCGGCCTTTGTCATAAGGCGGCGAAACATCTCGCTCAGCGCAGGCGTCGTCATGGACTCCACTTCTCCTCAGCGGTTTCTAGCGAAGGAGCCGATATGAAACCACCGACCCAGCAAATTCTAAGAACGTGCCGCTCCCCGGCACCGTGAAGATGAACTGGCATCATGGAGTCGGGAACTGTAGCGAAAAGTTGATAATCCTCTTCTTGTCCCAATACACAACGCCCAGATACGTTCCCGGACCGATCTGGCGGATCTCGTCGCGAATGTGATTGGCCACGAGCGAAGTCTTGGAATAGTCGAGCACGATGCATTCCTTGCCGTCGAACCAGCTCTTGTCTTTATAGACCTGGGCGACAATCGCGTTCAGCCCAAAGGCGAGAAGCCGATTGGTCAGCGTCCCGTGCGCCGCGTCGAAGGTTTTGCCCTGCCAGCCAAAAACATTGATGACGTGAGCAATCTCCGAGCTGAAACGCGTGCCCGGTGCGATGATGGCCGTGCCTTGTGCTTCGCCGTTGGGAATGTCCCCTGCCGGACTCTGGGAGAACAGGTCGTCAAGTTCCTTCTGGGACATGCTGATCAGTTGCGTGGCCGTGTATGCCATAGGCTGAATTCCTCCATGTGCCGATGTGCCATGCGGGCCTCGGCCTCGGTCATATTCCGGGAAGTGCCCCCCGTGAGAGTGTTGCCCACTATGGCTGCATCGACGCTCTTTGTCAATGGCCGGAAAGTTCCGGTCAACTACTATCGCGACACCACTTCGGGCGCAGGGGTTCGCCTTGCATCGGCCAGGATGACGTCTGCCGCCTTCTCGCCAATCATGTACACCGAGCTGACGATGAAGAAGCCGGGGATGCGGGGAAATACCGACGCATCCACCACCCGCAGGCCTTGCGTGCCATGGACGCGGAAGTTGCTGTCCAGCACGCCGTTCTGCTCGCGCAGGCCAATCGCGCAACTACAGGAAGCGTGGTGGCCCCAGGCGTGGTGGCGCACGAACTCGCGCAGTTGTTCGTCCGACTGCACATGTTCTCCGGGCAGTACTTCCTCGGCGATGAGCTTCTGCCGCTTCAACTTCCTCGTCAACATACGAACAAACTTAACGCCATCCACCACCGAGTTCAGGTCCTCTCCGCCGTCGTCAGTTCCCTCCTCGAAATAGCGGAAGTTGACCAGAGGGGTATCGAGCGGATCGGGGGAGCGCAGTGTAACCTCTCCGCGGCGGTTGTTGGTGTGCGCCTTCAGCACAGCCCAGGTCAGGTAGTTCAGGTTCTTCACGAACAGGTCGGAGTAGGTTGGAAAGTAGCCCTGGAAGCGGCCCAGAAAGGCGACACAGAAGAGATCGGGAAGCGGACGCTCGGGCGCCGACCGCTTGAACATCGACAGCATCGCTCCATTGGTGATATAAGGCCCGTCTCGCGCGGTGCTCCATTCCTGATACTGCGGGTCTGTGGTGTCGAATTTCGCGCCCTGAAAGATGTGCCACTGGTCGAAGTTCATCCGGTTGACGACACCAACCTCGTAGCGGTCCTGCAGGTTCTTACCGACGCCAGTGAGAGCAACCTTGACTTCGATTCCATGTTGCTGCAGGTGTTCCGGCGGCCCAATGCCCGAGAGCATCAGCAGCTGCGGGGTGTTGAACGCCCCGCCTGCGAGGATGACTTCACGTGTGGCGTAGAGCCGCCGCAGTTCTCCCGGGCGGTTATTGGGGCGCGCATGAGCTCGATACAGCCGCTCGCCGCTCAGGTATTCGACGCCAACTGCGCGGCAGTTCTCGTCCAGGAGTACACGCGTAGCCAGGGCGTTGAGTCTAATCTCTAAATGGTTCGGATGTTTGTCGGCCACCTCCAGGAGACGCTCGCGTGTTCCGACACGCGCGTGGTTGCCCGTAGTCAGCGGCGTGTAGCGCATCCCGAACGAATTCTCTTCCCCCGTGCGCCAGTCATTGGGGTCGAGCAGGCTCTCGAACAGCCAGCGCAACCGTTCCCCCACATAGCCAATCTCCTTAATGGCCTCAAGTGCGGACTCAAAAATGGTTTCCAGCAGATCGCGATTGCTGATGGAGATCATCGGAATGGCTTTTTCGGTACGAAGCCAGCCCGTGAACCCGTGTCGCGTAGGGTTGATGCCGAAACGCGAGAGCCATCGCCAAAACGGACGGTGATGGCAATTCTCCAGGCGCTGGAAGTACCCGCGCATGTTATCGGCGCTCCACGAGGAGTCGCCGGTGAGCGCCGCGATGTTGTCCCAGTCGGCGTCGTGCGGATAGACCAGGATCATGGCATTATGCGATGTGCATCCGCCCAGCGTCCCGGCGCGGGGATATAGCACACCTTCAATGTCGCTGCCCGGCTTGTTCCACTCCTCGCGGTACTTTGGGTCTTTCTGCTGCAGTTGTTCACTGCTGCGATACTTCCGGTCCTGGAACTGCACCTCGTCCTTGCGGTAGTGACGGACGAAGAAGTCCCACTTCAGGGCTTCGTTCTCGCTGGCAAAAGGATGAAAGCAGGGAACATCGTAATCGGAGGGCAGGCGGTTGGCATGCGAAACCGGATCGCCGCCCATTAGTTTCTTGGGATCGCCACCCGCCTCCAGCAAAATGACCTTGTGGCCCGCTTCCGCCAGACGCGCCGCCACGGTCCCCCCGCCGGCGCCTGAGCCCACAACGATGTATTCACATTCAGCTCGCGGAGTTTCGTCCGTCGTCATGGGTCGCCATTTCCTGGTAGCGAGAAGTAACGCCCGGGGACACGCCAGCTCTCATCGCCCCAGAAGTGATTTGCAGAACTGTGGCGAGATTATATCTGACAAACGCCCACACTTATGGGACCTGTCCGCCTCGCGCCCATCGCCACAGGAAGTAGCAATATCGGCCGGGCGAGTGATCCACCAGCGCGGGCGGCGGTGCCTGGTGCTCCAGGAAGCCTTTGGAAGCAGCCACCGCGGTGCCTAACACCTTGACGACCGTGACCAGTTCCGGATCGTCGGTGACTCCGCTGGGCGCGACGTCCCCGTTCTGATCGATGTGCATCAAGCCGGAGGTGTGGTCGTAAAACCTGTCCTTCGGTGGAACGGTGGTGACGAGATCGTGATTGTCAACGAACCGATGTATCCCGAGGTCCGCTCTGGTTTGAACCTCATCGCAAAAAGGCGTGTTACCAGCCCGCGGAGAGCCGTATGTGTACAGGGCCGTCTTGCTGCTTCCGAAGCGGACGATGGCGAGAGTCGCCAATGCTGCCCCCAAGCTGTGCCCGGTAAAGAAGATGGCCGCAGCCGGATGCTGCGCTCGATACTCACTCAACATCCTGGACGTCTGGTTCCAGACCGAGTTGAGAGCGAGCTCAAATCCAAGGTCGACACGCGGCTTGCGGGTACCTTCAGGCGAGTTCGAATCCGTATCTTCATTCACGGGTAACGCCGCGAGGTCCGCCAGCAGATCAGTCCAATCACTCTTCTCAGTGCCACGAAAGGCGAGGATGGCAAACTTCGGGTTGGAGGCAAAGAATCCCTGGGTACCTTTGGCGGTGCCGCTCCAATCCCCGATTCGTTGTCCAGACAAGCCTGCCGACTTCAAGAATCCGTCGAAGATCTCCGGCGGCATAAGGTCCGGGCCCGACCTGCCGTACGCCAGCATGGAAGCATCTGCCATCCATGCGGCGGTCGTTTTCATGTCGGCAGTGTCCGGACTGGGCTGCGGCTGACGAAAATACTGGTAGTCCTTGGTGGGGTAGAACAGGTTGTTCCATGTGGGAGCGGGCAGGTCAGACCAGTGCTGTTGTGCTTGTGCTGGGGTTGCCATGGCT
>Ga0335082_10004438_pt1 | contig 15296 bp, 12 predicted proteins | sample Lox_Sample_41_FD_206718 | JGI IMG/M metagenome (GOLD analysis project Ga0335082, IMG submission 206718) | Soil microbial communities from Loxahatchee National Wildlife Refuge, Florida, United States - Lox_Sample_4.1 | ecosystem: Environmental > Terrestrial > Soil > Wetlands | place: USA...
TTACGACGATCTGTTCGTCGCAGGGTATGGACGCAACACGCTCTATCACAATAACGGCAATGGAACCTTCGCCGATGTCACCGATAGCGCTGGTATCGCAGGTTCAGGCTGGTCCACGAGTGCTGCGTGGGTCGACTACGATAATGATGGCCGCCTCGACCTGATCGTGGCTCGCTACCTGCAGTGGAACTTCTCTGATATTTATTGCGGCGAAAGGCGCGAAGGTTACCGCTCCTATTGCCATCCAGACATCTTCCAACCAGTCTCCCTCCTGCTTTATCACAACGAAGGCGGGGGAAAGTTCCGGGAGGTGTCGCATAAGGCGGGAATCGGCAAGCCGATCAAGGCCTTGGGAGTCGCAGTTGCCGACTACGATCACGACGGCTGGCCCGATATCTTGGTTGCCAATGATTCCATTCCCGAGAGTCTCTTGCACAATCTGCGCGATGGAACGTTTGAGGAAGTTGCCCTGGTTTCTGGAGTCGCGCTCGATGGCGGCGGTGGAACCTTCGCCGGCATGGGTGTGGATTTCGCAGACTACAATAACGATGGCTGGCCAGACGTAATCATCACCGATCTAGCCAATCAACGGTATAGCCTTTACATCAACGCCGGAGATGGCACGTTCGAATATGCGAGCAATTCCTCCGGCTTAGGCGCGATTACGCTGCTTCATTCCGGATGGGGCGTCCGCTTCATGGACTACGACAACGACGGATGGAAAGATCTCTTCATCGCGCAGGCACACGTGATGGACAATATTGAAGTGAAGGAGCCTCACCTTCACTATCTCGAGCCTCCCCTACTGATGCGAAACGTTGACGGAAAGAAGTTCGTGGATGTGTCCGCGAACTCGGGTGACGTATTCCATCAGCGCTGGGCAGGAAGAGGGATGGCCACCGGGGACATCGACAACGATGGACGAGTCGATGTGGTAGTGACATCAAACGATGGCCCTGTTTGGGTTCTGCGTAATGAAACCGCAAACTCAAATCACTGGATTACTCTTAAGCTCGTCGGCATAAAGAGCAATCGTGATGCGATCGGGGCGCAGGTGGAAATTACAACCGATACAGGTGCGCAGTACGGCACTGTCACGACGGCAAGCAGCTACGAGTCATCTAGCGATGTGCGCTTGCACTTCGGCTTGGGTTCATCCGCCGCAGTCAAGTCGATCAATATTCGATGGCCGAGCGGCATCGTCCAAAGTGTGTCGGAGACGAAAGCCGACCAGATTGTTACCATCAAGGAATCCGTTCCTGCGGTGAAATAGATGTTCTTGCGCAACAAACTCGGCCTGCTTTCGGTACTGGCATTGACCTTGGCGGTCAGTGCCTTCGGGCAGTCCAGCACTTTCGATTCAGCGTTCGCCCTCTTCGAGCAGCACCGCTGGCGAGAGGCTTACTCCGCATTCGTAGAGGTCGAGAAGGGCCAACCCGGCAAGACGGAAGCGCTCCTCTTTCAAGCCAAGTGTCTCGTGAATCTGTCGAAATTCGAAGATGCAAGCAATGTGCTGAGTGACTACGTTCTCCAGCATCCCGCATCCTCCGATGCCCGTTACCTTCTTGCTTTCGTACGCTTCCGGCAGAATCGGCCCAAAGAATCATTGGAGTTGATGAACGCGGCCTCCAAGCTCAAATCACCCTCCGCCGACGATCTGAAAGTTGGAGCACTCGACTACGTCCTGTTGGGCGACTACACCGATGCCGGTCACTACCTGGAGGAAGCCGTCAGAATTGCACCGGACAACATTGAAGCCCGTTACCATCTCGGGAGGGTCCGCTATCAGCAGAACCGCTTCGATGATGCCATCGCGGCTTTCCGCGAAGTGCTTCGATTGGATCCACACAACACGAAGGCAGCCGATAATCTTGGGCTGAGTCTGGAAGCCACGAACCGTATGGACGATGCGAAAGCCGCCTATGAGAAGGCAATTGCACTGGATCGCGAATCCTCGTCGCACACAGAGCAACCCTATCTCAATCTGGGAACTCTTCTGGTGAAGACCGGTCATGCGAGCGATGCGATTCCAATTCTGCTCCAGGCAGCTGCGATAGCACCAAATTCAAACCCAGTGAACTATCAAATCAGCAAAGCGCACTTCGATCTGCGGCAATGGTCGGAGGCGCAGCACGCCGCCGAGGAGGCAATCCGTCTCGATCCAAAAGATGCTACCGCGCACTACCTGCTGGCCCGCATCTACCAGCGTTCGAATCATCCGGACGAAGCTGTCCGCGAGTTCAAACTGACAGAGGAGTTGCGTCAGGCTCAGGAGGCCGCAGGACACGCCATGTCATCTGGTTCCATTCGCCAGTGAGAGAGGGTGCCTCGATCTATGACTCTCCTTTCGCAGACCGAAAAATGTGCAATTGGAGTGTTTGCAATTGTCTTTCTTGCCCTCGGCGCTGCAGGCCAGGAGAGAGATTCCTATTCTCAGGAAGGTGCACGCCGCGATGCGGCGCAGGCCTTGTCGGCAGGAAATGTTGCCTTGGCAGAGATGGATCTGCAGAGCATACTCCGCGAAAATCCTAAAGACTATCGCGCGCTCAACCTGCTGGGAATCGTGCGAGCCCAGCAACAACGCATTCCAGAGGCGGAGCAACTATTCCAGGCAGTTGTTGAGATCAAGCCCGATTTCGCGGGAGGACACGCAGGTTTGGGGCTTCTCTATATCCAGTCCGGTCGTTCCAACGACGCTATAGGTGAATTGCAGGAAGCAGTTCGATTGGATCCTGCAAGAGAAGATATCCGCGACAAACTCGTCGAACTTCTGAGAGCGGATGCGCGCGCCGCCTTGGCCAGCAATCCGGAAAAGGCTCTGTCCTCGCTGCTTCAGGCACGGAAGCAGAGTCCGGAAAACGCTGATGTGCAATTTGAACTGGGCATGGTAAGCCTGCGCATGGCGCTGTATGCAGATTCCATCGAGGCTTTTCAGAAAGTTCTGGGCACGCGGTCAGATGATTCCTCAGCGCTCTACGGCCTGGGGCGCGCACAGATGGGAGCGGGCAAATTTGTGGATGCAAAGACGACGTTCACTCGTTACGTTCACGACCGTTCCAACGATCCCTCGGGCCACTATGCCTTGGGCATGGTGCTGCAAGTCCTGCAGGAGAGTAGACAGGCAAGGACCCACTTCGAGCAGTCCATCGCCTTGAAACCCGCGCAGACCGAGTCATATTTCCGCCTCGGACTTCTCGACCTGGATGAGAGCCAATGGGATGACGCCGTGCGGAACTTTCAGATCGTGCTTGATCGAGCCAAGAATCATGCGGGTGCGCTGACCGGGATGGGCCGCGTCGCGTTCCAGCGAAAGCACTATCAGCAGGCTGCTGATCTACTTCAAAGTGCGATCGCAGCTGACGCTTCGCTTCGCGAGGCGCACTACTTTCTCGGTCTCACCTATGCGCGCCTCAATCGTAAGGAAGAGTCGGACCGTGAATTGCAAACGGCTACCCGCCTCGAACACGAGGAAGTCGAGCGGCAGCAACAGGGACTGAGAGTCGTCGGCCTCGAAGACAGCACAAACGGGAATCAATCACAACAGTGAGTCCCGCGCCTACGATGCTTCGGGATGAAGCGACAACCGTCTCTAGGCATCCCGAATGCGGCATACACCCCGCTCCCGGCGGCGAAGTTTCCGACCCAGTTAGATGCTTGGCAGCGTGATCCGCTGCCCCCAAAGCGCACGCGATTCAATTCCATGCCTGCGTGCGGATCGACTCCGGCTGCGTATACAATCAGCGTACTAACTGGGGACCCGGAAACGTTCAGCCGTAACCATTCTTACCGATTCGTCTGGATTCGTTCCGAACCGCAGATGCCCATGCTGACTTGAAATTGGAGCCGTCTTCAGTTGTCTGGTCTGGCGTCTGCTATTCGGGCGACGAATATTGATGAAACGTTACTTCCAGATCGCTGTCACGTGCGAAGCGCTATTCATTGTCGTGGCATGTTGTGCGCTCAGCGCCTGCCATACCCAGCCAGCGGTGTCGACTCCAACTATCGTTTTCAGCCAAGTGCCCACCGAAAATTCCAACGCGCAGGCGCCAATCGTTACTGGGCGTGTCACGGGCGGCAGACCTGGACAACGGGTTGTTCTTTACGCGAGAACGGACGGGAGATGGAACGTACAATCACACCAAGGTGAGCTATTTTCAAAAGTCGAAGAAGGTGGCCGATGGGCGGGAACGACCCAACTTGGATCGGACTATGCGGCTCTTTTGGTGGATCCTGGGTACCACCCTGCCGAGCTAGTCGAGAGCCTTCCCGTGAATGGCCGCGGTGTAGTGGCCTCGGCAATCGTCAATGACCGAGGCACCGCGGCCGTGTTTCCGCCAGCAAAAACGATTAACTTCAGTGGCTTTGAGTGGGCTACGAGCAGTGGTTCCATTTTTCGGGCTGGGTCGAGAAACCATTTTGACCCAGCGAATGTGTGGACAGATGCAAGCGGGGCACTGCATTTGCGTATCGCTGGAACTCCCGGCAATTGGACGGCTGCAGAAGTGAAGCTGACACGGAGTCTCGGGTACGGAACATATCGTTTCAAAGTACGCGATATCGCTCATCTTGAGCCTTCTGCCGTATTAACGCTGGTCAGTTGGGATGGCGTTGGAACCGAGCAGAACCGCAGCGAGTTGGACGTTGAGCTTAGCCGGTGGGGATACGTGAACAACGATAATGCCCACTACGTAGTTCAGCCTTATTACGTCCCATCCAATATCGTGCGATTCCGGATTCCGGCCGGAGTCTTTACTCATTCCTTTCACTGGGAGCCTGGGCAGGTGACATTTGCAACGGCAGCAGGTTCGGGCGATTCCGGACACCCTGTGCTCCAGCAGCATGTGTTCACTTCGGGAGTTCCTGTGGCAGGAAATGAATCTGTGCGAATGTCGCTCTACGTATTTCATCAAGGTCAGTTACCGTTGAAGAGCGAGAACGAAGTTGTAATTGAGAAGTTCGAGTACCTTCCGTGATCTCATGGCCGAACCCACGTCGACATGCACTCTACGCAATTGCATGGATGTGCCTGATCAGCCATGCGTTGGGCCTCGATCCGAATCGCGCCTTGTTCCAATATGTCCGAGAAAATTGGAATACGGATGCCAAGTTCCCTGGTGGGGCTGTCAACGCCATCGCGCAAACTAGCGATGGCTATCTCTGGGTTGGCACGGACAAGGGACTGTTTCGTTTTGATGGTTTCAACTTTGTGCGCGTCTCTCTTCCTTCGAACAGCGGGGTGTCGACAGTCCCTATTCTCGGTTTGGTAACTGATGCGAGTGGAAACCTCTGGATCCGTGCGCAGGGCTCGGATGTAGTTCGCCAAGACAACGGTCAATACAAAACAGTCTCGTATGGTGATGGACCACTGGGATCGCATGTCACCGCGCTTTCGAGGGATAGGAATGGTGCAGTATTGATTTCGGATGCCGCCAAGGGTACGTTTCGCTTCAACGAAGAAAATGTGCAAAGCGTTGCGACGCCCAACATGCTCCCCAGTTCATCGCCTGTGATTTCAATCGCGGAGACGTCGGAGGGCAAGACATGGCTGGGCACCCTGGGGGGCGGACTATTTCTTCTTGCTGACAGGGATGCCGCCCCAGTGAATGCTGCATTCCCCGAACGAAAGATCAATTGCCTTTTGCCTGTTGGCCAAAACGATTTGTTGGTCGGCACCGACAATGGGTTATATCACTGGGATGGCAAGAATTATCATCGTGAGCCTCTACCTTCCTCTCCTGGCGACGTACAGATTTTGGCCCTGCTACGGGATCGTGATTCGAACGTCTGGGCCGGGACTGACCGAGGTCTATTGCGCTTCAATGCAAATGGAATATCGTTCTCCGAAGAAAAAGAACTTCGGGGCAAGGGTGCTGTAAATATCCTGTTCGAGGACCGTGAAGGAAATATTTGGGTTGGCGGAGCGCGTGGCCTAGGGCGTATCCGAGACACAGTTTTCATGACATTTTCTGGCGCCACGGATTCTCGCGTGGAAAATACTGGTCCAATTTACGCGCAGGCAAAAGGCCGCACTTTGTTTGCGCCTGGTGAGGGAGGGGTATACGCGATCAAGGATGGTCACATTCAACCTGGTTCGATAGCGGTACCCGCTGACGATGTTGTCTATTCGATCGATGGTCAGGGGGAAGAAACTTGGATCGGGCGCCAGCGCGGCGGTCTCACAAACTTGCAATGGATCAATGGAAACATGACCAGCCGAACGTTCACCGAAGCAGACGGGCTGGTCCAGAACAGCGTCTATGCCGTGCTGCGAACCCGAGACGGTTCGGTGTGGGCTGGTACTCTCAACGGCGGTGTCAGCAACTTCCGTGATGGCCGATTCACTACGTACACGGCCGCAAGCGGCCTTGCTGCGAACACGGTCACTTCGATTCTCGAAACTAGCGATGGAGTGATATGGTTCGCCACACCGAACGGACTGAGTTCCTTTTCTGAGAATCGATGGAAAACCTTCCGCACGCAAGATGGGCTGCCATCGGCTTTTGTGAATTGCCTGTTCGAGGATTCCGGGGGAGCGCTGTGGGCTGGAACTTCCGCTGGGTTGGCATTCCTGGTGTCAGGGAAAGCTCACGTTCCATCTATGCCTGATGCGCTTCGTGAACCCATTTTCGGAATCGCAGAGGATGAGAAAGCACGATTTTGGATAACGACCTCCAATCACGTATTGCAAGTGCCGCGAGATAAACTGCTGGCGGGTAAGGTGGGAGCGGAAGACATCCGCGAATTTGGCTTGGCCGACGGTCTACCCAGTAGTCAGGGAGTCAATCGAAACAGGTCAGTGATTCGTGACTCTGAGGGAAGGATCTGGATTTCTGTCAAGGGCGGATTGTCGGTAGTCGATCCATCACATCTGGGGTCCAATTGGCCTCCAGCCATTCCTCACGTCGAGTCAGTCATTGCGGATGGGATGGCAATTACTCCTATCGATCCGATCCGCATTCCGGCTTCCCAGAAAAGACTCACGTTTGCATATACCGCGCTAAGCCTCGCGGTGCCGGAACGAATTCGTTTTCGATATTTCCTGGAAAACTTTGATCGGCAATGGAGTGGGCCCAGCGGCGCCAGAGAAGCCATTTATACCAATTTAGCGCCCGGTAGATATCGTTTCCACATACTTGCCAGCAATAGCTATGGCGAATGGAATGGCTCGGAGAGCGTGCTAAGTTTCGAAGTGGAGCCTGCATTCTGGCAAACGATATGGTTCCGCTTGAGCTTAGTCCTGCTCATCGCGAGTATCGTACTCGTGCTGTACCGAGTCCACGTGCATCGCCTCACGCAGCAACTGAACCTGCGGTTCGAGGAACGGCTTGCCGAACGCACCCGTATTGCTCAAGAGCTGCATGATACGTTATTGCAAGGGTTTCTCAGCGCATCCATGCAGCTGCATGTGGCAGATGATCAATTGCCGGCGGAATCGCCTGCGAAGCCGCTGGTGAAGCGGGTTCTAGCTCTCATGAGCCGGGTCATTGATGAGGGCCGCAATGCGGTTCGCGGTCTGCGTTCCGCGCCTGATGATTTACAGGATCTTGGAAAGGCGTTTTCCCGGGTTGCGCAGGAACTTGTTGCCCAGCAGGACGTAGATTTTCGTGTGGTCATGGAAGGGCAGCCCCGAGCGTTACATCCGATTATTCGAGACGAAGTGTATCGGATTGGCCGCGAATCCTTGGTGAACGCGTTCCGTCACTCACGAGCGAGCAAAATTGAGATTGAGGTTGACTATGCCGCCAGGGATCTCCGCATTCTGGTTCGCGATAACGGCACTGGAATTGATCCTCAAGTGGTTCGCGCCGGACGCGACGGGCACTGGGGGCTTCCGGGCATGCGTGAGCGCGCGGACAAGGTCGGGGCCAAGCTCAGGGTATGGAGCCGTTCAGCTATGGGCACGGAGGTCGAGCTAACCGTGCCCGGCCAAGTTGCGTTTCAGTCTCATTCTTCAACGCGGTCGCGGCAATGGTTAGCGCGATTCAGCCCGCGTGCGGATGTTCGTGAAGCCAAGAAACCCGAGAGCAAACAATCACGATGAGCAATCTGGACAGCATCCGCGTCTTCAGCGTTGACGATCATCCTCTGCTGCGCGAGGGAATAGCCACTCTTATCAAGAACCAACGAGATATGGTGCTTGTCGGGGAAGCTTCGACGGGGCAAGAGGCGATTCAGCAATTTCAGAAGTACCAGCCCGATGTCACGCTCATGGATCTAAGACTGCCTGACATGAACGGGATTGATGCGATGATCGCAATCCGAACGGATTTTCCCGAGGCGAGGATCATCATACTCACTACGTTTGAAGGCGACGTGGAAATCCAGCGCGCACTTGAGGCGGGAGCTCGTGGCTACATGTTGAAAAGTATGCCTCCCAAGGAATTGCTGGACGTAATCCGCCAGGTGCACGCCGGTAAGAAACGTATCCCGCCCGAAATCGCTGCTCATATTGCCGAGCACATCAGCGACGAAGCCCTTACCGAGAGGGAAATAGAAGTGCTTCGCCAGATCGCCGGCGGGAACCGGAACCGTGATATAGCTGACAAGCTTTTCATCACGGAAGAGACCGTCAAAGTACATATCAAACACATCATGGAAAAACTGGGTGCCAATGACCGAACCCAGGCAGTCGCGATCGGCGTTCGCCGCGGCATCATTCACCTCTGAGAACAAACTCCTCCAAGCATTGGCGGTACCCCAATAGTGGTACGAAATCATTCCGAGGTTTGGGGATTCGCTGAAGTAGCGAGCTGTGTACCTTGTTAGTGTTGACGAGCTTTTCACTGCGATCGACTTTTCCGGTTTTCCCGGATGGCGTGCCGGGCTTCGGACTGCTGTTGCTGCGGGCCACGGCGGGAGCAGCACTCGTATCTTCCGGCACGGTTCGTTTGGTCGGTTGGCAGGAAGGAAGAGTGTTCACTTTGTTCTTGGCGACGCTTTCGGTGATGTGCGGACTCTTGCTCCTACTGGGACTATTCAACTGGTTCGCGTGCAGTGTCGCTGCTCTGATCGGTTTCGGAGCCGCTCTTCCTTTACGCGTGCCTCTGTTTGCCGTTCCATGGACCTCCGCTCTGTTGACAGCCGTTATCGCAATCGCAGTGTTATGCCTTGGTCCCGGTGCCTATTCGCTCGATGCACGCCGCCACGGACGCCGCGAGATCATCATTCCTGCACGGCCCAGTTCGTCGGCCGACAATCCAATGTGACGCTCACTTTTAACTACCCCGATTTAGGTATTTCGCTTTCAGCCTTCCTAGGTAGAGAAAAAACACTGCATGTCGGGATGTGCTTCGTTGTGCATTTTGCAAGAGTAGCAAGTACGCGGGAATACTAACCGAAACTGTGGGAGTGAAGTAAATGGGGACGATGGGGAATCTGGAATTGCCGCTTCAAATGAGTCCGTGCCTCCGGATGTTTATCGAGATGCTGTTCGATGAGGCGGACCGGATGCGCGGTGCATTGTTGCACGACAGCCAGAGGTTTCAATCCGCGCTCCCCAAAGCAATAAAGAAAGATGAGGAGCTAGCAAATGAGATATTTCACTAAGTTGGCCACATTGCTTTTAGGAGGGTTCGTCATGACGCAAACACTAGCCGCTCAAGCACCGAATGCGGCGACAGATACTCGAATCGACCCGCAAGTGCGTGCATTTCTTGCGGAACTCAACAAAGACAGCAGTCCATTCTGGGAGCTGCCGCAACCTAAACCGCAGGATATCCTCACGGGACTCCAGAACAAGACGCCCGTGGACATGTCAGGTGTCAGCACCACGGAACGGACGATCGTTCAAGACGGTCGTAGCGTGAAGCTGTACATCATGTCGTCGCAGCAGCCAGCGCCAAAGCCTGGTGTCCTGCTTTTCATTCATGGCGGCGTGTGGATTGTCGGCAATTTCCAGAATCACCAACGGCTATTGCGTGACCTGGTTGTCGGCACGGGGCAGGTCGGCGTATTCGTCGAATACACTCCGCTACCCGCAGCAAAATTCCCGACTCAGCTGGAAGAGAGTTACGCTGCGTTGAAGTGGGTGGCGGAACATGCCAATGAGTTTGGCGCCGATGGCACTCGCATCGCAGTCGCCGGCAATTCAGTGGGTGGCAACATGGCAGCAGCCTTGACACTGATGGCCAAGGACCGGAGGGGTCCGAAGATCGCGTATCAGGTGCTCTTGATTCCGGCCACCGATGCGAGTGTCGATACTGACTCGTACCATGAATATGGAACCGGGCGTTTTCTGGCGCGTGCGTTCATGAAATATGGCTGGGATCTCTATGTGCCCGACCAGAAGACGCGCAACAATCCGTACGTCTCGCCGCTTCGTGCCAGCAACGAGGAACTCGCGGGGTTGCCGCCCGCACTCGTCATCACAGCAGAAAATGATCCTCTTCGCGACGAAGGTGAAGCCTATGCTCACAAACTCATGGACGCCGGTGTACCAGTAGCGGCGACACGGTATGACGGAATGATCCATGATTTCGTGCTGCTCAACGCTATCCGTGAAACGCCTGAAGTGAAGGCTGCGCTGAGCCAGGCCAGCGACGGAATCCGCGCTGCACTGAGACCCGGCGACGGAACTCGCGCTTCATTGAAGTAACTGTACCGGGGTCGCAACAGTGTTCGATGTTGCTGCCCTTTCATCAACTCGCAGACAAGAGATTGAGATCCCAACTTCATATCAACAACGGCAAGCACTGCCAAAAGAGGACAGCCATGGCTCAAACTCTCGTAAAGCAACAAGACAGCGATCACGCGTCTAGCAGAAATGCGATCCGTCCGTTCCAAATGACCTTCCCCGAGTCGGAGCTTACGGATTTACGCACGCGCATCAACGCGACAAAGTGGCCGGACCGAGAAACGGTCACAGACGCGACGCAAGGCGTGCAACTGGCGACGATGCAAGCTCTCGCTCAGTACTGGGCGAAGGAATACGACTGGCGCAAGATCGAATCGAGGCTAAATGCCCTGCCGCAGTTCATCACCGAGATTGATGGGCTGGATATTCATTTCATTCACGTCCGTTCAAGACACGAAGGCGCGCTGCCGCTGATCGTTACGCATGGATGGCCCGGCTCCATCATCGAACAAATGAAGATCATTGATCTGCTGGCCAATCCGACAGCACATGGCGCGAGCGCATCGGACGCGTTCGATGTGGTGATCCCGTCAATGCCAGGCTACGGATTTTCCGGCAAGCCAACCACACCGGGATGGGGCCCTGAACGCATTGCACGCGCCTGGGTCGTGCTGATGAAGCGCCTTGGATACACGAGATTCGTGGCGCAAGGTGGCGATTGGGGCGCGGTGGTCGTTGATCATATGGGGCTGCAGGCGGCTCCAGAGTTGCTCGGTATTCATACCAACATGCCGGGCATTTTCCCAAATGAAATTGACCAGGCCGCTTTCGCCGGGGCACCGGCGCCTTCTGGTCTCTCAACTGACGAGAAAGTCGCATACGAGCGTTTGCAGTTCGTATATCAAAAGGGAATCGCATATGGGTACCAGATGGGGCTGCGACCGCAGACACTGTATGGAATTGCGGACTCGCCCATTGGCCTGGCCGCTTATTTCCTGGATCACGACGCTCGCAGCTATGAGCTGATCGCCCGTGTCTTCAGGGGAGAGCCCGAAGGACTAACGCCCGACGACATCCTGGACAACATCACGATTACCTGGTTGACGAACACTGCGCTTTCTGGCGCACGTCTTTATTGGGAGTATTGGGGCAAAGGGTATTTCAACGCCAAAGGTGTCTCGATCCCAGTTGCAGTGAGCGTTTTTCCTGATGAACTCTATCCTGCTCCGCGCAGCTGGACGCAGCGCGCTTATCCGAAACTCATCCACTACAACCGGCTCCCGAAGGGCGGACATTTTGCCGCATGGGAACAGCCGCAGATCTTCTCAGAAGAAGTGCGCGCGGGCTTTCGGTCACTGCGGTCAGGCGCGGTGAAGGCGGATGGAATCCTGGCGGAAGCCAGTTGATCGTCGTAGAGCCTGACCGGTTGCTCTGCAGTTCAATTGAAAATAGGAGATCAAATAATGATAGACGGAGTAAAGAACATCGTTCTTGTTCACGGTGGTTTTGTGGACGGGTCCGGTTGGTATGGTGTTTACAACGCACTCAAGGCGAAGGGATACAACGTTGCGATTGTGCAGAACCCAACCCTCACGCTCGCCGATGATGTTGCAACAACCCGGAGGACGATTGCGGCACAAGACGGGCCGGTGATTCTGGTGGGCCACTCTTACGGCGGCGTCGTAATCACAGAAGCCGGAAACGACCCGCAGGTTGCAGGTCTGGTATATATCGCGGCATTTGCGCCAGACAGTGGGGAATCCGTGGAATCATTGATCAAGAATCCACCGCCGGGCGCACCGGTACCTCCCATCCTTCCGCCTCAGGATGGATTTCTATTCCTGGATCGATCGAGGTTCGTGGCTTCGTTCGCGGCAGATGTCGATTCCAGTTTGGCGGTTTTCATGGCTGATTCCCAGGTGCCGTGGGGGACCAAAGCACTTGGTGGAGCAGTCACCCAACCAGCGTGGAAATCAAAACCGAGTTGGTACCTGGTATCTACGGAAGACCGCATGATTCCTCCGGACGCTCAACGGGCCATGTCGAAACGAGCTGGCGCCAAGGTTGTCGAGGTCCGAGGAAGTCATTCGGTGTATGTGTCTCAGCCTGACGCCGTTGCTTCTCTCATAGAACAAGCCGCTCAGGAGGCGGCCTCGGTGTCCGCTCCTGAAAAAGCTGTAGCTTAAGTCGGAATTCGATCATCGAAGTAGGCGGATGTCCATCCGTTCTGGGGATGCCCCTTTAACGAAGGGTGGTCACTTAAGCGGGGAGCGCCCACTTACCGACCGTTTTCAGTTGATTCAAGTTCTTTCAAAGGAGAGATTCATGCCTACTTTCACAACGAAAGATGGTACGCAGATTTACTACAAGGATTGGGGAAGTGGTCAGCCGGTGGTGTTCAGCCACGGATGGCCACTGAGCGCTGACGCCTGGGAAGATCAAATGTTCTTTTTAGCCTCGCGTGGCTATCGCTGTATCGCACATGACCGCCGTGGGCATGGGCGTTCCGACCAGCCCTGGCAGGGAAACGACATGGATACGTATGCCGACGATCTCGCAACTTTGGTTGAGAAACTCGACGTGAAGGACGCGATCCATATCGGCCATTCAACCGGAGGCGGGGAAGTGGCGCGTTATATCGGACGCCACGGCACTAGGCGTGTCGCGAAAGCAGTTCTGATCAGTGCCGTGCCACCGCTAATGGTGAAGACTTCTTCCAATGCGGCGGGTACACCGATCCAGGTTTTCGACGAGATTCGTGAATCGGTACGCCGTGATCGCTCGCAATACTGGAAGGATCTCAGTGCTCCTTTTTATGGTGCGAATCGTCCCGGCTCCAAAGTTTCGCAAGGATTGCGCGACTCGTTCTGGCTGCAGGGCATGATGGCCGGGCACAAGGCAGGTTATGATTGTGTGAAGGCCTTTTCCGAAACCGATTTCACTGAAGATCTCAAGAAGATCGACGTGCCGACGCTCATACTGCATGGCGACGATGATCAGATCGTGCCAATTGGAGCCTCAGCCCTCCAGTCCTCGAAGATCGTCAAAGGAGCAACGCTGAAAGTCATCCCCGGTGCCCCGCACGGGATGGTTTCAACGTTGAAAGATCAGATCAACCAGGAATTGCTGTCGTTCATTGAGCAAACCAAGGAAGTTGCGGCGTAGGAACTGGGGTTGGCAAAATGCGTTAAGTAAGATCAGATCCGTCGCAGCTGTCTCAATCGGTTATGAAGGCACGCTGCGGCGGCATGTTTCGTTCGAGTAATGAGAAACGAGCCAATATTAGTGTGCGACAAATATTTCTTCAGTCGCTGGGGCGCATCGTGGCGACGTCCGTTTGCGCTTCGGTTAGCCGGTAGTCTTTGTATTCAATGGTCAGAGTCGCGCGACCGCCAAGACGGATGTAGCTAATCGATTCGTTTCTGGCTGGCACCCAGGAGTTTTGAATCTTCTCGTACTCGTGATGGACCTCGCTCTTCTTCGTCCAGAACGAGGGATTCAGTGCGGGCTCGGCTTCGATTCGGGTAACCGCAAAATCGGTTGCGTCGACCCAAACTTTACCTTGATAAACGTATTTGCTTTTGTGCTTCGGCGTGACCTGCAACTGATATTGCCGGGTTGACGCGTCGTAGCCCGTCAGCTGGAACTCATAGTTTTCCCGGCTGAGTTGGGTCTGCGAAGCGATCTCAGGCCGGATAGACTCCTTCTCAGCTTCCAGGAGCTTCGAAAAAACACGATCCAGGATGATCCTGGAACCACTCTGCGACACGATTTTGAATTCCTTATTGGCGGGGCTGTCGTAAGACGCGTCGACCGTCATCTCCGCTTCGCGGTTGCTTGGGAATCCGCGATAGTCCAGGTGGTATACGCGAGTAGCTTCGGAGTGGAGCAAGTTTTGCGAACGCTTTGCGTTGTTTGCCACAAGATGATCGACGACCTGGTCCACAGACAAAGTTGCAGGCGGTGCTTTTGCCCCTGCGGACGTAGCAGACTGCGCTACGAGAATGGATGACAACATCACTATCGCGAGAGTATCTGCGATACGTCGTGCCATTTTCGAAGAAACAATCGTGTGCACGTAATCAGTGTACATGGGCGCTTATTTCTTGTTTCAGGGCTTAAGGTCCGCGCCAATGGGCATCTTGAACCCCGTCCTTAGGTCTTGCAGGCGCTGGTACTCATGCAACGTGCGGGAATGGGGAGCTGTGAAAAAGAGAGGTCCCGTCCTTAGTTCGAGACCAAGGACGGGATACCAGGGGGTTGTAGGGTCTCAGGACTGGAGGCAGTTGACTCCGCGAGTTGTCCTGAGTATTCCAACCGTGAGCTGGGGTCATCGTGCATCCATGTGTCAAGCCGAACAACTGTCAGAAGACCTAGACTTTCATTAAGTCAGATCTCAGGTGCGGTACTGCAGTTGAGATAATAAGGAGAGGGGCCGTCCCTGGAGTCCCAGTATCCCAGGGACGGCATGTGACAGGTCAACGTGAGAGTTTCTAATCTGTTCTGACTTTTGAAGCTTCACAACTGTCAAAGACGACAGATCAGCAGTTCGCTTATCGCGGCGAGTTCTGGTTTTCAGCCGTGACTGCGTCCAGCTTTTGCAGCATCGCTCCGATTTCCGGGTTCGACATGAACATCTTCCAGACAAGGCCCGTGCGATAATTTTCCACCATCACTGTAATCGGCGCCTGATTCAGCCCCATGTAGATCGGGGATATCCAGT
>Ga0335082_10004439_pt1 | contig 15295 bp, 10 predicted proteins | sample Lox_Sample_41_FD_206718 | JGI IMG/M metagenome (GOLD analysis project Ga0335082, IMG submission 206718) | Soil microbial communities from Loxahatchee National Wildlife Refuge, Florida, United States - Lox_Sample_4.1 | ecosystem: Environmental > Terrestrial > Soil > Wetlands | place: USA...
AGCATTCTTTACGCGCATGTTGGTCGACACCGATTCTCTCGCCCGACGGCACCGTGATCGGAACGTTTGCAATGTATTACCGCGAACCTCGATGCCCGAGTCTGCGCGATCAAGAGATCATCGAACAAATCACTCACCTCGCAGGGGTTGCCATTCAAAGCAAACTGACGGAACAAAAGCTGCAGCGAAGCGAAGCTTATCTGGTGGAAGCCCAAAGCCTGACTCGTACGGGTAGTTGGGCCGCAGATGGAAGCTTTAGCGAGATCCTCTACTGGTCGGAGGAGGACTTTCGAATTTGGGGCTTCGACCCGCAGGCGGGCCCCCCTACTCGCAAGATGGTCTTTGAACGCATCCATCCCGACGATCGTGATAAGGTCCGGCAATGCCTTGACCGGGTTTCGGACGACAGCAGAGAGTACGCCGTCGAGTACAGAATCGTATTGCCTGACGGAAGGGTAAAACACATCCATGGGGTCGGCCATGGCGTCTTGGATGCGACCGGAGAACCTGTTGAGATGGTCGGCACGCATCTCGACGTGACGGAGCGAAAACGCGCCGAGGAAGAACGGGATAGGCTGCGCCAACTGGAGGCGGAGCTCGCGCACATCAACCGTGTGAGCATGATGGGCGAACTGGCTGCATCGGTAGGTCATGAGATCAAGCAGCCAATCGCTGCGGCTGTGACCAATGCCAAGACCTGCCTGCGCTGGCTCAAGCGCGATCAGCCTGATTTGCCAGAGGCATCCGCCGCCGCCCTAAGGATGGTCGAAGACACCATGCGGGCGGTCGAGATCATCGACCGTATGAACTCGCTTAACAAGAAAGCTGCCCCGCAACGAGAAAGCATCAATGTCAACGAGGTAATCAACGACATTGTCGCGCTGTTGCGAAGTGAAGCCGCTCGATATGGCATCTCTATCCGCATCGACCTTGGCGCCGACATCCCAAAGGTGATAGGCGATCGCGTTCAGCTGCAGCAGGTTCTCATGAACCTTGTGATTAACGGGATTGATGCGACGAAGGGAGTTGATGGCGTGCGTGAAATCACGCTCACTTCACGCAGCAGCGGTACTGATGGCCTCATGGTCTCGGTCAGTGACACAGGTATAGGGTTACCGCCGGAGGCGAATCAGATCTTCGCTGCATTTTTCACCACCAAGGCTCATGGGACGGGAATGGGATTGGCAATCAGTCGTAGCATCATTGAGTCCCACGGTGGACGCCTGTCGGCCGGCTCGAATGAGGGCCATGGCGCCACCTTCTCTTTCACGCTTCCTGCGGTAATCGGTATTCCCGCGTGAAAGAGCCAAACACATCGACGGTTTACGTTGTTGACGACGACGCTTCCATTCGTCAGGCGATCCAGGGTCTCCTCAAATCAGTTGGGCTACGCTCAGAAGCGTTCAGCAGCGCTCAGGAATTCCTGGCCAGGAAAATGGCCGAGGGGCCGAGTTGTCTCGTTCTCGACGTGCGACTTCCCGGCCTCAGCGGGCTTGATTTTCAGCGGCAGCTGGCGGAGGCGGGTGTGCTGATTCCTATCATCTTTATTACTGGACATGGGGACATCCAGATGTCGGTCAAGGCAATGAAGTCGGGCGCGGTGGAGTTTCTCACGAAGCCATTTCACGATCAGGACTTACTGGATGCGGTTCAGCAGGCACTTGAGCGCGATCGGGTGCGGCGGCAGCAGGAGAGCGAAGTTGCTGAATTACGAAAGCGCTATGATGAACTTACCCCGCGAGAGCGCGAAGTCATGCAGTTGGTTGTCACCGGATTGCTCAATAAACAAGTCGCTTCGGAACTCGGAACCAGCGAAGTTACCGTGAAGATGCAGCGCGGAAATGTTATGCGCAAGATGCAAGCTGACTCGTTAGCGACGTTAGTCAGGATGGCGGACAAGTTAAGGCTGCCGACAGCAAAGTGAATCTCTAACAATATCGCGTCCGTCTTGTCCCAACCCTCCACCACTCCCGCTCCCGCCTAAACGCATCCCCATGTATGAGCAAATACATACCAAGGGACAATTGCGCCCTCGCTGCGGCTCACGTAGTTTGGTGTCATGGCTAGCCAAACGAATACAAGAATCGTTGCCATCGTCGATGATGACGAGTCAGTTCGGAGGGCCCTGGAAGGGCTACTAAAAGCCGTTGGCCTTCGGGCAATTGGGTTTCCCTCCGCTGAAGAGTTCTTAAACTCAGGGCAACAACATAACACCGCGTGTCTAGTAACCGACATCCGAATGCCCGGAATGTCTGGTCTCGACCTGCAGGCCCGATTAAACTCGCAAAACGTCAAGATACCGACAATCTTTATCACTGCGCATGGCGACGCAAACATGCGCATGCAGGCCCTTCGCGCAGGGGCTGTGGAGTTCCTGGCCAAACCCTTCAATGATGATGTGCTGCTTGAGCACGTAAAGGCAGCACTGACGATGTAGTCCACCGGGGTGGATCTTCAGCGAGCCAGGAGGTTTTGTCGATGGCAACTATGGCGACGATGAATTCCGGCGACCGCGACATTGGTGAGCGTCGGTTTGAGCAAATCATCGGTAGCAGTCCTGCGTTGGAAACTGTTCTTGAACAAGTCCAGCGAGTAGCGCCGACGCACTCCACAGTACTGATCGAAGGAGAAACCGGTACTGGCAAGGAACTGATTGCGCGCGCTATCCACAACCTGAGCTCGCGGTGCGGCCGCCCGTTCATCAAGCTAAATTGCGCCGCCATTCCTCTGGACCTTCTTGAGAGCGAACTTTTCGGCCATGAGAAGGGTGCGTTCACCGGCGCAATAGCGCAGAAAATTGGCCGCTTCGAATTGGCAGATAAAGGCACGCTGTTTCTAGATGAGGTCGGCGATATTCCAGCGGCGCTGCAACCGAAACTGCTGCGCGTCCTACAGGAGCAGGAGTTCGAGCGGCTGGGAAGTGGCCGCACGCATCAGGTGGATGTTCGGCTTGTCGCGGCGACCAACCGCAATCTCGTGGAGATGGTTGCGCAACAGCAATTTCGCAACGACTTGTACTATCGCCTAAACGTTTTCCCCGTCGTCATGCCGCCTCTCCGTTCGAGGCGGGAAGACATCCCGGCCCTCGTCGGGCATTTCGTCGAGGTTTTCGGACGCAGAATGGGTAAGAAGATAAATGTCATTCCAGAGCAAACTATGGCCGCATTTTGTTCTTATTCCTGGCCGGGCAATATACGAGAGCTACAAAACCTCGTCGAGCGCGCCGTTATTCTGGCAAATGATGGCGTGCTCCCTAATACGCTAACCTCAACGCCGGTCAGTTCTTCGGATCCGTCTGCCGTGGCGGCTGTGCGCGTAGCGCAACAAACGGTTCCACCTGTGACCCTCAGCGACTCCGAACGGGCGCTTATCCTTCAAACCCTTGAAGCGACCGGTTGGGTCATAGGAGGAAGCAACGGCGCCGCTACGAAGCTTGGCGTTAAGCGAACCACTCTGATTCACCGGATGAAGAAACTCGGCATCGAACGGGCGGCACATCGTCCTGCGTTGCCCGAAATTGCTGCCACTCCCGAACAATCCAATATCCCGCCAAAGTTTGATCAGCCGTTTTGAAGTGTAAGACTCCTCGTGAGTTTTGCCGCCAGCGTCTCCAACTACGCCCTCATTCTCGCCTCAAGCTTGTCGTTACGAGCGTCAGTTCGCCCTTACAGTGACATCGAACCCGCGTTCAGCTCCTCATTGACATTCCATGGTCAACCGGTTGACACGTGGCCCCGTGTGACATGCGGCTGACAACAGAGTGCGCCTTCTTTTCGCGCCTAGCTCTGGTTTTGGAATGCGAAGTGCTCTGACAGAAGCGAAGGACGAAACACATGTCAGGCAGTCAATTCAAGCATCAACCGCTCAGTTCTCTTAGTTCCGACTGTTACAGCTCGTGGCCAGAAGATCCGCCGGACAGTTCCGCTGCCGCCGTGGCTATCGGGCTCAGTCTTGCGTTGGCCGAATCCGAATCCGGCCGGCCGAGACCGGGATTGTGTTACAGCTGCCGAAACGGTCGAGATCCGCAAACCTCCGCCGCGGAATACCCGAACATTTTTTGCTCGCAAGCATGCGAGCAAGTATTCGTTCGAACCGCGCTGGCGTCGGTGACGGTGGAGGATTGCATTCGCATTCAGGCGCGGCTGGAGAGCCTGCTCGCAGGAGTTCAGCACCCGACCGTGTGAAGCACAACGAGAGAAATGATCTCGTCGAGAAAACCCGCCACTCCAAAGACGACTTGTACCGAAGAGAAACAATGCAGATGCGTAAACAATCACGTGGTTCGAACGAGATTGAATTTATTTGGTGCCGATTCATTATTGGCGTGCTGTGCGGATGGTTTCTCGTTCTTCCGGTTGCCTCTGAAGCGGCCGAACTGAAACCAGAGACCCTGCGGACGTGGGATGGGTATGTGCAGACAGCGAACCTCCAGATGCGCGACCGCGCGCAGGGAAGCTTTCTCTGGGTTGAGGAATCGCCAGAGCGCATCCAGCGCGTCCACGACGGAGAGATTCTGGTATCTTCGGTCGGGCAGCGAAATCCAAAATCTGTGCCTTCCGGATTAATTCACGACTGGATCGGAGCTACGTTTATCCCAAACGTAAGGCTTGAGGATGTTGTGGCTGCAGCTCGTGATTATGATCGCTACAAGAATTTCTATCAACCGAATGTTGTTGAGTCCAAGGCGCTCGGTACTTCCGGCAATTGCGACAAGTACTCAATGCGCGTTGTGAACAAGCAAGTCGTGGCCGAGACAGCGCTCGACGGCGATTACCAGGCGTGCTATTTCCAGCTGGACGCGAAGCGCTGGTACAGCACCGGCTACACTACGCGACTGCAGGAGGTCCGAGGCTATGGCCGGAGCGATGAGCAGGATCTTCCGCCGGGACAGGGTAATGGTTATATCTGGCGACTCTATAGTATTGCTCGGTTTGAAGAGAGAGACGGCGGGGTTTATGTCGAGCTTGAGGCGATGGCGCTCAGCAGGGATATTCCGGTTGCGGTTCGCTGGCTGGTTTCACCCATAGTACGCAACGTCTCCAAGAGCGCGATGATGACTTCTCTTCATCAGATGCAAGAGGCCGCGCGTGCTACAGCGGTCGCAAGCGAAGCCAAATCCTCAACAGTCGCAACGACTGCGCATGGGCCCATGATGGATGCCCTCACCAAGTAGCAGCCCATGCCGGAAAATTCGAGCTGCAGATCATCACGACTTCCCTGACTTAGTTTCGCAACTTTATAAGGGGGAATGGTCTCGGGTCTTCGTGCTGCCGGACTGCTGATATCCGATCGCAAACGGGTTATAACTCAAGGAATCGGGTTTCATTCAACCATCGCCATGATAGACCTAACTGCCCTGTGTATGCGCGAGTCAGGGTGCAACGTTAGCACGGAGCCCGACTCACATCGCGCTAGCAGGCGCCTTAATTTCTTCAGCAGCGGTTGGCAGTGCAATGTGGAAGGTCGCTCCACGCCCGGAGTTGTTCGTGGCCCATACGCGGCCGCCATGCGACTCGATGATCGAACGAGTGATGGACAACCCCATGCCACTACCTTGCGGCTTGGTGGTAAAGAACGCATTGAAAATCTGTTCGGTATACTCCGCCGGCAGTCCCACGCCAGTGTCACTCACCGAGATCATGACTCGGCCGTCATGGTCCAGCTGCGTCGTGACCGTAAGTATGCCTCCGGTGTCTTTCATGGCCTCGATAGCATTGAGCATGAGGTTCATGAGGACCTGCTGTAGCTGCACTCGATCTGCTGTAATTTTGGGAAGGTCAATGTCGAGGTCGACGCGGACGGAGACTGCATACCGGTTCGCCTCGCTGCGCAGCAGCAGGACCATCTCCCGAACAATGTCGTTGACGTCAACCATCTCACGTTTCGGGGGAGACTTCTTGTACAACGACCGCAAACGATCGATGATGTCACCGGCACGTTTGCCGTCCTCGATGATTCTGCCTGCTGCCTCGCAGGCTTCTTCCAAATCGGGCTGCTCGCGCTTAAGCCATCGCATGCAGGTGCTCGCATTCATGACCGTGGCAGCGATTGGCTGCTTAAGCTCGTGTGCGAACGAGGCGGTGAGTTCCCCCATCGTGGTCACGCGGTTTATGTGAGCCAGGTCCGACTGTAGCTGTTCGGCGTGCTTGCGATCCTCAATATCGGTTGCGGTGCCGTACCATTTGAGAATCTTGCCTCGACTATCGCGCAGCGGCACCGCGCGAAGCAGGAACCAACGATATTCCCCATTCGCCCGCCGGAAGCGCACCTCGCTTTCAAGGGGCTCACCGGACGCCACCGATGCGCGCGCCTTTTCTTTATGCCGCTTTAAGTCTGCGGGGTGAACGACCGCTTCCCAACCTGAGCCCACAGACTGTTCGGTGGACAAACCCGTATAGTCCAGCCAGTGGCGATTAACAAAGTCTACGGAGCCATCCGGCAGACTGGTCCACGCAAATGTCGGGATGGTCTCAACTACATCCCGAATCTTCTTTTCCTGAAGCCGCAGTTGCCGAACGCGCAATAGATAAGCTGTCCAAAGCAAGGCGACGAACACGGCCGCGCACAGTGCGCGGAACCAGTTAGTCTGGTAGTAGGCGGGCGCAATCGCGAAGTCCAGAGTCGCGCCCTGCTCATTCCACACACCGCTGTTGTTACACGCGATCACGCGGAAGCGGTAGTTCCCGGGTCCGAGATTGTTGTAGAAGGCGCGACGACGTGTTGCAGCATCTTGCCAGTCTGAGTCGTGGCCGAGAAGCATGTAACGAAACTGGACTTTTTCTGGGGCAGCAAAACTCAGGGCCGTGTAATCAATCTCGACGTCACGCGTCAAGGCGGGCAGATGAAGCATTTCTGCGATCGGATAGTCCTTGTGATCGGCCATCACTCGTTCGATTCGGACGGGTGGGGCTATGCCATTCCTGTACGTTTTCGTGGGATCGACCATCTGGAGAACATCGGAGGCAGCGAACCAGAGTTTTCCATCCCGCGTTTTTGTGGCCATCGGCTGCAACGGCAGGAAAGTCAGGCGCGGTCGTAACCCGTCGAACTTATCAAACACCTCTGTCTGCAGTTTACGGTCGCTGTGGCCCAGCCACTTGTCGTATTCGGCCTTCGTGATCCTGACTAAGCCTCGTTGCGCATAGAGCCAAAGAGAACCAGCATCATCGCGGATTGCGGTAAAGACCGCTCCATCGGGGAGGCCATTACGGTGGTTGAGTACCTGCCAATGTTGGTTGTCCCAGCGAAAGAGTCCCTCGCTGGTCGAGAGCAACAAGGAATCGTCGGAGTCCACGGCAAGGTCCATCAAGGTGAATTCGCTGCCTTGCGCGGGTATTGAAATCGTATTAGTCTGGCCGTCGCGGTAATAGGTGAGGGTACCATTGAGCGAGCCGATCCAGAGGCCACCTTTGTGATCGGACGCAAGATAGCCCGTAGGCCGGTTGTCGCTGCTCACCGAAATCACCAACTGTGCGGTTTGGTCTTTGACTCGAAAGAGTTCATGATGTGGCGCTAAGGCCCAGATCGTGTGGTTGGCGTCCTCGGTGATTGCGGCAATCCCCCCCTTGGCAATGCTGGAGCCATCCGGAGTTTTGAATTCTTTGAACCGGCCGTGCTCATACGACATCAACCTGCCATCGAGCCCCAGCCAAATAACGCCACTGTGGTCCTGATAAAGCGCGCCTACGTTCTTGCCAGGCAGGCCTTCCTTGGCCGACAGTATGGAGTGTTCTCCATGGGCAAGAATGTCGATGGCGCTGCCGTTTCCAACCCATAGAGAACCGTCTTGCAAGCCAAGAACGGTAAGAATGGATGCCTGCGACAGTCCCTCGCGAGTGGAGTAGGTAATGACGGGAAGATCACGGAACTTATCTATCCCCGCGTCGGTACGCACCCAGAGATTGCCCTCGCGATCTTCATAAAACGAATCCACCGATTTGCCCGAAAGCCCTTCGGCGATCCCATAGTGTTCTGCTCTTCCGTTGCGAACCCGATAAATGCCGTCGCTCTCGGTGGCGATCCACAGTAAGCCGTTCCGATCGACGTACAATGCCTTGGCATCGAATTTGCTTCCGTCGAATCCTGGAATGACGTACGATGCCGACTTCCCGCCGGAGAGATAACGGACACCCAAGCCTGCGCCAGCGCCGTCGGTCGCAACCCAAACTGTGCCCGACTCCCCGATTGCGACATCGTTTATCCCTTCCCCGACATCTTGACGATGGGCTAGCTCGTTCAAATAATCAGCGGCGGGAGAGTCGGGCCGCCAGCGATAGAGCACATTGGAGCCAAACCATAGATTTCCCGCGCTGTCTTCTTTCAGGCAAAGGGCATAGCGGGCGGGAATTCCGTCGTTCTTTCCATAGCAGTGTAGCCCCGTTCCCTCCACACGGCACAACGGCCCTTCGCCGGGGGGAACATGGTAACGAGTGACCCAAATCGTGCCTTGTCTATCCTCGAATATTTTGGCAGTACCCCTATGCTTGGCAGGGTCGGAGTACCACTGGAACTTGCCATCTTTCAACCGGCCCACACCGGCGGTTGTGCCGATCCACAAACTGCCGTCGCGAGCGCCTAGCAGGTACTTGTAACCACGGCTTGGCAACTTGAGGTCAGGGGCTGCATAGGGGACGAAGTTTACGCCGTCAAAGCGTATCAGGCCGCTGGCTGTTCCGAACCAGAAGTAGCCATCGGCAGTCTGAGTGAATGGGCCGTGAAAGTCTTCGGCGACATCTTGTGTGCGCCACGCGGTATGCGCGTATTGACTGATGTCGAGAGATGGGTCCAGAGCGTAGGCGCAAGCGCAGCAGGCCAGCAGTATGCTTAGCGCGATTGCGGCTCCTCTCCCCATATATTCATCTTATCTCTACAGGGATGCCGACAGGTAGAGCTTTCCCCCTTTGACCACGCCCGGTCAAAGATGGTACTTCTCGGCCCCCGCTAGACCTACAACGAGCTAATCGCCCGCTCATTCGGGCGAACCCAGTGACGTCAGGATACGGTCGCGAAATCGTCACTGCGACGGATGATGGTCACATCTGTACTCTGGCATCGCCACTCCTCGGCTGTGACGGCTACGAACCCGCGCTCTTTTTGCTGATAACAATCGCGGATCCTCAGTGCTTAGGAGAGCCTTCTACTTTGGCAGGGCAAATGCTCTTCAACTCACGTCGATTAGGAGGACCACGTATGACGCTCATACGTATGCTTCGATACTTAACTCGCCTCGTCTTGTTTGCGCAGCACGTAGGCTGGGGCAGTAGTCTCCTCGCGCTATTTCTGGTTTCGATCGCTCCTGCCGGGCATGCACAAAGCCTCAACTGGGAGGGGCAGACTGGAGCCTTTGTAACGCCTTTCGCGTACACCAGCCCTTCGCCTGCCGGAGGCTTCGGACTTCCAGCCGTCGCTTTTCATTATCTCAATGGCGGTAATGTGCTCGGAGGTTTCTACGAAGTCTCGGGCACGGTTGGGTTCCTGAAAAGATTCGAAGTTGGATACACTCGCGCCATGAATTCGGATGGAACAGTACCCACTCTCAGCCCGCTATTTGACGGCGGTTTCAACATCTTCCATGGGAAAGCCAATCTGCTGGGAGAAAAGGCAGGGAAGCATAGCTATATCCCCGCGATCTCGGTGGGATTTGTGGCGCGCACCAATGTGCGACGCGTAGGTGGAGTGCTCGACGGCAAAGATACGCACAACGAAGACTTCTATCTGGTCGCGACGAAAACGATTACGCACTTCAAATTCTTGCCCATCGTCGGCAACTTCGGCATCAAGGCCACGAACGCCTCCGTCCTGGGCATAGCGGGCAACGCAACTAACTGGCAAGGCCGGCTCTTCGGTGCCGTTGGATTTGTAGTTTCTGGTCCGGTACACAGCAAAGTCATAGTCGGTTCAGAGTTTCTGCAGGAGCCTCGCCACATTGCAGGTCTTCCGGGAGCCAGCTTACCGACGACCTTAACCTATTTTGCGAGAGTGATCCCTCGCGGCGAACTTCCCTTCAATGTTGATTTCGGTGTGGCCCAAGTGGCCAACAACATTGCTCCGGGTGTGAGCCTGCACGTGCGATCGCAGTTTGCGTTGGGAGCTTCGTACCGCTTTTAGGTTATTGCCAGGCAAGGCGCTCTTCCGCTCGTTGTTGGGCATAACTCCCTGGGAGTATGAAATTCGATCCGTTCATTTGGTCGAAGTGATTTCTAAATACGGTTCCGGTCCCATATAGTTCAACCATCACACAAGGAGATAACAAACTAATGGCATACCAAACAATTAATCCATATACCGAAGAACTTATCAAAACATTCAGCGAGCACACGGATGCCGAACTGCAAGAAATAATTACCAGAGCTGAGTCCGTGTATGAGAACGACTGGAGAACCAGGTCGCTTGCAGAGCGCAAGAAGATCATCAAGAAGGCCGCTGCGATTTTGCGCGAGAAACTCGACGACTTTGCGAAGCCCATTACGCTCGAGATGGGCAAACTTTTCCGCGAGGCGCAGGCCGAGGTCAAGTTAAGCGCCGACATACTCGACTACTATGCCGACAAGGCCGGAATCTTCCTGGCGCCCCGCAAGCTCAAGGTCGCGGAAGGCGAGGCTTTGGTCGAGAGCGAACCACTGGGCGTGCTGTTCTGCGTTGAGCCGTGGAATTTTCCCTATTATCAGCTGGCACGTGTGGCCGGACCCGACCTGATGGCGGGCAACGTTCTCATCGTCAAGCATGCGCCCAATGTGCCGCAGTGCGCATTGGCGTTCGAGAAGCTGTTTCTGGATGCCGGCGCTCCGGAAGGCGTGTACACGAACGTGTTTCTTTCGAACGAGCAGGCCGCGCGAGCGGTTGCAGATTCTCGGATCAAAGGTGTAGCACTGACCGGTAGCGAAAGAGCTGGTTCGGCGGTTGCTGCTGAAGCTGGACAGGCTCTGAAGAAAACGACGATGGAGCTCGGAGGCAGTGACGCATTTATCGTCCTGGACGACGCTGATATGGATACCGCCGTTAAGTGGGGCGTCTGGGGACGAATGAACAACACTGGCCAGTGCTGTGTGGCCGCGAAACGGTTCATCCTCGACGATACGATCGCCGACACCTTTGTAAACCGCTTCAAGAAGGAACTTTCTGCGCTGGCTCCCGGCGATCCGATGGACCCTAACACCACCCTGGGCCCGCTGTGCACGAAAGACGCGCTGGAGCTGGTCGAGAAACAGATCCAGATGGCGGTCAATGGTGGCGCAAAGGTGTTGATGGGAGGCACGCGGCTCGACCGGCCCGGCTACTTCCTGGGGCCTACAATCCTGACCGATATTAGTCCGGAGAACCCAGCTTTCCATGTGGAGTTTTTCGCCCCGGTGGCGCTGATCTTCCGCGTCAAGAATGAAAAGGCGGCCGTCGATCTCGCGAATGACTCTCCGTACGGGCTGGGTGGATCGGTGATCACGAAGGACATTGAGCGAGGCAAGCGCATTGCCCGCCAAATCGAGACGGGAATGGTTTTTATCAACCAGTCCACCTGGACGGCGCCCGACCTTCCTTTCGGCGGCGTAAAGAACTCCGGTTACGGCCGTGAGCTCTCCGATCTGGGCATCAGTGAATTTATTAACAAGAAGCTGATACGGGTAGCCTGATCGATGATCGAAGGCGGTTCTACCCTCTGCGCGTGGCTGGTCTGCTAGCCGAGTGCAGCAATCGGAATACCCCGGCCCTTATACGCAAGACGGGCGTAACAACACACCCGTCTTTGTGTATCCGATTACTGATGGCGTCGCGCACCCGCGCATTGAGCAACTTTGGAACAAGTATCCACACCAATGTTTGGAAGTCGGGCATCCTCTTGCCGCTTCAACCCGCGCGTAATCTCACGCTGGTCTAGTCCAGCCGTCGAGTCAAACCACCCGCTCTCAAGCCATCGACATCCCGTCGGCAGACGGTCATGCTTCCCGCCGCACTTTTAAACAAGAGCTTCGCGTTAATCAATTGAAGGTGCAGATAAACCGTTTAAATCGCCCGAGCATTTGGAGACGTATTTGCTCCATGCGTAATGCAGGATAGGTCCGAGGACGGCAATTACTTATGGAAGGATGGATATGGCAAAGAAAGTCGCCGAGCTGTTTGTAGAGGTTTTGGCGGAAGCAGGAGTCCAGAGAATTTACGGCGTAAGCGGCGATTCGCTGAACGGAATCACGGATTCGCTTCGCACCCAGAAACAGATCGAGTGGATTCATGTTCGCCACGAAGAGGTGGCAGCGTTCGCCGCGGGGGCCGAGGCCCATCTCACTGGCAAATTAGCCGTGTGCGCCGGGAGTTGCGGACCCGGAAACCTGCACTTGATCAACGGCCTTTACGATTGCCACCGCAACCGCGTGCCCGTGCTGGCGATTGCTGCACAGATTCCAAGCGCTGAAATCGGGAGTGGATACTTTCAGGAGACGAATCCTGAGCACCTGTTCGCTCAGTGCAGCGACTATTGTGGAGTGGTTTCAGGACCGGAGCAGATGCCTCGCGTGCTTGAGATCGCAATCCAGACCGCGATCTCAAAGCGCGGTGTTGCCGTTGTTATTATCCCCGGCACCGTGGCGATGAGCGATGCTGTCCACGAAAATCCCAGAGTTCATTTCTCCGATGCCAAGACCACGGTCCGCCCCTCCGAAGATGAAGTAGACCTGCTCGCCGACCTGCTGAACCGCTCGGAAAGAATAACTATCCTCGGCGGCGCCGGCTGTGCGGGAGCCCATGATGAACTGGTCGAACTTGCTGGCAAGCTGCAAGCTCCAATCGTACATGCCATGCGCGGAAAAGAGTTCATTGAGTACGACAATCCATTCGACGTAGGTATGACCGGCCTACTGGGATTCTCCTCCGGCTATTTCGCGATGATGAACTGCGATCTGTTGCTGATGATCGGGACCGACTTCCCGTATCAACAGTTTTACCCCGAGAAAGCCATCATCGTGCAGATCGACATTCGCGGCGAGCAGCTCGGACGTCGCAGCAAGCTTGACTTCGGCTTCGTTGGTGACACAAAAGCTACACTGCAAGCCTTGTTGCCCAAGCTGGAGCAAAACAAATACACAGCACATTTGAAGCGATCGGTTGAGCACTATCGCGAGGCGCGCAATGGCCTGGATGACGTGGCCACGGCCAGTTCGGACAAGAAGACGATCCACCCTCAGTACGTTGCGCATGTGCTCGATAAACTCGCGGCGGAAGACGCAATTTTCACCTGTGACGTGGGGACGCCGACGGTTTGGGCGGCCCGTTATCTCAAGATGAACGGGAAACGAAGGATCATCGGTTCCTTCACACACGGTTCGATGGCCAACGCGATGCCGCAGGCCATCGGCGCTCAGATCAGTCATCCTGGCCGGCAGGTGATCGCAATGTCGGGCGATGGTGGCCTGGCGATGCTGATGGGCGACCTGCTGACGCTTCGACAACATCAAGCGCCGATAAAGATCATCGTGTTCAGGAACGACGCGCTGGCTTTCGTCGAACTGGAAATGAAAGCGGCCGGCATCCTGGATTTCACCACCGACCTGCACAACCCGGATTTCACAAAGATCGCAGAAGGGGCGGGAATTCTCGGAGTAAAGGCAAATACTCCGGACGAGGTTGAACCCATGCTCGCGCGAGCCCTCAACTACAACGGCCCTGCGTTGATCGAGATCCCGGTTGCACGCCAGGAACTTTCCGTGCCACCAACGATTACCTATCAGGAGGCTAAGGGGTTCGGGCTCTTCATGCTCAGAGCGGTGCTCAACGGGCGTGCCGACGAAGTCATCGATCTCGCAAAGGTCAACTTGTTTCATTAATGCCCAGGGTCGAGGTATCACATGACGACACAAGCTATTACCACGCCCATTACTGCTAAAGCAATGAGTGCGTCACGAACTCGAGCCTTCCAGTTCGCCTGGGGGCTCGCTTTGTGTTTTTACGTACTCGAATATGCAGCGCGATCGGCGCCTGCCGTCATGATCCCGCAGTTGTCGTTGGCGTTCGGTGCGACGGCAGTCGGCGTCAGCGCGATTCTCGGCTCCTAACTACTACACGTATTCGATCACGAGCCTTATCGCCGGTGCAGCGCTGGACCGCGTCGGTGCAAAGAAGTCTGTGCCGATAGGCATTTTCATCCTGGCGGTGGGCTGCCTGGTCTTTAGTTTGTCCGGTACAACCAGCGGCTACACGGGAAGGCTGCTGCAGGGCGCCGGTTCGGCCTTTGCTTTTACCGGCGCCGTCTATCTTGCGACGCACGGTTTTTCGGCACGCTGGCTAGCCACTGCCATCGGTGTCACACAGTGTCTTGGGATGCTGGGAGGATCGGCCGGTCAGTTCGTGGTGGGGCCCTTGGTCGAACATGGCGTTGCATGGCAAACGGTGTGGCATTCACTTGGTGGGGCAAGGGTTGACGCCTCTGCGAAAATCCCGACGCCGATTGAACCCCTCGCCCCAAGGTCCGAATTACTTAAGTTGCGGATACTGAGATACTTCCATCCTCTCTCAAGCCGGAAACAGTTTTGGCACTGCGCGCGCATAGAGAAATGCGATGAGCGAGTCTCATCCTGAATTCTGACTCGCAGGAGTAGCAAACAAGTTATGGTATCCAAACTAAGAGTCGCCTTACCGGGTCTAATCCTTGCCGCGGTCGCATTCATCTCTCCGCTTTCCGCACACGCAGCTACGCGCTCGTGGTCTGTGGACACGAACACCTCCGCTGCCCGCTTGTTTCAGGGTTCCACAGCCAAGCCTCAGTCGTTCAACACTGGGGTTGCTCGGGTAAGTGGACAAGTCAAACTGGATCCAGACGATCTCAACAATTTCGTCCTCGATCTTGCGATATATCCGGCCGAAGAGGACTGGAGCGGGCTCGATCGCGACGGCACATTACCCGCTGGCTTTGTCCCGGACGCAACCGACCAGACTCTTCTGGTGTTCCATACGGAACGGGTTCTCGCGCCTGGTAATGGCAGGCTGGATGTTATCGGGAACCTGACTCTCACGACCGTGGAGCGCAGCATTACGATTGACCCAACGCAAGGTTACGCTGGGCCAGTACTCGGTCCTCCTGTTATTCACGTGACAACTCGGCAAGTCGCCTTCGAACTGCCAGACTATGGGGCGGCGGCGACTCAGCCAGACGGTAAGATCAGCGTGTCGGCGTCAACCGAGATCGCCTATGAGGATTTTCCTGAACTATTCACCGCGGTGAGCAAAACGAATTGGCCTCCTGTCGTCGCTAATGAAAACTGTCAAATGCCATCGACCATTGGAGAGGACTATCGCGGCCCGCAATGCACGGGTA
>Ga0335082_10004440_pt1 | contig 15295 bp, 13 predicted proteins | sample Lox_Sample_41_FD_206718 | JGI IMG/M metagenome (GOLD analysis project Ga0335082, IMG submission 206718) | Soil microbial communities from Loxahatchee National Wildlife Refuge, Florida, United States - Lox_Sample_4.1 | ecosystem: Environmental > Terrestrial > Soil > Wetlands | place: USA...
GGCCGACATCATCACCCTGGCGCGGCAATATGGCCGTTACGGCTACCGGCGGATCACGGCGCTGCTGCGGGACGCCGGCTGGCTGGTGAACAAGAAGCGCGTTGAGCGGATCTGGCGCCAGGAGGGGCTGAAGGTGCCACAGCGGCAGCCGAAGCGCGCACGGCTGTGGCTGAATGACGGTTCCTGCATCCGGCTCAAGCCGGAGCGACCAAACCATGTCTGGGCCTACGATTTCGTCGAGGACCGCACGCATGACGGCCGCAAGCTGCGCATGCTGAACATCGTCGATGAATTCACCCGCGAGGCGCTGGCGATCCGGGTGGCGCGGCGGCTGAATTCGCATGATGTCATCGACGTGCTTTCGGATCTGTTCATCCTGCGCGGCGTGCCGGGACATATCCGGTCCGACAACGGACCGGAGTTCATCGCCAAGGCGGTGCAGGCGTGGATCACCGCAGTGGGGGCCCAGACCGCCTACATCACGCCAGGTAGCCCGTGGGAGAACGGCTACATCGAAAGCTTCAACGCGCGGCCGCGGGATGAGTTCCTCAATGGCGAGATTTTCTACACCCTGCAGGAGGCCAAGGTGCTGATCGAAGCTTGGCGCCGCCAATACAACACCATCCGGCCGCACTCGTCGCTCGGCTACCGGCCGCCAGTGCCAGAGGTTTTGCTGTGGCCGCCACCGCCAGCCGCGTTGACGGGCGCGGCGCCGGCCACAGCAAAACCAGCCCAACCGCCATGCATGTGTGGACGGCCCGCGGGATTCAAGTCGTTGAGGCAGGATCTGGTATGGGTTGGAATGCGGTCATGTGTCCGGCCTTTGACGCGGCGACATGACCGCTGGACAGATGGGTTACGCGAACAACATCCAATTAAGCGGCATGTGATGCCGTTGCATGAGGCGGATTGTGTTGCTCGTCGGCTCGACCGATAGCCATCTCCTGCTTGCTCCTTAAACCCCCGGCATTAGCGTGCGGGTCAAGCGGCGATCGGCTGACGCCGATACGCCTCCCCGCGCGCCATCATGGCCCAGATAATCCGGGCCATCTTGTTGGCCAAAGCCACCGCCGCGAGCTTGCGCGGCTTGCGCTCCAGCAATTGTAGCAGCCATGCCGAAGCAGATTTACTGCCAGGCTTGGCGAAGCGGATAACGGACGTCGCCCCCACCACCAACAATGTGCGTAATCTTTCATTGCCAGCCTTGCTGATCTTGCCCAGGCGCTGTTTGCCGCCGGTGGACTTCTCCCTCGGCGTCAGGCCGAGCCACGCCGCAAAATGCCGCCCGGAGACAAAATTCTCAGGCTCCACGGTCAAGGCCATGGTGGCAGCGATCATCCTACCGATGCCGGGAATTTGGGCCAGCGCTCGGCTGACCGGGTTGGCCTTGTGCAACACCTAATTAACTACATTCCGACTGGACTACTCTTCGGGGGCTTGCCATCGGCGATGGTCGGGCTCGGGCTGGGCGACAAGCCATGGATTTCAATGCCTTCGGCCGCGATGGGCGAGGCAGATCCTGGTTTGTTCTTGAGTTCGGTAAAAGTGGTTGCGGGGGCCTGCAGCCGCGTTTGTCCTAACAGCCGGAACTGGCGGTTTTCCTCCCTTCCCGGCCGTCTCGAGAATAGCCATCAACTCGCCGCGTAGGCTGGCATGGACCTCACCGCGCTGTTCGCCCGGCGTGAGCACCACCTCGCCAATCAACGCCCGGATCGCCTCGGCGGCGTCCCGGTTGGTCTCTGGTTCATCGAGCGCCTCCGCCAGTTTGGCGACCTTGGCGCGGTAAAGGTTGGAGACATTCGGATGCATATCCGGCAGGTCGGCCGGAGCCTGCGCCATACGGGCTATAATCTCGGCGCGCTGGCGCTCCAACTCGTTCATGCGCACCTTCATCTCGGGCTGGTACATGCCGTCTTCGATTGCCGCCATGATGCCCGCGACAGCGCGGCCGATCTTCTCCAACGCTTTTTGATCGGCATGCGCCTGCGCGCGGCGCTCGTGGTTCAAACGGTTGCTCTCCTCGTGATACGCCCGGACCGCCGCTGCCACCGCATCCGGTGACGCCATGCGTTCCGTCAGGCCGGAGAGCACACGCTGTTCGATCACCCCGCGACGGATGGTACGGCCATTTTCACAGACTCCCCGCCGATGGTGGTTGAGGCAGCCATAGCGGTCCCGCAGGATCAGCCCGAACTTGCCCCCGCAGCAGCCGCAGGTAAGTAGCCCGGAAAGGAGCGACACAGGCCGGCGCGCCGCGTGCAGCCTCTTGGCCCGCGCCTCGCGGATGCCGGTGGTGGTCGATTCAAACAGTGTTGCGATCTCACTTTGGCGCGCCCTGGCGGCCTGCCAAAGCTCATCCGGGACGATGCGAAGTTCCGGCACTTCGGTCCTAATCCACTCCGATTCCGGGTTGGGCCGGGACACGCGATTGCCGGTCGAGGGGTCTTTCACAAAACGCTGGCGGTTCCAAACAAGCCTGCCAACGTACAACTCATTGTTGATAATGCCGGTGCCACGGCTGACATGGCCTCGGATACTGGTATCCCCCCAAGCCCGCCCGAGCGGACCGGGAATGCCCTCCCGGTTCAAATCGACGGCAATCGCCCTGGGGCTTTTACCGGCAGCGAATTCGCCAAAAATACGCCGGATCGTTATGGCCTCACTCGCGACAATCTCACGCTCCCCGCGAAGCGGCTCGCCATTGCCATCCAATTTCTTCACCACCCGATAGCCAAAGCAGAGCCCGCCACCGGCCTTGCCCTTCTCCACCCGCCCGCGCAGGCCGCGATGCGTCTTGGCCGCGAGGTCCTTCAGAAACAGCGCGTTCATCGTGCCCTTAAGCCCGACGTGAAGTTCTGAGATTTCTCCCTCCGCCAAGGTGACGATGGTCACACCGGCAAAGCGCAGATGCTTGAACAACGTTGCCACATCGGCCTGGTCACGGCTGATCCGGTCTAGAGCCTCGGCCAGCACCACCTCAAACCTCTTCTCCTGGGCATCGCGTAGGAGAGCCTGAATGCCTGGCCGCTGGATCAGGCTTGCGCCGGAGATGGCAGCATCATAGTAACTTCCCGCCATCTGCCAACACTCGCGCGCAACCCGCTCCCGGCAGATACGGAACTGATCTTCTATCGACGCCTCGCGCTGGTTGTCGGAGGAGTAACGGGCATAAAGCGCGACACGGGTCATGGGTTATCTCCTATCCATCTTCATCCTCTACGGGCCGCCTATTGTCATTGGCGGCCCTATATCGAAGCTTGGCAAATTCTTCCCGCGCCATCTGCCGGCCAAGCGCACGGGCAATCACCAGAACCAGTGCGTCGTCCCGCCGCTGCGTTTCGACGCCATCCCCGCTCGTCTCTACGCCGTTTTCATTCGCCGGGCGCAGGCGTTTGCGTTCCTCATCCTCCGCCATCCAAATGCTCCCTCGCCGAGGTCGATCGGGCAGAAAGCAACAAGGGGACAGCGCAGGAAAGTCAGAATATCAAAGCGCAGCATCATAGCGTAGAAAAACTTGCGCGCGGCAAAACCCAAAAAATCGAGCCGAGCGAAAAATGCGCAACCCTACTTCGTCACGCAACCTGCTTGGTTTTAGGCGACACCGCCAATCCCAAGAACACCAGCACGGCCTGATTAAGACGCAAAATATCCTCGTCGTCCAAACGCCCCACGCGTGCGCCAACCTTCGTTTTCGGGACAGTCGTAATCTTGTCCACCATCAGGCGGCACACCGCGCGCAGGCCGTTGTGCTCATTCGGCTCCACGGCCAAGCGGAACAGAGGCGCTTCGGTCTCATCCGTGGTGAAGGCGCAGATGGTAATCGAGTCCGTCCCGTCAAAACTATCATCCTGAACGATCACAACGGGGCGCGGCTTGCCCGCATAATCCTTCCCCCCCGCAACGGTCCAGATATCTCCCCGCCTCATTCAACGCCCCAATCCGACACCGCGTCGATGAACGCCTGATCCTCATGCGCATGGGCGCTGGCGGCGACGGCAAGCGACTGGCGATGGGCCTCGGAGCGGAAAGCCGGCGCACGCACATCCGGCACCCAAATCTGGATGGGCCGCAGCCCCTGCCCGCGCAGCCGGTCGCGATGCTCCTGAACCTTCACGCGGGTGGACTTAGGTCGAGATGGCGAAGCCATGATGATCCCTCCAAGAGAGTTACATGTAACCTACTCCCGTTAGGGGCATTTGGCCAGACATTTTATCCAGGTCACGCTACTCGCCGCAGGATTTCTCCCGCTGCCCCCAGGCGACGGCGCATTTATCCTTGAACCGGTTTGTATTTTTGGCGGCAGCGCCGTCTTGGCACAATTTTGAGCGGCGCTAAAAACCAAATCAAACCAACCACATGCACCCCAGCCGACGGCGGTCCTTTTATCTGGCAATCGTTTTTCCCCCCCCAATTTCCTGACCTGGGGCTCATTTTCTGCCCCGGCACTGTGCGATCTCCTGGCTACATCCGAGGCAAGCAAACCGGCAAAATCGCGCAGCCGATTTACTGCTACGGCGTCAACCTCCCGCAGGCGACGGCGCTTTTATCCTTGAAGTGATTGGCGTTTTTGGCTGCAGCGCCGTCTTGGCAAATTTCGAGCAGCGCTAAAAACCAAATCAAACCAACCACATGCCCCCCAGCCGACTGCGGTGCTTTTATCTTGCCCTCCTATTTCCCCCGGCTTTTGGCCCTGAGATCGGCTTTCTGCAGCGGCACTGTGCAGTCTCGCAGCTACAGCGACTGAATAAAACGGCAAAGGCGCGCCGCGGATTTACGGTTACAGCATCAACCTCCAGCGGGCGGAATGCACACGGTCTGCTTGTGGACACTACCGAGAGCACACTGGTTTTATTGTTTCTCTGGGCCTATGAAATTCATGTCGATCCGTGTCGCTGGCATCAATTTTAGCCTCTCCAGGTGGACCCATGCTAAAACGCCTTACCATTGCGCTGGCGCTTTTTTTTACTTTGTCGACGATAGAGATTGCGCAAGTCATCATGCCCGGTGCACGGCCTAATCCGGATTTCCCGGCGCCAACCGGACCGGGTGATCCCCAGAACATACAAGCCGCCTATGCCGCCTGTATGGCGACGGTGAAGCGGGGAGTACATGGGATGCCCCTCCCGCAGTTTGTACAAGGCTGTATGAGCTCAAAGGGTTATTCGGTCCTACATGGTACGGATTCTTGCTACGCTGTTCCGCCGATTGATGGCATTGGGAGAAAATATCCCACCCGTGAAGCATGTCTCAGTTCCGATAACGCCTACCTCCCTGCTGGAGCCACTTATTTTCCAACCCCATGGCAGGCGCGGACACCTCCGGTAGCGTTCGATCCTGCCGCTCCAGGCCCGAAATTGCTGTTGCTAACCAAGGAATTGGCCGACACGGGCCAGCTTGACGATCCAGCTGAGGTCGCCGGGATATTGCACCTACCCCTTACATTCAGCACTCATCAAGAAAGCGGCCCACCATCCTGCACGGCATCGTCAGATCAGGGACAGGATAGTTCTGACGGTTACACCACCACAGGAAACAGTTGGTTTCATGCTCTGCCATCCGGCACGAAATTGATCATCGATCAGCAGCGAATCAACTTTTTTCCGTTTGGACCACGGCCTGCGGGGCCAAGGTACGTTCCCCTTGGTGATCCCGTGTTCACGTACACGATCACGAGCAACGCGAGTTGCGGCAGCCCATCGCCCCGTGACGGGATCGGTGCGGAAATCGTCTTCGACAACATTCCCGCCTATGCCTGCATAAGCGACCAACTGGTCCGTACTATATTCCCGCCTGGCCCCGCCAACGAACTCCCAAGGGTTATAGACGGCCTGGGACCTGACATCGCGTATTTTCACAATGATACCCAGGTGTATTTCTCCCTTACAGGACCGGCCGGGGAGACTCCTCAGTCAGTTAAGCAACTGAATTGCCTACGGACCATAAGCATTGGCACCTTCTACAAGCTCGGCGCGCTTCACAAAGCCGACTTAACGGGCAAACATCCAACGCCGGACTATATCGCCGTAACGCCCGGTCCCCCAAGTGCCAAGGCTCTGCCACCCAACCCCGGCGCGTTCCTGTTAAAGACAGCTAAAACCCTGGCCGATAGCCCCAATATAACCGATCCCGTGGCCGCGTCAGCAATTCTGCATATGCCTTTCACGCTTACGGGCTACCGCGAAGGTGGACCGGTTTCTTGCAAGGCGCTTCCCAACGGATATCGCTTCAATGCTTATGACTATGACACGACAAGTGGGAGCTGGTTTCCGATGTTCCATTACGGCGTAATCTTCCATGGGAATTGCACGCCATCACCTGCAGATTGGGTCGATTTCGGGATATCATTCAACGATATAGGCGCCTTTAACTGCATCAGCGCAGAGCAGGTCAAATCGGTCTTTACGAGCGCACATCCACCGAGTCACGCCGAAAGCGATTTTGGGCCCGATCTTGTCTACGAAAGTGCCTATACTTGGGCAGAATTCCGCATGACAAAGGCAAAAGACGCCGCTTCAAGAAACGGGCCTGCATGTCTGGATCAAATCCAGTTTTATTCGATAGCGGACCTTAAAAGACATGAAGCAGAAAATTGATCGGATCGACGCGGTGTAAAGGAAGCTCGAAAAAAATAGGCGAACGCAACAAGCATTTCCGGTACATGACTTAGGGGCCAATGTCCGCTTTCCGGAAGATGGGTTAGGGCCAAGAGCCGCGACAGTGGGTCGCTGCTGTCAGAGCCGTTCTCTGAGCAGCAGCAGCTCACTCGGCCCGACCTTGCCATAATGTCAACGGAATGGAGCCCAACAGCGCCAATCCCGCCCCCCGATCGTCAGACCGGGACTGTGAGTGAGTTATGACAGAAGTGGTTGCTGGGGCACGAAACCACCGAGAGTTGACCGTTTTAAGAGCATGTTGTTGAGGCGGCGGTCAAAATCCGACATGAGCGGCTCTCCCCCTTCTCAAACGTTCGGCTGAGCCCCGCCTAATGCCACACTGGGGGCCGCAGTCCGGAAGGAGTTCGGGCTTTAAAATTACCACGGCGCGGCGATCTGCTCAGGGTTCTGCGACAGGCAATCTGCGGCGCTTTTATCGGCACATCTTCAGAAAAACCTAACCAGAAGCACTTTAAATCGTTATTTTCTTAATTCAGCCCATTCAATAGACATAGCCGTGGACACCGGCCTTACCGGCCAAACTCCCTAAAAATTCGCAGAAGGACACCGGGCATGTCAGTTGAAAGGGTCGAGACGCTCGTTATTGGCGGCGGTCAGGCCGGCATCGCGGCGAGTGAGCATTTGAGCAAGGCCGGTGTGCCTCATCTCGTCGTCGAGCGGCACCGCATCGCCGAGCGCTGGCGCGCGGAAAGATGGGACTCGCTGGTTGCCAACGGCCCGGCTTGGCATGATCGCTTCCCCAACAAGCTGTTCACGGCCACCGATGCAGACGGCTTTGCCCCTGCCCGCGAAATTGTGGATTATCTCGTTGAATACGCTGAAGAAGTTAAGGCGCCCATCCGCACCGGCGTTGCGGTGACGGCCCTGCGCAAAACCGCTGGGGGCTTTGCCGCCGAGACGCCGCAGGGCGTGATCGAGGCGAAGAACGTGATTGCCGCCACGGGGCCGTTCCAGCGCGCGGTCATTCCCGCCGTGGTGCCGGAAGAGGCGGGCATCACGCAGCTCCACTCCGCGCATTACCGCAATCCCACCCAGCTGCCGGCCGGCGCGGTGCTGGTTATTGGCGCAGGGTCTTCGGGCGTGCAGATCGCCGACGAGCTGCGCCGCGCCGGACGTCAGGTCTATCTCGCGGTGGGGGCGCATGACCGGCCGCCGCGCCGCTATCGTAATAAGGACTTCGTATGGTGGCTGGGCGCGCTGGGCCTGTGGAGTGCCAAAGCCCGGACGCCGTCCATGTCTCATGTCACCATCGCGGTGAGCGGCGCGCGGGGCGGCCATACCGTGGACTTCCGCGACTTGGCCGCGGACGGCATCACGCTGGTGGGCCGAGCCGAGACCTACGAGAAGGGCGTGCTGCGCTTTGCCCCGGATCTGGCCGAGCGGATTGCCGAAGGCGACGCCAATTACCTGGCCATGCTGGACGCCGCCGACGCCTATATCGCCCGCGAGCGGGTTGACCTGCCCGAGGAGCCAGAGGCCCGAAATCTGGCGCCGCTCCCGGCCTGCGTGACGGACCCGCTGCTGACGCTGAACTTGGCCGAGGCGGGGGTCACCTCCATTGTCTGGGCCACCGGCTATACGCTGGATTTTGGCTGGATCGAGATCGACGTCTTTGATGAGAAGGGCAACCCCCGCCACAAACGCGGCGTCTCCGAGGTGCCAGGGCTCTACTTCCTGGGCTTGGCTTGGCTTTCACGCCGCGCCTCGCCCTTCATCTGGGGCGTGTGGCACGATGCCGCCTATATCGCCGACCACATCGCCGCGCGCGGGGCTGCATGATGCTGCCATTCACACTCGACATGGAGCGCGTGGCGCTGGACAACTGGGGCGGGCCCGAGGATATCGGCGCCACCACGGTAGAGGGGCCCATCGCCGTCTCTGGCAAGATCCTGTTTGGCAGCCTCAAAAGCCCAGTCTCCGGCGGGCTGTACGCCGCCAGCCAGGGCAAGTACCGCGTCACCTATTCGTTCCACGAGCACGCCACCCTGCTCGATGGCCAACTCGCCCTGACCGACGAGGCCACCGGCCAGACCGTAGAATATGGTCCGGGCGACAGCTGGATCATCGCCCAGGGCACCACGGTGCTGTGGGACATCCGCTCCAGCCATATCCGCAAGAGCTACTTGGCGGTGACTTCAGCCAGCGAGACCCAGACATGATTCACAAACGCATCCGCCCGTTTAACACCAAGGACACCTACCCCGAGCAACAGCTGGACAACGACCTCTGCCAAGCCGTGGTGACGGACAAGGCTATCTATCTGCGCGGCCAAGTGGCGCAGGATCTCGACACGCGCGAGAACGTGGCAGTGGGCGACCCCGCCGGCCAGGCCGAGAAGGTGATGGAGAATATCGACCTCCTGCTCCGGGAATGCGGCGCGGGGCTTGCGAACATCTGCAAGGTGACGGTGTATCTTACCGACATCCGCTACCGCGAGGCCGTGTACTGCGTGCTGGGACGCTGGATGAAGGGCGTGTACCCGGTCTTCACCGGCCTCGTGGTCGTAGCGCTGGCCCGGCCGGAATGGCTGGTCGAGGTCGATGTCATCGCCGAGTTCAAGTAGACCGGTTCACTCATCCCCAGGCACCCCATAGCTCGGCGCGGCGCCAGGGTTGAGCGCGCGGGTCACATAGTCGCGCATCTGCGGCGCCCAGACTTCCCAAAGTGCCGCCAGTTCGGTCAGCGGCGCGTCGTGCCAGTCCACGCGCAGATCGGCCAGCGGCCAAGCCTCGCGGTCCACCACGATGAGCCCGGCCGAGCGAAGGGAACCGGCCTCGCCTCCTGCTGCCAGCCCAGCCTGCATCGCCGCAATCACCCGCGCTCCCAGCTCCCGCGCCGGGTCCGACGCCACGAAAGCCGCCCGCACCGCTTCCGGCACGCCGGTATGCGCCAGCAGATTGCCCGCCGACACGGCATCCTGCCCCTTCGCCTGCGCATGCACGCCCAGCGTCTTGCCGCCAGACCAAGCGGCCGTGCGCCCTTCGGCGTCCACCACCGTAAGCTGGCGGTACTCGGGGAAACTCGCCTCCGCCAGCACCCGGGCCAGCGCCGCCTCAGCGTCCAGCCCCTCGGCCAGGGCCGCCAGCAGGGCCGGACCCAGCTGCGGATCGGTGACATTCTGGGTGGTCACCGCCCCCACCCCGGCGCGGGCGAAGGGGCAGCGCGCCGCCACGGCGGGTGAGGAGGAGGTGACAGCCACGGCGAACTGTCCGGTGCGCGGGCAGCGCGCGGCGAGCGAAAAGGTCACGGGCGACACTCCTTTATGTTGTGCCGCCATGTTGCCAGCAGCCCTGGTTCTGTAAAATATAATCTATCAAGGCTTTGCTTCGGAAAGATATAACCCATGCGCTTCACCCTCAAGCAGATCGCCTACTTCGTCGCCACGGCGGAGACGGGCAGCATCACCCAGGCTTCCGAACGCGTGAACATCTCGCAGCCTTCCATCTCCTCGGCCATCACGGCGCTAGAGGAAGCCTATGGCATCCAGCTCTTCATCCGCCACCACGCGCAGGGGCTCTCGCTCACCGCCGAGGGCCAGCGCTTCCTGCGCGAGGCCCGAGCCTTGCTGGTGCAGGCCGAGGAAGTGGAGAGTGCCGCCATGGTTATCTCGGCGCGGGTAGCCGGGCCTCTGGAAATCGGCTGTCTCTCCACGCTGTTCCCGCTGGTCATCCCGGAGCTGCTCACCCAGTTCAAGCAGCGGCACGAGGCCGTGCGCGTCTCCGCCCTGGCCGGGCACCAGACCGAGCTGTTCGAGCATCTGCGCACCGGACGCATCTCGCTGCTGCTGACCTACGACATGGCCATCCCGCTGGATTTTGACTTCATCCCCCTGGCCACAGTGCCGCCCTATGCCTTCGTGGGCGCCTCGCACCCCTTCGCCCGGCGGCGCAGCCTGACGCTGCGCGAGCTGGCGGAAGATAACTTTCTGCTGCTCGACCTGCCACAGAGCCGCGACTATTTCCTCTCGCTGTTCCGCCAGGCCGGGGTGAATCCGAGCATCACCGGCCGCTACCAGTATATCGACGTCATCCGCAGCCTGGTGGCCCGGGGCGATGGCTACAGCCTAGCCAATGCCCAGCCGAAGAACACCACCACGCTGGACGGCCGCAAGCTCGCCTATCTCGCTTTGGAGGACTCACTGCGTCCACTAGGGTACGGCATCGTCCTGCTCAAGGGGTTGCGCCGCACGCCCACAGCCGAGGCGTTCATCGGCCTGTGCCAGGATCTGCTGCGGGACAAGCCACTGCCAGGAACGCGCTAGTACAGGGTGGCGATCAACCGATCGAGAAAGCCGTCGCAAGCATCCAGCTCGTCGCGCGTAATGTATTCATCGGCCTTGTGGGCGCGGTCGATGCTCCCTGGGCCGCAGATCACCGTCTGCATCCCCAGCGCCTCGGCGAACAGCCCGGCCTCGGTGCCGAAACCGATCTTGCCGGTCTCTGCCGCTCCCGCCGCCGCCATGGCCTGCTGCGTGATCGGCGCATCAAGCGGCGTTTCCACGCCGGGATATTCATTGGTCACCCGCACCTCCACTGCGCCGCCATTGGAGGATGCCGCCAGCCTCTCCCCTGCCGCGCGCAGGCGGGCGAGCAGCGCGGAGGTATCCTCGCCGGCGAGGTAGCGGATTTCGAACTCTATGTCGCAGGCGTCCGGCACGATGTTCAGCGCCACGCCGCCCGCGATCTTCCCGGGCTGCAGCGAGGTGTGCGGGAAGGGATAGGCGTCGTCGCGGCGGGCGCGGACCAGCTCGTCCTGCAGCGCCGCCAGCTCCGTCAGCATGCCGCCCGCCAGCGCGATGGCGTTGCAGCCCAGCGCCGGGTTGGCCGAATGCGCCGCCCTGCCCCGGCAGCAGATACAGCCCGCGACCTTGCCCTTGTGCCCAGTGATGACGCGCATCTCCGTCGGCTCGCCGATAACGCAGCCCTCGGCAGTGAAACCCTCCGCCTGCAAGCGCGTCAGCAGGTCGCGCACGCCGACACAGCCGGTCTCCTCGTCATACGAGAACGCCAGATGCAGCGGGCGGGTGAACCTTTCCGTATCGGCGCGCTCGGCGGCGGTGAGCATGGCGGCGAGGAAGCCCTTCATGTCGCTGGCGCCGCGCGCGTAGAGCCGCCCGTCGCGCTCAGTGAGGGTGAACGGGTCGGAACGCCAGTCCTGCCTGGTTACCGGCACTACGTCGCTATGGCCCGAGAGCACCAGCCCCGCACCGGTGGATGGCCCGAAGCTGGCCAGCAGGTTGAACTTGCCCGGCAGCGCCCCGGCAATGGTGTGGATGCGCCCGCCCGCCTGGGTGATGCGCCCTGCTGCGTAGCGGATCAGCTCCTCGTTGGACGCGGCGCTGATGGTGGGAAAGGCGGCCAGCCTGGCCAGGGTTTCGGCAGTGTTGGGCATTAACAGAGCCTAGCGCTGGGCGCGGCGCCGGAAAAGCCGCAGACTGCCGTTTGAATTTGCGCATATTTCACGCAGGCGTTTTAGGTGGTGCAAAAAAACTGCCCAGCTGCCGAGATACAGGGTTCCCGTTGGTTCGATAAATTCAACGCAAGGCTTCTGTGGCTTCGTGTTAGCCAAAGCGCAACAATATCATTCCGGAGAGTGAGGCTGATGCCGCGGGCCCAGCGCTACGATATCCTGTTTGAACCCGTGAAGATTGGTCCAGTCACGGCCAAGAACCGGTTCTTCCAGGTGCCACATTGCAATGGCATGGGCTATCGCGACCCTTCGGCCTTGGCCACCATGCGCGCCATTAAAGCCCAGGGCGGCTGGGGGGTGGTATGTACCGAGCAGGCGGAAATCTGCCCGTTCATCGAGCTGCGCATCTGGAGCGAACAGGACGTGCCGATGCTCGCGCGTATCGCCGATTCCGTGCACGAATACGACGCGCTGGCCGGGCTGCAGCTCTGCCATAACGGCATGAACGCGCCCAATCTGTATTCGCGCGAGATCCCGATGGGCCCCGCCGATCTGCCGGTGTTCTCGGTGTTCAACGATCCGGTGCAGGCCCGTGCCATGGACAAGGAGGATATCCGCAACCTGCGCCGCTGGCACCGCGAGGCCGCATTGCGCGCCAAACGCGCGGGGTATGACATTGTGTACGTTTACGCGGGCAAGCTGTTCGGCGGGCCGATGTTCTTCCTCTCGCGGCGCTTCAACAACCGTACCGACGAATATGGCGGCTCCATGGAGAACCGCGCGCGGTTGCTGAAAGAGCTGATCGAGGATGTGAAGGACGCGGTCGGCGATACCATGGGCGTGGCCTGCCGGATTTCCGTTGACGAAATGATTGGCGAGGAAGGGCTGCACGCCGCCGAGGTGCGGGACATCATCGCGCACTTAGGCGAGGCGCCTGACCTCTGGGACCTCACCCTCTCCTCCTGGGATAATGACAGCCAGACCTCACGCTTTGCCGACGAGGCGTATCAGGAGCCCTTCGTCACCGGCGTGAAGCAGCTTACCAGCAAGCCGGTGGTGGGCGTGGGGCGGTTCACCTCGCCAGATACCATGGTGCGCATGATCCGCCAGGGCGTGCTGGATTTCATCGGCGCGGCAAGGCCCTCGATCGCCGATCCGTTTATCCCCGAGAAGATCCGCGAGGGGCGGATCGAGGATATTCGCGAATGCATCGGCTGCAATATATGCGTGGCGGGCGACCATACTTCTTCCATCTCGCGCTGCACGCAGAACCCCTCGATGGGCGAGGAATGGCGCCGCGGCTGGCACCCTGAATATATCCGCCCGAAGCAGGATGAGAGCCGCGTGCTGGTGGTGGGCGCCGGCCCCGCCGGGCTGGAAGCGGCGATGATGCTGGGCAAGCGCGGACATGAGGTGGCGCTGGCCGAGCGCGGCACGCAGCTTGGCGGGCGCCTGATGGCTGAGCGCCGCCTGCCCGGCCTCTCCGCCTGGGGCCGCGTTGCCGATTACCGCGCCGGGCAGCTAACCAACATGAGCAATGTCGAGGTTTATTACGACAGCGCCCTGACCGACGAGGATATTCTCGGCTTTGGCTTCGACCATTTGGTGCTCGCCACTGGCTCTGCCTGGCGGCGTGACGGTATCGGCCGCGCCATCCTCAAGCCCCTGGCGCTGGAAGGTGTGGACGTGCTGAACCCGGACGATCTGATGGCGGGCTCCCGCCCCGAAACGCGCGAGGTGCTGCTGTTCGACGACGACCATTACTACATGGGCGGCGTGCTGGCCGAGCTGCTGGTGAAGGAGGGCTACAGCGTCACCCTCGTCACCCCCGCTGCCACGGTCTCGGCCTGGAGCTTCAACACCATGGAGCAGCACAAGATCCAGGCGCGACTGATCGAGCTGGGCGTGAAGATCAAGCCTAGCGCCATCTTGGCCGGCGTGCAGAGCGGCGTCGCGACGCTGTCCTGCGCCTTCACCGGCCGCACTGAGGAGATCGCCGCCAGCGCCGTGGTGCTGGTGACCGCCCGACTGCCGCGCCATGACCTCGCCCATGCCTTACGCGCCCGCCAGGGCGAATGGGACGGGGCCGGGCTGAAATCCGTGACCGTGATTGGCGATGCTTTGGCGCCCGGCACCATCGCCGCCGCCGTGTGGAGCGGGCGCCGCTACGCCGAGGAACTGGGCACTAACCCCGACCCGGCCGGACTGCCGTTCAAACGCGAAGTCGCCGAACTTCTCTCCTTCGACCTCAACACCATCCTGACGCGTTAACCCCAAGAAAGGAACAGACCCATGGCTAGCGAAAGACCGGGTGCCGTCGAACAGCACACCATCTACCAGATCCCGCACGACCAGCGTCACGGCACCTTCCGTGACCTGTTCACCATCTGGTTCGGCTCGAACATCATGATGCTGACCATCGTGACCGGCGCGCTCGCCACCACGGTGTTCAAGCTTGATTTCCTGTCCTCCATCGCCGCCATCGCAGTTGGCAATCTGGTCGGCGCCATATTCATGGCGCTGCATGCCGCGCAGGGGCCGCAATTGGGCGTGCCGCAGATGGTGCAGACGCGCGGCCAGTTCGGCTCCATCGGCGCGGTTCTGGTGGTTGGCATTGTCATTATCATGTATGTCGGCTTCCTGGCCTCCAACATCGTGCTGGGCGGGCAGTCGCTGCACACAGTCTTCCCCGGCATAAGCCAGAACGCGCTCATCGTGCTCATTGCCGTGGTCAGCGTCGTCGCCACCATCTTCGGGCATGATCTCATCCACGCCTATGCCCGCATCCTCACCTATGCCTCGGGGGCGGCGCTCGCGCTCACCTTCGTGTGGATGGTGTTCGTGCACGGCCTGCCCGCCGGGATGATGCACATGAACGCCTTCTCCCTGGCTGGCTTCTGCTCGATGATCTCGGTGGGCGCGCTTTGGCAGATCGCCTATGCACCTTATGTCTCGGACTACACGCGCTACATGCCGCATGACACCGGCGCCGCGCCGGCCTTCTGGGCCTCCTACTGGGGCTGCTCGCTGGGCTCGATCCTGCCCATGATCCTGGGCGCGCTGCTGGGGCTCGTCGCCGCCAATGGCGACCCGGTCAGTGGGCTCGCCGCCTTCACCGGTGTCGCCGCCATTCCCATCGTCGTCATCTTCTCGGTGGGCATCGCCGGCACCAACGCCATGAACCTGTATTGCGGCGTGCTCTCCACCATCAC
>Ga0335082_10004441_pt1 | contig 15290 bp, 12 predicted proteins | sample Lox_Sample_41_FD_206718 | JGI IMG/M metagenome (GOLD analysis project Ga0335082, IMG submission 206718) | Soil microbial communities from Loxahatchee National Wildlife Refuge, Florida, United States - Lox_Sample_4.1 | ecosystem: Environmental > Terrestrial > Soil > Wetlands | place: USA...
GGCCAACGCGAAGACCTTCACCAGCTCGCTGACACCCTGGATCAACGCGATCGGGACGTTCAAGCAGCAGCACCCCGGCGTCCCGGTGGCCACCACCGAACCTGTCGCCGGCTACCTGCTCCAGGCGCTCGGCGCCGACAACAAGACGCCGTGGGCCTTCCAGGCCGACGTGATGAACGGCACCGACCCGTCGGCGCAGGACGTGGCGATCGAGCGGAGCCTGTTCACCCGGCACAAGGTCAGGGCGTTTCTCTACAATCAGCAGGTGACGGACTCGCTGACCGAATCCTTCATCTCCCTGGCGCACGCGAACGGCATCCCGGTGGTCAGCGTCTAGAGACCATGCCCGAGCCCGGCTACCACTACCAGTCATGGATGCAGGCCGAGGTCCGCGCCCTGCAGAAGGCCGTGACCAGCGGCGTCTCGAGCGAGCACCTATGAGCGCGGAACTGCTCAGGCTGGACGGCGTCGGGGTCAGGCTTGGCGGCCGGGAGGTCCTGCGGGACGTCTGGATGACCGTGCACCCCGGTGAGTTCACCGGTCTCATCGGGCCGAACGGAGCGGGGAAGACCACGCTCCTCCGCATCATCCTGGGCCTGGTGCCGGTAACCAGCGGCGAGGTGCTCTTCGACGGCGCCCCGCGCCCGCCGCGGGATGCCTCGATCGGCTACGTGCCGCAGAAGCTGGGCATCGAGCCGGACACGCCGCTGCGGGTCAGGGATGTGGTCTCGCTCGGGCTCGACGGGCACAAGTTCGGCATCAGGCTGCCGTCCCGGGCCCGCCGCGAGCTGGTCGACGACATGCTGACCGCGGTCGGCGCGCGGCGGTACGCCGACGCGCGGGTGGGCGAGCTGTCCGGCGGCGAGCAGCAGCGGGTGATGATCGCGCACGCGCTGATCGGCCGGCCGCGGCTGCTGCTGCTCGACGAGCCGCTGGCCAACCTGGACATCTCCAGCGAGCAGGGGATCGTCTCGGTGCTGGCCCGGCTGGCCCGGGCCGAGGGGATCGCGGTGCTGCTCTCGGCGCACGACATGAACCCGCTGATGCCGGTGATGGACCGGATCGTCTACGTGGCCGCGGGCCGGGTGGCGGTAGGCACCGCCGACGAGGTGGTCCAGCCCGAGGTCCTGTCCCGGCTGTACGGCCGGCACGTCGACGTGATCAGGGTGCACGGCCGGGTCCTGGTGGTGGCCGCGCCGGAGGGCATCGACGCCGCCGAAGCCGCCGCCGAGGACGCCGGCATAGTCCTGTGAACATTGTGAGTTTCCTGCGCTACATCGTGGAGCCCGGCTTCTTCGGCAGCGGGCCGGTGCACATCGCGCTGGCCGTCGGCACCGTCGTCGCCGTCACCTCGGCCGTGACCGGCGTGTTCACGGTGACGCGCGGCCAGTCGTTCGCCGGCCACTCGCTGGCCGACATCGCCACCACCGGGGGCTCGGGCGCCTTCCTGGTGGGCCTGAACCAGTTCTGGGGCTACCTGGCCTTCGGCGCGGGCGCGGCCGCGTTCATGGAGATGATCGGCATCCAGCGCCGCCGCGGCCGGGACGTCGCCACCGGCGTCGTGCTCGGCGCCGCCCTCGGCCTGGCCGCGCTGTTCCTGTACCTGGGCACCCAGTACAGCACCACGACCGGCGCCTCGTTCACGATCTTGTTCGGCTCGATCTTCGTCATCACCCCGTCCACCGTGCCCGCCCTGATCGTGTCCGCGCTGCTCGCGCTGGCCACGGTGATCGCGCTGGCCCGGGTGCTGCTGCTCAGCTCGCTCAGCCCGGACCTCGCGGCCGCCCGCGGCGTGCCGGTGCGCGCGGTGGGCGCGGCCTTCCTGATGGCGCTGGCCGTCTCGGTGGCGCTGTCCGCGATGGTCATCGGCGCGGTGCTGAGCACGGCCCTGCTGATCGGGCCGGCCGCGACCGCGCTGCGGGTGACCAAGGGCCCGGTCCGGGCCGCGGCCGTGGCGGCGGGCATCGGGGTGGCGGCCACCTGGCTCGGCATCCTGCTCGCCTACGACAGCTACTACTGGCCGCCCGCGGGCCGCGGCTGGCCGGTCAGCTTCTTCGTGGTGACGCTGATCGTCGGCGGCTACCTGATCACCTACCTGCGCCGCCCGGTGACTCCCGCCGAGCCCGCCCCGGACGCGGAGCACGCATGTTCGGCCCTCTGATGATCAACACCTGGATCGCGGCCACCGCGGTGGCGGTGATCGCCGGGATGACCGGCTTCTTCGCGGTGCTGCGCGGGGCCACGTTCGCCGCGCACGCCATCCCGAACGGCGCCTTCGCCGGCGCGGCCGGGGCCAGCCTGCTCGGCCTCAACCCGTTCGCCGGCCTGGCCGTGTTCTCGCTGGCCGGGGCGCTGGGCATCGCCGGGCTCAGCCGCCGCGCCCGGAACGACGTGGCCACCGCGCTGACGTTCGTGCTGATGCTCGGCGTCGGCGCGCTGTTCGTGAGCTGGAGCAGCGGCTACGCCCAGGAGGCGTACTCGCTGCTGTTCGGCGAGGTGTTCGGCGTCAGCGCGGACCAGGTGCGGCCCATCCTGATACTCGGCGCGGTCTGCGTCGCCGCCATCGTGGTCATGTTCCGGCCGCTGATGTTCTCCTCGGCGCTGCCCGAGGTGGCCGCGGCGCGCGGGGTGCGCGCCCGCCGGATGGAGCTCGCGTTCCTGCTGGTCATGGCCCTGGCCACCAGCATGACCGTGCCCGTGGTGGGCGCGCTGCTGATGTTCAGCCTGATGATCGGCCCGGCGGCGGCGGCCAGGTCGCTGACGGCCAGGCCCACCCTGGCGATGGCCCTGTCGGTGGCCATCGCCCTGGTCACGGTGTGGGCGGGCATCGCGATCTCGTATGTGTCCGACTGGCCGCTCGGCTTCTTCGTCGGCGTTATCGGCGCCGCCTTCTTCTTGGCCGGACGGGCTATCGCGTCGATCTCCCGATCGATACGATCATGACCACTTTACGTTCGGTCCAGGGGGGAGCCAGGGTGGCGGGGCGCATATTCATCAGCTACCGGCGTGCCGATACGGCGAACCAGGCCGGCTGGCTGGCCGAGCGGCTGGCCGGTCATTACGGCCGGCCGCAGGTGGTCAAGGACGTCGACTCGATTCAGCTCGGCAACGACTTCGCCGACGTGATCGCGGCCGCGGTCACCTCCTGCGACGTGCTCCTCGCGCTCATCGGCCACCAGTGGCTGGCGGCTGCCGCCGGGCCGGCCGACTACGTCCCCGTGGAGATCGAGTCGGCCCTGACCCGCGGCATCCGGGTCATCCCGGTCCTCGTGGACGGCGCCCGGATGCCCACGGCCGCCGAGCTGCCGCCCGGCCTGGCGATGCTGGCCCGGCAGCCGCCGCTCAGCCTCGGCGCGGCCGACCCCGAGGGCGACGTCAGCCGCCTGACCCAGGCGCTCGATCAGAGCATCGCCGCCAGGAGCGCGCAGTGGCAGGCCACCCAGGCCGGCCAGGCCCAGAACCAGCCCACGGTCACCGGCATGGCCCCGTCCTGGGGCGCCCCGGCCATTTATGCCTCGCCCAGCGAGCCCCGGCCGGCCCAGCCGGGGCCGGCCCAGTCCGGACCGGTACCGACCAGGCGGATGCGCCGGCGCCCCAATACCTGGGTGATCGCCCTGGTCCTGGGGGTTGCCGTCGTCGCGGCGATCGTGGCGTTCATCGCTCTCCCCAGCGGCCACCCCGCGTCGTCGGCGTCTTCGTCGTCCGCGCCTGCGTCGGCGTCTGCGGCGGGGGGTTCGCATAACAATGCCTCGCCCAAGGCCAGCAACTCGCCGGGTGCTTCCGCCGCGGCCAAGGTCCTGGTGGCGGACGACTTCTCCACCAACAAGGTCGGCTGGGTCGATGACGCCCACGCCAGCGCCGGGGCTTACACCGGCACCGGCGCGTACCGCCTGAGCGTGACCGGGTACAACGGGCAGGGCGAGCTGGCCCGGCCGTCCAGCGCCGGGTCCGGCCTCAGCGGCGTGACGCCGCTGAACCTCGACGCCAGCGTCGACGTGCGCACGCTCTCCGGTGCCACCCAGGGCTACGGCCTGGGCCTGGCGTTCCGGGGCGACGGCAACGGCGATCTCTATGCCTTCCTCATCGAGGACCACGCCGTGGCCATCCAGAAGTGGGTGGCCACCGGGGCGCGGATTACCGGCGACCCCGCCCCGGTCAGCGTCAGCGACCTGCACGTCGGCTCGTCCGGCCGGCTGCGGGCGGTGGCCACGACCATCGACGGCGGCCAGGCGGTCCACCTGGAGCTCTGGCTGAACGGCAAGAAGCTGATCGACTACACCGACCGGGATCAGCCGTACACCCGGGGCTACCTGGGTCTGTACGTCGAGTCGATCTCCGACGCGCCCTCGACCGCCGCGGCGGAATTCGACAACTTCACCGCGTCCAAGTCCTGAGCGCTGGTCACTACTGTGGATGGGTGAACCGGCTCAAGGATTCGACCAGCCCGTACCTGCTCCAGCACGCGGACAACCCGGTGGACTGGTGGCCGTGGTGCGACGAGGCCTTCGCCGAGGCGGCCCGGCGCGACGTCCCCGTCATGCTCTCGGTCGGCTACGCCGCCTGCCACTGGTGCCACGTGATGGCGCACGAGTCGTTCGAGGACCCCGAGACGGCCGCGGTGCTCAACGAGCACGTGGTCGCGGTCAAGGTGGACCGGGAGGAGCGGCCCGACGTGGACGCGGTCTACATGACCGCGACCCAGGCCATGACCGGCCAGGGCGGCTGGCCGATGACGGTGTTCATGACGGCGGACAAGGAGCCGTTCTTCTGCGGTACGTACTATCCGCGGGATTACTTCCGGCAGCTGGTGCTGAACATCTCCCAGGCCTGGCGGGACCAGCGCGACGACGTGACCGGCCGGGCCAGGCACGTGGCCACCGCGCTGGCCGAGAACGCCGCCGCCACCGCGGCCGCCCTGCGCGGCCAGCACGGCGAGCTCGACGCGGTGTTCCGGCAGGCGGCCGACGTGGCGGTGCGGGGGCTGAGCCAGGACTACGACGCGGCCCGCGGCGGGTTCGGCGCCGCGCCGAAGTTCCCGCCGTCGATGGTGCTGGAGTTCCTGCTCCGGCACCACGAGCGCACCGGCGATGTGCACCCCTTGAACCTCACGGAGGGCACCGCCGAGGCGATGGCCCGCGGCGGCATGTACGACCAGCTCGGCGGCGGGTTCGCCCGGTACTCGGTCGACGCGGACTGGGTCGTCCCGCACTTCGAGAAGATGCTCTACGACAACGCCCTGCTCGCCCGGGTCTATGCGCACCTGTGGCGCCGGACCGGCTCGGCGCTGGCCCGCCGGGTGGCCGAGCAGACCTGCGACTGGATGCTGCGCGAGCTGCGGACCGCCGAGGGCGGGTTCGCGGCGTCGCTGGACGCCGACAGCGAGGGCGAGGAGGGCAAGTTCTACGTCTGGACGCCAGCCCAGCTCGCCGAGGCCCTCGGGCCCGAGGACGCGGAGTTCGCGGCGGAAGCCTTCCACGTCACCCAGGCGGGGACGTTCGAGCGCGGCGCGAGCGTGCTCCAGCTCCGTTCGGACCCTGAAGACGCGAGCCGCCTACGGCGGGTCAGGGACGCCCTGCTGGCCGCCCGGGCCGGCCGGGTCCGCCCGGCCCGGGACGACAAGGTGGTCGCGGCCTGGAACGGGCTGGCAATAGCCGCGCTGGCCGAATGCGGCCTGCTGTTCGCCCGCCCGGACCTCATCGCGGCCGCGCGCGACGCGGCCACCCTGCTGGCCCGCGTGCACCTGGCCAGCGGGCGCCTGGTCCGCACCTCACGGGACGGGGTCGCCGGCGGCACCGCCGGGGCACTCGACGACTACGCCTGCGCGGCCGAGGGATTCCTCACCCTGTCCGGCGTGACCGGCGAGGCGCGCTGGCTGGACCTGGCCGGCCAGCTGCTCGAGGTCGCGCTGGACTCGTTCGGCGACGGCCAGGGCGGCTTCTACGACACGGCCGCCGAGGACGAGACGCTGATCTTCCGCCCGGCCGACCCGGCCGACAACGCCACCCCGTCGGGCGCCTTCGCCGTGGCCGGGGCGCTGCTCGGCTACTCGGCGCTGACCGGTTCGGCCCGGCATCGCGAGGCGGCCGGGGCCGCCCTCGGCGTGCTCCCCGGCATCGCCGCCCGCTACCCGCGCGCCGCGGGCATGGGCCTGGCCGTGGCCGAGGCCTGGCTGGCCGGCCCGGCCGAGATCGCCGTGGTCGGCGATCCGGACGACGAGCGGACCCGCGCGCTGCACCGGACCGCCCTGCACGCGGCGCCGCCCGGCGCCGTCCTCGCTCTCGGCGACGGCAACCCGGAGACCCCGTCCGCCATCCCGCTGCTCGAAGGCCGCGGCCGCCTCGACGGCGCCCCCGCCGCCTACGTCTGCCGCCAGTTCACCTGCCAGGCCCCCGTCACCACCCCCGGCCAGCTCACAGAGGTGCTATCCCGCCCCGTCTGACCTTCCCGCCCCCGCCTGACGCCGGTGCGGTGCCGCCGCCGGGAGCACCCTGGCCGGTTAGGCCCCCTCCCGGTACGGTGTCGTGGGGGGGATATGTTGAGACCGATGCATTCGCTCGCGGACGCCGTACGCCGCCTCCGGCGGCGGGCTGTGCCATCCGCGAAGCCAAGGCACCTGGTTCCCGTGCTGGTCAGCGCCGTGGTGCTGGCCGGGACGGCTACCGGCGTGGTGCTGGCCACGGTGGGCGGCAAGCCGGCCGCGGCCGGCCCGGCCGCCCAGCCGATCCCGCGGGGCAGCCCGGCGCCGGCCCAGACGATCGGGCCGGTAGTCCCCATGCTCGGCGGCAGCGCGGACGGCAGCGGCACGCCCATCGCGATCCCGGTCGCCCGGGCCCCGGCGCCGGCTAGCACCGTGCCGGCCGGTACCGCCACCCCGGCCGCCAGCGGGGCCCCAGTGGCCCCAGTGGCCCCGGTCGCCCCGCTGCGCGGCCTGAAGCAGGCCGACCTGCTGGTCGTCGCGCCCTTCTCGCTGTCCGGCAAGGTCCGGGCCGCGGTGGCCAGGCAGCCCGGGGTGACCGGCACCGAGCCGATCGAGGCCGCCAAGATCAAGATCAACGGCACGTTCACGGCTGTGCTCGGCGTGAACCCGTCCAGCTTCCGCGGCTACACCGCCCCCTCCACCGCCGCCTCGACCAAGCTCTGGCAGGCCGTGGCCGGCGGCGGCGTCGCCGTCTCCTACACGATGGGCACCCTGGACCGGCTGTCCCTCGGCGGCCAGGTCACGGTGTCAGGCCGCCAGCAGGAGCGGCGGCTGCCGGTGATGGCGTTCGGCACCGTGGGCATCGGCGGGGTCGACGCGGTGGTGTCGGACTCAACCGCCGCTTCGCTCGGGGTGCCGGCCAGGAACGCCCTCGTGGTCAGCGCCCCGCCGGCCAGCGTGCCCTCGATCGCGGCCAGGATCAAGGCCGTGCTGCCGAAGGGCGCGTCCGTCGAGCCGCTGGTCACGGAGGTGACCCGGCCGGGCGGCCCGTCCCCTGTCGGGATCGTCCCCGGCACCCCGGTCGGCGGCGGGCTGACCGCGGCACAGCTGACCACGGCGCTGCGGGCCGCCGAGAGCAGGCGCGGGCTGCCGTACGTGTGGGGCGCGGCGGGCCCGTCCTCCTTCGACTGCTCCGGCCTCGTCGAGTGGTCGTTCGCCCAGGCCGGCATCAGCATGCCCCGGGTGGCCGCGGACCAGGCCCGGACCGGCCTGTCTGTCCCCGTCACCCGGCTGCAGCCCGGTGACCTGCTCTTCTACCACACCGACCCCACCGATCCCGGCTACATCTCGCACGTCGCCATCTACCTCGGCAACGGCTGGATGATCCAGGCCCCCCAGCCGGGCATGGACGTGGAGATAGTCCCGGCCCGCTTCGGCACCCAGTTCGCCGGCGCGGTCCGCGTCTACCCCCGCGTCGCGGCCGGCCTGGCCCCCGGCCTGGCCTGACCCCCGCGGCCAGCCTGACGCCTCACCCCCGGCCTGGCCTGACGCCTCACCCCCGGCCTGGCCCCGTACCCAGGCCGCTCAGCCCAAGTTGATCATGGACGAGCGGAGCAATGGCTTGGCTGCCATGGGCTGGATGTGGTGCCTGTGTTTCGCATTGCCACTGGCGTGGCCCGTGATCCTGGGCCAGCCCCGTCTCGCTGGACACGGATGCGCTCCGGCGCCGCAGCCGAACCACGACGATGTCACATCGCCGTGGTCAGGACCACGGCAGAGTCACATCGTCGTGGTTACTCATGGCTCACCTATGTGGCTGGGGCTAGCGATGGTTCAGGGGTGTCTGGCGTGATCGCCAGCGCGGATGGTCGCTCGGAACTGCTTCGCACCCGCTCGTACCCGGCGCCGCCCAGCACCCGGTGTCGCCCAGCACCCGGCGTCGCCCAGCTCGCCCCTCGCAGCTCCGCCTAGCCATTCAGCCGACGGCGTATCGCTTTCTGGCCGCTGGTGTTTGACCAGGCCAGGCAAGACTGTAATCATAATTACATGAATACACCGCAAGCAGACCCCGGCTCCGCGGACGACGCGGCCGGCCCGGATAACGACACGAGCACTGGTAACCAGGGCAAGGCGAACGCTACCGAAGAACTGCGCGGCTGGTTCACCGGACGGCTCCCCGGCGACTGGTTCACCGCCGCCCCGGACATCCAGGCGGACCGCGAGGAAATCACGATCGTGGGCGTGCTGCCCGCCCCCGAGACGGCCGGGGCGTCGGCCGCCGAGCGGGCCTCGGCCGCCGAGGGCCGGATCCGCCGGTTCCGCGAGGAGACCAGGAGTCGCCGCATCGAGATCGCGCGGGAGGCCGAGCACAAGTTCCGGCGCAAGGTGTCCTGGGGTGTCACCTGTGCCGACACGACTGAGATGTTCACCACACTCTCGGTCCCGGTGATGACCAGGCTGCGCCAGTCCGAGCGCCGGGTCCTGGACACGCTGGTCGAGGCGGGCGTGGCCCGCAGTCGCAGCGATGCGCTGGCCTGGTGCGTGCGGCTGACCGGAGAGAATTCGGACGCCTGGCTGTCCCGGCTGCGCGACGCCCTGCGCCACGTCGAGGAAGTGCGGGACCAGGGCCCTGGCGGCGCATGATAAAACCCGGGAATTGGTCCAGGCCATTGGTCTATACCAGATCACGGATGCATAAATAGCCGACGGGAAACCGAGTGCAATAATCTTTCCGATCCCGGGTAGACTCCACGAAATTGTGCCAGCCACCGATGCGCGTCCCCGCGTGTCGCCGGGCGTGAGGCGTGTGCCCAGGAGGAGGAAAGACGGTGGCGTACCAGGTGAACGGCCCGCGGGTGGAGTGGAATCCCACGGCGGCCCGGTTGCGCGAACTGACCGAGAAAATGCCCAACGCCATGCTCACGGAGTTCGGGAACGTCAACGTCAAGGCCCGCGTCGACTCGCGCAGCACCCGCTCCACCTACATCGTCGACGACTCCACCAACTCCCGCGGGCAGACGATTACCCGGGATGAATACAACCGTATCGCCAGCCTTCAGGACGCGCATATCGCGAAGTCCCGCATGGTCGTGGTCGACGGCTATATCGGATCAGATCCGCACTTCCGCACCCGGGCGCGGCTGATCATGGAGGCGGCCAACGCGAACGTGGCCGGCATGCAGAAGCAGCTCTACTACCCGGTCGAAGCCGGCCACGACCCGGCCGCCTGGGTGCCGGACACCACGGTCATCTACACGCCCGGCGCCGAAGCCCCCGGCTACCCCGACGACCGGCTCATCGCCGTCGACCTGAAGGCCAACATCACCCGCGTGCTCAACTCGGCCTACTTCATGCTCGGCGAGACCACCGGGACCTCGGCCGGGGGCAAGGACGAGGAGGGCAAGTTCCTGCGCGTCCCCGGGACCAACCCGTTCTTCCCGCGCGACATGGCCGACATGGGCAACCGGATGCTCGAGCTGCTGAACAGCCACGAGCTCCGGGCGTTCGTGCTGAACACCGGGCGCGTCGGCGGCGGTGACGGCCACCCGGGCTCGAAGAAGGTCACGATCCCCTGCTCCTCCGCGATCGTGCAGGGCATCGTCGAGAGCGCCATCGAGTGGACCGAGGACCCCGACTTCGGCTACGACGTGGCCACGGCGATCCCCGGTGTGGACGACCTCGAGATCCTCCAGCCCCGCCGTCTCTACACACGGCAGGGCCGGACCGGCGAGCACGACGCCATGGTGGCCCGGCTCAAGCGGCAGCGGAAGGAGTTCCTCGGCTCCTTCCCCGGCCTGGACGAGTCCCTGGTCAAGTCGCTCGGCTGACCAGCGCCGTGCCGAGTGGAACCTCACCAGTAACCTCTCGCGTTAACCTGAGTGTCGCACCGGTTAGGTACGTTTCTGGTGGATCATCATGGGCGATGAGGAAGGCCGCCAGCATGGGACTACGTGACCTGGTCTACCGCCTCTACGAGCGGAGGCTCTCCGCTGCCCTGTCGCCCGACGCCATCCCGCGGCACGTGGGGGTGATGTGCGACGGGAACCGCCGGTGGGCTAGGTCGGCGGGGTTCCGCGACGTCAGCAGCGGCCACCGCAAGGGCGCGGACAAGATCTTCGAGCTGCTCGAGTGGTGCCGCGAGAGCGGCGTCGAGGTCGTCACCTTGTGGCTGCTGTCCACCGACAACCTGACCCGGCCCTCGGCCGAGCTGGTCCCGCTGCTGAAGATCATCGAGGACACCGTGCAGGGCCTGGTGGCGGAGCAGTGGCACGTGAACCCAGTCGGCGCATTGGACCTGCTGCCCGGCGACACGGTCCGGGTGCTGAAGGACGCGGCCGACGCCACCGCGCACCATCCCGGGCTGCTCGTCAACGTGGCGGTGGGGTACGGCGGCCGGCGGGAGATCGCCGATGCGGTGCGCTCCCTCCTGCAGGAGCAGGCCACGAAGGGGACCACGATCGAGGAACTGGCCGAAGTGCTCGACGTCGAGCACATCGCCGAGCACCTCTACACGGCCGGCCAGCCCGACCCCGACCTGGTCATCCGCACCTCCGGCGAGCAGCGCCTCGGCGGCTTCCTGCTCTGGCAGAGCACCCACTCCGAGTTCTACTTCTGCGACGCCTACTGGCCGGCCTTCCGCAAGGTCGACTTCCTCCGCGCGCTCCGCTCCTACGCCGCCCGGAACCGTCGTTTCGGCACATAAGGGACGTTGCCGCAGGTTGCGGATTGATACACCTGCTCGTAACGTGGCGGTGCTTTTGCGGTAACACCAAGGCGGGTACCTTCGATAGTGGTGGACGGCGCGGCGCCGTTCCCGGGAGGGCCCCGAAGATCTTCGTACTACGCGCGTTGCGTGCAGGCGAGATGACAGAAGGGCCGGCCCGGCCCTTCTGGGGGCCAGGCCCGGTCCATCCGACACGTCTGTGTCCTGTCTTGGCGCCGGGCCCGTCCCGGTGCCCAGGGGAGTCTGCGTGGTCAATTCCCAAGGTCGCCGTACGTACGTACTCGACACCAGTGTCCTGCTCGCCGACCCGGCGGCTATCATGCGCTTCGATGAGCACAAGGTAGTCCTGCCGATCGTCGTCGTCACCGAGCTGGAAGCCAAGCGGAACCATCCCGAGCTGGGGTACTTCGCCCGTCAGGCCCTGCGGCACCTCGATGACCTGCGCATCGAGCACGGCAGGCTCGACGCGGAGCTGCCGGTCGGCGCGCTGGGCGGCACGGTGCAGGTCGAACTCAACCATTCCGACCCGACGGTGCTGCCCGCCGGGTTCCGGCTGGGGGACAACGACTCGCGCATCTTGTCCGTAGCGCGCAACCTGGCCGCCGACGGCGAAGATGTCGTCCTGGTCAGCAAGGACCTGCCGCTGCGAGTCAAGGCCGCCTCGATCGGCCTGGCCGCGCAGGAGTACCGCGCGGAGCTGCCGGTCGACTCCGGCTGGACCGGGATGACCGAGCTCGATCTGTCCGCTGATGAAGTCGAGCAGTTGTACGAAACAGGCACTTTGGACCACGAGGCCGCCCAGGACCTTCCCTGTCACACCGGGCTCGTCCTCACCTCCGCCAACGGCAGCGCGCTCGGCCGCGTCCGGCCGGACAAGTCCGTTCAGCTGGTGCGGGGCGACCGGGAGGCCTTCGGCCTGCGCGGCCGCAGCGCCGAACAGCGGGTCGCCCTCGATCTCCTGCTGGACCCGGAGATCGGCATCGTGTCGCTCGGCGGCCGGGCCGGCACCGGCAAGTCCGCGCTGGCGCTGTGCGCCGGGCTCGAGGCGGTGATGGAGCGCCGGCAGCACCGCAAGGTCATCGTGTTCCGGCCCCTCTACGCGGTCGGCGGCCAGGAACTCGGCTACCTGCCGGGGTCCGAGGCCGACAAGATGGGCCCGTGGGCGCAGGCCGTCTACGACACCCTGTCCGCGGTCACGACCCAGGACGTCATCGACGAGGTCCTGGCCAGGGACATGTTCGAGGTCCTGCCGCTAACCCACATCAGGGGCCGGTCGCTGCACGACGCGTTCGTGATCGTGGACGAGGCGCAGTCGCTGGAGCGCGGCGTCCTGCTCACCGTGCTGTCCCGGATCGGCTCGGGCTCCCGGGTGGTGCTCACCCATGACATCGCGCAGCGGGACAACCTGCGGGTGGGCCGGCACGACGGCGTGATCGCGGTGATCGAGAAGCTCAAGGGTCACCCGCTGTTCGCCCACACCACGCTGGTCAGGTCCGAACGGTCCCAGATCGCCGCCCTGGTCACCGAGATGCTGGAGGACTCCGGCTTGTAGAAACCCCCTAGCGGCGCTGGCTGCGGTACCGTAACCAGCGTCATGGAGTACCCACCTGTATCCGTCGTGATGCCGGTCAGGAACGAGGAACGGCACCTCGCGGAGGCCGTACGGCACGTGCTCGGCCAGGACTACCCGGGCGAGTTCGAGCTCGTGCTCGCGGTCGGCCCGTCGGCCGACCGGACCGGGCAGATCGCGCGGGACCTGGCCGCCGCCCAGCCGCGGCTCACCGTCGTGCCCAACCCCACCGGCCAGATCCCGGCCGCGCTGAACGCCGCGGTCCGCGCGGCCCGGCACGCCGTCATCGCCCGGATGGACGGGCACGCGCTCATGCCGCCCGGGTACCTCGCGACCGCGGTCACGGCGCTGACCGAGACCGGCGCGGCCGACGTGGGCGGGGTGATGGCCGCCGTCGGCGTCACCACCTTCCAGCGGGCCGTGGCGTGGGCCATGACCTCCAGGGCCGGGGTCGGCTCGGCCGCGTTCCACACCGGCGGCGGCGCGGGCCCGGTGGACAGCGTCTACCTCGGCATCTACCACCGGGAGGCGATCGAGCGGGCCGGCGGCTGGGACGAGGGGATGCTGCGGGCCGAGGACTGGGACCTGAACTACCGCATCCGGGCGGGCGGCGGCCGGATCTGGTTCACCCCTGACCTCCGCGTCACCTACCGGCCGCGGGCCAGCGTCCGCACCCTGGCCGCGCAGTACTTCCACTACGGCCGCTGGCGGCGGGTGATCGTTCGGGAGCATACGGAGACGGCCAGCTTCCGCTACCTGGCCCCGCCGGCCGCGGCGGCCCTGGTCACGGCCGGCCTCCTGACCGGCCTGACCGGCCTGGCCACCCTGGCGGCCAGCGGGCCCGCCGCCGCGCAGTGGCTCACCGCCGGCCTGGCCATCCCCGTCATATACCTGGCCGGCGTCACCGCGGTCGCGGCCGCGCTGGCCCGCAGCGTCCCGGCCACCGTACGCGCCCGGATCCCGCTCGTCCTCGCCGTCATGCACATGGCCTGGGGCGCCGGCTTCCTCACCAGCCCGCGCCGGCTGCACCGCAAGTCCGACGCGCGTGTCGGGCAACCGGACGCGGCCACGGAAAGCGCGGCCCCGGCCGGGGCAGAATGAACACATGGACTTCGACCTGCAGGCCCTGCTCGCCGCCCACCGCCGTGACGGCTACGAGCTGTACGGCCGGTACCTGAACCCGCAGCATCCGAAGGTGCTGCACGCGATCGGCTTCGACAAGGTCTACGAGCGGGCCGAGGGCGCCTACCTGTACGACACCGACGGCCACCAGTACGCCGACTTCCTGTCCGGCTTCGGCGTGTTCGCGGCGGGCCGCAACCACCCGGTGATCCGCCAGGCGCTGCACGACGCGCTGGACGCCCAGCTGGCCGACTGGACCCAGTTCGACTGCGGCCCGCTGCCGGGCCTGCTCGCGCAGCGCCTGCTCGCCAAGGCGCCAGGTCTTGACCGGGTGTTCTTCTGCAACAGCGGCACCGAGGCGGTCGAGTCCGCGCTGAAGTTCGCCAGGTACGCCACCGGCCGCGGCCGCGTCGTCTACTGCGACCACGCCTTCCACGGGCTGACCACCGGGTCGCTGTCCGTCAACGGCTCGGCCGAGTTCCGCCGTGGTTTCGGCCCGCTGCTGCCCGACACGCCGATCCCCCTGGGCGACCTCGACGCTCTCCAAGCCGAGCTCAGGAAGGGCGACGTCGCCGCGCTCATCATCGAGCCCATCCAGGGCAAGGGCGTGCACATGCCGCCGGACGGCTTCCTGACCGCGGCGGCGAAACTCCTGCACGAGAACGGCGCGCTGCTGATCTGCGACGAGGTGCAGAGCGGGTTCGGCCGCACCGGCAAGTTCTTCGCCTACCAGCACGAGGAGGTCACCCCCGACATCGTCACCGTGGCCAAGGCGCTATCCGGCGGGTTCGTGCCGGTCGGCGCGATGCTGGCCACCGGGCCGGTGTTCGAGAAGGTCTACTCCTCGATGGACCGGGTCATGGTGCACAGCGCCACGTTCAAGGGCGGCGTGCTGGCCATGACGGCCGGGCTGGCCGCCCTGCAAGTCCTGGACGACGAGAACCTGGCAGAGAACGCCGCACGGACCGGTGCCGCGTTGCGGACGGCGCTGACCACGATGGCCGAACGGTCCGACGTCCTCGCCGACGTCAGGGGCCGGGGGCTCATGATAGGCCTGGAGTTCGACAAGCCGTCCTCGCTGCGCGCCAGGACCAGCTGGAACATGCTGCAGAAGGCGCGGGTCGGGCTGTTCGCGCAGATGGTCGTCGTCGCGCTGTTCCAGCGGCACCGCATCCTCACCCAGGTGTCAGGCGATCACATGGAGGTGATCAAGCTGATCCCGCCGCTGATGATCGGCGACACCGAGGTGAAGCTGTTCACCGAGGCGTTCGGCGAGGTGCTCGAGGACGCCAGCAAGGGCAGCGGCCTGATCTGGGAGTTCGGCCGCACCCTGGTCAAGCAGGCCGTCCGGGGCTAGCGGCCCGTGGCCGGCTGCGTGATCAGCTCGGTGGTAAATGACCTGGCTGCCGATCCAGCAGTCACTCAGGTACCGGCGCAGCGGTTCCACCTCAGAGGAG
>Ga0335082_10004442_pt1 | contig 15285 bp, 12 predicted proteins | sample Lox_Sample_41_FD_206718 | JGI IMG/M metagenome (GOLD analysis project Ga0335082, IMG submission 206718) | Soil microbial communities from Loxahatchee National Wildlife Refuge, Florida, United States - Lox_Sample_4.1 | ecosystem: Environmental > Terrestrial > Soil > Wetlands | place: USA...
TAGTGTTTCTGCAATCCTGGTCCTAGTCGCTTCTTGTTCTGGCCAAACCGTCAGGTCTGAGCCGACCCCGTCTTTGAAGTGGTCGTGTCATGGACAACCGTACGTCCAAGTCACAGCATCCGTTCCTTACAACGGAGCTTTTCCTGAACTTGAATTGCGACTGACGGACCCGATGGGGCGCACTATAGGCTTCGGAAGTCACAAGAAGCGCATCCCGTATTCACATTACGGCAAGGTTGTGGAGTTGCCGGAACATCCTGACATCAGTAAAACACTCGAAGCTGCAGTTTGCCGCGCTGTGCGAGGTCATTACGCTCTTGAGGTCAAGTCGCACGACAGCGTGCACTATGTACTCAGCATCACGGGAGAAGATGGCAAGGACGGAAACCAAGGCCAAATAGTTTCTCTTGATGCCAAAGCCAAACGAACCTATCGATGCTGGTTCAATTTCGAAGCCGCAGGAGGCAAGGTCAGGATGCAGTGGTCAGGTGAGAACGGTCAGACTGTACATACACCGCAATGCGGTGAACCCCAGCCGGATTCCAACTGATCGAGGATTAGCCATTCATCGGCCTGCGCTCAGTTGACGTAACATCCCCATTACTCTCACTGACCGTCCGTCAACGGTCAATCGTCCCTACGGGAGTCAACTTATCCTTGAAACCGATACTCGGCGCTCGAGCGCCGGGCTATTGTCGCCAAACTCTAGCTGGCGCCGGAAAATTAGCGCAAAGTACAACCACCGGGGCTAAAGCCATTCCTCAAGCCAGACGACTTGCGCGGCCCTGAAGAGACTGCGTCGCAACGCTTTTTTTGCCCCTTCGGGGCTTGGGCATATTCCACTTTGTACCCCACTTCGGCACAACTACCGGCCGGATCAGCCGCCAGTGTAGGTTAGTCGTTGGTCATGAGTCGTTAGTCGTTCGCTGTTCGCGGGTCGCTTTCGCTTCGCTACGGAGGGCACGGAGGAGCACGGAGGACTGCGAGTAACCCGAGAACTCTGACTAGGGTCGATGAGTGTAAACGCCTGTTTACAACTCTCACGGCTGTGACGCTACAATCTTCCCGTGCGGATTTCTTTTGGAGCGCAACCAGTCTGGCTAGCGTACCCCAATGTTTGAACAACTGGACAAACGGGAAGAAGAAGTGCCTCACGTTTCGCTTGCAATGACACTCGGGATACTCGCTGCCTACGCAGTTGGAATGCTCGCAGCTTTCTGCATGTTCATCATTCTCGAAGAGAAACCCTTCGGGATTCAAATCGCGACTGCAATCACGTACACGTACTTCGCTTTCTGGTACGTCTTTTTCCCAACAAGAGGGCTACTCCAACAGTACAGTCTGCGAAACAAGAAGGTCCAACGGCGAATCCCGCTCCTCTTGGCCATTCACTGCGCATTTCTGATCCCCATCTTTGTTGGAGAGACCATCTGGTTTTCGATGAAACCTAACCTGCCGAGCTATTGGTTTACCGAGCACGGGAAACGGGGTGCGCCTTGGTACGTATTGGTGGTGATGGTCTCTATCGTCGTCGTTTTCTTCACACAGGTCTTAATTTCTCGCGGAATCCTGAGTCGCAGCCTGGAAGAGGGTCTAGACGAATCAGGCAACTAATCCTCGTCGAATCGACAGACGGTAAGTCGTACGCTGTTGAAAAATCGTGATTACACTCATCAGCAGTCGCCTGCCAGCACTTTGGCTGATCGGCGCGGCTGAAGTCGTACGCCCGCGAGAAAACTCATTCGGTTGTCCCTACGGGGCTCAGTTCATTTTCGAGACCGGTTGTTCCTACGGATCTACTCTCCCGGCTCGCTGTTGCCTTCGGCCAGGTTGGCGAAGCGCGTCGAGTTGTGCAGGAACGCCAACTGGAACTTGCCGATGGGGCCGTTGCGCTGCTTGGCAACGAGGATTTCGGCGCGGCCGCGGAGTTCGGGGTCGTCCTGCTTGTAGATTTCTTCGCGGAAAATGAACATGACGAGGTCGGCGTCCTGTTCGATGGAGCCAGACTCGCGCAAGTCGGAGAGTTGCGGACGGTGATCGCCGCCGCGGCTTTCAGGAGCGCGACTTAGCTGTGAGAGTGCCAGCACGGGAACTTCAAGTTCTTTGGCCAGAGCTTTCAGTCCGCGCGAAATGGCGGAGACTTCCTGGGTGCGATTCTCGAAGCGCTTGCTGCCACCGGACATGAGCTGGAGATAGTCGACGACCAGGAGGTCGAGGCGTCCCCGGGATTGTTTCAGGCGGCGGGCCTTGGCGCGCATCTCGCTGACGGAGAGGCCGGGCGAGTCGTCGATGTAGAGCTGGGCGTGCGCGAGTTCTTCCATCGCCTTGACGACTTTCTGCATGTCGTCGCGCCAGAGCGAGCCGGTGCGCATCTTGTGGGCGTCGACGATGGCGCGGGAGCAGAGCAAACGCTGGAGGAGCGCTTCGCTCGACATTTCCAGGGAAAACATGCCGACGACTTTGCCGTCGTCGATGGCAGCGTTCTCGGCAATGTTCATGGCGAACGAAGTTTTGCCCATCGAGGGCCGCGCGGCGAGGATGACGAGATCGGACTTCTGGAGGCCGCTGGTCATCTCGTCGAGATCGGTGTAGTGGGTGGCGAGTCCGGTGATGCGCTGGCCGCGCTGGAGAAGGGCATCGACGGAGCCGAAGGAGTTGCGAACGATCTCCTGGATCCCCTGAAAGCCTTTGCCGATACGCTTTTCGGAGAGCTGGAAGACAGCAGCTTCGGCTTCGTTGAGGATCTCATCGGCGGGATCGGCTTGCTCGCTGGCCTTGGCAATGGCGGCGTTAGAAACGTGAATCAGTCCGCGCAGGATCGCCTTGTCGCGGACGATCTTGACGTAGTGCTCGATCGAGGGGCGGTCGGGAACGCCGTCGAGCAGGCCGGAGACGTAGCCGATGTCGCCGATGGCCTGGAGCTCTTTCTTCTGCTCGAGTTCTTCGACGAGGGTGATGATGTCGATCGGTCGGGACGATTCGGCCAGGTCGACCATGCGCGAGTAGATGCGGCGATGGGCGTCGAGCGAGAAGTCGTCGGGATGGAGGTGCTCGGCCGCGTCGTTGTAGGCGTGGTTGTCGAGCAGGATGGCGCCGAGGATGGAGCGCTCGGCTTCGACGTTCGCCGGCAGGCGTCCGATGCTGGTCTCAACCGTGGCCACGATGTTTAAGTGAGTGCGAGGCATCGTAACGCTCTTGGGGCTGTGGACGCGTGAGTAAGGAAAAGGAAAAGCCGTCCGAAACTAAGAATATTTCGGAGGCTGAACTGCGTGCCGCCTCAGCCCGGTTAAGACGGAATATGACACGAGGGCGAACAAAAGGCAAATATTCAGAGGGAGTCTTCGAGATTCAGGCCAAGAGCAGGTTCGGGTGAGAGGAACCGCGTCAGCCCCTGAAAGCATCCGGGGCTGACGCGTAATCTATTTGCGACGAGTGATTACCAACCGACTTTCTTTCCCTTGTTCTGCTCGTCGAGCCACTTCTGCAACGGGGCGAAGTATTCGAGCAGGGCGTTGCCGTCGACCTGACGCTCGCCGGTCAGAGCTTCGAGCGCGTCGGGCCATGGTTTGCTCTGTCCCATTTCGAGCATCTTGTTGAACTTCGCTCCGGCTTCTTTCGAGCCGAAGAACGTGCACTTGTGCAGCGGGCCTTTGTATCCCGAGGCGTTGCAGAGAGCGCGGTAGAACTGGAACTCCAGGATGTGCGCGAGGAAGTAGCGCGTGTACGGCGTGTTCGAGGCGACGTGATACTTCGCGCCGGGATCGAAGTCGGCTTCGCTGCGCGCTGAGGGCGGTTGCAGGCCCTGGTACTTCAGACGCAGATCCCACCAGCCTTTGTTGTAGTCCTCGGGCTTGATTTCTCCGGAGAACACCTTCCAGCGCCACTGGTCGACGAGCAATCCGAAGGGCAGGAAAGCGACGCGGTCGAGCGCCTGCTTCAACAGTTCGGGGATGTCGTTGGTGCCCTGCGGAACTTTGTCGAGCAGGCCGACTTTGTGGAGATATTCGGGCGTGATGGCGAGCGCGATAGCGTCGCCGATGGCTTCGTGGAAGCCGTCGTTGGCGCCGTTCTGGAACATGAATGGCTGGTTCTTGTAGGCGCGCTGGTAGAAGTTGTGTCCGAGCTCGTGGTGGATGACGACAAAGTCGCTGCCCTCCACGTGAATGCACATCTTGATCCGCAGGTCGTCTTTGCCGTCGATGTCCCAGGCACTGGCGTGGCAGACGACGTCGCGGTCGGCAGGCTTGGTGAAGAGCGACCGCTCCCAGAACGTCGGCGGAAGTTTCTCGAAGCCGAGCGAGGTGAAGAAGCCTTCGCCGTACTTCACCATCCCTTTGGCGTCCAGATTTTTCTTCTTGAGCAACTGCGTCACGTCGACACCACCCGCGTCTTCTTTCACGCCCAACAACGGATAGACATTGCCCCACTCCTGCGCCCAGATGTTGCCGAGCAGGTGCGCGGGGATGGGCCCGTTGGGCGGAACGACGTTGGGGCCGTACTTCTCGACCAGCTTCGCACGCACATAGGTGTGCAGCGACAGGTACAGAGGCCGGACCTGGTTCCACAGGCGTTCGAGGTCGGCCGAGAACTCCTCCGGTGTCATGTCGTAGCCGGCGCGCCACATCGCTCCGGTATCTTTGAAGCCGATCTCACGCGATCCCTGATTCGACAACTCGACAAAGCGGGCATAACGCTGCCGCATGGGAGGAGAGATGGAATGCCAGCCGGCCCACATTTCTTTCAGCTCTTCGGGATTGCGGCTGGTTTCCATGATCTTCTCGATGGCGTTGATGTCCATGCACTCGCCGTTCTTGCGGCAATACTTGCCCTTGCCGTATTCGGAGTCGAGCGCCACGTTGATGGTGGTCATCTCCTTGCGGAGAGCGGCGTCTTTCGGAGCGGGCGCGACCAGCGACAGCTTCAGCAGCAAGAATTTGCGCGCCAGGTCGGGCGGCAGCTGCAGTCCTTCGAAACGCTTGGCCTGTTCGACGAGTTCGGTGGTGATGGCGGTGCTTTCATCGATGGCGTCGGCCGCCATGGCCTGCGTGTCGTCGGTAATGAAGTTTTCCTGCACCCAGGCGGCACGCTGCACCTTCACGTACAGGTCCGCGAGCTGGGCTTCGGCCTTGTTCATGAATTCCTGAGCTTCGGCAACTGTGGGGGGATTGTTTTGCGAGTATGCGTTCATGGCCAGCAATAAGAGTAAAAGACCTAGAGCCTTCATGGGACCTCCGGGCAAACAAAAGATTATGACGGATGAGGGAGGGAATTGTCAGCGGGGGAGAGAGGAAACAAAAGGGCGATGGAACAGACGAAGGGGGCTGTGCCTAAGCGCTTCTTGACGAAGTCAGAAGTTCCTGCATCGCCTCTCGCACCTTCGCCGACACAGCTTCCGTATCGTGCAACGTCATCCCCGCGGTCGGGATCGGCTCGCCGACGCGCATCTCCAGCGGCTGGCACTTGATGTGGTACGTGTTCATGGGCAGCAGGTCGAACGTTCCAATCAACGCGACCGGGACAATCTCCGCCTGCGCTTTGATCGCGAGGAAGAATGCGCCCTGTAAGAAGGGCTGCAGTTGGCCGTCGCGGCAGCGTCCGCCTTCTGGATAGATCACCAGCGGCATGCCGGATCTCAGGCTCTTGAGCGCGGACTTGATGGCGCCGATCGATGCCGACGGATTCTGCTGGTTGATGCAGACCTGACCCGAGCGCTTGAGATGCCATCCGACAAACGGGTACGAGAGCAACTCGCTCTTGAAGACGATGCGGAATTGAAACGGCAGGTTGACGTACAGGATCGGAATATCGAGCGCGGAGGCGTGGTTGACGGCATACACGCGCGGCCCATTTCCAGCGAGGTTGTCAGCACCGGTCACCGTGACAGGCGACAGCGCGGTCTTCATGATCGACCAGGACCAGGCGCGGGCGAGGTTGTGCTGGATGCGTCCGCTGCGATCGAAGAGCGAGCAGATCAGCGAAATTGTGCCCAACACCAGCGTGTACGCCCAGATGAGCGGATCGAGAATGAAATACGAGCGGAGACGGCTGAGCCATCCGTGACGACGCGGCGCGGACGGTGCGCGCGGGACGACTCGCACGGGGACGCTCGTTGGCTCCGCTGGGCGCAGGTCAACGCTCTCTGGTTCCGGTTCCGCAGCTGTCGTAACCTTGTTCATTCTTTCAGTGCTATCGAAGTCACACGGGCGAGCCCGCGTCACGTACCGCGAAACATAAATTCTAGATGCTCAGGCCCAACGCCTGCATCGCCTCTCCCACGATGTAAATCGAGCCGGTAACCACGACCAATCCCTGCGGTCCGGCTACTCGCTGCGCTTCGGCAAGCGCGGACGGGACATCAGTAGCTTCACGGATGTCCACTTCCACGCGGGACGCGGCCTGCCGGATCTCAGCCGCGGTTGCCGACCGCGGATTGTTGGCGTGCGTGACGATGACGTGCTCGGCAATAGAAAACAGAATTTCGGCAACCTCCGAGACAGCTTTGTCGCGCATCACTCCAAACACCAGTGTGATTGGCCGGTCCTCATAAGCTGCCGACAACGTCGATCGCAACGCCCAGGCACCCGCAGGATTGTGGGCAACGTCCAACACAATTTCCGGATAACGAGCATGAGCTGGCACAGCCTGAAAACGTCCCGGCCAGTGCGTCTCACGAATGCCGCGTTCGATGGTTTGCGCCGTGATCTGCACAAATCCGTGGCTGCGCAATTCGACGACGACAGCAATCGCGAGCGCGATGTTTCTTAATTGATGCCGCCCGGCCAAAGGCGATTCGACCAAAATCTGTTGCCCCATCACTTCCAGCGGATAGCGTTGGCGGATGCCACTTGGCACGTCTTGCTCGGCACTGGGCACAATGTACTGGGTACTCGCCGGCGACACAGGCGGAACATAGGCGACGGCACTCACGCCGCGCGCTCCGCGGTCGAGAATCGTGTTGCCGATGACGTCGTTCGCCTCAGGCGACTGCGGCAGAGTGACAACGACCCCTTCGCGCCGGATAATCCCGGCCTTCTCGCCGGCAATCTCGCGGAGAGTGTTGCCGAGAAACTTCTGGTGATCGAGCGAGATGTCGGCGATCACGCTCAACACGGGCTCGACCACGTTGGTGGCATCGAGCCGGCCTCCCATGCCGACCTCGAGCACAACCATGTCCGGCTTGCGGCGTGCGAAGTGTTCGAATGCCATAGCCGTGAGCATCTCGAAGAAGCTCGGATGCCACGGCAGAGCGTGTTCGACGACAAGCCGTTCGGCGATGCGGTCCACGTTGTCGTGGAGCGCAGTGAAATCGTCGTCGGAGATGGGCTGGCCGTCGATGCGGATGCGCTCGTTGATCCGCACCAGGTGGGGCGAAGTGTACAGGCCCGTTTTCAACCCTGACGCTTGCAGGATCGCAGCGAGGGTGGCGGCAGTCGAACCTTTGCCGTTGGTCCCGGCGATAAGCACGCTCGGGAACTTCGTTTCCGGATGCCCGAGAGCGGCGAGTAGCACCCGCATGTGCGCCAGGTCGAACTTGTGCGACGGAGTGTGGGCCAACTCGTGGCCCAACGCGTACATCTGCGCGACTGCGGATGAGTAGGACAAAAAAGCAGCTCTCAGTTCTCAGCTCTCAGGCAAACCGACATTGGACAGTTTCCGGGAAGATTCGCTAATCATTCTAGAAGGCTGCATTGAATGGTCAAGGAGCGCACTTAGAGTGGGAAAGCAGACATCGTTCGCACCATGGGAACTTCGCTGACTGCTGAGAGCCGAGGAGCTAGGCCGCGGCCATGAACTCCAGCGCGCGCCCGATATAGGACTTCAGCTGCTTGCGGTGAACGACGGCGTCGAGCATGCCGTGCTGCAGCAGGAATTCGGAACGCTGGAAGCCGGGCGGCAGCTTCTGGCGGATCGTCTGCTCGATCACGCGGGGTCCGGCGAAGCCGATCAGCGCACCGGGTTCGGCGATATTCAGGTCGCCAAGCATGGCGAACGACGCGGTCGTTCCGCCGGTGGTGGGATCGGTGAGCACGGAAATGTAGGGCACGCGCGCGGCGTCCAGCCGCGCCAGAGCGGCGGAAATTTTGGCGAGCTGCATCAGGCTGATCGCGCCTTCCATCATGCGAGCGCCGCCCGACGCGGAGACGATGATGATTGGAGTACGCGTCTCGTTGGCTTTCTCGATTGCCCGCGTGATTGCCTCGCCGACGACAGCTCCCATACTGCCGCCGATGAAGGAGTACTCCATCGCGGTGACGATGATTGGGCGGCCGTTCAGCTTGCCGTGAGCGTTGAGGATCGCATCTTTCAGGCCGGTGTCTTTCTTGGCTTGCTTCAGGCGCGAAGAGTAAGGTTTGAGATCGACGAACTTCAGCGGATCGGTCGAAGCCAGGTTGCTATCGAAAATCTCGTACTGGTTGTCGTCGAGAAGCTGCGCCAGGCGGGTGCGGGCGTCGATGCGGAAATGCTTGTCGCACTTGGGGCAGACGTTGAAATTCTCTTCCAGGTCCTTTTTCCAGATGATCTGGCGGCACTCGTCACACTTCACCCACAACCCTTCGGTGCGGACTTTCTTCTCGCCCGAAGTGTCGAGGTCTCCGGATTGGCGCTTGAACCATGTCATAACGCAGGAGTCAGTAGTCAGGAGTCAGCACGTTTCGGTTTCCGCTGACTACTGACTCCTGACTACCGACTCCTAATATTCAATTCCTCTCTGCGCCATCACGCCCTTCTCGTAGGCGTGTTTGACCTGGCGCATTTCGGTCACGGTGTCAGCAAGCTCGACAATTGTCGGATGGGCGTTGCGTCCGGTCAAGATCACATGCACCATCTCGGGCCGACTCTTCAATGTTTCCACGACCTTCGCCGGATCGAGCATCCCGTAGCTGATCGCGTAGTTGATCTCGTCGAGCACGACCAGATCCCACTCGCTCGATCGAATCGCCGCGGCCGCTTCGGCCCAGGCCTCCTCGACCATGCGGACGTCCTCGGGATCGGGCTTCTCGGCACCGACCTTCACGAAGCCGCGTCCCATCTGCTTCATGACGAACTTATCGCCGAACGCTTTGACGGCGTCCAGTTCGCCATAGTGCCATGAGCCCTTCAGGAACTGGAGCATCAGGACCCGCATGCCCTGTCCGACCGCGCGCAACGCCGTGCCCATGGCGGCCGTTGTCTTGCCCTTACCGGGGCCAGTGTTCACGATGATGAGACCACGGCGCAAATCCGACATAAAGCCGAATGTTTGATTTTACGCGGATCGACGGCGCGTGTCACCGCGACGGCTGAAAGGGGCCGAAATCATAGCGCCGTTTCGAAATCAGCGATGGGGACGTTCGCAAGAAAAAAGGCGGATGGCTTGCGCCATCCGCCCACATCAACGGAGGAGAACGAGCTACGGCATTTCGACGACCTGGCGCGATTTCGTGGTGGTTTCTCCGTTTGCCGGCGCGGGATCCTCCGCGCCCAGCAGCCGCGCGGCGATCCGAAGCGCTTCCATCTCCTTCCGCACGCGTTCGATCTCCTGTTCCTTCATGCGGAGTACTTCATAAGGGTTCTTCATCGGGGAGGGCCCTCTTGCTCTACTGAGATCAGGTTTGTTGCCTGTCGCGGACTACTGTATGCCAATTTGCGCGCGGAGGGAACCCTCCGAAGGTGCATCCGCCACACGAACTCAGCCACAGGCCGACCGTCTGAGCGGACGATGCTCGTTACTCGGCGGTCAATGTCCCAAGTGATAGGGGTGATTTTTCAAAATGGTAAAGGCGCGGTAAATCTGTTCCAGGATGACGACCCGCGCCAGTTCGTGCGGCAGGGTCATGCGGCCAAGGGAAAAAACGAACTCAGCCCGGCGCCGCGCCTCGTCACTGAAACCGTCGGGCCCGCCGATGGCGAAGAGGACAGGCAAGGCCTGCACCTGCTCCCGCTCGAGAAACTGCGCGAGTTCCTCAGACGACAGCTGTTTTCCGCGGGAATCGAGGAGAATAAGTTTGTGACGTTGTCCCTTGCGCTCGCCGCCCGCGAGATTCAGGATGGCCTCTTCATCTTTAACGGTCACGCCTTCGATTTCGGCATATCGCGAAGTCCGCTCCAGGTAGTCGCCGGTCAGGGCCTGGATGGCCGAGTCTTTTGTTTTACCGATCCACGCGAGTTTGATTTTCATGCGCCAGAAATGTGCGTCACACGTGCCGCAGCTTGAGGACGCCTCGTGCATCCGCTTGATTCGGCGTCGCGAAACTATTGTATGCATTCTTCGCCGTGTTGAGGCTCAGGCCCGAGTGAGTAAAAGTTCGTAAAGGCTGGGGAATGGTAGGTTTAGCGGTGCTAGAGTCGATGTATGCGGCATCGATTGCAGGCAGCGCCGGTTTGGATCGGCTTGGTGGTGATGGCCACGAGCCTGATCTCGGCCTGGGGCCAGACGCCGGCAGTGGCCTCGAACCCGGCCTCGGTGACGCGCGTCGTCGGGACGGTCAAGAACATTGCTGCCAATTCATTGACGATCAACTCAGATGCGGGTCCGGAAGTCACGGCGACGATGGGTGTGTCGACGAAAATTCTCCGCGTGCCGCCCGGCGAAAAGGATCTCAAGAACGCAACACCGCTCCAGGCGCAGGACCTGCAAGTCGGCGACCGTGTGCTGGTGCGCGGGCAGGCTTCGACGGATGGACATGCACTGACCGCGCTCTCGGTCATTGTGATGAAACAGGCGGACGTATCCGCGAAGCAGGAACACGAACGCGAAGACTGGCAGAAGCGGGGAGTCGGAGGATTGGTGAGCGCCGTCGACGCGGCAGCGGGCACGATCACGATTTCGGTAAATGGAATCGGCGCAAGCCACAGTGTCACCGTCCACGCCGGCAAAGAGACCATCGCACGCCGCTATGCCCCGGGATCGGTGAAGTTTGATGACGCGCGCCCTGCGCCCATCGATCAGATCAGGCCAGGAGATCAGTTGCGAGCGCGCGGGACACGCAGCGCGGACGGGAACGAAATCACGGCAGAAGAAATTGTCTCGGGAACGTTTCGGAATATTGCCGGGACGGTCACGACGGTGGATCCAACTGCGAACACGCTGACGGTGCAGGACGCGATCATGAAGGCTCCGGTTGTGGTGAAGGTCTCGGGCGATTCGCAAATCAAGAAGCTGCCCGCGGAGATGGCGCAGCGCATCGCTTCCCGTCTGAAAGGCGGGTCGCAAGACGGGCAGGAGCAAGGGGCAGGATCGTGGCAGGGAAGAGCCCGCCAGGGGGAGCGCCCCGCAGGACCGGGAGGGGAGTTTCAACGTCCGGGAGGCGCGGGCGGGCCGCCCGATCTGCAGCGCTTTCTGAACAGGCTTCCAAGCGTGGCGTTGTCAGAACTGCAAAAGGGCGACGCAGTCATGATCGTAACCACCGAGGCGTCGGGGACAGTGACGGCAATCACGATGCTAGCGGGAGTGGAACCGATTCTGACGACGAGTTCGGCCAGGAAAGCCGCCATGATGCTGTCGCCGTGGACGCTGGGAGGCGGATCGGCAGGCGAAGGCGAGAGCGCGCCCTAGGGATCGTGTGTTGTTTGCGTACTCGTCAGTAGAAAGCGTGAACCATGGAATGCGCGGAGGTTCACGGAGGAACTTCCTCATAAGCTTTGAGTGGTCTGCCTGGAAGGGATGGGTGGGGAGTGAAGTTGCATCGGATCGTGCTGTTGATTACAGCGCTGGCATTGCCGGCGCTGGCGCAGACTCAGAACGGAACACTGCGCGGGCAGGTCACCGACCCGTCGGGTGCAGTGGTAACGAACGCACGTGTTTCCGTCACATCGCCGGGAGGACAAGCGCAGTCGGCAAGGACCGATGCCCGAGGCACGTACGAGTTCGGCGATCTGCCGGCAGGCACGTACTCGGTGAGCGCGCGGGCGAAGGGCTTCGCGGCGTTTGCGAAAGGCGGTGTACAGGTCGCTGCCGGGCAGACACAGCAAGTCGACATCTCGCTCGAGATCAGGGTCGAAAAGGAGCAGGTCAACGTCGAGGAGGAGACCTCGCAAGTCCAGGTGAGCCCGTCGAATAATGCGAGCGCACTCGTGCTCAAGGGAAGCGATCTCGACGCGCTGCCGGACGATCCTGACGAATTGCAGCAAGACCTGGAAGCGCTGGCGGGTCCTTCGGCCGGCCCGAACGGCGGACAGATCTACATTGATGGATTTACTGCCGGGCAACTGCCTCCCAAGGAATCGATTCGCGAAATCCGCATCAACCAGAATCCTTTTTCGGCGGAGTACGACCGGCTTGGCTATGGGCGCATTGAGATTTTCACCAAGCCGGGCACCGACAAATTCCACGGCCAGCTCTCGGTGATGGGCAACGATTCCTCGTTCAATGCCCGCAATCCCTTTCTCTCGCCCGATGCGACCGCCCCTTACTATTCGACGTTGTACATGGGGAGCCTGGGCGGACCGCTGAGCAAGAAGGCGTCCTTCTTCGTCGACTTCCACATGCGCGACGTCAACGAAGTCGCGGTCGTGAACACGCCGGCGCTGAGTTCGGACCTGAGCCAGCAGATCACGCTGAGCGAGAGCGTGGCGAACCCGCGAACGCACTACAACTTCGGATCACGAATTGATTACCAACTCAGCAAGAACAACACGCTGACCGCGCGCTACCAGTGGGAACACGACACGCAGGACAACGGGGGCGTAGGACAATTTGCGTTGCCTTCGACGGGCTACGACATGAGCTCCACGGAGCACACGATCCAGCTCAGCGACACGCAGGTACTGGGCACGAAGGCGGTCAATGAAACGCGGTTTCAGTACATCCGCGAGAACAGCCAGCAGACCCCCTTGAGTGCCGACCCGACGATCAGCGTCATCGGCGCCTTCACGGCGGGCGGCAACAGCGGCGGGATTTCGACCGATCACACGGACCGTTACGAACTGCAGAACTACACCTCGGTGGCGATGGGGAAACACTTTCTGAAGTTTGGTGGGCGGCTGCGCGTAACGCATGACGTCAGCACTTCCGGCGGCGGTTTCAACGGGACGTTCATCTTCCCTGACCTCGACACTTACCAAGCGGCGGCGCAAGCCATTGCGGGCGGAGCACCTTCGGCGCCGGGGGCGATTCAGTTCTCGCTGAGCGCGTCGCCATCGGGCGGGGTGCCGACGATTCCGGTTACCGTCGCCGATGCCGGGCTGTATGCGCAGGATGAGTGGCGGGTGCGACCGAACGTCACTTTGAGTTATGGCCTGCGCTTCGAAACGCAGAACGCGATTCACGATCACGCCGACTGGGCTCCGCGAGTCGCGCTGGCATGGGGCATCGGCGGCGGGAAGAACGCGCCGAAGACGGTCCTGCGCGCGGGCTGGGGAATCTTCTATGACCGGTTTGATGAAGGCCTGGTCCTGAATACCGACCGCCTGAACGGAGTGACCCAGCAGCGCTACATTCTGTCGGTATGCAATCCGAAAACGGCAGATTGCACGGGGCAGGCGACGTCGATCGATTTCTTTCCAAACGTGCCGCCTGTAAGCGACCTTCCCGCGGCGACGACCTCGACGATCTATCAGATCGGGACCTCGGTGCGCTCGCCATACACGATGCAGAGCGCGCTCAGCCTGGAGCGGCAGCTGACGAAGATCGCGACGGTGTCGCTCTCATATATCAACTCGCGCGGCGTGCACCAGTTCCTGTCGGTGAACGCAAATGCCCCCCTGCCGGGAACGCCGTATTCGGTCGGGCCGCGGCCGCTGGGAGATGCGGCGGGGAATGTCTACCAGTACATCTCGGAAGGCATCTTCAAGCAGAATCAGCTGATCACGAATTTCAACGTGCGCGCCGGCGCGAAGCTGACGCTCTTCGGGTTCTACTCGCTCAACTACGCCAACAGTGACGCCAACGGAGCCGGCAGCTTCCCCTCGAACCAGTACGACATCAGCGCTGACTACGGCCGCGCGGCGTTCGCAGTGCGCCACCGGTTTCTGGTGGGAGGCTCGATCGGAATGCCCTACGGGCTGCGGCTGAGTCCGTTCATGATTTTCAACTCGGGTTCTCCCTACAATGTGACGGCCGGACAGGACTTGAGCGGCGATTCGCTGCTCAATGACCGTCCCGCGTTCGCGGCCAACCCGACGGGCGTATGCGTGTCTCCAAGCGAAGCCTGCCACTACGCGGTGCCGACGACGGCCTACACGCCGATTCCAGTCAACTACCTCACTGGCCCGGACCATTTCACGCTGAACTTGCGGCTGGCGAAGACATTCGGCTTCGGGCCGGAAAAAGGTGGGAACGCGGCGCAGCGAGGAGAAGGAGGGCCGGGGGGGCCTCCTCCGGGCGGACTCGGGGGCGGACCGCGTGGCGGCGGCTTCGGGCGCGGCGGCGGCGGTGGCCCGGGGGGTCCATTTGGAGGCGGAGGGACGAGCAGCCGCCGTTACAGCCTGACGTTCAGCGTCAATGCGCGGAACGTGCTGAATCGCGTGAACCTGGGCACGCCGGTCGGGGACTTGAGTTCGCCGCTATTCGGCAAATCGAACTCGCTGGCCGGTGGGCCGTTCTCAAGTTCCGCGTCGAACCGCAGGGTCGAGTTGCAGGCGACGTTCAGCTTCTGAAAGGGCAGAGGTAAGAGGTCAGATTGCAGAGGTGAACAGCTACGAGCTGCGAGCTACGAGCCGTGAGCAACCACGGTCGTTCAAGCGGGAACGCTCCTTCCGAAATCCTGAGCGTAGCGAAGGGCTGGAAGAGTATCTGGCGGAGGGAGAGGGATTCTCCCAGTGCCATTTCCCGCAAGTCACAGTGAAGCCTACGGTTGGTGATTCTAGCTAGTGTTGATGCTGGTTTCAAGGACTTCCAAAACTTCGGATACAGTTTCTACAGTTTCCCCAATCGGCCCGATTCCCATGTGAAAAGGTATCACTGGTATCAGTACGAAAGTGTACTCGGACTTGCTCGGAAATCGGGGAGCAGGTCACCACCTGCCAGTGTCATGGGTCATTTCATGCCCTAATCCGAGGGCCGGTGAATGCTTGCCGCCCGAAGTGGTATTCAAGGCGCTGTGAGGATCCCAGTACAGCTTGCCTCCCTCCACCCTGTCGTTTCCATCGCTAATGAACACGACTGGCGTGTGACCGGCTTCGAATTTGTCTACGACGCCCTTCATCGTCGGACTCGTCCGCAGATAATCGACAGCGGCGCTGTACGCTGCTTTTCCGTCAGCAACGCTAACGGAACCAGGCGTAGTCGAGAATTCCCTTGTTCTGGCGTTCCCATTATTTTGCGCCTACTCACGACACGCGTCATCGTAGATGTATCCCTAATCC
>Ga0335082_10004443_pt1 | contig 15284 bp, 15 predicted proteins | sample Lox_Sample_41_FD_206718 | JGI IMG/M metagenome (GOLD analysis project Ga0335082, IMG submission 206718) | Soil microbial communities from Loxahatchee National Wildlife Refuge, Florida, United States - Lox_Sample_4.1 | ecosystem: Environmental > Terrestrial > Soil > Wetlands | place: USA...
GCTTCGTCTCCCTGCTCGGCGGGTCGACTCCAGCTCCGCCTCCCCTTCGGTCGGCTCCGCTTCGTCTCCCTGCTCGGCGGGTCGACTCCAGCTCCGCCTCCCCTTCGGTCGGCTCCGCTTCGTCTCCCTGCTCGGCGGGATACCGGCCGCGCGGACCCTCGTCGCTCCCGGCCATCGGCTCCGCGGCGCGGCGCCGATGCCCTCGTGCGACTTCTCCGGCACACTCGCGACTCCGCGCAACGCGATCTGGTCAGGTTGACGCGATCGCGAATTGCGGAGATCCGCGAGTGCTCGCGGCTCGGCGCTGCTCGTCGGGTACCCGTCGGGTCATGCACGTACAGTGCCCGCTCGTGAATCTTGCCGAGGTGCTGCTCGCGACCGCCCGGACCGCACCTGATCGTCCGGCGCTCGTCGGTGCCGAATCGCTGACCCATGGCGAGCTCGCGGCCTACGTCTATGCCGTCTCGAATGAGGTCGCGGCGACCGCCGGCCCCGGTGATCGCGTCGCGATCGTTGCCGGCAACGAAGCCGCGTTCGTTGCCGCGTACCTCGGCATCCTGTACGCGGGCGCAATCGCGGTTCCACTGAATCCTGCGTCGCCGTCGCACGAGCTCGCGCGCGAGCTCGACGCGGTGACACCCGCGCTCGTGCTCGCGTCCCAAGAGCACGCCGACCTCGCGCGCCGCGCCGGATCCCAACGCGAAACGTCGTCGCCAGTTTCGGTGATCGGAACCGCGACGGCCGATGCCCATGCGCCGGGTGCGCGCGAACCGAACGATCCCGCAGTCCTGCTCTTCACCGCGGGAACCGCCGGAGCGCCCAAGCCCGCGATTCTGACGCACGGCTCTCTGCTCGCGAATCTCGACCAGATGCAGGCGCATCCGGGGCTTCGCCTCCACGCCGACGACGTCGCGCTCGGTGTGCTCCCGTTGTTCCACGTGTACGGCCTCAACGTCGTGGTCGGGCTCGCGCTGCGCGCCGGTGCAGCCGCGTCGCTCGTCGACCACTTCCATCCCGCCGAGACGTTGGCCCGCGTGCGCGCCGATCATGTCACCGTCGTTGCCGCGGTTCCCGCGATCTACGACGCGTGGCTCGCGCTCGACTCGTCGGTCGCGCCCGCCGATGCGTTCGCCGGCGTGCGGCTCGCGGTGTCCGGTGCGACCAAGCTCGATCCCGCCACCGCCGCCGCAATGCACTCGCGTTTCGGCGTGTTCGTGCACGACGGCTACGGACTCACCGAGGCCTCGCCGGTGGTGACGACAACCGCTGTCGCGGCGCGGCCCCGGCCCGGCTCGGTCGGACCGCCGCTGCCGGGCGTCGAGGTGCGTCTGCTGGATGCCGACGGGCATCCCGTTCTCGCCGACGACGCGGGCGAGATCGTCGTTCGTGGTCCGAACGTCTTCGCCGGCTACTGGAATGATCCCGAGGCGACCGCCGCGGTGCTCGTCGACGGGTGGTTGCACACCGGCGATGTCGCGGTCGCCGATTCGGATGGTTGGCTCACGATCGTCGATCGGGCCAAGGACGTCATCATCGTGTCGGGGTTCAATGTGTTTCCGGGCGAGGTCGAAGCCGCACTGCGTACGCACGCCGACGTTGCCGAGGTCGCCGTGGTCGGCGAGCCGCATCCGCGCACGGGAGAGACGGTCGTCGCCTTTGTCGTCGCACAACCCGGTACCGATCCTGATCCCGTCGAGCTCTTACGGCACGCGGGCCGTCAGCTCGCGCGCTACAAGTTGCCGACGCGCGTCGAGCTGGTCGACGAGTTGCCGCGCGCGATCGGCGGCAAGGTGATGCGGCGCGCGCTGTCAGATGCCGTCGCAACGCGCGAGCGCCGTCCGCCCGAAGCGACGACGAACCCCGCGTAGATCACCGAGATCCCCGCCGCGAGCGAGATCGCGAAAGCGGTGTCGGCGGCGACGAAACCCTGCAGCAAGCCGCCGCTCGACAGGATCAAAGTGCCGAGCGCAATCAACGCGTTCCCGCCCGCGAGCGCACGGGTGCCGGGCGAGTGCCGGCGCGCGAACTGCACGGCCGAGTACACCGCGCCCGTGAACACGACGATCGCGCCGAGGCCACTCCCCACGCCGGCCAGCACGCGCGGGAACGCACCGAAGTGGTCCTTGCCCGCCGGGATGCCGCCCGCCGGCGCGATGACGCCGTGGACCGGCGCCGTCAGCACGACCCCGGCCGCGAGGCCCGTGAACACGAGCAGCCCGGCGCGCACGCGCGAGCCGAGCTTGTAGCCGCCGAGCAGGTACACCGTGCCGAGCGCGAGCCACGGCACGTTCAGCACTGCGCCGAGCAGATAGAAGACCTTGAAGGTGCCCTCGTCCCAGCCGGTCGACGCGCCCGTGGCCAGCGCGGCCGACGCCAGCGCGAACAACGCGAGCGCGAAGGTCCAAGCACCCTGGTGCGGAGCCTTGGTCTGCGCGTAACGCACGCCTGTGGCCTGGGCAAACAGGGTCGCAATGGCAGTTGCGAGGAAGGCGAGCCCGGCGACCATGGCGCTTGCGAGGGTATCCCGCCACACTTTGAGAACGCATGCACAAGCTCGGTACCCTGCGGGGGAGCACCTGATGGAGGCGCCGCAGGCCGGCCGAAGGGATCGATCGAGTGGGAGCAACGTCGCGACGCCGGATCCCGGAGGCGACCGTCGCCCGGCTGCCGTTGTACTACCGCGCCCTGATGGAGACGGGCGAGCGCCAGGTTGCCACGATCTCGTCGGAGCGACTCGCCGAGCTGGCGGGCGTCAACGCCGCCAAGGTGCGCAAGGACCTGTCGTATCTCGGCTCCTACGGCACGCGTGGCGTCGGATACGACGTCGAGTACCTCCTCCACGAGATCTCACGGGAGCTCGGGCTCACGCGCGACTGGCCGGTCGCCATCGTCGGTATCGGCAACCTCGGGCGCGCGCTCGCCAACTACAAGGGCTTCGGCGCTCGCGGCTTTCGCGTCGTCGCACTGCTCGACGCCGATCCCGGGCTGGTCGGCATGAAGATCGGCGACCTCGAGGTCGAGTCGATCGACGACCTCACCCGCATCGTCGCGCAGCGAAACATCGCGATCGGCATCCTCGCCACGCCGGCGTCGGCGGCGCAGGAAGTCGCCGATCTCCTGGTCGCCGCGGGCGTCACGTCGATCCTGAACTTCGCGCCCGCAGTGTGCTCGGTGCCCGACGGCGTCTCGATGCGCAAGGTCGATCTCGCCATCGAGCTGCAGATCTTGTCCTTCTACCAACTGCGGCGCGGGCTCAGTCCGGCCGCCCGCGAGAAGAGCGGATGACACCGTGACCGAAGACGCGGGCCGCCCCGGGCTCGCCGGCTTGCCGGTGAACCTGCTCGTCCGCGGCCGGCGCGTCGTCGTGGTCGGCGGAGGACGGATCGCCGCGCGCAAGATCGGACCGCTGCTCGAGCTCGGCGCGCACGTCGAGGTGATCGCACCGAACGCCGGGTCCGAGGTGCGCGGCTGGGCCGACGCCGGTCGGCTCGTGCTGCACGAGCGGGCGTTCGCGCCGGCCGACGTCACCGGCGCCACGCTCGTGTTCACGGCCGCCGACGACCCCACCGTCAACGCCGCGGTGTTCGCGGCCGGCGACGCGGCCGGAATTTTCGTCAACAGCGCGGACGATCCGGCGAATTGTTCCTTTACCCTGATGTCCGTGGTTCGGCGTTCGGATCTCGTGGTGACGGTGGGCACTGGTGGCCGGAGCCCTGCGCTCGCCGCGCACCTGCGCCGTCAGCTGGAGACGGAGATCGGGCCCGAGTACGAGACGGTGCTCGACCTGCTCTCGCAGGCCCGGGAAGGTCTGCGGGCGACCGGACGTTCGAGCGAAGACGCCAACTGGCAAGCGGCGTTCGACGGCGGCATCGTGGAGCTGGTGCGCAGCGGTCGTGTCGACGAGGCCAAGGAGTTGCTCGACTCGTGTCTGTGATCGTTGTCGGCTTGAACCACCGCACCGTGCCGGTCGAGCTGCTCGAGCGGATGACCGTGCGCGAGCCCGAGCTCGCCAAGGTGCTGCACGACCTTGCGTCGCGCGAGCACCTGCTCGAGGTGGTCGTGCTCTCCACGTGCAACCGCACCGAGATCTACGCGCGCTGCACGCACTTCCACGGCGCGGTCGGCGACATCGGCGAGTTTCTCGCTCAGTACTCGGGCGCCGAAACGAGCGAGTTCGCCGACCTGCTGTACACGTACTACGACGACGCGGCCATCGCGCACCTGTTCTCGGTGGCGGCCGGCCTCGACTCCATGATCGTCGGCGAGTCGGAGATCCTCGGTCAGGTGCGCGAGGCGTGGCAGGGCGCGTTGCGCGCCGAAACCGCACCGCAGCTCTCGCGCCTTTTCAAGCACGCGGTGGAGTCGGGCAAGCGCGTGCGCACCGAGACCGGCATCAGCCGGCATCCCGTGTCGATCCCCGCCGCGGCGGTCACGGTTGCGGCCGAACGGCTCGGCGACCTCGCGGGCGCTCGCGTCCTCGTCATCGGGGCCGGCCACATGGGCACCGGGCTTGCCTCCACCTTGCGATCGCGTGGTGTCGAGTCGGTGGTCATCGCGAACCGTTCGCCCGAGAAGGCCGAAGCGCTCGCGCGGGAGATCGGCGCGACCGCGATCCCGCTCGCCGAGGTGGCCGACGCGCTCGTCGACGTCGACGTGGTGCTCGCATCGACGGCGTCGAGCGACGTCCTGCTCGAGCGGGCCACGATCGAGATGGTGATGGCGTGCCGCGCCGGACGACCGCTCCTGATCCTCGACGTGGCCTTGCCGCGCGACGTCGACCCGCACGTGCACGGCATCGCCGACGTGACGCTGCTCGACCTCGACGATCTGAAGGAGTTCGCGCAACGCTCGGCCGAGCTGCGCCGGCGCGAGATCACCAAGGTCCGCGAGATCCTCGCGGCCGAGATCGACCGGTACCGCGCCGAGCGTTCGGCGCGCGAGGTCGCGCCGCTCGTCGCGGCGCTGCGCGATCACGCCGAAGAGGTTCGGCGCGGTGAGCTCGAGCGCTTCCGCGCCAAGCTCGGCGCGCTCGACCCCGACGCGCGCGAGCTGATCGACGCGATCACGCAAGGTGTCGTCAACAAGCTCCTGCATGAGCCGACGGTTCGGGTGAAGACGGAAGCCGGGACGCCGCGCGGCGACTACTACGCCGACGCCCTTACGGCGCTCTTCGACCTGCCGTCGGCCGACCAAGTCGAAGAGTGACGCTGCGCATCGCGACGCGTGCGAGCGCGCTCGCGCGCGGGCAGGCCGAACGAGTCGGTGCACGCCTCGGGGAGCCGGTCGAGTACGTGCTCGTCACCACGACCGGCGACCGCGACCAAACGTCGGATCTGCATGCGATCGGCGGGCAAGGCGTGTTCACCAAGGAAGTGCAACAGGCCGTGCTCGACGGCCGGGCCGACATCGCCGTGCATTCGGCGAAGGATCTGCCGTCGGCGACTCCGGCTGGTCTCTTGCTCGCCGCAGTTCCCGAGCGCGCCGACGCGCGTGACGCGCTCGTTGGTGCCGCGTTGTCCGCGCTCCCGGCGGGAGCGCGCGTCGGCACCGGTTCGGTGCGCCGCCGCGCGCAGCTCGCGGCCGCTCGTCCCGATCTCTCGTTCGGTCCGCTGCGCGGCAACATCGAGACCCGATTGCGCAAGCGCGAAGAGCACGGTTACAACGCGGTCGTCGTCGCGGTCGCCGCGCTGGAGCGCCTCGGCCTCGCGTCGGAGATCGCGGAAGTTCTGGATCCTGCGATCGTGATGCCCCAGGTCGCGCAAGGCGCGCTCGCGGTCGAGGCGCGAGCCGACGACACCGCGACATTGCGCAAGCTCCGCACGATCGACGACGCGACGGCTCATCGCGCGGTCGACGCCGAGCGCGCGTACCTCGCCGAGCTCGGCGGCGGCTGCGATCTTCCGTGCGGCGCGCTCGCGCAGGTACACGGAGACGAAATTGTGCTCGACGCGGTGCTCGCGTCGCTCGATGGTCATGTGGTCTTGCGCACCCGCGTCGGAGGCGACGATCCGGTCGACGTCGGCGTCACCGCTGCACGCGACTTGCTCGACGCCAAAGGTGGCGCCGCGCTCGTCGGGAGCGCGCCGTGACCGTCTTTCTCGTCGGCGCGGGCCCGGGCGATCCGGGACTGTTGACGCGACGCGGTGAGGAGCTGCTGCGCGGCGCCGACGTGGTCGTCTACGACCGGCTCGCCGCGCCCGAGTTGCTCGACCTTGCGCCGGCCGGCGCCGAACGTGTCGACGTCGGCAAGGCGCCGGGCCGTGCGGCCATGGCCCAAGACGAGATCAACGCGGTGCTCGTCGACCGCGGCACCAAAGGTCTGCGCGTCGTGCGCTTGAAAGGTGGTGATCCCTTCGTCTTCGGGCGCGGCGGCGAGGAGGCCGAGGCGCTGCGCGCCGCCGGCGTGCCGTTCGAAGTCGTTCCCGGGATCACGAGCGCGATCGCGGCGCCCGCGTACGCGGGCATCCCTGTGACGCACCGCGGTGTCTCGACGCACTTCACGGTCGTGACCGGTCACGAGGACCCCGCGAAAGGTGAGACGAGCACCGACTGGAACGCGCTCGCGCGTACGGGCGGAACGCTCGTGATCCTCATGGGTGCAGGACGGCTCGCGGAGATCGCGGACGCGTTGATGGTAGGCGGACGCGCTCCGAGCACGCCCGTCGCCGCGGTGCGTTGGGGCACGCGTCCCGACCAGCTCACGATCCGCGCCACGCTCGCCACGATCGCCGGCGCGGGGGTCGAGGCGCCGAGCGCGATCGTCGTGGGTGACGTCGCCGCGCTCGACCTCGCGTGGTTCGAACACCGACCGCTCTTCGGCCGCACCGTGGTGGTCACCCGCGCGCGCGAGCAAGCCAGCGAGCTCCGCATCCGGCTCGAGGCCTTGGGCGCGAACGTCGTCGAGATACCTGCGATCGAGATCGAGCCGGTGCCGTTCACCGTGCCCGATCTCGGCGCGTACACCTGGCTCGTCTTCACGTCGGCGAACGGCGTCGACGCGTTCTTCGACCAGGGATTACAAGCGTCGGGCCGTGACGCCCGCGCGCTCGCCCCCGTCAAGATCGCGGTCATCGGCACCGGTACCGCGCGTGCGCTCGCGCGGCGCGGGGTGCGAGCCGATCTCGTACCCGAACGTTTCGTCGCCGAGTCGTTGCTCGACGCGTTCGGGTCCGGCGCCGGTCGCGTCCTGATCGCCCGGGCCGAGGTTGCGCGCGACGTGCTCCCCGACGGCTTGCGCGCCAAGGGCTACGACGTCGACGTGTTGGTCGTCTACCGCACCGCGCCCGCGCCGATGTCGGACGCGATCCACACGCAACTTCGCACCGCGGTCGACGCCGTGACGTTCACGTCGTCATCGACGGTGACCAACTTCTGCGACGCGATCGGCGAACCACTCGCGCCGCAACCGATCGTGGTGTCGATCGGGCCCGTCACGTCGGAGACCGCACGAGAGCACGGCTTGCGGGTCGACGCCGAGGCCGATCCTCACACGATCGAAGGTGTCGTCGACGCATTGCTCCGGGCGTTGCAGAAGTAGGCTGGAGGCGTGAGCTTCCCCGAACGGCGGCCCCGCCGCACGCGGCAGAGCCCCGCGTTACGCCGGCTCGTCGCCGAGCATCGCCTCGGCATCGACGACCTCGTCGCGCCGCTCTTCGTGAAGGAGGGTATCGACGCGCCGGAGCCGGTTGCTTCGATGCCGGGCGTCGTGCAGCACACGCAGGAGAGCGTGCGCAAAGAAGTGCACGCCCTCGCCGACTTGGGCTTGCCTGCAGTGATGCTCTTCGGCATCCCGGCGCACAAGGACGCGCGCGGTTCACAAGCCGACGCGCGCGACGGTGTCGTGCAAGTCGCGCTCCGGAACTTGCGCGACGAAGTCGGCGACGCGCTCGTGTTGATGGTCGACAACTGTCTCGACGAGTACACCGACCATGGCCACTGCGGCCTGCTCACACCGGCCGGCGACGTCGACAACGACGCGACGCTCGACCGCTACGCGTCGATCGCCATTGCGCAAGCCGATGCCGGCGCCGACGTGATCGCGCCGAGCGGCATGATGGACGGTCAGGTCGGCGCGATTCGCACCGCGCTCGACGAGACCGGGCATGCAACCACCGGGATCCTCGCCTACGCGGTGAAGTACGCGTCGGCGTTGTACGGGCCGTTCCGCGACGCGGCCGAGTGCGCGCCGCAGTTCGGCGACCGGAAGGGCTACCAGATGGACCCCGCGAACGCGCGGGAGGCCATCACCGAAGTCGAGCTCGACGTCGACGAAGGCGCCGACATGGTGATGGTCAAGCCCGCGGTCGCTTATCTCGACGTCATCTCCGACGTGCGCGCCACGGTCGACGTTCCGGTCGCGGCTTACCACGTGAGCGGTGAGTACGCGATGGTGCAAGCAGCCGCGCAGCTCGGCTGGCTCGACGGCAGTGCAGTCGCGCTCGAGCACCTGCTCTCGATCAAGCGGGCCGGCGCCGACTTCATCCTCACCTACTTCGCGCGCGCCGTCGCCGAGCGTCTGAATTCCTGACGTGAGCGATTGGTTCGTCCGCGCGCAGGCGCGCATTCCCGGCGGGGTGAACTCGCCGGTGCGCGCCTTCGGCGCGGTCGGTGGCGATCCGTTCTTCGTCGCACGTGCGCACGGGAGTCGCCTGGTCGACACCGACGGTCGCGAGTACGTCGACTACGTGCAGTCTTGGGGCGCGTCGATTCTCGGTCACGCGCATCCGAAGGTCGTCGACGCCGTGCAACGCGCCGCGGCGGACGGCACGTCGTACGGCGCGCCGACCCCGCGTGAGGTCGAGCTCGCCGAAGCGATCTGCGCGCGCGTCCCGTCGGTCGAGAAGGTGCGGCTCGTATCGTCGGGCACCGAGGCCGCGATGACGGCGGTGCGGCTCGCACGCGGCGCCACCGGGCGCACCAAGATCGTGAAGTTCGCCGGCTGTTACCACGGGCATCTCGATGCGCTGCTCGTCGAGGCCGGCAGCGGCGTCGCCACCCTCGGTTTGCCCGGATCGGCGGGAGTCACGCCCGGAACCGTCGCCGACACGATCGTCGTTCCGTACAACGATCTCGACGCGCTCGACGCTGCGCTCGCCGAGCACGGTGCCGACCTCGCGGCCATCCTCGTGGAGCCCATCGCCGCGAACATGGGACTCGTCCCGCCCGCGCCCGGATTTCTCGCCGGACTGCGCGAGCGAGCGACCCGGCACGGCGGTCTGCTCGTGTGCGACGAAGTGATCACCGGCTTCCGGGTCGGGCTCGGCGGCGCGCAAGGGCACGACGACCTCACGCCCGACCTGTCGATCTTCGGCAAGGTGATCGGCGGCGGTCTTCCGCTCGCCGCCGTCGGCGGGCGCGCCGCGATCATGGACGAGCTCGCGCCGCTCGGCCCCGTCTACCAAGCCGGCACGTTGTCGGGGAATCCGCTCGCCACTGCGGCCGGTCTCGCCGTCCTCACCGAGCTCGACGCCTCCGCGTACGCCCGACTCGAACACACCGCGGAACGGCTGGCCGACGGTTTCCGGAAGGCATTCGCCGATGCAGGCATCGCCGCGCAGGTCACGCGCGCGTTCACGTTGCTCGGTGTGTTCTTCGCCGACGCGCCGGTCACCGACTTCACGGCCGCGCAACGCGCTGATCACGAACGCTACGCGCGTTTCTTCCACGTGCTTCTCGACGCGGGCGTGTACTTCGCACCCAGCGGTTACGAGACGCTCTTCCCGAGCCTCGCCCACGACGACGCCGACATCGACGCCACGATCGCCGCGGTGGCGGCTGCCGCGGCGCGCAGCTGACGGTTGGTTAGTCGCGCGGCTTGTCGTCGCGCTCTTCGCGCCGGCGCCGGATCTTGTCCATGTAGAACAGCGATCCGGTGAACAAGAAGACCATCACTGCAAACGCGACGAACGCCGCGCCGCCGTCCTTGCTGGCATCAATGAGCTGTTGTGCGAGCATCCTCGGCTCCTAGCTGGTCGAAACGGGAACCGGCTTCAATGCCGCCCGCTTACGTGCGCGCTCGTCCTTCTCCCACCAGTGCAGGCCGAGCAATGACAAACCGAAGATGACGAGCGACGCGAGCCAGTACGACACGACGGGTAGCCGGATCGATCCGTAGTCGTACTTCAGCACGGCGAACTGCGTGGGCTGCAACGGATCGCACGTGGGCGGGATCACGTTGTTCCCGTTCGCGTCCTTGCGTGCGATGCAGATTTCCACCACCGCGTACTTCGGCGTGTGCCAGAAGAAGTTGTGGTCGGTACCGCCGACGAGGTACGTGGTCGATCCGTCGAATCCGACGAGATAGTCGGTGGATCCGCTGATCGCCTTGATCGTCGCGAACGGCTGCGCCGGCGGCGTTTGGCCGGCGACCGGCGCCGCGGGAACGAGCGCGAGGTCGATCGCGGGTTTCACGGAGGTGAGGAGATCGCAGAGCTTGGGCGGTTCCTTGCTCGTGCACTCGGCGCCGCTGACGTGCTTACCTTTGTCGGCGATCGTGCGGACGGCGGCGATCTTCGACGACGACGGAACGTTGACGACCTCGACGACCTTCCACGCCGCGAGCGGACCGTGCGGCGGGTCGAGGTCGCTGTTGCCGGTCGCGCTGCCGGGCGTGGTGAGCCACAGCGTGGTGAGCAAGACCATGAATCCCGACAGTCCCGCGATCGCGACGAGGAATCCCAGTCGACCGCCGAGGTTCGTGCCGAGCAAGAGGTACACGGATCCGCAGAACAGGCCGACCGCGGCGAGCACGGTGAGCACGCCGATGATCGTCGGGTTCCAAAGACCCGCCTTGCCGCCCTCTTGGGCGAGCAGACCGAGCAGCGGATTCACCGTCATCCCTTCTTCACGGTCGTCGTGGTGGTTGCGGGCGTCTCGGCGTGCGTCGGTGTCGCGCACTTCGGCTCGACCGAGGTATAGCTCGTCTGGTCGAGGCAGTAGCGCTCGTACGACACGATCATCTTCACCATGTCGGTGGTGAGCATCGCGCCGAGCGCGGGTGCGTCCTTCGACGGCACTGTCGCGAAGCCGGGCATCTTGCCGGAGCCGAGCCCGCCGTTGCCGTACGGCTGGTTGGGCAGCGATCCGAGCGACACGAAGTTGAACTGGTTGTCCCAGCCGCCTTCGACGTCGGTGCCGAAGCGCTGCATGACGTTGCTCAAGTTGAAGCCGATGCCACCGCCCGTACCTCCGCCCTTGCCGGCGAGGCCGAGCGCGGCGGCAGAATCGGGACGGGACTGGTCCCATTGCGCGGCGTCGAAGACCGACCACCCCGCGGTGTGGCAGCGCGCGCAGTTGAGCTCGAACAGCAGCTGCCCGTCGCTGACGTTGGCGCGGCGTGCCTGCCAGGTGTACGCCCACTGGAGCGACTTCTGGGCGTTGTCGGCCGCGGTCTTCGCGAGCAAGTACGTATTGCACGCAATGCCGTTGGCGCGGTCGGTGTCGGACAGGTTCAGGTTGCCGGCTTTGTTGATGCCGTCGACCAGGGTGGTGCACTTCGCAGTCAGCTCGGCGTCGGTCGTCGTTGCCGGCAGCGACAGCGCCTTGAGCGCGGCATCCCGAGCAGCCTTGAGCGCCGTCTGCGCGTCGCTGACCTTGCCCTTTGCCTGCGCGACCTGGATCGCGGGGCAGGAGAGGTACTCGGGACACACGTCGGTCGCGCTCGCCGTCGTCGCCTTCGCGGTCGCGATCGCCTTGGCTGCCTGCGCTTGTGACTCGGCCGGGGTCAGCTGGATCGACTCGATGTAGGCGACGAGGTCGGCGATCGACTGGTCGTTCTTCGGGCCACCGCCCGCGACGCCCCACGGTTGCATCGGCGTGCCGGGCCGGCCGAAGGTGATGATGTCGGTGAGCTCGCATACGGGCGGCGTGGTGGCCGCGGCGCGCTTTGCCGGGTCGAGGCAGACGGTGTCTTCGCGGAAGCGCAACGCTTCGGTGTTGAGCGGCGGCGCCTTCCAGTTGACGGCGACGCCGTTGATCGTCGTCTTGGCGGTACCGCCCTCACCCTTGGCGCCGTGGCAGTTCGCACACTGCAGCGATATGGCCGAGTTGTACGCGGGCATCGAGGAGTTCGCGAACAGTGTCGCGCCGCGCGCCACCTGGTTCTTGTCGAAGTACTTGACCGATTGCGCTTCGCGCGTCGGCTCGCGCAGCCAGTAGATCGGCAGCGCTACCGCGATGATCGCCGCGAACACGAGCGCCCAGCCCTGGACCCGTTCGAGGCGGCGACCTTCGAGCACGTCGTCCTCGTAGAACGGCGTGAGGTTCGCCGGCAGCTTCTCTTCGGTCGCAGCCTTCTTGGGCGACAGCACCGAGCGGACGATGAAGAAGATCAACGCCGCGATCGCGATGATGTTCAAGAAGATGAGCCAATGGCGCAGATCGTTGTGCAGCGTGTTGCGGAAGATGGCGGCGATCACGAAGGCATGCTCCGGGACGTTGGGGGTGCGGTCGAGGGCATCAGACGCACAGCGGTCCTGCAGCGTTCTGGTTCGTGGTGTTGGTGCCGATCGGCGGGCCCAAGAAGATGGTGCTGGTGTCGACGACGAGCGAGTCGCCCGCTTCGGTCATGTAGAAGCGGTCGAGCCCTCGCGGCGCGGGCCCTGCCTTCTTCTCGCCGACCTGGCTGTACTTCGAGCCGTGGCACGGGCACTCGAACCACTGCGACGACACGCAGAACGGCACGCGGCACCCGAGGTGCACACAGCGCTGATACAGCGCGACGAGACCGAGCTCCGACATGTTGCGGTAGATCGCCGGCTTGTAGACCTTCTTCGCTTTCGCGAGGTCGACCGGGTTCTGCGGGTACGGCACGATGTACGCCCGCGCCGCTGACGCGTAGAAGACGCCCGGGTACGACGCGATGCCGTTGAGGACGTTCGACTTCTTACCGATGTTCACCTGGCCGCCGAATCCACCCTGGTTCTGCAGCGGCCACAGGAACGCGAGGCACGCACCACCGAACGCTGTCACCGAGAACCCGACGAGCGTCAACAAGCCGAGGTTGAAGAAGTGCCGGCGGGTGACGCCGAGCTCCTCTTCGTCGACCGGCTCGTACTCGACAACGGTGCCGCGGCCGCGTTTGGCGACGGCGCCACCCGCCGCCGCGCGAGTCTCGTCGGCGCGCTCGCGGCCCGCGCTCTCGATCTCGGTCGAGGTCGAGAGCGTCGGCTCAGTCGGGCTCGACGTGTCGCGCTACACCGTCTCGCGCGACAACGCACCCGTCGACGAGCGCGTGCGATTCGTGAACAGCACGACCGAAAGGCCCGCCGCCAACAGAATCACGATGATGACGATGGCTACGACCACCGAGTGCTCCTACAACTCGAAGAAGATGCCTTTGTTCCACGGGAAGACGAAGTTGAATCCTTCACCGCGGAAGAACGAACCGATGATGACGAGCACGGCCCACATCATGAGGAACATGGTCATCATCGTGATCGCGAACTTGCGATCGTTGGGCTTGTGCGACGGGTTCCGGTCGATGTACGGGGTGATCGCGAGCAGGCCCAGCGCGATACCCGGGATGGTCACGCCCGCGACCATCGGGTTGAACATCTTCAGCAGCTCCTGCAACCCGAGGAAGTACCACGGCGCCTTCGAGGGGTTCGGAGTTTGGTTCACGTCGGCCAAGCCGAGCAGCGGTGCCTTCACGAGCGCCGAGAAGATCGTGACGAACGCCATCAGCGACAAGATCGCCGCGAACTCGATGGCGAGCAGATGCGGCCACACGTGCACCTTGTCTTGCGCTTCGGCGCGCGCTTGTTGGATCGAACCCGACTTGACGACCGTCAATAGCCGTTGCGTGTGACCACCCGGGCCGGTCGTCGTGGGCGCCGGCGCGGCGACTGCCGTTGCGGCGGCGCGTCCGCCGCCCGCAGCGGCGGCCGCTTCGCCGCCACCGTCGCCCGCGAGCGCGGCCTTGCGGCGGCGCGACCGTTCGAGCAAGTGCGCGGGCACGCCACCCTTGTCTTCAGTGATGGCGTCGCCACCGGCTTCGCCGCCACCGCCGGCTGCGGCCGCCGGCGCCGCTGCTTCTTCGGCCGGCGCCGCGGCTTCGGCCGCGGGTGCTTCGGCGGGCGCCTCTTCGCCTTCGACGGGAAGACCGAGCGCCTTGCGGCGCTCCTGACTCCGCTTGAGGAGATGTTCGGGAACTTCAGTCATTCCGGCTCACCTTCCTCTCTAGAGCGGTCCGGAGATGCCGCCGTCCTTGCGGACGCGCCAGAAGTGAACGGCCATGAAGATCACGATGACGAACGGCAGCATCAACACGTGGAGCACATACCAGCGCAGCAGCGTTTCGCTGCCGATTGTTCTGCTCCCTAGTAAGACGTAATTGACCTGCGAGCCGAACACGGGCGTGTAACCCATCATGTTCGTGCCCACGGTCACTGCCCACAGCGAAAGCTGGTCCCAGGGCAGCAGGTAGCCGGTGAACGACAGCAGCAGCGTGAGCGTCAACAAGATGACGCCGATCACCCAGTTGAACTCACGCGGCGATTTGTAAGCGCCGTGGTAGAAGACGCGCGCCATGTGCAGGAAGACCGACAGCACCATGAGGTGCGCGGCCCATCTATGCATGTTGCGCACGAGCGAACCGAACGTCACCGCAGTCTCGAGCGCCTTCACGTTCGAGTACGCCTCGACGACGGTCGGACGGTAGAAGAACATCAAGAAGATGCCCGTCACCGTCAACAAGATGAACAAGAAGAACGACAGGCCGCCGAGGCACAACGTGTACGAGACCTTCACCGCGTGCCGCTTCACCTTCACCGGGTGAAGGTGGTACAGCACGTTGTTCATGATCACGTACGAACGGTTTCGGGGACTGTCGGTGTAACCCTTGCGATAGATCGAACCGGGCCGGAAAATCGAGTTCCACGCCTGCGAGCCGCGCGTCTTGTCGCCGACTGCCGCGAGGCGCTCCGCCATCTTCGGGCGGTTCCCGTTGCTGCCGTTACTCGCCATTATTCTTCGTCGCCTTCGCTACTCGCCGGGATGCCCGGCTCGTCGACGCTCAGGACTCCATCTCGGGGTCGACTCCGCGCTCCGCTCCCATACGGTCGCTGCGCTGTCGTCTCGCGGGCGAGCGCGCTTCGCTTCGCTGCGCTCGCCGCTCGGTGCAACTTCGTCGCTCGCATCAGAACTTCTTGTGATCCCTGATCAGAAGCGGACGCCGTAGGCGTAGCCGTGTCGGTTGGTGCGGTCGTTGGGGTCGCCGTCGCGCCAGTTGGTGGTGACTTTGCCCAAGATGATGACGCCGGTGGGGCAGCGGTCGACGCAGAGGG
>Ga0335082_10004444_pt1 | contig 15283 bp, 15 predicted proteins | sample Lox_Sample_41_FD_206718 | JGI IMG/M metagenome (GOLD analysis project Ga0335082, IMG submission 206718) | Soil microbial communities from Loxahatchee National Wildlife Refuge, Florida, United States - Lox_Sample_4.1 | ecosystem: Environmental > Terrestrial > Soil > Wetlands | place: USA...
CGAACGGGTATGGGAAGAAGTAGAGACCTAATGCAGAAGTGCGAAGTCAGAATGCAGAAGTAGGAAGTGAGAATGCAGAAGTACGAATGCAGGAGTACGAATGCAGAAGTAAGGGCTAGTTCGAAGTCTGATCGGGAGTGAGAGCTCGCATTCCTTGTGCGTCGAAGATGAAGGTTTTTGCTTCGGATTCGGCGCCCTGGGGTGGGAGCTCTTCGCCATTCCAGAGGAAGCTTACGCCGGCGGCGTTGCCGACGCGCACGATGAACTCACGGCTGGCGTGGAACGAAGTTGCGGCGGGGGCAATCAGCGTTTCCTGGGTGACGAGCTGGCCGTCGGAGGTTACAGAGATCCAGGAACTCTCGCTGGCGCGGATGACGAGGGTGAGGGTGGCAGGAGGCTTATCCGCGGGCTTGGCGGCCGAGGCACCAAATGAACGGATCGTTACATCGCCCTTCTTCTCAACCTTAACCTGGTTCGCGTTCGCTTCCACTGTGGTATCGGACGGGGGCGCGCTGGTACGGCCAGCGGCAGGTTGCATGGTGGCGGCTGTCGGATGAGCGGACGCAGTTACGGTCGCAACGGGCGGCGCTGAAGAAGACGAATTCTGGGCGGGAGTTGTGAGGGGGGCTGAGGTCGCGGCGACGGGCGCGGCTTTGGCGACGTTCGGGCGCGCAGTCCGCGTGTGACGAATCCAGAGGAACACGGACGAGATCAGGATTGCGGCGACGATCGCGATCAGGCCCCATGGGGTTCCAGAGGAAGGCCGGCCCAGATACTCCTTTTTTCCGGCACGGACGTGCTCTGCGCGCGGCAGATGAAGGTCGGGGAGTTCCGGGTCCATGGCAAGCGGAGGCTGCGGTTTGACAGCGGGCTTGGCTTCAGGCGAAGGCGAGGGTTTGATTGCGGGGTGATCCGCCGGGTTCTCGGGGTCCCATCCTGCGTGAGAGTCGACCTGCTCCTGACGCAGGCACGCCAGATAGCCGGTGACAGCTTGCTCAGGATCGAGGCCGAGGTGCTTGGCGTAAGCACGGATGAATCCGCGATTGAACACGCCGCCCGGAAGCCGATCGAAGTTTTCTGCTTCGATCGCCTGCAGCATGCGCGAACTGATCTTCGTGACGTTGGAAACGTCGTCGAGCGAGAGCTCTTTCTTCTCGCGCTCCTTGCGGAATTTGTCGCCGAACTCGCCCACTGCGTGATGACCCTGATCAGCGTGATCTTCGCAACATCATAGGACAAGAAGTGAGTGCGCGCCACGGGACGGACGGACAGGGACGGGGTAACTTGGTGGCGTCTGGTTTACTGCGAGGGAGTTGTCGGCTTCCGGAGCGTAACCACGAACTGCGCCTGGCAAGTCTTGGCAGGATCGTCGAAAGTGTTGCCGGTGCGGTCGCCTTCGCTGGCTTCGAAGAAGAGTCCCTTCTTGAGGCGGTCGGGCAGACCGGTGAAGCGAGCCTTGCCGTCAGCGTTGGTGCCGACTTCGAGGTCGAGCTTGCGGGCGCTCATGAATCCATAGGCGATGCGCACCTTAACTTTTGCGGCGTAGATGGGTTTGTTGTCGGCATCGGTGATGGTGAAGTCCGCGGAGCAGGGGCCAATGGCGGCGTCGACGGCGGGGATGGAGTGAGGGTCGGGGGTCTGGGCGATCGCGGGGAGGGTGAGAAGCAGTGCCACGAGGAGAGCTTTCATCGTGACTGATTATAGAACTCATCCACGGCAGGGGGAGCAGGGAGAATTCCCAGAGTCGTCCGAGGTGAGGTTGGGTTACGCGGGGTCCTTCGACTGCGGTTGTTCTATGCGCTTTCGCACACAGAACAATCCTCGCTCAGGATGACAGTTTTTATAGAGGCGACTAGCCGAAACTAGCTGGTGCGGTTGGCGTTACGGGTACGGGTTACCAACGTTCATTGCTCATGAACGAAAGTGCCTCGTATAATTTTTTAACCGCCACTCCGAACAGTGAGGAACTACGGGATTTCCATGCCTGAGGCCGGCACTCAATTGACTCGCCAGAGCCAGGAATTGACGATCTTCCACGACGTGGCCAAGGCGCTTACCTCGTCGCTGGACCTCGACTCCATTCTGCAAACCATCATGGACAAGATGGCGGAGTATTTCCGTCCGGACACCTGGTCGTTGCTAATGGTGGACGAAGGCCATGAGGAGTTGTATTTCGCGATTGCGGTGGGCGACAAGGCCGAGGCGCTGAAGAACGTCCGGCTAAAGGTGGGAGAGGGAATTGCCGGATGGGTGGCGAAGCACGGCGAGGCGCGGGTAGTGCCAGATGTGCGGAGCGATCCCTACTTCGCCAGCCGGGTAGATGACGCGACGAAGTGGGAGACGCGGTCTGTGATTTGCGTGCCGCTGCGGTCGAAGCTGCGAGTGCTCGGCGTGATCCAACTCGTGAACGTCGACATGGAGCGGTTCAAGGAAGCGGAACTGTTCTTCCTGCAATCTCTGTGCGACTACGCGGCGATTGCCATCGAGAACGCGAAGTGGGTCGAGAAGATCCAGGAACTGACAATCACCGACGACTGCACCGGGCTCTACAACGCGCGGCATCTGTATAAGACACTCGAGACTGAGGTGTACCGGTCGTCGCGTTTTGGATATGAGTTCAGCATCCTCTTTATTGATCTGGATCACTTCAAGACGGTCAACGATACGCATGGGCATTTGATCGGGAGCAAGCTGCTGGCGGAGATTGGATATCTGATCAAGGCGCAGCTGCGGCTGATTGATTTTGCGTTCCGCTACGGCGGCGACGAATTTGTCGTGCTGTTGCCGCAGACCGGAAAAGATCAAGCGCTGGTGGTGGCGAAGCGGTTGCGTGATGGACTGCGCGCGAGCTGCTTCTGCCGCGAAGAAGGATTGAATCTGAACGTACGTGCGTCGATCGGAGTAGCCACCTATCCGCACGATGCGCGCTCGGCACATGACGTCATTCGTCAGGCCGACGGCATGATGTACATGGTGAAGAACTCGACGCGCGACAATATTGGGATCGCGCAGAGAGGCATGCTGAAGGACTAGGCTTCGCCGGCTTCCGACCTCAGACCTGCGACCTCTAGCTCCTTTTGTGTGAAACCTGCGAAACTCCGCGCAGTTTCATCAGCGGTGTCCCAAGCCGGATGGCGGAAGTCTCGATCCTGAAGCCGGAAGCCTGGTGCCTGACGCCCTACTTTCCCTCCGGCTTGGCAGGCGGCAAGGCCAGTTTCACATCCGGCTTCCACGGGTTCGCGTTCGCTGGCGCTTTCGGATCCACGCCGAAATCCCACACGTAGAGGTTCATTCCTTCTTTTTCGGTCATCTCGACTAGTGCATATTCACCGGGAGTCAGGCTTTCAGTGGGAGTAACTTTCAGCCAGCCTCCACGCATGTCGTTGATCGTGGTTTTGATCTGGTGCTGCTCATGGCTGATCTTGCCGGTGAGTTCGCGCTTCACGTTGCCGACGATGCGCTTGTTGCCTTTAACTTCGACCTTAAGGATGCGGAAGCGGTCGAAGGGGACGATCGCCTTTTGTGGTTGCTGCGGCTGTTGGGGCTGCGCAGTGCTCGAGGAACTGGGTGGAAGACGGGATTCAAAGGGCGCCGGACTCTCGTCCACATTGATGTAGAGCGACGGGATGTCGACGTGCGACCGCACCGTGGCGTGCGCGCCGTCGAGTTCGATGGTTTGCTTGTTCCCGGCAATGGGGTTGATCGCCCCGCGAAAGATGTTGCTCTTGGTCTTGCGGTTCACGTCGCCTGCCGACTGGTTGATCTCATTGAGTTGGGGTTCGCCCTTGAAGGTGTCGAGCAGGAAGACGCCCGATTCTTCGGGGATGCGCAGCCCCGGAGCTACGATGGGAAGGTGGGCTTCTTCCATCTCGCTTTCGTGCTGGAGTTCTTTGTCGAGTTCAGCGGCTTCGGGTGACGACGCTCCAGCCGCTCGCTCCTTTTCGTATTTGTCGGTAGCGGGCCAGTCGACCAGCGAGGTGGGGAGCTCCTCCCACTCTTCGCGCTCGGTGCTGTAGTAGCGGACACGGTCGCCTTTGACTTCATACTTGGTTACCGACTGATAGGAGCCGTCCTTCAGAATGAGGCGGCGGGAAGTATCCTGCTGCGCCACAGACCAAACCGTCAACAGGAGAGCGAGAGAGATTACCGCTAAGGTCCGATATGAGAGCTTGGAAGCTATCGCCGCCACGGTTTCATTATCGCCCCGGAGGGTGGGAGAGTCGAATGGCATGCTTTCACATCGTCAGAGTTCACCCTCCGCATGGCGGGTTGCCTGGCGACCGCGAAGCACTTAGGGGTTTGCCGGATGACGGACGGGGAGTTGCTTGTAGTATGCTGTTGCCGCGCACACAACCACCTGAAAAATGAAACGTAATCTCCTGCTCTCTTCCGGTCTATGCCTTAGTTGCATCGCGGTGTCTCTGGGACAATCAGGCCCCGCGCCTTCTGCCGCGAGTGGTGGCCAGGGTCAGCCCGTTTCGTATGCTTCCATCACACAGCTCAATGGGCTGCTCGAGCAGATCGAGACCGCATCGAAGAATACGCAGGCCGATCTCGTGAAGCTGCGCATCGAGCGCTGGAAGACGGACGGGGCATCCAAGAAACAGGCGCTGGCGTATGTGGATTCCCTCCAGAGGAACCTGCAGGGGGCGCTGCCGGAAATGGTTTCGCAATTGCGCAATACGCCGGAGGACTTACCCGCTTCGTTCAAGCTCTACCGCAATCTGGAAGCACTGTATCCCGTTCTGGACAGGGTTGCCGAGGGAGCCCAGATGTTCGGGTCGAAGGACGATCTGCAGGCGTTGTCGAACGATTTGAACGCTTTTGACGGCACCCGCAAACAATTGGCGGACCGGATTGAGAGTCTGGCGACCTCGAAGGAATCGGAACTGGTGCGGCTGCGCACCGATCTGAAGACGGCGCAGGCCGCCGTGGAGCCTCCGAAAAAGATTGTGGTGGATGATTCCGCGCCACCGAAAAAGCCTGTAGTGAAGAAGAAGCCGGTAGCGAAGCCGACGACTTCCAGTCCCGCGCCGGCGAAACCCTCGGCCGGGGCGACGAATCCAGCCCAGCCGCAGACGCCTGCGAAACCCCAGTAGGCGTACCAGACCTCCGATCTCGGACATCCGACAAAATGGAACTCCACTTCTGCCCAACGCGGCGCGACGTGGCGAATCTGTTAATCTTCCCAACGCATCTGGATTGAAACTCTCATCGCTCTGAAGTCTGAAGCCTGAGGTCCGAAGTCCGCAGTCCGGGGTCTGGTTATCCATGGGTTCGCACGTGCACATTGCCGCCATTGTGGTGGGCGCCGCCATCATCTGGGTGGTGCTGCTCGATGCCTTCGAGACCGTGGTGCTGCCGCGGCGCGTGCTGCGCAATTTCAAGCTCACGGCTTACTTTTACAGGCGCACCTGGATTCCATGGCGCCGCATTGCGCACCACATCAAGACGACTTCTCGGCAGCAGAATTTTCTGGGATATTTCGGGCCGCTGTCGTTGATTCTGCTGCTGGGGTTTTGGGCGGCGGGATTGATCTTCGGTTTCGGCTTGATTCAGTACGGGATCGGCGGGCACGAGCAACTCAGTGGCGAGCGGCTTACCTTCGGCAAGATTCTCTATCACAGTGGCGAGACCTTCTTCACGCTCGGCTACGGTGACATCGTGCCGACTTCGGCCGCGGCGCGCGTGCTCTCCGTCTTTGAAGCCGGAATGGGGTTCGGGTTTCTCGGCATCGTGATCGGATACATTCCGGTCGTCTACTCGTCGTTCTCCCGGCGCGAAATTCAGATCTCGATGCTGGATGCGCGCGCCGGATCGCCTCCGTCGGCGGTGGAGTTGCTGGTCCGGCTGGCCGGAAGGACCGAGGATCCGGGCATGGATCAGTCGGTGCTGGATGAAGTACTGCGCGACTGGGAGCGCTGGGCGGCGGAGTTGCTGGAGGCGCAGATTTCCTATCCCGTACTTACGTATTTCCGCTCGCAGCACAGCAATCAGTCGTGGTTGGCCGCGCTGACGACAATGCTCGACGTGACCTCCCTGGTGCTGACCGGGATTGAGGGAGTGCATCCAGGGCAGGCCAAGTTGACATTTGCCATGGCGCGTCACGCGGCGGTCGACCTGGCGCAGGTGGTGAATGCGAAATTTGACTCTGATTCCGGTGACCGGTTGTCAGGGGAAGAGTGGGCCGGAGTGCGAGAGGCTCTTACCGCCGCCGGGCTGAAACCGAGGGAAGACGACTATGCGCGCGACAAGCTGACGCGCCTGCGCTCGATGTATGAGCCGTATGTGCATTCGACGGCGCGGCACCTGATGTTGGCGCTTCCGCCCTGGAAGAATGCTGCAAAACTCCGGGACAACTGGCAGGCCGGTCCTTGGGATCGCCTGATCCAGGCCCGCGGGCTGGCGGTATTGGGGCAGAAAGCGCGGACGGATGTCAGAGTGGATGGGGATCACTTCTAGATGTCAAGGTTGCGAGGTTTCGGGGAACCCTCCTCTCAGCCGAGCTGCAAGGGACGATATAGATCTGTTTTCAAGACCAGAAGAAACGATTGCTAGTTCTCCCGATCCTGCCGCAGGCCGCGTGCTACCATTGCGGCTTTCGCGGATTCGTTTGATGCGGCGTATCCATCTAGTGTGGGGCGTCCTGGTGTTGGTCGCCTTTGCGGCGAGCGGGCAGGTAATGCTGCGGCATGTTCCGCCCATGCGCTTGCTGAGTGATGACGTGCGGCTGATGTACCGGTCGCGGCATATTTATCTGCTCGGCAGCGGGATCGCAAACGTGCTGCTTGGCCTCTATGTCGTGCCGAGAAGGCGGCGCGGGGAGCGAGGTCTTCAGTACGCAGGATCCCTACTACTACTCGCGGCTCCAATGTTGTTGGGAGTGGCATTCCTGGCCGAGACAGGCCATGGAATCGATCGCACCTGGCGCAGCGCTTATGGATTGAAGATGATGTTAGGAGGGACGATGCTGCATTTTGTCGCTGCCGTACGGCGTGAGGATGTTTGAATTGCTCCGATGAGCATTTCACCTATGAAGCATACCGGGGAGAACGTGGTGCGAATCGAGGCAGAGGCACTGCGCGCGCTGGCGGATCGGATCGCCGGACCGATGGCCGCCGCATTTCAACGAGCGGTCGATCTGATGTTTTGCTGCACGGGGCGTGTCGTCGTAACCGGCATGGGGAAGAGTGGTCTGATCGCGCGCAAGATCGCGGCGACGCTGAGCTCTACGGGAAGTCCGGCCCTGTATCTGCATCCGGTGGAGGCGCTGCACGGCGATCTCGGAATGGTAGTCCGCGGGGATGTGGTGCTGGCGCTCTCGGCAAGTGGCGAGACGGAAGAGATTCTGGCCCTGATCGCGACGATCAAGCGCCTGCAGGTACCGTTGATCACCATGACCGGGGATGAGACTTGCGATTCCCATGACTCGCAAAATCGGCGAGACGTGGGGCATCCCACCGCACCGATTTCCACTCTCGCTTCCGCGGCTGATGTCGCTCTCGATTGCTCGATCGCGCAGGAGGCTTGTTCGCTTGGGCTTGCGCCGACTGCTTCAACTACAACTATGCTTGCTTTGGGAGATGCGCTGGCCGTGACTTTGAGCGAGCGGCGTGGATTCAAGGAAGAGGATTTTGCCAATCTGCATCCCGGGGGGAAGCTGGGGAAGCGACTGGCACGAGTGGGGTCACTCATGCATTCCGGCGACGCGCTGCCTTGCGTTACGCCGTCCTCGCGCATGCCAGATGTGATTTATGAAATGTCACGGAAGAAGCTGGGAGTGACAGCTGTCGTCGAGGGAGAGAAACTGGTCGGGATCGTCAGCGACGGCGACTTGCGGCGGTTGCTCGAAAAGCGGGGTAAAGATGTGATGGACTTAACGGCCGGCGAGGCGATGACCAGGACCCCGAAGACGATTTCTGCGAATGAGTTCGCGGCTGCTGCGATTGCAGTCATGGAAGAAAAGAAGATTACCTCGCTGATGGTTGTGGATGAGCTTGGTCATCTGAAGGGAATCGTCCACTTGCACGATCTGTGGGGCACCGAGATGATGTAGGCCAACTCGGCTGGGCTGACCGAGCCAGGTGAGGACCATCGATAAGAAGAACGAAGCTTTGATCGGCGCAGGACGGCTCACCTTCTGGCGGGCTCTTCGTGTTCGTTCGCGCGTGCTGGTCCTGGTTGCGGTGTTTGCTCTGTTTGCCTCAGTGGGCCTGATGGCGCTGCAGATGCACACCGACCGTGTCGCCCCTGGCGTGATTCTGCTGCGGGTCGCGCTGTCCGGAGGTTTCGCAGTCGGATACGCCGGTCTGTCCATGGCTCGGCGGTTCGTTTATCTGCCATTCCTGGTGGTCGTCCAAGTCCTGGTTGAGGTCTTCGTTGCGCGGCATGGGCCGACCCCGGTGAGTCTTGTGGGACATCCCGATGTTCTGCAACGGCAGCTTACTTTCCTGGCATCGATGGCGATGACGGGGATCATTCTCGCCTACAGTCTGATGATTCAATTCCTGGGCGTGGAAGGCAGTCGTCTCGTTCAGGCGCGAACTGAGATTGCCCTGGCCTCGGAAATTCACGGTTCGCTGGTGCCGGTTTGCAGCGCCTCCCACGGAGATTTTGAGATCTATGGAGCCTCGGTGCCGAGCGGCGACGTTGGCGGCGACCTTGTGGATGTAGTCGCGAGGCCTGATGGCTGGATTGGATATGTGGCGGATGTGTCCGGACACGGCGTGCAGTCAGGCGTGCTAATGGCGATGTTCAAGACGGCCATGCGGGGCCAGATTTCAAGCGGTCGCTCGTTGTCGGAGATTCTGCGGGAAGTGCACCGGACATTGTTTGTGCTGAAGTTGCAGAATATGTTCATTACTGTCGGAGCCTTGCGTGGTGGCGATGATGGCCGAGTCCGATATGCGCTCGCCGGGCATCCTCCAATCCTGCATTATCAGAAGGCCGGCGGTGCGATCCGCGAGTATGCCGCGGGAGATCCCCCGCTGGGGATTGTCGAAGAGCAGGAGTTTTCTGAGGCGGAGATCCGCTGCGAACCCGGTGACCTGCTGCTTATTCTCACGGATGGCTTTACGGAAGTGTTTGACAAGAAAGGAAATGAACTCGGAGTGGAAGCCCTGAAACGGAAGTTGCAGACGTCGAGTGACCTGTCATTGCCGGATTTGTTTCTGCAACTGCGGAAGTTCGCCGCCGATTTTGGCGCACAAGTGGATGATCAGACTCTCCTTTTGGTGAGGCGGAAGGCGATTTGAGGAATCCAATATATTGATACGGAAGTGGACATGCGGCGGGATGCTGGTTGGATGATATATGGCCGCACCCGGGTGAGGGAATCCTATGTACCATTACGATCCAAATACCGCGCTGGAAGAACTGACTGAGGACGCCACGCTGCCGAACCCGGTGCATGTGCGCGATATGATTCTGCGCAAGCATCCGTCGACGGATCAGGCTTTGGAACTGAACCGGATGTTTGTGGAGTATCAGAAACACTTCGGGGAAGCCCAGAAGTTGGGGAAAGAGCTTCTGAAACAGTTGGCAGCATAGCATCAGGGGAGCAGAAATCGGATCGCTTCCAAGGCCCCTAATTTGCTGATCCTAATCTGCTCGGAAACCGCTGCGTCGGCACCGCGGATCAGGGTTTTTTCTTGTGATGAAACCCTCGGCGTATCCAATAGACAAGCGAGGGAGTTTCCTGCCCGTGTGGGACCGGATAAGGTCCGATCAATTTGTGGAGCCACTTTTGGCAGGGACGACCATTCTTCAGCGTGCACGGCGCCGCCTGAGCTGCCGAAGGCGCGCTCGCGGGCACTGCTGCCTTCGCGGACGCTGATTGAGTCGATGTCTGCTGACAGGGTGCTGCGGCTGCAATGAACAGCAAGCCTACAAGAACTAAGACTGGAACTACACCTACGCTTTTCACTGTTGCCTCCTAACAGCTGGCGTCCCGATACTGGCCAGGACCCATGCCGTTGGTGGCAACCTGTTGGCCGCCTTCCCTAAGGAACGACTAAGGAAGCGGTTACTTTGAAGCGTACCGATATTTGCAAACGAGGTGCGATCAGAATCCGGAACCCTTCAGTCCATCGCTGTTGAATATTGCGGTCGCGATCGTCGAAGTCTGCTGCAAGAAGGTCGAGAGGTTGGCGGCGGAGACCGTCCTGCCGGCGCGGTATATGAAGAGATTGGGGCCGCTGGCTTCAATGTTCCATCGCGTCTCCGATGGAATCTGCTCCAGGTAACTCAACAGGCTGGGAGTGAAGAGGCGGCGGGTGTTTGCCTCATCAGGGCTCTTCAAGGCATAGCGGCGGGAGAACTCAGGATGCGAATCGAAGTCGATGTCGTTGTGGACGATGGCGTCGCCGATCCTATCGAAGATGCCCTCCGGCTTCATGGCAAAGGGCGGGAGTCGGACTTTCTCGGAGTAGCACGCGATGGTCTGGCTGATTGAGCTTCTTCCCGCCTGGTAGGCATAGTCGAACAGGATCGCCTCCAAACTGCCGGACATCCCCATCATGGCGTTGTTGAAACGTCCTCGAGTGCGCTGCAGGAGGCAGGCCTTGTGTTGCGAATTCAGCATGGGGCCACGCCAGGTGTTCCCCATGAAGGTAAAACCGAGCCGCTGCGCTGCCTCGGCAAGGTCTTTCGATCGCTTCTTCGCGTACAAGATCGCTAAGGCGATGAGCACGATGGCGAGTACCAGGAAGAATAGGAAGGGCCAAGGCAAGCTATTGGAGTGGTTCATGGTAGCAGGGAGATGGTAGAACGGGGCTCATGAGGAAGCAAACGAGAGGCGGTAGCCGAGTTGCACTCGGCAGACAGCCGATGGCGACCGTCACTACAAGGACCTCTCGCCGCATAGATTGCCGGCGGCTCCCGGCAATCGTGTGTCCCCCATCATTTACAATCTAGGATTCTGTTTCGGATCGAGAAATCAACCATGCATCGTTGGTCACAGCTGTTTGTTCCTACATTGCGCGAGGCTCCGGCGGATGCCGAAGTCGCTTCGCATAAATTCCTGGTGCGCGCCGGATACATCCGGCAACTCGCGGCGGGGATCTACTCCTACCTTTTCCTGGGCAACCGGTCGTTCAACAAGATCATGGGCATTGTGCGCGAGGAGATGGACCGGATCGGGCAGGAGTTCTATCTGCCGGCTCTGCATCCGCGGGAGTTATGGGAGGCCTCTGGACGCTACGCTCTGATGGGCGAGAACCTGTTCCGGCTGAAAGACCGTAAGGGCACGGAAATGTGTCTGGGCATGACCGAGGAAGAGGTCATGACCTCGATTGCAATCAAGGAACTGCGCAGCTACAAGCAGTTGCCGCAGATCTGGTATCAGATTGCGCCGAAGTTTCGAGACGAACCGCGGCCGAGGTCGGGCCTGCTGCGCGTGCGGCAGTTCATGATGAAGGACTCGTACTCGTTCGACATCGACGCCGCGGGGCTCGATGTTTCTTACAAGAAACACTACGAGGTATACTGCCGGATTTTCGACCGTTGTGGGCTGAAGTACATGGTGGTCGAAGCCGATTCGGGGGCGATGGGCGGGAAGGAATCGCACGAGTTCATGGTGCGGACTCCGGCCGGCGAAGATCAGATCGTAAGCTGCGACGGATGCAACTACGCGGCGAACATGGAGAAGGCGACCTCGACGCTGGAGGCGTGGGGAGATCTGGCGCCGGAGGGCGATGGCAAGCCTCTCGAAGTACACACTCCAGGGCAGAAGACGATTGAAGACGTCGCGAAGTTTCTCGGAGTGTCGCCGAAGAACAAGATCAAGACGCTGGCGTACATGGCGGAGGAGAAGGACGCCGCCGGGAAAGTCACCAAGACGCGTCCCATTGTCGTGTTGATGCGCGGCGATCATCAACTCAACGAGGCCAAACTCAACGCCACGATTGCGACCTTGCCTCGTCCCATGGACGAGGTCGAGATTAAGGCGCTGTTCAAGTCTCCTGCGGGATATCTCGGCCCGATCGGGATCGAGTGGGCGCGCGACTTGAAGAAAGACGAAGGAGAGCCGGTGTTGCTCGTCGACAAGGCGCTCGAAGGACGGGCGAATCTGATAGCAGGCGCGAACAAACAGGACTATCACCTGAAGAACCTGACTCCGGGGAAGGACTTCGTTGCAACGGTGTACGCCGACCTGCGCAGTGTGACGGCGGGCGAGGCGTGTCCCAATTGCGGCAAGCCGCTGCGCATCGACACCGCAGTCGAGGTTGGTCACATTTTCAAGCTGGGCTACCGGTATTCGGAGTCGATGGGACTGCGTGTGCTCGACAAGAACGGCAAGGAAGTGATGCCCATCATGGGATGCTACGGGATCGGAATCGAGCGCATTCTAACGGCGGCGGTCGAGCAGGGCAACGACCAGGACGGATTCTGGCTGCCCGCGGCGATTGCTCCGTTTGAGGTCGTCGTCGCTCCGGTGAATGTGAAGGATGAGGCGGTGAAGAATGCGGCGGAGGACATCGCCAAGCGGCTCGAGGCGGCTGGCTTCGACGTGGTGCTCGACGACCGCGACGAGCGGCCGGGGGTGAAGTTCAAGGATGCGGATTTAGTCGGGATCCCCTTTAGAATCACTGTGGGGAAGAAAGTTACCGAAGGCACTGTCGAGGTCGTTTTGCGCGAGACTCGCGAGGTGCGCGATGTTACGATTTCCGCGATAGTCGAATATCTTCAGGGAGTGCTTGGCCGGGCGGGTTGACGTGAATCCCATGTCTTCATTGCGCATAGCCAGGCAGATCGTGGGACATGGGAACTGTTAAAGCGCTTATCGGGTTTCTGCTGATCATCGCGGTGGTCTATTGCTGCTTCCAGATCATTCCGCCGGAGCTCACCAATTATTCGTTCCAGGATGATCTGCGGAACATCGCGATGGTGGGCGGCGCCAATCCCCATCAGACCGACCAAGAACTTGTCGATGCCGTCATGAAGAAGGCGCAGGAGCATCAGATCGCGCTGGCGCCGGAGCAGGTCACGATCACGCGCATCGGCACGCCGGGCGCGCCGGCGGTGTATGTGGCCGCCGACTACTCGGTACCGGTGACGCTGCCAGGATATTCCTTCTCGTTGCATTTCACTCCTTCCAGCGGAAACCGCGGAATGTAAGAAAGCAGCTTCTAGCTCCTAGCTTCTAGCCAAGGCTTGGGCATTCGGTTGTGGGAAAAGTTAAGATCATCCTCGGCTTACTTCTCTTTGCATTGATCGCAAGCGTGGTTTGGCAGTTAGTGGCTTGCGAGATCGCCAACGCAGAATTCAAAGATGAATTGAAAGACGTGGCCTCGATGAGCGGGGCGCGCATCGGGCTGGCGGCGCAGCCGTCCGATGATGATCTGCGCACGGCGGTGATTCGAAAGGCTGCTTCGCATGAGATCCGTGTGACGCCGCAGGAAATCACGATTCAGCGCTCGGGACCCGAGGACGATCCCCACATCTATCTGGTGGCGAAGTATCGCGCGCGGATTTGGGTGCCCGGCGTGGCATTGATTCTGCATTTCACGGCAACCAGCGAAGGGTAAGGGCGGTATCCCAGGAAATCATCGATCGCGTGCCCCATTTTCTCGCGCGGTTTGTGCGCGAGAAGTGGGGATTTCTCTTGCGGGCGTGGTGGGCGCAAATTTCTAGCAACAGTTTTCAGCCTACACGCACTTTCGGACGGGCGAATGACTCTCGTAACCTTGTCATGTGGTTACGCACCACCCTACCATCGGCGTGGGACAGGAGTTTCTTCGCCGTTCGTGCGAAGGTCAGACCCCAGGATTTCCCACAACTGAATTTCAGCGGGCGAGTCGAGACCGGCTCTGACGGCCGGTGTTGAGCATTCGAGGTGGAGGCGGTTCATGACGATCAAGGTTCGGGCGCTCTTGGTGATGGGATTGGCAATGGCCACGATGTGGCTGGCGGGCTGCGGGCATTACAACTGCGGCATCACGTTCGGGAGTTCCAGCTGCACGGCGTCGGGCGGCGGGATTTCGCAAGGCGGGAATGGCAACAGCACCGGCAATGGACTCCTTTACGTGGCGGATGCCGGCGGAATTCAGGGCATGACGTTCTTCGCATCAAACGGAGATTTCGTCAACACTTGCTCCCCCACGACGTGTCCAACCGTGCCCAATGTCGGGACCGTTGAAGAATGGTCGGTGATCGCGCAGGAAAAATATTTGTACGTTCTGTACTCGACCAGCGGACAAATCTATGGATGGAGCATCGCTAGCGACGGATCACTGACCAACATCTCTCCGTCGGTATATCCGTTCCAGTTGTCTTACGTGTTGCCGCAAAACGTCGGAACACAGGCGATGATCCTGAATCCAGCCGGCAATCTGTTGTTTGTGCTGGACCCGACGAACGCGATGATCAATGTTTATACGATCTCAAGCACCGGCACGTTGGCGTCGGCGGGCCCTTCGGTGGTCCTCCCCTCTGGATTCGGGGAACCGTTTAATATGGCCATCGATGGGCAGGGAAAGTATCTGTACGTGAGCAACGTTGTGGGAGGCGCATCGACCACTGAGATCCAGTCCTACAGCATTGGCACCGGTATATTGAGTCCCTTGGCGACCTATCTCTCGAGCACGAACTCGCAATTTGGGCTCATGCAGATGCAAAGTGATTCATCGGGCAAGTACCTGATCGGCACAACAGGCGCCTTGGATAATGCCGACTCACATCTCTACGTATTGGGGATCGCTGCGGATGGATCGCTGACCCCCGTCACGGGCTCACCATTTGCCACGGTGAATCCGCCCGATCTCGTTGCGGTTCAGCCCAATACCGGTGGGACTCTGGTCTATTCGGTCACGATCAGCGGACTGTCGGTTGGCGGCCCGCTCGAAGGGTATACGCTCAACGCCTCGAGCGGTGCGCTAACGAGCGTCGGAGCACCGTTTAACGTTACTGGTGACATGACACAGTTTGATCAGGCTGGAACGTATCTTTATGTGAGAGATCTCTTCAACAAGAACATGAGCGTTTTCAATGTTGGTACGAGCTCTGTCCTGACGCAGCCAGATGCCAGCGTGGGATGGGGCGTTGGCGCTTGGTCGCCGACGGATCTCCAATAGTCTCTGAATGGTGGATTAGAGACCCGCATGTACCGCGGGTCTCTTTTTGTTTCGGGGGGGCGGCGTACAATAGAGGAACCGCCGAACAGATTTCGTCGTTGGGAGTTTTGTGTCCCCTCGAGGGCGGTGTGTAACGGGGGAAATCCCTACTTCTCGCGCCAAGAACGCGCGAGAAATGGGGCACCCGGCGTCAGATTGACCGGACGGTGGGT
>Ga0335082_10004445_pt1 | contig 15282 bp, 11 predicted proteins | sample Lox_Sample_41_FD_206718 | JGI IMG/M metagenome (GOLD analysis project Ga0335082, IMG submission 206718) | Soil microbial communities from Loxahatchee National Wildlife Refuge, Florida, United States - Lox_Sample_4.1 | ecosystem: Environmental > Terrestrial > Soil > Wetlands | place: USA...
GACGCTCTGCGGCCGCGGGGATGTGAGAAACAGAATGCGCACGCTGCTGGCCAACGCTCGCGACGGAGCGGCGTTAGCACCGGACTTCAATCCGATCGGGCCGTTCGACTCATCCATCATCGAAGCAGTAGTGGAGTCGCTGGACCTGCAGCCGGAACCGGACCCGACGGACACGGCCAAGCGCGACGATCTCGCCTACGCTCTCACCGCTCTCAGGATTGAAGGCGAAGGCGCCGCCATCGACCTAACCCGCGCCCAGCAACTGGTGAAGAGCATCTACGCGCTGCTGCCCAGCGCGGTGGCGATCAAACTGCTCCAGGCCGCGATCGACAAGGGACGGCCGGGGAACTACGTCGTGCAGCCGTCCTTGGGTTGGGAATCACCGCCGGACACTGGCGGTCGCGAATCGCCGGGTACGTTCGGCGCGCGCGAATCGCCAGGGAACTTCGGCGCGCGGGAGTTGCCCGGCAGCTTCGGCGCGCGCGAGGATCCGCACAGCACCTTCGAAGATCCGAATCCCAAGCCGCCTCCCCCGCGCGGCGGAGACGTGCTGCTGGGTCCCGTGTGGTCCGCGCTCCAGACGCTCGCCTGGTTCGGCAAGGTCGGCTCGGACACGTCGTACACCGTCCGAAGCGCGTTGCTGGCCTTGGCCGTGTGGGTTCGCACTGCGCAATGGAAAGACGGTCCGCCCGACGACAAGGGGCGTCCATTGCTGCGCGAGCTGTTCGAGGATCACGTCTGGATTCCGCCGCACACGGAGCGCGCCGGCTACACCGACTTCGCCTGGCCGCCGTACACTCGCGTGGGCATCTACTGGTGGCGAACGGTCATCAGCCCGCAGTGTATCGGCCAGTGCTTCGCGCTGAACGAAACGGCGGACTTCCATTCCACCGATCTGATTCGCTTCCTGCACTTGTTCCCCGCGCCGGACGATCGCGTTCCCGATTACGTGTACACCGCCGTGACGCTGGCGCTGCTGTGGTTCAAGTACTGGTGGGATGAACCGGCGGCAAGCGGCGCCGAAATGACGATGTGGTCGGAGAACCACCAGATTCTGTTCGCGCAATCGCAGCTGCTGGCAGGGTGCCTGTTCCGCGACACCGCATTTGCGCGATCACAAAACACCGGCTCTGGCGCGGACCGCACCGGCCAGGACCACATCAATGAAGGCAGCGTCCGGGTCGAGCGATGGTTGGACCTGCGACTGAAGCTGGGCTTCAGCGAATGGAATGCTCCCGGCTACTACAACGAAGATTTTCCGCCGCTCTACAACCTTGCCGACTTCGTCGATCCCGACGACCCCAACATCAAGAGCGACGACGAACGAGCCTCGATGTCCCGCATCAAGGTGAAGGCCGCTATGGTGCTGGACCTGATGATATTCGATTGCGCCCGCTTCACCTGCCGCGGCAGCTTCGGCGCCACGGCCGGTCGCGCGTACTGGGAGCACAAGTGTTACGGCTGGGAGCAGTCGATCGGCGAGAGCATCGAGATCCTGTTCGGGACGCGGGGCGACTTCGTCGGCAATGAGCCCGCCGCGCTCGCGCTCGCCACGTCGACGTACGTCGTTCCCGAGGCGCTGCTGGCCATCGGTCTGGATCGCGCGGTGCTGGACCAGACCCAACCGTTCACTGACCGGACGCGCGTGTCCGCCGATTTTTCCAACTGCGGCGACTTCGGCATCGGCTTCGACACCGAACAGGATGCCGTGTTCTGGTGGGGGTTGGAGGCGTACTACACCGACAAGACACTGGAACTGACGAAGCGAGTGGTGGCGGCGCACGACAACCTGCGCCTGTGCGGACCGTTCGACCCGCTCTACGCCATCGTCAACCTCGGTTGGCTCAAAGAGGCGCTGGTCAACCTGATTTCAATCTCCATCGATGTCCTTCAGGTTCGCGCCGGTGTGGCCCTGGTTGCGGCCCTCCCGTTCCCGTTGGATCTGGTCGCGCTGGGCATCGAAGGTAAGAGCATCGTCGACGGCGTGGTCGATTTCTTCAAGGACGTGTGGGACTACGTCAAGAACATCACGAAGAGCGGACCGCTCAAAGGCGCGGCCGAAGGCGCGGCAGGTGGCGCGGTCGTGGCCGGCGTGCCGGGCGCAATTGTCGGTGGCGTGGCCGGCTTCTTCGGCGGCCTCTTCGGAGACGACGAGAGCGACAGCTCGCCGACGATTCCCGACACTGAGCTGCAGAAGCTGTTGGAGAGCCTGCTGATTCAGATCAATCAGGGCACAGTGCTCAGCACCGCCAACATCGTCGCCTACAACAACGGCGATTCTATGCTCTCCAGCGTTCAGAACCATCTGCCCGGCCTGACCGCGTTCCAGAAGCAGCCGTGGATGGCGAACCTCGGCCTCGACGCGTGCGTCTGGACCACCGCCCGCTTCATGGCGCCCGACCTTGGCAGCTATGCCAGTGCGTGGGGGCGATTCTTCAGCGACCTTGGCCTGCTGCGTCTGCATGAAGCGGCGGGGGATCTGCTGGCGACGCCGGCGCTGCAATTGGTCGGGAAAGGCAGCGACCTGTTCGGACACGACGGCCCCAACTACTGGACCGGCTCGCTGGCGTTGCCGATGATCGTGCAGCACGAGAACGCGGCGATCATCGCCTACGACATCCCTGCGTTACAGCGCTCCATTTCTGGCTTCAGCACTCACGCCTGGTTTCCGAAACAGATGTTCGATGAGACACGGCAGCAGGATTCGAACGGCGGCACCTGGTTCTTCGGCCGCAAGGATCATCTGCAGAACGGCGTCAAAGTCGGCAGCGGCTATGTGGCGTTGTTCAGCGCACTCCCCGCGTATTGGACCAACGAATCCGGCAATGCCTGGAACGACAAGGAAATCAAAACCGAATTGCCTGGTGTCAATATCCTGAGCGGCAGCAACGTCTGGATCTCGGTGGTGTCGAGCGAGCATCAGTACAGCGATGCCGACGACGGCAAGCAGTTCGACACGTTCTGCCAGGAGATCCAAGATGCGCCGTTGCATGTGAGCGGCATCGGCGCTCCCGGGGATCTGGAGTGCACGTTCGACGTGCCTCGCGCCGTGGCGCCAGCCGGCAAGTCGCCGACGCTGACCTTGTCATACGGTTCGAAGACCGGAAGCTTCGCCGGGGAAGATCTACAACTCGACAACTTCCCGCGTTTTGAAAATCGCTACACCACGCAGATGGTGGCGACCAGTCCCTCCGGCAGCGGCCTGCGCCCGCAGGTGGAAGGGTTCACCACGGTCAAGGCCGTCGGCTTCGGCTCCACCGGCTACCGAATCAGCCATCCGGCCACGGGGCTGACGCTCGATCACGATACGTCCCAGCCGTCGCGCCGTTTCAATTCGCAGAAGGAGCAGGCGGCGCAGGCCGCCGTCTCCTCGCGCAGACTCGAAGAGGGCCTCACCGCCGTCCGCCGCATCCGGTCGAAGAGCGTTCGCCCGCGCCCGATTGCGCATGTGCGACTCGACCGATCCGCGATCAGAAGGAGAACGCCATGAGCAAAGACATCAAGCTGTCCAATTCAAAGCGGCGTCATGAAAAACGGACCTACACGCCGCTGATCCTCGGCGAACCAGATGGCGACCGCAATTCCGACGCGCTCGGCCTGGCGGCTCAAGTGCGGAGCCTGATGGTCACTCCCGCCGAGCAATCGCAATTGCAGCAGCGTGTGAAGACCGCTGGTCAGCGCGCTGCGCTCGAGGCCATCGGCAATCTGAGCACCGCGGTGAGCGCCTCGAGTGTTCTTGCCGCCGCGTCCAGTCTGACGGCAATTTCAACGACCGACCTGCGGGCGGTGTCGGATTTGCTCGGCGGCCTGCGATCCGATGCGATGAACACGCTGGTCGGCGCCTTGCGCGCTCTCGATGGCGAGCTCTCGAACAAGCCGATCTATTCGCGCGCGGTCGCCGCCGGTCCAGCCGCGGACATGCCGCACCCACGAACGGCGCTGCCCCCTGCTGCCGCCGCTACACAGACCGCGAAGGCCGCATCCGATGGCGTGCCGCAAGCGGCGCAGGACGTCAAGCTCCAGGTCCCCGAGTCGCTCTCCGGCCCCGCCATGTCCGCGCTTGCCTTGGCGTCGGCAACGGTTCTACGAACGCCTCTGTCCACCGCATCGAACCGAATGCTCGACATCGCGCTCGGTCCCGCGCTGGCGGAGCGCGCGCCAGCCCTGCTCACGTGGGCCACCAGCAACCGACCGGAACAGGTCCGCCCGATTCTGGATCTCGCGCAACAGTACTCGTCCCTGTCCGCCGATCCCGTGGCACGGGTGATGGACGCCACGGCGCAGATCAACCGCCTGCAGCTCGTGACCAGGCTGTTTTCGGAGTCGCTCACGCAGCGCCCGTTGCAGCCGCTGGGCCTGCTGCACCTGGAACGGCTGGAGATGACACCGTGCGGTGTGGAACGCGGCGAGCTGTCCTACAGCCTTCCCCTGGCGCCGCATGAAAAGGTCACGCTGGCGCATCGTGAATGGTCCGTGCGCGAAGAGCAGTTCAGCGAATTCATCGAGGACTTCCTGGAGAATTTCAGCGAACAGGGCGTTGCGCAGACCGACGACATCGCGCTGTCCACGTCGACGCAAACCAGCCACAACAACGCCCTCAGCATGAGCCAGCCGGTCGCCGCAGCTCCCGGCGTCCATGTCACCAACGCGGTGGACACGACCAGTTCAGCGGCCATTGACGACACGGCGACGCGCGAAGAAAGCAAGGCGCAGTCACGGACCGTCACCGCGCTTGCGTCGACTCGCACGATGAAGGATCACAAGGTGTCCTTCACCGTCACCACCGTCTCGGGGATGGAGGATTTCACTGCGCACCTGATCGAGAACAAACATCCCGACAAGAGCATACGCATCGATTACTTCAAGCGCGTGCGCAAGTGGCAGTCGAGTCTGTTTCGTTACGGCGTGCGGCTCACCTACGATGTCGTGCTACCCGATCCTGGCGCGCGCCTGCGCGCCCGCGAAGTGGAGCTGCAGAACATCGCGGCGGAGCTGGCCGGTGAATTCCAGCTGGCCCTCACGCCATCTCAGATCACGGTTTTCAACTGGGAAGGGTTGGCCGATCAGTACGGCGTGACGCTGCCGGCCCCGCCGGATCAGGTTCGCCACATCGAGGTGTCGCAAACGGTCAGCTTCGCCACGCCGTCCGACGTGGTCACTGGAAGCGACGGCGTGAAGTACACGTCGCACCATCGCGTGCTGACGCTGAGCGTCACCGCGCCGGTCAACTACAGCCTCACCAACCTGAACGTCTTCACCTCGGTGCAGACGTGGAGTGTCGTGAACTATCCCGGCTGGCTCAACGCCTATGCCGGCGAAAGCATCAACCTGGTCAACGCCGACGTCAATCACTACTGCAACATGGACTGGAACCTGAATGGAAGCCAGGTTCCGGCGGACGGCCAGACCACCGTGTTCTTCCGGATGCAGGTGGCGCAAAGCGGGCTGCTGCGCGTGACGGGCACGTATGTTCCCACTGAATCGCTGATGGAAGAATGGCGCCTGGCCGCGTGGAACATCATTCGCGACGCCGCAGTGGCGCGCGCCGCACAGCATCGCAGCTATCTGCGCGATCGGCAGGCCGCGCTCCAGAAGCAGATCGCCGGCGACGATCCAGTACGGCTGCGCCGGATGGAACGCGAGGCGATCATGCGTTCAGTGCTCGAGTGGCTCTTTCCCGGCTTTCAGGACGCCAGCAGCGTGCTGGCGAATCTGCCTCCTCCGGGATATCTCGACGCTGCCCGTTGGCAGCAAGTGATGCAGTACGGCGAGTACATCAAGTTCGTGCAGACCGCCATCGACTGGGACAACGTCATGGTGTTTCTGTATCCGTATTTCTGGGACAGCCTGTGGCATGAGAGCGAGAAGATCTTCCTGGATCATCCCGACCCCATTCACCGCGAATTTTTGCGGGCCGGTGCTGCGCGTGTGATCCTCGCCATCCAACCAGGCTTCGAGGACCAGGTGGTGTCCCTGCTCGATCAAGGCCAGCTCGGCGAACTCCCCGATCAGGGACGCTTTCAGGAGGCGCTGGATTACGTGAAGGCCGCGAACGAGAAATACGCCGAGACCACCAAGGGCGGCGAGCCGGAGGAGGATCCCCGGGAACCGGGCATCCTCATCGGAACTTGGACGGATTACACGCCGACCAGCGCATTGGATATTGAGACCACAGTCATGCCGGTCATTTCCGTGTAGCGGCACGCCGCCCGGTCCTGCAGCGCCAGTGCGGTGAACGACGCCTCAGACTTCGGCGGTCCGATCGCTGGTTGTGGATGATTCTATCGCGCGCCTCTGGTCTGGCTGGCGCGACACGTTGGTCGTGGTGAAGCCGGAGACGGTCATCGCCTGGCAGCGTCGCGGCTTCCGATCGTTCTGGCGATGGAAAAGCCGCGGGCGTGTCCGGGTCGCCCGGCCGTTCCTCGCGAGGTCGTTGGGCTCATCAGGACGATGCAGAACGCCAACCCAACGTGGGGCGCGCCCCGCATCCACGGGGAGCTGCTCAAACTCGGCATCGAAGTGGCGCAGGCCACGGTGTCGAAATACCTGCCGCGATCGGTGAGCCACTGCATGACCAGCGGCATGCTGGCGATCGGAAGGCTGAAGCCGGAGAGCGTGAAGCCCGGCGTCAAGAATGAAGAGGAATCGCCGGGTACAGGGACGTAGAGACGATTCGGGCAGCGTGAGCCGAGCGATGTTGTCCGAATTGTCGCTCACCGCGAGCGCCGCTTCCGGGGCATTATTCCGAGCACACGGCGAACTTCTTCGCTGGAATAGCTCTTCCCTGCGGCAACCTGGCGGCGCGCCTTCCGAACAATCGACTGGAATCGCGCATTGCTGCTCACCGCCAGCCGCTCGCGGTCCGCTTGGCTGATGCGCACGAGCGCCGCGACTGCCCGCCCCCGTGACACCACTAGCAGGGGATCCTTCGCCGCGCGCCGCACATAGTCAGACAGCGGCTCCGTCGCCTTGGCCAGCTCCACAGTTTTCATAGCGCAACCTCTTCACCGCCGATACGGACTGCATTTCCCACCTTCAGGCCTACCGCCAGAACGCTGACTAGTCGTTCCGGCTGCTCCTGCACATCGTAATAGACCCGCAGGTCACCGATCCGCAACTCCCATTCTGCGCCAAGATCGTTTTCCCGCATGGGCTTACGATTCCGTGCCTCGTCTTTGGGCCCGTACGTGAGCGACGCCTCGATGCCGTGAACCGCCATCGCGCGCTGGCGGGCCGTCAGCCCACGCAGGTGCTGCTTGGCCGTCTCGGCATACACGATCTTGAATGCTGACAGCCGAGGCATACTGCAAGGTAACGTACAATCTTGTCATGCATGAGCAAGTTCTACAACATGTTTCAGTAGTTTCTGAGCAGCTGCGGCAGACCTCGTGCGCGTTGCCGCATCCACCTCAGTCGAGCGACTTGCGAAAGCGGAATATGCTCACGCTGAGCACGGTCGCGCCGATCACCGCCATCGCCAGCATCTGCGGCCAGAGCACGCGCAGGCCCAAGCCCTTCAGGAACGTGCCCCGGAGAACGACCAGGAGGTAACGCAGCGGGTTCAGGTACGTGAGCCACTGCATGGCCAGTGGCATGCTGGCGATCGGGAAACTGAAACCCGAGAGCGTGAAGCCCGGCATCAGGACGAAGAAGCTCAACGCGAACGCTTGCTGCTGCGTCTTGCAGAGAGTGGAGATGAGCAGACCCATGCCGAGGGTGCACGTAAGGAAGAGCGATACCCCGAGAAGCAGGACCAACAGGTCGCCGCGGAACGGCACGCGGAACCAAAGGATGCCGACGAGCGTGATGAGCGCGGCCTCGCTGAGCCCGACCAGAAATGACGGCAGGGTCTTGCCCAGAATGAACTCCGTCGGCCGAATCGGACTCACCATGACCTGTTCGAGTGTACCGATCTCCCGCTCGCGCACCACCGCGAAGGCCGTCAGGTTGACGGTGATGACGAGCATCAAACTGCCGATCACTCCGGGCACGAAGAACCAGCGGCTCTCGAAGCCCGGGTTGTACCAGGGGCGCTCCTCCAGTTCGACGCTCGGAATCTCGCGCAGCCGCGCCGGTGCGACGCGTGCCACCGCATTGCTCGCGTACTCGCTGGCGAACGCGGTCGCGATGCGGTTCACGTAGCCGAGGGCGATCAGTGCGGTGTTGGAGTTCGTGCCGTCGACGATGACCTGCACCGGTGCCGTCACGCCCTTGCGCAGCTGTTGCGCGAATCCGGAATGGATCTGGATCGCGATGGTCGCTTGCCCGTGGTCGACGAGATCGGCGAGCTCCGTTTCGTCGCGTGCGATTGCGATCACCTCGAAGCGGCCGCTCGCTGTGAAGCGCGACACCAGGTCCCGGCTCTCCTGGCTGTTGTCACGATCCATCAATGCCGTCGCGACGCTGTGCACCTCGAACGTCGCTGCGTAGCCGAACATCACCATCTGGATGAGCGGCGGCACCACCAGCCGAATCCGCGCGTAGCGGTCGCGGCGCAGCTGGAGGAATTCTTTCACGAGCATGTGGAAGATGCGCGCCAGCACGGCATGCTCCTCACGTCAGCGTCTTGCGGAAGGCGCGCGTCGCCAAGGTCCCCACCACGACCGCATAGATGACCAGTGCGAACAACGGCCCGGCAAGGGCCCGCAGCCCGCTGCCCTTCAGGAACACCGCCTTGAGAATCGTCACATAGTAGCGTGGCCACACGAGGTAGGTAACGGCGCGAATCGGTGCGGGCATCTGGTCGATCGGAAAGGCGAAGCCCGACAGCAGGTTGGTGGGCAGCAAGGTGACGAGGATGGCGATCGAGCTCGCCCCGAGCTGGTTGGGAATCGCCACCGAGATCATGAAGCCGATCCCCAGGACGACGGTCAAGAAGAGGGCCGTTGCGACGAACAGCGTCGCCAGCGTGCCCCGGAAAGGGACCTGGAACCAGCCGATGCCGACCACCACGCACAGCGTGGCGTCGACGAGCCCGATCAGGAAGTACGGAATCAGCTTGCCGACCATGATCTCGCGTGCGGTCACCGGGGTGGAGACCAACTGCTCCATCGTGCCGCGTTCCCATTCGCGTGCGATGGTCAGTGACGAGAGCAACGCGCCGATGAGCGTCATGACCAGGGCGACGACGCCGGGGATGATGAAGTTGCGGCTCTCCAGCTCTTCGTTGTACCAGGTGCGAAATTCGATCGAGAGTGGCGGCGTCGCCGAGCGCTCCGGAAGCCCGTGGCGCCGCATCCAGTCGAGCTGCACATCCTGCGAGAATCCACTGACCACCGCGGTGGCGTAGCCGATCGCCAAGTTGGCGGTGTTGTCATCGGTCGCATCGACGATGGCCTGAACGGTGACGCCACCGCCGTCGTGCAGCCGCCGCGCGAAGTCGGGAGGGACGACGAGCGCAAGCTTGCAGCGGCTGGCGTCGATCGCGGCGGTGATCTCCCCGTAGTTGCCCACGACGCGTTCGAGCGCGAAATAGTCGGATGCCTGGAAGCGCTTGAGGAGCGCCTGGCTGTCCTGGCTGCCGTCGCGGTCGAAGACGTACATTGGAACGTGCTTCGCATCGAGGCGCACGCCGTAGCCGAGCAAGCCGAGCAGCATGATCGGCATGAAGAGTGCGATCAGCAGGCTGCGCGGGTCGCGCCGTACCTGCAGGAACTCCTTGCGGGTGATCGCCGCGACCCGTCCGAGGTTCATGACGCCATCGCCTCCGCGGCAACTTCCCTCCCCACCTTCTGGACGAACACGTCCTCGAGCGAGAGAGAGATGGGTGTGATTCGCCCACAGCGGAGCCCGCGCGCGCTGAGGTAGCGCGGCAGCTCACGCAGCGCCGGTTCGATCGCCAGGACAGTCACATGGAAGGCGTCACCGAAGATCGCCGCCTCGATGACGCCGGGTGCTTGCTCGAGTGCGGCCAGCGCCTCGCCGAGGGGCTCGCACTCCACGCGCAGCAGCCCGCCGCTCATGGTGGTGCGCTTGAGCTCGCTCGGCGTACCGAGCGCGACCAAGCGGCCGCGGTCGACGAGGGCCAGGCGGTGGCAGTACTCGGCCTCGTCCATGTAGTGCGTCGATACGAACACGGTGACTCCGGTCGCCGCCATGCGGTGGATGAGATCCCAGAACTGGCGTCGCGAGATGGGATCGACTCCGGAGGTCGGCTCGTCGAGGAAGAGGATGCTCGGCTGGTGCAGCACGGCGCAGCCGAGGGCGAGGCGCTGCTTCCAGCCGCCAGCGAGCGTCGCGACGAGGGCCGTCTCGCGGCCGGCAAGGCCCGACATCTCGATCGCCCACCGCAGGCGAGATCCGAACTCCGCAGCCGTGACACCGTAGAGCCCGCCGAAGAAGCGGAGGTTCTCGACCGCCGTGAGATCGTTGTACAACGAGAAGCGCTGCGACATGTAGCCGATCTGTGCCCGGACGGCCTCGGGCTGCCGCGTGACGTCGAGTCCGCCGACGAACACGTCGCCCGACGTCGGGTGCAGCAGGCCGCAGAGAACGCGAATGATCGTCGACTTCCCCGCGCCGTTCGGGCCGAGGAAGCCCAGCACCTCGCCGCGCTGGGCATCGAAGCTGACGTGGTCGACGGCGGTGAAGGTGCCGAAGCGTTTCACCAGGTCCTTGACCACAACAGCGGTTGCCAGATCGTTCACGGCCGGTCTTCCTCCTGCCGAGTGATCGACGCCACGAAGAGATCCTCGATGGTCGGGGTGACACAGACAACCTCCGAAAATGGGATCGCGGCGGCGCGCAGCCGCTCGCCTATCGCCGCCAGGCGGTGCTCAGCGTCGTCCACGACGAGATGCACGCCGTCGCCGACCACCAGAAGGCTCGATATACCCGGCATCTGCTGGAGCCCCTCTCGTGCCGCCGCGGGCGCGGGAGTCGTGACCGCGACCACGGCCCCCGGCATACTAGCTTTCAGACGAGCGGGGGCATCGCAGAGGAGGAGGCGGCCCTGGTGCAGGAGCGCGAGCCGGTGGCAACGCTCGGCCTCGTCCATGTAGGCGGTCGAGGCGAGCACCGTGACGCCCTCCGCCGCGAGGCGGTACAGCAGCCGCCAGAAATCGCGGCGCGAAACCGGGTCGACACCGGTCGTTGGCTCGTCCAGGAGGAGCACACGCGGGGTGTGGATCAGCGCGCAGCTCAAACCGAGCTTCTGCTTCATGCCGCCGGAGAGCTGGCCCGCGAGTCGATCGTGGAAACGTGCCATGCCGGCGGCGTCCAGTAGTTGTGCCGCACGCGCTTCGCGCTCGCGCCGGCCGATCCCGAAGAGATCGGCGTAGAAGCGGATGTTCTCGTCCACCGTCAGCTCCTCGTACAGGCCGAAGCGCTGCGGCATGTAGCTGATGTGGTTCTTCACGCCCTCGGGGTCATGCACGACATCGCAGCCGGCGACAGTCGCTGAGCCCGCGTCCGGCGCCATGACACCTGCGAGCATCCGCATCGTGGTGGTCTTGCCAGCACCGTCGGGCCCGACGAGGCAGAAGATCTCGCCCTTGGTGACCGCGAAGTGCAGGCGATCGACAGCGGTGACGGCCCCAAACTGTTTGGTGAGGCCGTCGACCGTGATCGCTGCGGCCGGCTCAACCATGGGCCCCTGCCGGCACGAGGTCGATCGTCGCGTCGGCCGGCATGCCCGGCTTCAGCTCGTGTGCGGCGTTCTCGACGTCGATCCGGATGCGGTAGACGAGCGTCACCCGCTCGGCGTGCGTCTCGACGCTCTTCGGCGTGAACTCCGCCTTCGACGAGATGAACGAGACGCGGCCCGCGTAGGAGCGGTCGGGATAGGTGTCGGTGTGGATGGTCGCTGCTTGTCCCCAGCGAATGCGACCCAGGTCGGTCTCCCGCACATAGGCCCGCAGCCAGACGTGATCGAGGTCCGCGAGCGTGACGACGGGAGTTCCCGGGAGCACGACCTCGCCGCGCTCGGCCTGCCGGACCAGAATTACGCCCGCGAACGGCGCCCGCAGGACCGTGTAGCCGAGGAGGATGCGCGCCAGCCGGAGCTGCTCGCGGGCCGCCCGCACGTTCGCGCGCGCGACGTCGATGTCGTGGGCCCGCGCGGCCGTGAGCGCGCGGTCGCGCTCGAGGATCGCGTCGGACTGCTTCAAGGCAGTTTCCACCCGGTCGAACTCGTCACGCGAGGCGATGCCTCCTTCCCAGAGCGCACCGATCCGCCTCCGGTTGAGCGTCCGCTGCTCCTGGTCGGCCACGTCGGCAAGCACCGTGTCCCGCGCCGCCTCCAGCCCTTGTTCGGCCGAGGCCAGCGCGGCGCGGCGCATGCGCAGCGCTGCCTCGTCGATGGCGACCTGCTGCCGGTAATCCGAGGCGTCGAGTCGCGCCAGCAGCGTACCCGCCTCAACCCACTGGCCCTCGTCGAACGGCAGCTCCTCGACCCGCGATTGCACCGTCTTGAAGGCGAGCACGCTTTCGTGCGCCTCGATGTTTCCCGAAACGAGCAATACGCGGTCGGCAGACCGTACAGGGAACAGCGGGAGCAGCAGATACAACCCGGTCGCCGTGGCGACCAAACCAACCGCGATCGCGAGAGCTAGACGCGAGCGCTTCATAACTAGAACGTCCGAGTGGGCAAGAGTCTTGCCAGGTCGGGAAGACGCGATTTCGTATGGTGGCCGGTGTGAGTGTCCCAGGAGCAGGGAACAGCGTAGCTTCGGCTCTCAGGTCTGGGAACCGACGCAAGGGGTAGGGCTACCGCGCCGAGCCGACGACAGGGCAGCCAGGAGGGAGGTCAGGCAGCGCGCGGACTTGATGTTCGTGATGAACGCGACCGCAGAGGGGCGCGGGGCGGCAATGAGGTCGGCCAAGGCACGTGGGAGGATTCTGCTTCACCGTTGGACCGGCCGTTGACGCGCTCGGATCCGACATCGCCCCCCGCGAATTGCACGCGGGGAAGGAAGTTGCGCCGGACGACGTGTGTCCACGCATACTGTTGGGCGGTCGCCCTGCCACGCTGGCGGACGGCGCGCTCCTCGGCGGGATCGGCCTGCAAACGGCAGAAGAGGTTCACGAACTCGCGCGGGTCGTTGCTCTGCAGCACCAGAGCATTCCACCCCGGTACCGCATAGTCCTCACCGGTGCTTCCCGTGCACGCCAATCCGCCTGCAGCCATGGCTTCCAGCCCGACCAGACCGAACGGCTCGTGGCCGCTGTTGGCCAGCACCGCGGCGGCACCACGGAACAGGACGCGGCGGGCTTCCGGGGCGAGGTACGAACGGAGGCTGACAATGTCGGCGGTGCCGATATCACTGAGACTCTCGAGTAGGCCGTCGACGCTGTGCAGCGCCGGGGAACGTTCCACGACGCGCAAGCCGGCCGCTGCAGCTCTCGCCAGCACCTCCAAGCCGTGTGCTTCGACGCCCCCGCGCGCGATCAACAAGGGACGCAACCCGTTGCGTTTCAACTCCCCCACGGTATCGATCGCCAGGAGCCAGCGCTTGTCGGGGTCCCAGCGGGCGACTTTGCTGAGGACGACACGATCGCGCAGGCGGTGGCGGAACGCCGCGGTTTCGCGGCGATCGGGCGGGTGCAGCGCTTCGGCGGAAAGACCGTTCGGAATGACCAGCGGATCCACGCCCAAGCTCCACATCCGATGCTGCATGTAGCGGCTCACGGTCGTGATCACTGCCGCGCGTGCTAGCCGAACCCAGTCGATGCGGTCGAAGCCGCAGAGGTTGTTGGCATTCCAGAGAATGGTGACTTGGTCGCGGATGCCGGCGCCGCGCAGCAACCAGTCGAGGTGCAGCACGGCGTCCACCGTCTGCCATTCATCCGCCAGAATGATCGCCTGGCCAGCGTTGTCTCTGACACGCGGAAGCAGGACCTCGCGCACGAGATGCGGTGGCAAGGACGACGCGAAGTCGGATCGTTTGCCCTCTTCGCCGTCATACACTCCACCGGGGTGATACCGACTGATCCACTGGCACCAGCGATGCAGATGCAGCTGCCCTCTGGCCTCACTTCCCGGCAGGCTCGGGTCGCCGACGAACCAGAGGTGGGTCTCAAAGTCGGCGTCGGCAAGCGCATCGGTCAAGCCGCTGATCCGCGTAGCCAGCCCGCCCGCGCGGGAGTAGGCGTCGGGACCTTCAAACGAGAGAACGTGGAACTGAATCATAGTGCCGTCGTCCGGCGAGAGACCAGCGACGGTTCTATAGCGCAAAGTCCTTCGTCCGTAAAGGTGTATCCCGGCCGCGCTTAGCGCGTGTGCGAGCAGGTGAGTCCTGGCACCGGTGGCAAAGATGCAACGGCTGATGGCCATCATCAGCTCGAATGCTGATCTTCATCATCCTCTCCCTACCGAACAATAGGTAGGGAAGACGCGGAACGAGATGCCACTCACGACCGCATCGCCCGCGCTGGCTGAGATCTCGCGACGCGTCCTGCTAGGACGCGGCCTCAGCGCCGTTGGCTGGGGCGCCTTTGCGACGGTGCTCGGTACCGGCGCCCTGGAGACCGTGAGTTTCTTCTATCCGCGCGTTCTCTTTCGGCCGCCGAGCACGTTCCGCATCGGCACTCCCGAGGCCTTCCTCGGGAGTGGTGAACATCCGGACACCTACGGGGTGATCCTGGTCGATGAGCGCTGGAAATCGAGTCAACGGTTCTTCGTTGTCAGGGAGCGGGACCGCGTCTACGCGCTGTCAGCGCGGTGTGCCCACCTCGGCTGTACCGTCAATTGGTTCCAAGACCTCCGCACCTTCAAGTGCCCGTGCCACGGTAGTGAGTATCACGGCAACGGCGCCAACTTTGCCGGTCCCGCTCCGCGTCCGCTTGACCGTTTCCACATCGCTTTGAACGTCGACGGCGAGTTGGTCGTCGACACGGCCGTCGTCTACGGTCCGGATCGCTTCGCCGTGGACGGCGCCTTCGTCCGCGTCTGATCGCCTTGCCGTAGGAGCGCAGCTCATGGACGACACCGGGTCGGGAATAGCCAGCGGAGCGAAGAGCTCTGAGCCGAGTGCCGCGCGGCGTGTGACCAAGAGCGCCGGCGGCAAGTTCATCGGCCGCCGCAAGGTGAAGCCGAAGCTGCTGGCGGTGATCACCGACGCCTGCAGTGGCTGCTCCGGCGCACCGATCTGCGAGATCTACTGCCCCGTAGACGAGTGCATGCTGCTCGTGCCGGCGCCGGATGCGCCGCCCTACATGCGCATCTGGGTCGATCCGCTCAAATGCGTCGGGTGCAAGAAGTGCGTGAGCCGTGGGCCGGAAGATCTGTTCCTGGACGGGTGTCCCTGGGATGCCATCCGCATGGTCCCGACCCCGGAGTGGGAG
>Ga0335082_10004446_pt1 | contig 15282 bp, 12 predicted proteins | sample Lox_Sample_41_FD_206718 | JGI IMG/M metagenome (GOLD analysis project Ga0335082, IMG submission 206718) | Soil microbial communities from Loxahatchee National Wildlife Refuge, Florida, United States - Lox_Sample_4.1 | ecosystem: Environmental > Terrestrial > Soil > Wetlands | place: USA...
CAGCCCCGGCGCGGCGACGAAGAAGTCGAACAGCCGCTCGGTCCGGTCGCGCGCACGGTGGACGAGCATGAAGCCGCCCGCCCCCGGGCCGTTCAGCGGGCTCTCGGCCACCCACGACGCGAGGGAGGCCGCGACGCACGCGTCGACCGCGTTCCCGCCCTCGGCCAGGATGCGGGCACCCGCCTCCGCGGTCAGCGGGTGGCCTGCTGCGATCGCTCCGCGCACGGAGCAAGCCTAGTGCCGGTGTCTACGAATCCCGCAGGAAGCTCGGCGGCTCGAGGACGCCTTCGTCCTCGTCCACCGTGTCGTGCGGGTGGATCGCGAGCGGCCGGCGCTGGCGGCGCTCGCCGCCGAGGCCGGTGGCGATCACCGTCACCCAGCACTGGCCGGTCAGACGGTCGTCGATGGTCGCGCCGAAGATCAGGTTCGTGTCGTCGACAGCGCCCTGCCGCACGACCTCCGCGGCCTCGTTGACCTCGAAGAGCGACAGGTCGTCGCCGCCGGCGATCGAGAGCAGAATCCCTCGCGCGCCGGCGAGCTCCGTGTCGATCAGCGGCGAGCGGAGCGCCCGCTCGGCCGCCTCACGGGCGCGATTGTCGCCGGTGGCGAAGCCGATCCCCATCAGCGCGTTGCCGCCGTCCTGCATCACCGTGCGGACGTCGGCGAAGTCGAGGTTGATCAGGCCCGGCATCGTGATCAGGTCGCAGATCCCCTGCACGCCCTGGCGGAGCACGTCGTCGGCGATCTTGAACGCGTCGAGCATCGACGTGTTCCTCTCGAGCACCTCGAGCAGCCGGTCGTTGGGGATCACGATCACGGTGTCGCAGGCGTCGCGGAGCGCGCCGACGCCCGCCTCGGCAGCGTCCTTGCGGCGGGTGCCCTCGAACCGGAACGGCGTCGTCACGATCCCGACGGCCAGCGCGCCCAGCTCCCGGGCGATCCGGGCGACGACGGGCGCGGCGCCGGAGCCGGTGCCGCCGCCCTCGCCGGCGGCGACGAAGACCATGTCGGAGCCGCGGAGCGTGCGCTTGATCTGGTCGTAGGCCTCCTCGGCAGCACGCCGGCCGATGTCCGGGTCGGCGCCGGAGCCGAGACCCTCGGTGAGCTCGCGGCCGATGTGGATCTTGATCGGGGCGTCGCTCATCTGGAGCTGCTGGATGTCGGTGTTGACCGCGACGAACTCGACGCCTGAGATCCCGGCGTCGATCATCCGGTCGAGCGCGTTCAGGCCCGCTCCGCCGACGCCGATGACGCGGATGACCGCGAGGTAGGCGGCGGAGTCGGCGCGGGGCGCCGTGTACAGGCGCGGCGGCTGCTCGGGCAGGGGCTCGACCCAGCGCGAGGCGGGCCGCTCCTCGGCGACGGTCGCCTCGGCGCGCGGCTCCGGCTCTGCCCGGGTCACATCGGCAGGGCGAAGCTCGACCGGCTTCGGCGGCTCCACGACCGGTGGGGGCGGCGGCACGACGGCGGGCGGCGGAGGCGGGGCGGCAGGCTCGAGCGGCCGCGGCGGAGGCGGTGGAGCGGCCGGCGCAGGCGGCGGCGGAGGCGGCGCGGCGGCAGGCGGCGGCGGAGGCGGCGCGGCGGCAGGCGGCGGGGCGGCCGGGGGTGGAGGCGACGGAGCAACCGGCGCAGGCGGTGGAGGCGGCGGCGGAGGCGCTGCGGCCGGCGGGCTCGGCGGCGGGGGCGGCGCGGACGCCGCGGGCGGCAGCTCGGGCTCCGGCTCGGGCTCGGAGCCCGGCTCGGGCTCGGACGGCGGCGCGGACGACTCCTCGGCCTCGTGCTCCGCCTGGCGCTGTGCGGCCTCGGTGGCCCGGAACAGCTCGGCCAGCGGCCCCTCACGCATGCTTGCGCGCTTTCGCGCCATTGAGCACCTCCTTCGCCAGGTCGCGGTAGGCCTGGGCAGCGCTGCCGGACGGGTCGTACTTGAGCACCGACGTCCCTTTCACAGGCGCCTCCGCGTAGCGGATCGTCTTCCGGATGCGGGTCTTGAACACCAGGTTCCCGAAGTTCTCCTCGAGGATCTCCAGCGCCTCGCGCGAATGCAGCGTGCGGCTGTCGTACATCGTCGGCAGGATGCCCTCGATCCCGACGGTCGGGTTCAGGTTCTCGCGGATCATGCTGAGCGTGTTCTCGAGCTGGACGAGGCCGCGCAGCGAGAGGTACTCGCACTGCACGGGGACGATCACGCCGTTCGCGGCGACGAGGGCGTTGATCGTCAGGAGCCCGAGCGACGGCGGCGTGTCGATGACGACGAAGTCGTACTGCGACAGGACGGGCTGCAGCGCCTTCTCCAGCGCGCGCTCGCGTCCGATCATGCTCGACAGCGCCAGCTCGGCACCGGCGAGGTCGATCGAGGCGACGGCGAGGTCGATCTCGCCCTGGTGGACGACCTGCTCGATCGGGAGCTTGTGGACGAGGACGTCGTACATCGACCGCTCGATCGTGTCCGGGTTGAGGCCCTGGCTCATCGTCAGGTTCCCCTGCGGGTCGAGGTCGATCGCCAGCACCTTGTTGCCCTTCTCCGCGAAGGCCACGGCAAGGTTCAGCGTCGACGTCGTCTTCGCAACGCCGCCCTTCTGATTGGCGAACGCGATGACCCTGCCCACTGTCGCTCCTTTAGAGGTCGACGCCCGGGCATGCGGGCGCTCGATTACGTTGACGGCCTCCATTGTGCCGGGGCCATCTTTCGGTTCAGGCTAGCAGAGTCCTGCTCGTGTCTTCGAGCATTTGCCGGCACCGTTTCACTGTATCTGCAGCGGAATCGCTCGTTCCGCGGTCGGCCCGGACCCACGCCTCGGCCTCGTTCAAGAGCGCTCGGACCTCCTCGAGGAGCACGCCGGGAAGCGCCCGCTCGCGCTCGAGCGCCTCGATCCGCTCCAGCCGGGCCAGCACGCGGCGCGCCTCCTCCACCGTACGACCGTAGACGCGCCGGATTCACGCCGCTGTGCCGGTATCGCGCCGGAACGCGCGCGCACCGAAGTACCCGGCCGGGCGGGGTCTGAGCCCGAGCATCGAGTCGTCGAGATCCGCCAGGAGCCGAGCGCGGTCGCCGTGGAGCAGCACCTCGACGAGCGCGCGCCGGACGGCGTCCGCCGCCTCCTCCTCGGCGTGGTCCCCGAGCGCGAGCGCCCGCAGGCGCCCGGCGAGATCGGCCCGCTCCCGCCCGCTCTCGACCAGCAGGACCGACGTGCGCATCACCGCCGCCCAGAGCCCGTCCACCCCGCCGACGAGCGCCGCGAGCGCCTCGCGGAGACGCTCGGAGCGAAGAGGCTCGCCCTCGAAGAGCGACAGCTCCCAGCGCTCGACCGCCTCGGCGAGCTCCGGGTCCTCCTCGACCCGGCCGACGTGGCCCAGCAGCTCGCCGGCGAGCGCTCCGCGCCAGGGATCGAGCCTCGTCGGCTCTCCCCCCGGCTCCGTCGCGGCGATGCCGAGCACCGGCCTGATCCCGACCGGGTGCCAGTCGAGCCGCTCGAAGACGACCGGGCCCGCCGCGGCCGGTGCGCCCGTCGCGAGCCGGAGCGCGGTGACGGCGTCGGCGAGCTCGGCGGGCGCGTCGGGCAGGGTGTCGTCCTCCGGAGCGAGCTCGCGCTCGAGCTCGAGGAGGCACGTCCGGTCCGGCCCGCCGCCGAACCCGGGCGGGAGGAGCTCCCCCGACTCGGGCCAGCGAGTCGCGAGCTCGGACGGCGACGACGGCGAGACGCGGACTCCCCGGCCGAGCTCGATCGTCTCGCCGGCCGACAGGCCGACGAGCGGGGCGACGGCGAGGTACGAGCGGGTCGCGCCGAACAGCGTCCGCTCGAGGTCGGCGTAGACCCGGTGGAAGGCGCCGTCCTCCCAGTCGAAGCCGCCACACGCTTCCGCCGTCCGCGTCAGGAGCGGCAGGAGGACGGCACGGAAGAGCGCCCGGTCCTCGGACGACTCAGGGCCGAGCTGGGCCCGGGCAAAGATCGCCGCGGCCGGGTCGCGCCGCAGCTCGTCGAGCGCGATCCTGGCGTCGGGCAGCTGAGCCAGCACGAACGCGCGCGCCTCGACGGTGTCCCGGACCAGCGGCCGGTACTCGTAGAGCCCGCCCCGGTGGCGGTCGACGACGAAGGGGAGGTCGGCGCCCTCCGCCGCCTCGGGGGCGAGCTCGGCGAACGCCGCGAGGCAGAACGCCCGCAGAACCTCGTACAGGTGCGGTGCACGGACCGCCATCTGGTTGTTGTAGCCGCCGGGCCGGATTACAGCTGGCAGCTCGGGCACCAGTACGCGACCCGGTTGTCGTCGCCCTGGCCACGCGACAGGATCGTCTCGCCGCAGCGCGGGCACGGCCGGCCGGCCCGCCGGTAGACGCGGTTCCGCCCGCGAAGACCGTCCAGCGACCGCCGCATCGCGGCGGACGCCGTCTCGAGGACCTCGCGGAGCTCCGCGTCGGTCGCGCCGCCGAGCGGCCGCCAGGGCGATACCGCCGCCGCCCACAGCGCCTCCGCCTTCCACTTGTTCCCGATCCCCGAGACGAGGCGCTGGTCGAGGATCGCGTCGCCGACCGCCCGCGCCGGAGGCTCGCTCCGGAGGTTGGCCAGCATCCGGTCGAAGGCCGGCTCGGCGGCGAGGATGTCCGGGCCGAGGCGCCGCACGTTCCGGGCGTGGAGCTCCAGGACGGGGCCGTTCCAGAGGACGGCCTCGCGCTCGGTGCCGCGCACGACGAGCCACGGCCGGCCGCGCCTCGCCGACCCGCGCGGGACGACCGTCCAGCGGCCGGACATCCGCAGGTGGCTGCGCAGGACGAGCCGGCCGTCGAACGTGAGCAGCAGGTTCTTGCCGACCGCCTCGACGGAGGTGAGCCTACGACCGTCGACCCGCTCGGCGACCCCGGTCGCGGCCGCCCGCGGGTGCGGCGCCTCGACCTCGACCTCCTGGCCGACGAGCGGCTGGAGCCGCCGCGCGGCGCGGTGGATCGCGTCCCCCTCGGGCACTACTAGGACGCCCTCGTCGCGGTGGACCCGACGGCAGCCTCGTAGGCCCGGAGCGTCGCCCTCGCAGCCGCCGCCCAGCTGAGCTCGGCGGCGCGCCCGCGTCCGGCCGCCACGAGCCGCGCCCGTTCTGCAGGATCGCCGAGGATGCGCTCGACCGCCGGTGCAAGGCTCTCGGCCCGGCCGGGCTCGAAGCGGATCCCGGCGTCGGCGACGACCTCCGGCAGCGACCCACCGTCCGCATAGACGACGGGCAGCCCGCGCGCCATCGCCTCCGCCGCCGGGAAGCCAAAACCCTCGTACGGCGCCGGTGCGACGAGGCACGCCGCCGTCGCGTAGAGGGCCTCCAGCTCGGCGTCGCCCACACTGCCGGCGAAGCGGACGTCGTCCGCCACACCCGTGGCGCGCGCGTACGCCCGCAGTCGCTCCGCATCCGGCCCGCCGGCCTCCCCGACGAGCACGGCGAGGGGCCGCCGCCCCGCCGGAATGGCGGCGATCGCGTCGACGACGACCTCGACCTGCTTGTGCCGGCGCAGCGGGGCGACCACCAGGACGGTCTGGCGGCGGTCGAGAGCGTACCGGCGCTGCACGTCTTCGAAGGACGCGGCTGGGATCGGGGTGCGGCCGGCTCCGTGCGGGACGACGTCGATGCGCGCGGGATCGCAGGCCCGGAGCGCGAGCACCTCGGCCCGTGTCCAATACGAAGGCACGAGGACGCGGTCGGAGCGGCGGATGACCTGCGGAACGAGGAAGCGCAGGAACACCGCCCGCGCGGGCGTGTGCGCCCGGACGCGACGCCGGTGGAGGAGGTCCTGGATCGTCGTCACGCGGACGAACCGACCCCGCAGCGGCGCCGTGTTCGCGAGGCTGTGCAGGAGATCGCAGGACGAGCGGCGCACGAGCTCCGGCAGCAGCACCTGCTCGCCGCGAACCCACTGGCTCCGCCGCCGCGCCTCGACCGGCACCTCCACGCAACGGCCGAGCTCGGCCCACGGCTGCCCGGCCACACCGGTCTCGCGGTTGACGAAGAACGTCAGCTCCAGATCAGGGCGCTGCGCGACCAGCTCGGGGACGAGCTCGCGGGCGTAGGTCTCGGTGCCGCCGGTCTCGCCGGGGACGAGGAAGATCAGGTTGACGCCGACGTGCATGCGGTCAGCGGACGGACCACCGAAGCCGGAGGCTGTCGGCGAACGACAGCGAGTGGTCGATCAGCCCGTCGGGCCACTCGAGCACCGGCAGGCCGCGGGCGGCGCGCCAGCCGGCCACGCGCGACCGGAACGCCTCGAGGTCACGGCAGAGCACCGCGTCGCCGCAGACGACGATCGCCTCGGTGGCGAGCGTCCGCAGCAGGGCGCGCCGGAGCACGCCGTAGCGTCGCAGCAGGTAGCCACGCCCCCAGCCGCCGCTCGACCGCGACCGGCGCGAGCGGTGCCCCGTCGTCGCCGAACGCAGGTGGACCGAGACGGCGTCGACCGCGAGCGCAACCTCCCACCCCGCCTGGTGGAGACGGATGTCGAGGTCGGTGTCGGTGAAGTAGAAGAGCAGACGCTCGTCGAATCCGCCGACCTGCTCGAACGCCTCCCGCCGGTACGCGTCGGCTCCCCCGCCGGGGCCGGCGAGCCGAGGCGAGAACGTGCCGGCAGCGGCCAGCGGCTTGCCCTGCAGCCGGACGAACGACGCCAGCGTCCGGTCGATCGTGATCCCGACACCGTCGAGCGCGTCCTCGTCCGGCTGGACGGTGACGGTGGCGACCGAGCCGGCGCGCGGGTTCTGCTCGAAGGCCGCCGCCACGTGCTCGACGAAATCGGGACGGCAGAAGGCGTCGTTGCTGAGCAGGATGACAACGTCGCCGGTGCCCACGGCGGCGCCGCGGTTGCACGCTGGGCCGAAGCCGAGGTTCTCGCCGTTCTCGAGCACCCTCACCTCGGGAAAGCCCGAACGGGTGTGGGCCGACGTCCCGTCCGTGGAGCTGTTGTCGACGAGGATGACCCGGTGCGGCGCCGTCTGGCCGCGGAGATGCTCGAGGCAGGTCTTCGTCATCTCCCAGCCGTTGCGCACGGGGAGGACGACGTCGACGGAGACTGCCATCCGGCGAGCTTATGACATCGTTTGCCGGGTGCCGCGCGAGCTGGTCATCCTCGGGACCGGGCCGCACGCTCGCGAGATGGCGCGCATCGTCGAGCGGATCAACCAGGTCTCGCCGACCTGGGAGCTGCTCGGCTTCGTCTCCGACCACCGGTCGTTGCGCAGCCGCTCCGTCGACGGTCAGCCGGTGCTCGGGTCGATCGACGCGCTGGCCGAGCTTCCGGCTGCGGCCGCGGTTCCGGAGAGCGAGTGGTGGCAGCTCGACGAGCTGCCACGCGAGCGCTGGGCGTCGCTCGTCGACCCGTCGTGCTTCGTCGCCGCCGGCGTGGAGGTCGGCCGCGGGTGCGTCGTCTTCCCGAACGGGTTCCTCGGCAGCAACGCGCGCCTCGGCGACTTCGTCTTCTGCCTGGCCGGCTGCACGATCAACCACGACGCCAAGCTCGAGGAGCGCGTGATGCTGGCGAGCGGAGTGACGCTCGCCGGGAAGGTGGTCGTCGAGCGTGGCAGCTACGTCGGCCAGGACGCGACCGTGCGGCAGGAGGTCCGGATCGGGCGGAGAGCCTTCGTCGGCATGGGCAGCGTCGTCGTGCGCGACGTCGCGCCGAACACGGTTGTCGTCGGCAACCCGGCGCGTGTGCTCAGCGAGACGAACGACGTCCACCGGGCCGGATCGGGAATGGGGAAGGGCGAGTTCCGGCGGTTGCAGGAGCGCGGCTGACGCAGGCGCCTCGCCTCGAGCTGGAGCGGGTCGTCCTGCGCGCGTGGTCGGCCGCCGACCGCCGGCCGTACGCGCGGATGATCCGCGACCTCGAGGTGCGCAGGCACCTGACCGTGACGCGGCTCTCGGTGCTCGCACCAGGGCTCGCGGCTCGACACGACGTCAGGGAGTTCACCCGCCGCTGGGCGAGACACGGCCTGGGTGTTTGGGCAATCGAGGCGGACGGCGTTCTCGTCGGCTGGGTCGGATTCGGCCGGCGGCCCGGCTGGAGCCCACTGACCGACGTCGAGATCGGCTGGCTGCTCGGCCGGCCCGCCTGGGGCCGCGGCTATGCGACGGAGGCCGCGACCGGCGCGCTCGAGCATGCCTTCGCCCACGGGATCGAGCACGTGATCGCGGTGACCAGCCCGGCGAACGCCCGCTCGCTGGCGCTGATGGAGCGGCTCGGATTCGAGCGCGGCGAGCAGCGCGGCGACACCGTGTGCGCGACGCTCAGCGCGGCGCGATTTCGCGCGCCAGCCGCTCGCACGCCCGCCGTGCCAGCGCCATGATCGTCAGCGTGACGTTCTGACTGCCGCCGCTCGGGAAGGCGGCGCCGTCGACGACGAGCACGTTCGGCGCGTCGCGGCAGCGGCCGGCGGGGTCGAGCACGGTCCCGAGCGGCGCGCCGCCGGTCTCGTGGGCCGCGCTCCCCGGGACGAACAATCCGTCGGCGGCCTGAAGGCGGCGGCCCGCCAGCCGCAGGACGAGCGCGTCGAGCGCCGAGCGGGCCGAGCTGATCTCCAGGCCGCCGATCCCGGCGAGGTCGCGCAGGGTCTCGGCCTGCTCAGCCGCGAGCTCCCGGTCGGCGGCGGAGTGGACGCAGCGGATCCTCGCGGCAGGGATGCCCCACTCGTCGCGCCGGCGCGGATCGAGCGTGACGCGGTTGTCGAGCTGCGGATCCATCCGCCCCTCGGCCGCGAGCGACCACCACCCGCTCCGGCCGATCGCTCCCTGGACCGCGAACGGCCGGTCGCCGGGGGCGACGCGAAGGCCGACCTCGTCGCCGCCCGGGCGGGCTCCCGGCGCGTCCGGCCCGCCGACGGCGACGAGCAGCTGGTCGGAGAGACCGCGGCCGAGGAGACCCGACGAGTTGCCGAGGCCGGCCGGGTGCGCCGGCGAGGTCGAGAGCAGCAGCAGTCGAACGGTCTCGATCGTGCTGGCGGCGAGGACGACGGTCCGCGCGCGGACCTCGACAGGCGCGCGCGTCTCGACGTCGATCGCCGAGATCCCCGTCGCCAGGCCGTCGCCGTCGACCTCGACCCGGCGCACCACCAGGCCCGGCCGCAGCGTCAGGCGTCCGGTCGCCTGCGCGGCGGCGACCGCGCGCGGCAGCGGTCCCGGGTCGGCGGCCGCGTTCGGGGACGGCGTCACCGTCCACCCGCGGCCGCTCGCCGACACCGCCGTCGCGAACCGCTCCTCCTCCGGGGTCAGGGGAGCCGGCTCGACGGCGAGGAAGCGCTCGACGGCGTCGTAGTGCTCCGCCAGCTCGGCCGGGCCGAACGGCCAGTCGCGCAGGTCGTCGCCGGCCAGCCGCGGACACACGCGGAGCCACAGGTGCAGCCGCCCGCCCACCTGCCGGCCCCGAAACCAGTTGAACGGCGCTCCGCGCTCGGTCGTGTACGGATTCCGCCGGTCGTCGACGAAGAGCCGCCGCGTCGAGGCATCGAACGCCCCCGACCACGCCTGCACGCGCTGGCCGCCGAGGAGCGCCCGTGCCTTCGCGCCCAGCCGCGAGCCCGAGCCCGACTGGGACGCGAGCCCGCCCGCGTCGACGAGGCAGACCTCGAGCCCGCGCTCGCAGAGCTCCTTCGCGGCCCAGCTGCCGGCCGCCCCCGCCCCGACGACGACGGCGTCGAAGCGCTCCACGTCAGCCGGCGGCGTCGACGATGACCGACGCGATCTGCGCGACCTGCTCGGGCGTCAGGTCGGGGCCGATGTCCACGTGCACCGCGCGGCCGAGCAGGTCGAGCGTGCGCGGACACGAGTCCGGGTCGAGCTCGACCGGCCGCGGATGGCTCGTCCAGGGCGCGCCGGCGGCCGACCAGCCGCGCCGTGCGAGCAGCGGCGCCCAGCTCGTGTAGACGTGCAGGTCGGTGCCGTCGTACGGCAGCCGCGCGAGTTGCTGGTACATGCGCGCGGCCGGCACTCCCTCGTCGAGCAGACGCGAGACCACCCGCTCCGTTCGCCGCGCCTCCGGCAGGAAGAAGATCAGAGCGATCCCCGTCTCGCCCTCGGGGTCGTTGCTCGGCCGGAAGCGGACACCGCGTGCGGCCAGACGGTCGTGGACGAGCTCGGTCAGGCGAGCCTTGCGCTCGCGCAGGTCGGCGATGAGGCCGTCGAGGCGTTCGAGCTGGACGAGCAGCACCGCGGCCTGGAGCTCGGTCATGCGCAGGTTCAGCCCGGGGAGCCAGTCGTCGATCGCGTAGCCGAAGTGCGCGGGCGAGGCGGCGTCGTGGTACATCGCAGCGCGGCGGTGCGTCTCGGCGTTCCCCGTCACGACCATGCCGCCCTCACCGGAGGTGAGGAGCTTCGCCTGCTGGAAGCTGTGCACTCCGGCGTCGCCGATGCTGCCGAGCGGCCGGCCCCGGTACGAGCCTCCGGTCGCCTGGGCGGCGTCCTCGAGCAGGAGCAGCCGGTGCTCGCGGGCCAGCGCCTGCAGCCGCTCGAGGTCGGCGGCCGCCCCGCGCATGTGGACGGGGAGGACGGCGCGCGTGTGCGGCGAGATCCGGCCGGCCGCGTCTTCCGGGTCGAGCGTGAGCGTCTCGTCGATCTCGGCGACCACCGGCAGGGCGCCGACCGCGAGCACGGCGCTCGCCGTCGAGAACCAGGTATACGCGGGGACGATCACCTCGTCGCCGGGCCCGACGCCGAGCGCAGCCAGGGCGGTGACGAGCGCGCTCGTGCCCGAGTTGACCGCGACGGCGTGGTCGATCGCCATTCGCCGCGCGAAGGCCTGCTCGAGCCGCCGCACCCGCGAGGGTGCGAGCGGGCTCGGCGAGTACATGTAGAGCCGCTTCCCGCGGACGACCTCGCGGGCCGCCTCCGCGGCCGCCTCCTCCTCGGCGGCTCCGAGACGAAGCGCGCCCGGCGCCGTCCTCGGCACAGGCTCGCGCACCGCCGGCGGGCGCACGAGCCAGCGCAGCCGCCGCCGGAGCAGCGGCCAGGCGCGGCCGGGAAGCGATGCGGTCGTGCGGACACTCATGCGTCGTGGGGTGTAGCAGACTGTAGGTGTGGTCGAGCTGCTCGAACGGCACGCCGGATCGGGACGCGTGGCGGTCTCGGCCCCCGGCCGGCCGCCGCTCGAGTTCGCGGCCGCGGCGGAGGTCGCGGCCACGCTGGCCGCCCGGCTGCGCGGGCTCGAGGCCCGTCGCAGCGACCGCGTGGCCCTCGTCCTCCCGGCCGGGCCGGAGGCGCTGACGGCGTTCCTCGGGGTGTCGGCCGCGGCGGTCTGCGCGCCGCTCAACCCGGCGTCGACGCCCGCTGAGCTCGCCACATCGCTCAGCAGCCTGGAGGCGCGGATGGTCGTCGTCGGCGACGGCGCCGGAAACGCCGCGGCCGAGGTCGCACGCGCCCGCGGGATCGACGTGATCGAGCTGGAAGTCGATCCCGCCGGTCCGGCCGGCCGCTTCTCGCTGGATCCCGGGCCGAGCGCCGACCCGGGATCCGCCCGGGCCGAGGATGCCGCGCTCGCGCTGCACACCTCGGGGACGACGGCGCGGTCGAAGCTCGTCGAGCTCACGCACGCGAACCTGAGCGCCTCGGCGGACACGATCGCGGCCGGGCTCGAGCTGGGCGAGGGCGATGTCTGCCTGAACGTCATGCCGCTCTTCCACATCCACGGCCTGGTCGGCGCGGCGCTGTCGTCGCTCAGCGCCGGCGCCGCGGTCGCCTGCACGCCGGGGTTTCAGGCGACCCGTTTCGCCGCCTGGCTGGAGGAGCTGGGCGCGACGTGGTACACGGCGGTGCCGACGATCCACGCCGCAGCCGTGAGTCGCGCCCGCCCCGGCCTGCGGTTCGTCCGCTCGTCCTCGGCGCCGCTTGCGCCCCGGCTGGAGCGCGACCTCGGCGAGGCCTTCGACGCGCCGGTCGTGCAGGCGTACGGCATGACCGAGGCGTCGCATCAGATCGCGAGCAACCCGCTCGACGGCGAGCGCAGGCGGGGGTCGGTCGGGCTGCCGACCGGAACCGAGATCCGGATCCTCGAGGAGAACGACGAGGTCGCCGTCCGCGGGCCGTCGCTGTTCCACGGCTACGCGGGCGATCCGGCGGCGACCGAGGCCGCCTTCGTCGACGGCTGGTTCCGCACCGGCGACCGCGGGCGGATCGACGAGGACGGCTACCTGTTCCTGACGGGCCGCCTGAAGGAGCTGATCAACCGCGGCGGCGAGAAGATCTCGCCCGCCGAGGTCGAGGAGGCGTTGCTCGAGCATGCGGCGGTCTCCGAAGCCTGCGCGTTCTCCCTACCCGACGAGCGCCTCGGCGAGGACGTCGGCGCCGCCGTCGTGCTCCGTCCTGGGACGAGCGCCTCCGCCCAGGAGCTCCAGGAGACGGTCGCCGTGCGGCTCGCGCCGTTCAAGGTGCCGCGCGTGGTCGAGCTCGTCGAGGAGCTGCCGCGGGGGCCGAGCGGCAAGGTGCAGCGCCGGCGCATGCCCGAGCTCCTCGGCCTCGACGGAGCGGCGGGCGCCCGGACGGCCGGCGGGCCGCCGACCGGGCGCGAGCGCGAGCTCGCCGCGCTGTGGGCGGCGGTCCTCGAGATCGAGGAGGAGTCGGTCGGGCTCGACGAGAGCTTCTTCGCCCTCGGCGGCGACTCGGTCGCGGCCGCGGAGCTGATGGCGGAGCTCGAGACCCGGGAGGGACGTCCGCTCCCATGGGCCGCACTCGTGTGGGCGCCGACGGTGCGCTCGCTGGCGGCGTGGCTCGAGGGCGGCGCCCCTGAACAGGCCGCGTCGGTGGCGTCGCTGCGCACCGCCGGCACGAAGACACCGTTCTTCTTCGTCCCCTGCGTCCACAGCGGCGGGCTCTACCAGGGCGCGGCGCTCACCGGACCGCTCGGTTCCGACCAGCCGTTCCACTGCCTCGTCACCCCGGTGGACGACGACGCCGCCGCCGATCCGGAGCACTGGTTCCAGCGCGTGGCCGGCGGGCACGTCACCGAGCTTCGCACCCTGCAGCCGAACGGCCCTTACCGCGTCGGCGGCGTCGGCCACGGGGCGCTGATCGCGCTCGAGGTAGCGCGGCACCTGCACACGGCGGGCCAAGAGGTCTCGCTGCTCGTCCTGGTCGACCCGCCCACCCCGGAGGGCGCCTACCGCGGCATCGGGCGGATCGCGCAGCCGACGCACGTCGTCCTCGAGTCGCTGCTGCAGCGCCGCCTGCCGACAACCGCCGTTCTCGGCCGGATCGCCGACCGGCTCCGCGCGGCCCGGCCGCAGAAGCCGCCGCGGACCCCGTTCCAGCGCGCCGCAGAGGCGGCGCGGCGGGTCTACGACCCGGAGCCGTACCCGGGGCGGATCGTCATCCTGCACACGGAGGACGCGCCGGTCGCGCGCTGGTTCTGGGCGCCGCTCTCGCTGGACGGCCTGGAGTGGCACGACCTGCGCGTCCCCGCCGCCGACTCGTTCCGCCAGCCGCACGTCGCCGTCCTCGGGGAGCGGCTCCGCGAGCTGCTCGCCCGCTAGCCGCCGTCGCGGATCGGCAGCCGGCGGTTTACGGTCGAAGGACGGCCCGGCGCGGCCCGGCGAGGAAGCCGGCCTCGACGAGCAGCGGCAGCACGTCGCTGTCAGCGACGGGCTCGCCGTCGAAGCGCTCGACGGCGAGACGCTTGCGGCCGAACCGCCGGGCGTGGTCGACCAGCGCCGCGAGGGCGACCCGGAGCCACCCCTCCTCGGGATCCTGGAGCGGGACGAGCGAGCGGCCGCCGCGCTCGACGAAGAGCGCCGGCCGGCCGCCGAGCAGGACGACGTGGGCGCCGGCGACGCGCGCGGCCCGCGCGCCGGCCCGCCGCGGCCAGGGCAGCACCGCCCCGTACGGCTGCGCCGGGTCGGCGGCGGCGAGAACCAGCGGCTCCGCCTCCTCCCCGTCCTGAGGCCGGAGCTCGCGGACGCGCTCGACGGCGCCGCCGAGCGCGAACTGGGCGCCGCCCAGCCCCTCGACGAAGTAGCCGCGGCGGCAGAGCCCGAGCGTCTCGAGCGCGCGCAGCTCCGCGTAGACGGCGCCGTAGCCGCCGGGAATCCCCTCGGCGCGCACGCCGTCGCGCGTGACGATCCCCTGCCGCTCGAGCAGCAGCTCGGCGAGCGCGCGCCGGTCCGGCGATCCGGAGAAGAGGCGATGCGTCAGCGACCAGCGGCCGGCCGTCGCCGCCGGCGCGTTCGCGCGCCGGCGCGAGAACCGCCGCGGGCGCCGTTCCGCCTTCGGCGTCCCGAACCGGCGCTCCGCGCGCAGCGGCGTCCAGGCGTCGTTCGTCACCTCGCCGGCCCAGACGAGATCCCAGAGCGCGGGCAGCGCGTCGGCCTCCTCGAGCCCGGTCTCCGCGAGCAGCTCGTCGAAGAAGAGCGCGCCGCGGAGCGCCTCGCGAACCGCGTCGTGCACCTCCCCGTCCGGGCGCGGGGCGGCCGGCACCTGCCCGAGCGCGGCCGCGTCCTCGCGGAAGTAGAGGGCGACGCGGTCCTGCCCGGCGCCGACCCACACGACCTCGCCGGTGGCGGTCAGCGCGTCGAGGTGCTCCGGACGGTAGTTCGGGACGCGGCGCGGCAGGAGCTCCGACTCCCAGAGCGCGACCGGAAGCGGCAGCGCCTGCAGCGGGACGAGCGCCTCGCGCAGCGACGCGCGCCGGTCGACGCCGTGCCAGCCGGGCAGGAAGCGCGCGAGCGCGTCCTGCGGCACCGGCTCGACCTCGCGCCGGAGTGCGGCGAGCGACGCGCGGCGCAGGCGGCGCAGCACGTCCGGGTCGCACCACTCGCGCTCGCTGCCGCCGGGGCGGAGCTCGCCGCGGACGAGCAGCTCCGCACGCTCGAGCTCGGCGAGCACCGGCGCGACGTCGCGGCCGAAGCGCTCGTTCGCCTGGCCCGTCGTGAACGGCCCGCGGCCCTTCGCGTAGCGGAGCACGAGCTGCCGCAGCGACTCCGGCCCGCCCTCGAGGAACACGTCGGGGAGCCCGGACGGCGGCATGACGCCGAGCGCGTCGCGGTAGCGGCCCGCGTCCTCGACCGCGATCAGCCGCTCCTCGCCGGCCACGCGCACGAGCAGGGCGCGCCGCTCCGCGATGAGCGGCGCGGCGAGCTCCGCGTCGTACTCCGACGCGCGCAGGTCGCCGCGCAGGCGCAGCTGATCGTGCAGGTGGTCGGGCGTCTTCGGGTCGCCCTGCAGCTGCCGCTCGACCTCGTCGACCGCGTCCGCGTCGAGCAGGTCGCGCAGCTCCTCCTGTCCGAGCAGCTCCCGCAGCAGGTCGCGGTCGAGCGACAGCGCCTGCGCGCGCCGCTCGGCCGG
>Ga0335082_10004448_pt1 | contig 15279 bp, 12 predicted proteins | sample Lox_Sample_41_FD_206718 | JGI IMG/M metagenome (GOLD analysis project Ga0335082, IMG submission 206718) | Soil microbial communities from Loxahatchee National Wildlife Refuge, Florida, United States - Lox_Sample_4.1 | ecosystem: Environmental > Terrestrial > Soil > Wetlands | place: USA...
CGCTTTCACGGCAGGGGTCCGTTTTCCGGTTACCTGCTCGATCGCTTGAACATTCCCCTCAACGAAACAGCGTTAGAGAAGTGATGAAGAATATCGACGCGGAAGCGTGGAAAGAGATATACACATGATCCAGGCTGTTGAACGTTCGCATCATCAGGGAACGTCCGAAAGCGGGCGCGCGCCCGAGTTCCTCGCATGCCTTGTTGCGATTGTTGCCCTCCTTGCGCTGACCGGATGCGGCGGCGGCAACGCCCAAATCAAGCTGCCCGATCCCGAGGTGCTGGTTGCCGCCCCTGTCCAACAGGATGTGGCGGTGCACAGCGAATGGGTGGCGACGCTGGACGGCTACGTCAATGCCGAGATCCGGCCCCAGGTTTCCGGATACATCATCAAGCAGGAATACAAGGAAGGCGCTGCCGTTCGAAAAGGACAGGTTCTGTTCCAAATCGATCCGCGGCCATTCCAGGCGGCCCTGGACCGCGCCAAGGGCGAACTGGCGCGCGCAAACGGCGAGCTGGCCCGCGCCAGGGGCGAGCGCGCTCGTGCTAACGGCGAACTCGCGCAGGCGGAAGCGCAACTCGCGAAGACCACGAACGACGTGGAACGCGACGTACCTCTGGTGCAACAGCAGGCCGTTGCTAAAGAGAAGTTGGACACCGAGATCCAGGCGAAACGCGCGGCTCAGGCCGCCGTCGAAACTGCCCATGCCGCAGTCCAATCCACTGAGGCGGCGATCGTCTCGGCTGAAGCCGCCGTCGTCGCTTCGAAGGCGGCGGTCGAGCGCGCGGAACTCGACCTTGGCTGGGCCACGGTTACTTCGCTGATCGATGGCGTCGCCGGAATCGCAAATGTCCAAATGGGAAACCTGGTGGGACCGACCATTCCCGTCCCGCTTACTTCGGTTTCGCAGGTCGATCCGATCAAAGTGTACTTTGCCGTGAGCGAACAGGAGTATCTCCGGGCAAAGCACGCCAGCTCAAACGCGCCGGAAATGGAACTCTTCGGCGCCGCACCGGAGCTGATCCTGGCCGACGGCGGAGTGTATCCGCACCGGGGCCGGATCCTGCTGACCGATCGCCAGGTGGATACCAGCACCGGCACTATCCGTATGGTCGCGGCATTTCCTAATCCCGGCGACGTACTGCGCCCCGGCCAATATGGGCGGGTACGGGTCCAGACCAGTACCAGGAAGCATGCGCTCCTGGTGCCGCAAAGCGCGGTAAAGGAACTCCAGGGCGGCTACCAGGTCGCGTTGGTAACGCCCGAGCACAAGACGAGCATTCGGCCGGTCAAGGCGGGGGAGAAGATCGGCGACATGTGGGTGATTAACGAAGGACTAACTCCGGCCGACCAGGTGGTTGTTGAGGGCGTGGCGAACATCAAGGAAGGGACGCCCGTTGTTCCGCGGCCGGCAAATCTCCAGGCGAAGGGACGGTAAGCTATGTCGAACTTCTTCATCAGGCGTCCGATCGTCGCCATCGTCATCTCCATTCTGATGGTGATCGTAGGTGCGATCACCATCATCAACCTGCCTGTCGCGCAGTTTCCTGATATCGCTCCTCCCGAAATACGCGTATTCGCGTTGAACCCGGGAGCCGACGCAGAAACCATGGAGAAAGCCGTAGCCACCCCGATTGAGCAGCAGATTAACGGTGTGGACAACATGGATTACATGTATTCGCTGAACTCGAGCGGCAACTCGAGTACAGCGCTGATGGTCGATTTCGATCTGAAAACCGATCCGAATACGGACTTGATCCTTACCCAGTCGCGTCAGCAGTTGGCAAACGGCCAGGTTCCTCCCGTCGTGAATTTCATCGGGATCGACGTGAAGAAGTCACTGACGTCGCCGATGATGGTGATCGCGTTGTACTCACCGAAAGGCACTTACGATGCGAGCTTCCTGGCCAATTACGCTTATATCAATCTGAACGATCCGCTGGCGCGCTCTTATGGCGTAGGCCAAACCCAAATCTATGCCGGGCAATATGCCATGAGGATCTGGGTGAAGCCCGATCGGCTGGCGAAGCTGGGCGTCACGGTGGGCGACGTCGTCCTGGCTGTCTCGGCCCAGAATGTGGTTAACCCGGCCGGCCAATTAGGTGGCGAACCTACTGCCGGTAATCAACAGTTCACATACTCGGTGCGCGCCCAGGGCCGGCTTATGTCGCCGGAGGAGTTCGGCGACATTGTCGTGCGGGTGAGTCCGGACGGCGGGGTGGTGCGCGTGAAGGATGTTGCCTCGGTCGAGTTGGGGTCGCAGGATTACAACGTTCTCACCCGTCTTGACGGCAAGCCTACGGCCGCGATGGGTGTTTACCAGTTGCCCGGTTCCAACGCGGTGCAGGCCGCCAAAGAGGTCAGGAAGCTCCTGGCCAAAATGAAGCAGAGCTTTCCGCCGGACATGGACTACGCAATCACGCTGGACACAACCGACGCGGTACGGGCGGGCATGGAGGAGATCGTCATAACACTGGCAATCGCTTTTGCCCTGGTGATTCTGGTGGTCTATGTTTTCCTGCAAGACTGGCGCGCGACCGTTATTCCCATGCTGGCCGTTCCTGTGTCGTTGGTGGGAACGTTCGTCGTGTTTCCCTTGTTTGGTTTCTCGGTGAACACGCTTTCGCTGTTTGGGTTGGTTCTTGCGATCGGCCTGGTGGTTGACGATGCCATCGTTGTGGTCGAAGGCATCCAGCGGCATATCGAAGAGGGTCTGTCCCCGGTGGAGGCGTCCCGAAAGGCGATGCATGAGTTGACCGGTCCGGTGATCGGCATCGCTCTGGTCCTCTCGGCCGTGTTCGTCCCGACCGTCTTCATCCCTGGCATTACCGGCCGCCTATATCAGCAGTTTGCATTGACCATCGCCATCTCTGTACTCGTTTCCGCGTTCAATGCGCTGACTTTGAGCCCGGCGCTGGGAGCCATGCTGCTGCGGCCCAAAAAGGATACGCGCGGCCTGATGGCGAAATTCTTCGCCTGGTTCAATCGTGTTTTTGCCCGCGGCAGCAGCTTCTATTTACGGATCTCGGGCGGCCTGATTCGAAAAAGCGCTTTCGCCGCAGTGGCGCTCGCTGGTTTCGCCCTCGCGGGCGGCTTCTTTGCGAAGCTGTTGCCGACGAGCTTCCTTCCCGACGAAGACCAGGGATACATGTACGTCCAAATGCAATTGCCGGAAGCTTCGTCGATTCAGAGTACGGCCGAGGCAGCCCGGGCCGTGGAACAGGTCGTCATGAGCGCCCCGGGCGTGAAGCACTGTACCACCGCTGTCGGATTCAGTCTCCTCAGCCTTACCCGCAGCACTTACAGCGCATTCTTCTGGGTCACCCTGCAGCCGTGGCAAGATCGAAAGCAAATCGAAGAGCAGTACCAGGTCATCAAGGCGAAGCTGAACCTGAAGCTGATTACCCTGCCGCAAGGAACGGTCTTCGCCTTCGCTCCGCCGGCGATTGCCGGAGTCGGCACTTCGGGCGGATTTCAGTTTGTGCTCGAAGACCGCTCGGGGCGGGAGTCCGAATTTCTGGTGAAGAACCTGAGCGAGTTCCTGGAAGCCGCCCGCAAGCGTCCCGAACTCGGGATGGTGACTACCACCTACATACCCAGCACGCCGCAAAAATACGTGTATGTGGACAAAGAGAAGGTAATGAAGCAGGGCATCAACCTGGTAGACATATATGGCACGCTTCAGGCGTTCATGGGCGGGCAGTTCGTCAATTACTTCAACCAGTTCGGCCGCGCATGGCAGGTATATGTGGGCGCGGAAGCGCCTTACCGCGCCAGCCTGGACAACGTCGGACAGTTCTACGTGCGCAACCAAAAGGGTCAGATGGTCCCACTATCCACGCTGACGCGCTTTGAGCCGCGCTACGGCCCCGAATTCAAGATGCGCTTCAACGAATACTCGGCGGCGCAGATTATCGGCAATGCGGCGCCGGGCTACAGTTCGGACCAGGCGACCGCCGCGCTCGAGGAAGTATTCAAACAAACCATGCCGTCCGAAATGGGCTTCGACTATATGGGTATGTCGCGGCAGGAGCAAAAAGCGCGCGAGGGCCTGCCATCCTGGGTAATTTTCACTATCTCGCTGCTGTTCGTATTCCTCATCCTGGCGGCTCTTTATGAAAGTTGGTCGCTTCCGTTCGGCGTCCTGCTGAGCACGCCCGTCGCGGTGTTCGGCGCGTTCGGATTGCTTTGGCTGCGGCGCGCCGTGCTGGGCATGATCTTCCCCTCGTTTATGGTGCAGATCGAAAACGACGTCTACTCGCAGATCGGGCTCGTGATGCTGATCGGCCTGGCGGCGAAGAACGCCATTCTGATCGTGGAATTCGCCAAAAGCGAGTACGAGAAAGGCAAGCCGCTCATCGAAGCGGCCATCGAAGGAGCCAGGCTGAGGCTTCGCCCCATTCTGATGACGTCCTTCGCATTCATTCTCGGCTGCGTGCCGTTGTTCATCGCGACCGGCGCGGGTTCCGTCGCGCGCCAGATCATGGGTACGGCCGTAATCGGCGGCATGCTCGCCGCAACCGTCCTCGGCATCTTCATCATCCCGGCGCTGTACGTCATCGTCGAACGCATCGCCGGCCTTCGGAAACGGCGGGAGACGTCTGAAATCTCGTCCAATGCGGCTCCCGTGGAGGGGGACTGACATGAACAGGAAAGCACTTTCCCTCTGTCTCGGAACCGTGTTCATGTTTGGCTGCACCGTCGGACCGAATTACCAGCGGCCGAAAATCGACGCTCCGGCCGCCTACCGGGGAGCGCCGCCGCAAGCGAATCCCGCACAATCTGAGGCGCAGTCGTTCGGAGATCAGAAGTGGTCGGAGGTATTTCAGGACCCGCAGCTCCAGGACCTGATCCGCATTGCTCTGACGCGGAACTACGACGTTCAGATCGCTGCCGCAAGAATCCTGCAAGCGCAAGCGGAGCTGGGAATCACGCGGGCTGACCAGTTGCCAGCCGTCAGCGCCGGAGCCTCGGCTTTCAACCAACGCAACCAGCGGCAGAAACCGCTGCGCGAGTTCGAGACTGACGCGACCTCCGCGGGAGCATCGTTAGCCTGGGCTCCGGACTTCTGGGGCCGCTATCGCCGCGCGACCGAGGCAGCGCGTGCCAATCTGCTGGCCACCGAGTGGGCGCGGCGGGCGGTGATCAGCACATTGGTGAGTAATGTCTCCGCCGCCTATTTCCAGCTCCGCACATTCGACCTTCAACTGGAAATCGCACGGCGAACACTGGCTTCGCGCCAGGACTCGTTGAACCTGACCCGAAAACTCACGGCCGGCGGCGCGGCCAACATGCTCGATGTGCGCCAGGCGGAGCAACTGGTCGCCGTAGCGGCCGAGAACATACCCGATCTCGAACGGCGCATTCAGCAACAGGAGAACTTCATCAGCACGCTGCTGGGGAACAATCCCGGTCCGATCACGCGCGGGCTGAAGCTCACCGAGCAGCCGCATCTGCCGGATGTTCCGGCGGGTATCCCCTCGCGCCTGTTGGAGCGGCGGCCCGATATCCGCGCGGCCGAAGCGGAGCTAATCGCCGCGAACGCCCAAATCGGCGTGGCGAGAGCAGCTTATTTTCCGCAGATTACTTTGACGGCGAGCGCCGGATTTCAGAGCGCGGCGCTCAGCAGTCTCTTCACCGGGCCGGCTGGCTTCTGGAGCTTTGGAGGCGCCTTGACGCAGCCCATATTCGCGGGCGGACGGATCAAGTCCGGCGTGCGGTTAGCCGAGGCGCGCCAGAAGGAGTTAGTTCTGAATTATCGGCGAACGATCCAGCAGGCTTTTCGAGGCGTGTCCGACGCCCTGATTGGATACCGGGAGAGTCATGAATTCCGGCGGCATCAGCAAGAGCTGGTAACCGCGGCACAGGACGCGGCCCGGCTGTCGGATGTTCGTTATCGCGGCGGAGCGGCCAGCTACCTCGAGGTGCTGACGAACGAGACGAACGCGTTTAATTCCGAGTTGGGACTGGCCGACGCCCAACTAGGCGAACTGTTGAGCCTGGTGGACATTTACAGAAACCTCGGGGGCGGCTGGGAGAGTTGAGTCGTCCGTGAGTTTCTCCCCGGCGGTTCGCCACGGCCTTGCCCTTGCGCCGATCAGAGCCCGACACGAACCGAGCGGCGGGGGAAGACTCGTTCTCCGGTCGCGCCGCCAGAAGGAGCAATTATGAACTACCGAGCACTTTTATGGGTGCTAGTCGCAGTTGCGATGCTAGCTATGCTGGTGGGTGCTATCGAACACAAAATCGCGCACCCGCAACCAATGTACAAAGACTTCGTAGGAGATGTCGAGAGGCCCGTTGGCTCGGCCGGTCGAGCCGGTCGGGCCGCTTGACTCGGGCCCTGGACAATGGCGCTAGAAGCATGCAATTGGGTGATTGCAGCAGGCGGGGGACTACGGTAAAGGCGCGGCAGCGGCTTTGCGCCGTTCAGCAACGGTGCGGCTTCCGGCTATCAAGCTCTGCAAGCTCAATTTCGGCATCGGTTCCTGTATGGCCTTCAGGCGCTTTTTGTCTTATACGTGGGACATAGCATCGATAACGTTTCTTCCGACGCACATATCGCAAACGTACACGAGGCGCTTCCGCGTTGTCGAATCGTGACTCGTCGGCCATGACATCCGCCAAACGTTTTCAGGCGCAATTTCGTACGACATCCCCGCGCGGAATCTGGAAATCGATTTTCGGAAGCTGGTCGAAAGGTTCGATGATCTACGCCCGGACCGCGCCACCGGTGAATGTAGTCACCGGCAAAGAACCTTCGGCCTTTATCTCTCATCGGCGACCAGCGTGCAGCGCCCGAATCTCGTTCCCGGCGTGCCGCTGTGGATCTCCAACCCGAATGTCGCCGGCGGGAAGGAAATCAATAAAGCCGGGTTCAACGGCGCCCGTCGGGACTGTCCAGGGGGATTTGGGCCGCAACACGCTTCGCGGATTCGACCCCGCCGAGGTCGATCTCACCCGCCGCCGCCAGTTTCATCTCCGCGAGCGCCTCTCGCTCCAGGCCCGAGCCGACTTCTTCAATCTGTTCAAGCACCCCGATTTGGTCCTCCGACCAAGTACATGACATTGCCGCTCGTCGGCCAGGCGACCCAGATGCTCGGCGCCGGCGGACAGACCGGCGGCCTCAATCCGCTCTACCAGATCGGCGGCCCGCGCTCGGCGCAACTGGCGCTGAAGCTCGTATTCGGAAGCGACGTCGTCGCTCTGGCATTGAAAATATCATCCGTCGCGGCGGCACGTGACGTTGGGTATTGGCACGTGACGATTCGGCCGGCTCCCCATGATGCGCGACCGAAGTTGTTTCGCTGGTTCTGCAATACCATCCCATCGGCAGTATGACGAAGTCGGGATGGCGGGCCGCATGCAACTACGCTCGCAAGACCAGAGAGGGGACGATGCCTCAATTTGAATGCACCCCTGTCTTCTTCGGCAGGAGAAAACTATGAACTCGGCACTCGCCATCCATCGGCTGCATTTTGCCTTCACGGTCACGTTTCATTACATTTTTCCGCAATTGACCATGGGCCTGGCCTTGCTCATCGTCATTCTCAAGACAATTGCTTTCTATCGGAAAGACGAGCTGTACAACAGCGGCGCCCGCTTCTGGACTCGCATCTTCGCAATCAACTTCGCGCTGGGCGTAGTCACTGGTATTCCGATGGAATTCCAGTTCGGCACGAATTGGGCAGCATTCTCCAAATCCGCCGGCGGTGTGATCGGTCAAACGCTGGGGATGGAGGGCGTGTTCTCGTTCTTGCTGGAGTCGTCGTTTCTCGGCCTCTTGCTGTATAGCGAAAAGCGTGTTGGTCCGAAACTCCACCTCGTTTCTGCTTTCCTGGTCTTCCTGGGATCGTGGCTCTCGGGCTTCTTCATCATCGTCACTAACGCCTGGATGCAGCACCCCGTCGGATACACGATCGGGCCCAATGGCCAGGTGCTGCTCAGCGATTTCACTCAATTGCTGTTTAATCCGTGGGCTTTCTGGCAATACCTGCACAACATGATCGGGTCGGTTGTGACTGCCAGTTTTGCTATGGCGAGCTTGGGGGCGTTCTACCTGCTGACCGGGAAACATCGTCAGCAAGGTGAACTATTCGTGCGCACTGGCGTGATTGCCGGGTTGGCCGCTACAACCATTGTGGCCTTTCCGACCGGCGACGGACAGGGAAAGATGATCGCGAAGCATCAGCCCGTGACGCTCGCCGCCATGGAGGGCCTGTTCGAGACTACGAAGGCGGCGCCGGTCGCGCTCATCGGACAGCCCGATACGGACCGCCTGCGGCTCGACAATCCGATCGAAGTTCCCGGCGTCCTGAGCGTTCTGACTTACAAACGCTGGAACGCTCAGGTCAAAGGTCTCAAGGAATTTCCGCCCGACACCTGGCCGGATAACGTTGCGCTGCTGTATTACGCGTACCACATCATGGTCGGCCTCGGAACCCTGATGTCCGCAGTCACGGGACTCTGTGTCTTGCTCTTATGGCGCGGCAGGCTGTATTCGTTCCGGCCGCTGCTTTGGACGTTGATGCTCGCCGTACCTTTTCCTTACATCGCCACGATTGCCGGTTGGATGACGGCTGAACTGGGACGGCAGCCGTGGCTGATCTACGGGCTGATGCGGACCGTCCACGGCGCATCGCCCAACGTATCGGCCGGCAACGGTCTCTTCAGCCTTCTCGGGTTCATGGGGATGTACATGGTGCTCGGGATGCTTTTCTTGTTCCTCATCGCGCGGGAGGTAGGGCAGGGTCCGCAGCCGCTGCTGTGCGAAGTCAATCCGGAATAATCTCCAATTGTGGAACTGCTCGCTTAGCGAGGGATATGATGCTACCGACACTTTGGTTCTGCCTGGCCTCGGTCCTGCTTACCGGTTATGTACTGCTCGACGGCTTCGATCTCGGTGTAGGAATCTTGATGCTCTTTGTCGCGCGGTCAGAGGAGGAGCGAAGCCACGCGCTTCGCGCCATCGGGCCGGTGTGGGATGGAAACGAGGTTTGGCTTCTGGCGCTCGGCGGAGCTCTGGTTCTTGCATTCCCGACCCTGTATGCCTCGGCCTTCAGCGGATTCTATCTCGCCTTGATGATCGTGCTCTGGCTGCTGATTCTGCGCGGCGTAGCTATGGAATTTCGCCATCACATCGAGAGCGCCGAATGGAGGCAGTTCTGGAACGTGGTATTCGGGTTAGCAAGCACAGCCTTGGCTCTGGTATTCGGAATTGCCCTCGGCAACGTGTTCGCGGCGTTCCGCTCGACGCCTCCGGATACTTCTTCCTCCCGCTGTGGACCAGCTTCATGCCTGCCGGGCAGGTCGGCGCGATCGATTGGTATACGCTCCTGGTAGGCATTGCGGCGGTGTTGACGCTGGCCGTACATGGCAGTCTTTGGATCGCTCTCAAGACCTGCGGAGATTTACAGGAGCGCGCCCGCAGTTTTGCGGCGCGATGCTGGAACGGGCTGGTTGGATCGATGCTGCTCGTAACGGCGTCGAGCTTCGCGGTTCAACCCAATCTGAGCAGGCAACTGCGGACCCAGCCGTGGGGCGCCGTATGCATTCTCCTCGCCATGGCCGGCATTGTAGCGGAACGTGTTCTCATCCGCCGCCGGCAGGATCTCGCAGCGTTTCTCGCCTCCGGTTTAAGCATCGCGGGCATGCTGGCCAGCGCGGCGTTCGGAGTTTTCCCGAACCTGCTGCCATCGAATACCATGCCTCGTTTCAGCCTGACCGTCTACAACGCGGCGGCGGGAGCATATGGTTTGTCCGTGGCGTTGTACTGGTTCCTTCCGGGGATGGCTCTGGCGATTGGGTACTTTGCGTTCATCTATCGCCGTTTCGCGGGAAAGCAGGCATAACGGACCTTTCCGCCGCTATCGGGAGCAGCGGAAATAGGCAATTGTACCGGTGATCAGCAAGAGGATGAGCGCAGGCGCGGCGGTAGTCAATCCCAGTTTGATGAGATGTGCTGTCAACGCGCCGGTCATGACCGTAACCAACAGCACCGCCCCATAATAGACGGCGCGGGGCAGCACCAACGCGATCGCTCCCGCGATTTCCAAAATGCCCGTCAGGTAACGGAACCACTGGCCGACTCCGATGGCTTGGAATTCCGAGACCATCATCGGCGATCCCGTCAACTTGGCGGCTCCAGCCTCAAGAAACGCGAGAGCGGCCATGCCCTGCAGCACCCACACAGAGGAGTTGAGACCTTGCCGCCGCGAGCGAGCGATTCCTTTCGTTGTTGGATAGGTCATACTTTCATCTCCGTCGCTTCGCGAGAAGGATCTGCTCCCGGCCGGATTTCATGGCCGAGGATATCTCGGTACGGATCGAAGTCCGTCGCCGCAGTCCCGGTAATCAGCCTTGCGCCGCGGTTGAATGTGAGGTCTTCATACGCCCACCGAATGAAGACGAGCAGCCGGCTTTGAAACTCGACGATGTACATCAGGTGAATGAATACCCATATCAACCAGGCCGGCAGGCCCGAGATGTGTAGCCCGAAAACATCGGCGACGGCGGCTGCCCGGCCGATCACGGCCAGGGTCCCCTTGTCGAAGTATTCGAATGGCGGCGGGCCGGTCTTACCGCTGAGCTGCTTAAGAATCGCCCTGGCTGCGTAGGTCCCCTGCTGCATCGCGACCTGGGCTACGCCCGGGAGCGGTTTGCCTTTGCGGTCCCGGCATAGCGCCAGATCGCCGACTACGTAGATATCGGGGTAGCCCGGAATCGTCAGGTCGGGGCCGACCACGATCCTTCCGCTGCGGTCCGTCTCCGCATGCGTGCGCTCGGCGAGAATTCGGCCGATGGATGCTGCCGTCACGCCTCCGGCCCAGATGACGGTTCGGCTTGGGAGCCGCTCCACCGATGCGCCGCGCTCAAGTGTGAGCCCACCGCGGTCGACGCTCTTCACCACGACACCGGTTCTTACCTGCACTCCAAGCTTGGCCAGGGAGCTTTCCGCTTTCCTCGAAAGGACCTCCGGAAAGGGCCCCAGGACGCGTGGAGCGCCATCGAGCAGAACAATCCGGGCCTCATCCGGATGAATGGACCGGAAGTCGTCTTTCAGCGTCTGCTGCGCGATCTCAGCAATGGCGCCGGCCAACTCAACGCCGGTCGCGCCGCCGCCCGCGATGACGAACGTCAGCCATTCGCGGCGAAGTTCCGGATCTTCAATCCGCTCCGCTGCTTCGAAAGCATACAGAATCTTGTGGCGGATATGGATGGCTTCCTCAATGCTCTTCAATCCCGGCGCCCACTCCCGCCAGCCGTCGTTTCCGTAGTAGGAAGTCTGTGACCCGGCCGCGACGATCAGGTAGTCGTATTCAAAAACGCCGCCATCGGCGAGAACCACGCGTTTTACGGCCGGGTGGACGTCCTTCACGTCCCCGATCAGCACCTTCGTGTTCTTCTGCCTACTAAAGATGCTGCGCAAAGGCGCGGCGATTTCCGCGGGCGCCAGCGAACCGGTCGCCACTTGATAAAGCAACGGTTGAAACAGGTGGTAATTGCGCCGGTCGAGTAACGTCACCTTCACGGACGCGGATCTCAGCGCGCGCGCCGCGCGAAGGCCGCCAAATCCACCGCCCACGATAACTACGTGGGGCCTGTTATGAAGTTCTTCTGTTGTGTTCACTTCCCCTCTCTTTAACTTGATTCAAGGCACTTCGTCGTCCACAATCACGCTGCGTGGAAGTAGCTTCCGTTCTGGGCGAAAACGCGCCCGATTCAAGCGCGCCTGTTGAAATTCTCGGCACCTGACTCGGCAGCTTCGGCAACTGACGTTCCTGTCCCCGGCGCATGCTCCACGAATAGCAAGAAAAACAAGGACGTCCGCAGTGGCATGGTTCTGGAGCCCCGAATGCGTATGCAAAGGCAGGAGCGATTATCAGGAGGCGCTGGGTAGCTCACCGGATCACCCTCATTTATTTCGCACTCAGAGAGGAAAACTAAGATGAACCGAGAAGAACGCACTTCTGCGAGCCATTGGGGTCTGCGCAGTCCCGGACTGCTGATGAGCACGGGCGGCAGGAATGAGGTCAAGGAGTTCACGGGTATGTGGCGCCTGAACCCCGATGCCGATCTGCAGGCATTCACGGATACGCTGAGCCTCGAGGTTCCCGTCTGGGGAGGGCCGGGAAAGACCTTCTCCGAGGCCACGACGATGCTTGGCTTAATCCGGACGGCACGCTGGTTCGTCGCCAGGACTCAGGACTTCGACGGTTATACCCTGTTCTTCATTTCTCAGTTCGACGGCTCTCTCGACAAATACTTCGATGACTTCGTACTCAATGGGAAGGAAAACCTGTTGAAGATTTGGGGTCAATGTGTCGGCTGCCCGAGCGGTCCGGATGACACGGCGCGGGACGTTGTGCAGTATATCGCGAGCGGTCAGATCAAGACCCTGGCGTGTTACGACGTCGCTCCGAGTCTCAGCATCAGCCAGATCTACAAGGCGGCCGACTGGTACGAGAAGACGCTGAAGTTCCAGCGTGCGGTGGCCGAGGGCGATGGCGACTTAGAGGAGAAGGTCAACGATTTCTTGAAGCAGTTGGCCCAGCCCTACCAGCCCGTGCGGAGCGCCGCGATGATCGACACGGATGCCGCACACCAGTGGCAGTATGAGGACGTCCGCGAACGCGTCGAGGGGAACGCGCCGGAGGCAGCATAAGTAGCTGAACGCGGCAATTGGATCGACCTTGGGCCTCGCCTTGGGGTCGATCTCGTCCGCCGCGACGACCGGCGAACTGTTTCCATCCGAGGCATGCCACTATGTCCACTCTAACTTCGACACAAAGTCTAACGTCTGCCGATCTGAAAGCCAATGTGCACGATATTCAGGACAATGTCGTCACGCCGACCCTGATGCGTTACGGACGCCACATCTTCCTCAAATTTCTTGATGGCGCGAAGGGGCGCGCATGGCTGTGCAACATGTTCAATCGCGTCAATGCCCGAGGACAAGAGCACGCGACGCGCTTCACGGTGAACATCGGGTTCACCTATGAGGGCTTGAAGGCGCTGGGCCTTTCTCAAAGATCGCTGGATAGCTTCCCCGAGGCGTTTCGCGTCGGAATGCGGGGCCGTGCCGGCGAGGTGGGTGATGTCGGGCCGCACGCGCCGGAATATTGGGAGGGCGGTCTGGGCGGCCCCGACATCCATGCGATGGCGTGGCTCAGAACCGACTCCGACGAGGGACGCGACGAGCCGACCCGGATCATCCGCGAAGAGATCAAAGCAAGCGGCGGGGTCGAGATGCGGTTCATCCAGGACACCAAGGCGCTCGCGCACGAGAACGGCATCGGGTCCGAGGGCGAGCATTTCGGCTTCGCCGATCCGATCTCGCAGCCGCCCATCGAGGGCGCGGACACGCCTTTCTATCCAGGCGATGGTGTGCAGCAAGCGGACGGCACGTGGCGCGCGCTCAAGCCTGGCGAGTTCCTGCTCGGGTATGAGGATGAAGCTGGCCCCGAAGGCACGCAGGCGCCCGAACCAGCCGAACTGCGCCTCAACGGGACCTACATGGTCTTCCGCAAGCTCTATCAGGACGTCGCCGCGTTTCGCCGCTACTTGGCGACGGCCGGGAAGGCGCTGTACACCTCCGAGGACCAGAATCACCAGGAGCTCGTAGCGGCCAAAATGATGGGGCGCTGGCGCAGCGGATGCCCCCTGGATCTGTCGCCTGATAAGGACGACCCCGCCATCGCGGCGGACCCGCAACGCCGCAACAATTTCACGTATGCGGGCGACGATCAGGGTTTGCGATGCCCGATCGGCGCACACCTGCGCCGCAGCAATCCACGAGCGACTCCTCTGAAGCGCGCGACCCATGTGAGGCGCCACCGCTTAATTCGGCGCGGCGTCGAATATGGCCCGCATCTCCCGGACGGCGTGCTCGAAGACGACGGGATTGATCGCGGCCTCATCAATCTCTTCATCCAGGCCGATATCGAACGGCAGTTCGAGTTCGTACAGCGCGAATGGATGAAGGGCGGAGAGTTTCTCGGACTCGATCCCAACGAGCAGGACCCGATCAACGGCGTCGGCGGCGACGGCTCGCAATTATCCGTGCCCGGGGCCAAACGGCCGTTCCTGTTCGACCTCCCTACCTTCGTGACGGTCAAGGGTGGGGAGTATCTGTTCGTCCCCGGACTCAAGGCGCTTAACGGCATCATCGAGCAGAAATTCTGAAACGCAGCCGGAGGCAAAACACCATGTCAGACCATTTCAGTGGCCCTGCGGTGATGGGCGATCCAGCAGTGGATATCACCGACTTCTACGCGTTTCCCAGCCCCGAACGACCGGGCAATTTGGTCCTCATCATGAACGCGTTTCCCATGGCAACGCCCGAGTCCTTCTTTAGCGATGCCGTGATCTATCGTTTCCGGCTCCGGCCCCTCACGATATCCGGCGCGAATGTCACGCCTGGCGAGGCGGAATACACGATCGACGTTCGTTTCGACGATGTGCCGGAAGGGACCTCGATCCAGACTGGAGCGGTCGCCACTTCGGATGGACGCGCGGCGAGTTTCACCGTCGGCGAAGCGCTGGAGCAGCAAGGTCTGCGCTTTTTCGCGGGCCTCGTCAGCGATCCGTTCTTCATGGATGTCGAGGCCGCTATCCGAACCGATATGGCCGGCAAACTGTCGTTCGCTCAGCAGGGCGCCAATACCGTTCAGCTTCGGGACATCCTTTCGATCATCGTTGAAGTGCCCGTCGCCGCAATTGTGGAATGCTTCGGCGGCGTCACTCTGGTCGGCGCCGTGGCCGAAGACATCGTTCCCGGACTCCGTAAATCAATCCGGATTGAACGGGTTGGTCGGCCGGAGATCAAGAACTTCGCGCTCGCGAGTCCTGCGCACGATGCTCGCACCAGGGGCATGGAACTGCGTGACCTCTACAACCGCGAAAACGCCTTCGCCCTTTCCGCCGAATACCGCCCGCTGTACGAATCGCGTCTTGATGCGAACCTCGCTTTCTTCGATGGCCTCGACGGCGAGATCGCATGGCCAGTCGGACCGGACGGACGGCATCCGCTCCGCGATCTGCTGATCGGCGATTACCTGATCCTCAACCTGGCGCGTCCCTTTGCGCCCGGCAACTTCCTGGAAATCGAGAAGGCCGTCCTCGACGGCCGGCCGTCCGAAAGCTGCGGCGGGCGCTGGCTCGATGACGACATTCTGGACGACATGTTGTCGTTGTATGTCAACGGCGGACAGGGCAAGCGCTTCGGAGATGGCGTCGATGCCCCGACCAAACCCGGCAGCCGGTCTTTCCCGTACGTTT
>Ga0335082_10004449_pt1 | contig 15279 bp, 16 predicted proteins | sample Lox_Sample_41_FD_206718 | JGI IMG/M metagenome (GOLD analysis project Ga0335082, IMG submission 206718) | Soil microbial communities from Loxahatchee National Wildlife Refuge, Florida, United States - Lox_Sample_4.1 | ecosystem: Environmental > Terrestrial > Soil > Wetlands | place: USA...
GTGGCCAAGTGGGCATTGGCGACAAGGCGCACATTGAGACCGGCGCTGTTCTCGGGTCCGGCTGCGGAATTCTCACCTCGAAGATCGTCCGCAAGGGTCAAGTCGTTTGGGGCACGCCCGCGCGTCCTCTTAAGGAACATCTCGAACAGTTGGCGAATCTAGCGCGGTTGCCGGATCTTCGCAAGCGGATCGAGGAACTGGAGCAAGAATTGCAGCGCGCTTCAAGCGGTCGCGGGTGAATTACGCTGGAACGCTGGTTCGCCGAAAATCAGAAGCAGTCCTTCCAAGAGTCGATGTCGTTTCATCGACCAACTGCTGGATCCGGCGCATGTATTGACGCGCCTGGAACTGATCCGCGGGCAAGGTCATTTCGAGAAAATAAGCGATTGCTTCAATGGAACTCAGTGGTTGACGCAGTTCGTGCACTAAGTCTCGAACAGCATCCTCGGGTGACTGGGTGGAAGTCTCAGCTTCCAGAAAAATTGGTGATTCAATTCGAACAGCCTGCGCAGCAGCCATCTTTTTCGGAATTCCCTTCCGTACGCTCGAGAATCGAATCCCGAAGGTCGAGCGTGACCGTCGTTCGGGGGAACTCTATTCTCACTCCCAAACCCTGTGCACGTCAAGCAAATCTTTCCAAATGGGCGGATCAAGTTGCGGGCTGTAATTTCTCCCGGGCGATCGGCCCGACGGCCGCATTCACCGCGCGAAGATAAAGCGAAGGCGATAGTAGCACTTGCGTTCCACGAACTCCGGCCGAGATGGAAATCTCATCGAACAGTTCGATGGTCTCATCCGCATACACCGGGTAGTCGCGCTTCGCTCCTAACGCCGTGACCCCTCCGCGAATGTATCCGGTGAGGTTTTGCACTTCCTTCAGAGGAACCATCTCGACACGGCGGTCGCCGGTCAAACGTGCAAGAGCTTTGGGATCTAACTCTGCGTTACCGGGAATCACGGCCAGGTAAACGCCACCCCGATCACCGCGTACCACCAAAGTCTTGAAGACCTGTTCCGGCGGCAAGCCCACCTTCGCGGCGACGGTTTCCGCGCTCAAATCCTCCGGATCGACCTCATATTCCCGAAGCGTGTAGGCGATGCCGAGCCGATCGAGAATCCGCGTGGCGTTCGTCTTCAACTTAGTTTTTCGCCAAGCCTTCCAACAACATTCCAGTCAGTTCCGAAATGAAGATGTTTCCGGCATTGTCCGCCGAATAGTCGACCTTCGGGAGGTCATCACAGGTGACGGCGATCGCGATTCGTCCTTCGGGGGAATACACGATACCAACATCGCTGCGCAGATGATCGAGCGAGCCTGACTTGCTTGCTACCGGAAATGCAACTCTGCGGCCGATACCATCTTTGTACTGTTGTCGCTTCATGATAGCGATCATTTCATGCGAAGCATCGGCACTCACCAATTCACCACGCTCCATTTTTTCAATCAGTGTAACCATCTCGCGCGGTGTGGTCGATCCCAGGCCAAAGCGCTGATTCTCCTCCAACCGTCCCGCCTGACTGAAACCAGAAGGAGGCTTGCCTGAAATCAGCACCTTGCGCATCACGCGAGTATTCTTGAGCCCAAGTGCATCCATGTCCGCATTCACTGCGTCGGCGGTGAACCTGTCGATCAACAAATTCGTTGCCGTGTTGTCACTCACCACAATCATGAGGTGCATCACATCCCGAATCGGCAGATGTATGCCATCGGACAATTCGTGTATAAGGCCGGTTCCAGCCACCTTGTCGCTGTCGTGGAGGACGAGTTCCTCGTTCCATTTGCCGCGACCATGAGCGATCGCATCGAAGATCGTGGTCATGATCGCCAGTTTGATGGTGCTGGCGGTTCGGACGCGTTCGTTTTCTCTTAATCCGTAAGTCTCGCCGCTATCCAAATTCTTGGCGAACAAGAACGTAGTTCCTTGAAACGCACCCGTGGCTGCGCGAATACTTTGGTCCATACGCTCGCGGCGAGAGGGCTGCTGGGCCGGAGCGACCGCGACCGAGAGCACGCACAGAAGGGTAATTGATCGAACCATACGTGTTCAGGCGAGCCGAAGGGCTTGTCCTACGAGACAAATGCGGTACAATCGGCGTGTATTGCTGATTCGAGCCCGGCTCCCTTGATGCCGGGGACTCGGAGCCCGCAAGCCCTCCGGGCGGCCGGTCCAGCTACTTTTTCCAGCCGCCAAGGTACCAAGAAATGATCGCGACCGCGCCTCCTATGAACCAGCCTAAGCCAAAGGAGTTTCGCGAGCAACTCCTCAGCAGGGTTATGGTCGCGGATGGCGCGATGGGCACGGTGCTCTACTCGAAGGGCGTGTTCATCAACCGGTGTTTCGACGAACTGAATCTGACGGCTCCGGACCTGGTAAAGGAAACGCACGAAGAGTACGTTAGAGCCGGCGCAGAAATTCTCGAAACCAATACCTTTGGAGCGAATCGAACTCGGCTGGCTACCTTCGGTCTGGCCGAGAAGCTCAGAGCAATCAATCAAGCCGGTGTCCGCCTGGCTCGCGAAGCGGCCGGCGACACGGTGTTTGTAGCGGGCGCCATCGGCCCTCTCGGCGTTCGAATCGAACCGTTAGGATCAACGTCGTTCGAAGAAGCGCGCGAAGTGTTTCGAGAGCAGGCGCAAGCGCTGGTCGATGCCGGCGTCGATCTGCTAATCCTCGAGACGTTTTACGACCTCAGCGAGATTCGCGAAGCCATCTTTGCCGCGCGAGAAGTAGCGGGTCCCGACATGGTGATCATCGCGCAGGTCACTATCGACGATAACGGCAATATGCGCGATGGCACCGCGCCCGAGACATACACGCAAAAGCTGGACGAGTGGCCGGCCGATGTGATCGGTCTCAATTGCTCGGTCGGGCCCAAGGCGACGCTCGAAACCATCGAGCAGATGATGCGTTATTCGCACAAGCCGATGAGCGCGATGCCGAACGCAGGATTGCCGGCCGTGGTGGAAGGCCGCAAGATTTATTTGTGTTCGCCGGAGTACATGGCCCAATATGCCAGGCGCTTCCTCTGGGCCGGTGTGAAGATCATCGGTGGATGCTGCGGGACAACAGCCGAGCACATCAAAATGATTCACTCCGAAGCGCGGTCGCTGCAGCCTCAAACGGCGAAGCTGCGCGTGACTGTCGAAGAGCCGGCGGTCAAAGACAGGGTCATGGCCAAGGTGCCAGTGGCCCAGAAGAGCGAACTCGGGGGAAAGCTCGCTGCCGGGAGATTCGTGGCCTTCGTGGAGATTCTGCCGCCGCGAGGAGTGGACGCTTCGAAAGAGATCGAGGGGGCCAGGTTCTGCGCCGCAAACGGCATCGATTGCATCAATGTTCCCGATGGACCGCGGGCCAGCGCCCGGCTGAGCGCACAGGTGACCTGCCAGCTTATCCAGCAGCAGGCGCAAATCGAAGCCGTGCTGCACTTCTGCTGTCGCGACCGGAACATTCTTAGCATTCAATCTGAGCTGCTCGGCGCGCATACCGTCGGCATACACAATCTCATCTGCATCACTGGCGATCCGCCGCGGATGGGTACGAATCCAGAGGCAACAGCGGTCTTCGATGTGGACGCGATCGGGTTGACGAACATCGTCAACAATCTGAACCACGGGCTCGACATCGGCGGCAATCCGATTGGTTCGCAGACAGCCCTGCTCCTCGGAGTCGGGGCCAATCCAGGCGCGTTGAACATCGAGGAGGAGATCCGGCGCATGGAGTGGAAGGCTCAAGCCGGGGCCGAATACATCGTGACGCAGCCGGTATTCGACCTCGAACTCCTGGAACGGTTCTTGAAACGAATCGAATATCTCAAGCTGCCGGTCATCTGCGGGATCTGGCCGCTCACCAGTTACCGGAACGCGGAATTCATGGTCAACGAGCTTCGTGTGCCGGTGCCGGAACAGTTTATGGAGCGAATGCGTCGAACGGACAATGCGGAAGAGGCGAGACAGGAAGGCGTCGCTATCGCGCGGGAGATGGTGGAGCGCGTGCGCCATCTGGTCCAAGGCGTTCAACTGAGCGCTCCGTTTGGGCGCTATTCCATGGCCATAGAAGTAGCCGAAGTGATCGGAACGCGGGACTGAAAATTGGCGACTGACCTCATAGAGATAGATCCGGATCATCCCCTGCCGGAAGCGATCGAGCGGGCGGCGGCGTGCGTGCGGCGCGGCGACGTGGTGGCAATTCCCACCGAAGCGTTGTACATGCTGGTGGCCGATCCGCTGAATCTGAACGCTGTCGGACGGGTGTTTGCGGCCAAGGGACGCGAGAGTAACCGCTCCCTGCCGTTGCTGGTCAGTGGCGTTTTCATGGCCCAGGATCTGGCGAAGGAACTGTCGGCCCGATTCAATCTTCTGGCGCGACACTTCTGGCCTGGCCCGTTGACGATTATCGTTCCTGCTTCGGCGAAGGTGCCGCTCAAGGTCACAGGGAACACCGGGCGGCTGGCGATCCGGCAGTCGCGCTCGCCCGCGGCTCAAGCCTTGCTCGATTGGCTGGATCAGCCATTGATCGCAACTAGCGCCAACATCTCCGGGCAGCCTACTTCCCGCAGCGGCATCGAGGTCTTTGGAACGATGGACGGCCGCGTGGATCTAGTTTTGGATGGAGGCACTTGTACTGGTCTCGGATCCACGACGGTCGATGTGACCGAGCCCTACTGGAAAGTGATCCGCGAAGGGGCCATCAGCGAGAAGGAAATCGCGGACTGTCTGAAGGGGCGATAACCAGGTCGTGTAGCTGAAGCTCCTCGGTACGTTGTCATAATCCATAAATAACACTAAATCAACACGTTACACCAGCATGCTAGTTTCTGCTTTGGCCGGAGATGTTCCTCTGGTATGCTGAACGTGGGAGCGTTTCCTGTCAGTTGGTGCCGGCTACCAATAATTGATCCGACAGTCAATTGTCTTGGGGTCCGACTCGGTGTATGCGTTGGTGTGCAAGCTCCGGTGGTTGAAAGCCGCCATGGAGAAGCCTAAAGGCGCTCGGGGGGCTCCGCCCCTGTTGAGATCTGGGGTCAAGGACGGGGTCGGTGGCCGCTGGCGTGTTACGCTCCTTTTCCCACCCCAAGTTTTCTAGCACTAATGAATATTCTCTTAATCGGCGATATATTCGCCTCGCCCGGACGTAGTCTTGTTGCACGCTACTTGCAGGACATCATCTCGACCGAGAAGATTCAGTTGGCGATCGCCAACGCGGAGAATTCCGCCGGCGGGTTTGGCATCACGCCGCTCATCGCCGAGGAGTTGTTTTCGATTGGGCTCGATGTGCTGACGTCGGGCAATCATGTTTGGGACAAGAAGGAGATTTTCGAGTACCTGCCGCGACAGCCGCGCTTGTTGCGTCCGGCGAATTATGCCGCGGAACTGCCGGGACAGGGCTTGATCGTGACTAAGGCCCGGAACGGCGTCGAAGTCGCGGTGATGGATTTTCAAGGGCGCGCCCATCTTCCGGCGACTGATTGTCCGTTCCGGAAAGCGGATCAAGTGCTTGAGTCGCTGGATCCCGATGTCAAGGTGCGGATCGTTGATTTTCATGCTGAACTCACCAGCGAGAAAGTGGCGATGGGTTGGTATCTCAATGGGCGGGTTTCGGCTGTGTTGGGAACACATACACATATTCCTACGGCTGATGAGCGGATTTTGTCTGGTGGCACGGCGTATCAGAGTGATGTGGGGATGACTGGCCCGTATGACTCGATCATTGGGTCGGAGAAAACACTGGCTTTGCGCAGGTTTCTGACCGGCATGCCGATCCGCTTAGAGAGCGCGAAGGGTGGGGCGGAATTGCATGCATCGATTGTGACTGTGGATCCGGCGACCGGTAAGGCTGTGGCGATCAAGCGCTACACGAGGAGTTAGTTGCGTGCCTTCGGCGCTCCGCATGGACAAGCCGGAGGCTCGTCCCACGCTGCAGTGGGTGATTGCGTTTCTGCTTTGCCTTTCTACGGCGATCAATTATCTTGATCGGCAGGCTATTGGGGTCGTCTCGGTCGACATCCGGCGCGAGTTCTCGCTGAGTGAGCAGGACTACTCGTATATCCTTACTTTCTTCTTTCTTGCTTACGCGATCATGTACGCGGGATCGGGTTATATCATCGATCGGCTCGGTACGCGGCGGGGCTTTGCCGTATTTGTTTCTGGTTGGTCTGTCGCGCAGCTTCTGCATGGTTTTGCGATCGGAAAATGGACCCTTGGCAGCTATCGGTTTCTGCTTGGCTTGACCGAGCCCGGCGCGTGGCCTGCGGCTGCAAAGGCAATTTCCGAATGGTTTCCGACAACTCAGCGGGCGCTGGCGATGGGGATCTTCAACGCAGGCTCCTCGCTCGGTTCGGCGCTGGCACCGGTCACTGTAGCGCTGATCACGATGCACTACGGCTGGCGTAGCGCCTTTGTGTTTACCGGACTGGCGGGTCTCGGATGGCTGGTGCTTTGGTTAATACTGTACCAGCCTCCACACAAGAATCGCTGGTTGGGCGCACAGGAATACGCGAGGCTCAAGCCGTTGTTGCCGCCACCGGAGGAAACGAAGCCCGCAACATCGGAGCGCATCGATTGGGTAGCGCTGGTGCGTGCCCGGGGATGCTGGACGCTGATCCTGACGCGATTTTTCACGGATCCGGTAATCTACTTCGTGATCTTCTGGCTGCCGGAGTATCTGCGGAAGGAACGCAGTTTCAATCTGGCCGAAGTCGGCAAGTACTCATGGGTTCCGTTCGCCTTTGGCGGCATCGGCTACATTCTGGGAGGCTGGCTTTCGGGCCGATTGATGAACGCTGGATGGCTACTTGCACGCGCCCGCAAGTCTGTCATGGCGATGGGGGCCGCCGTCATGCCGGTCGCAATTCTCGCGCCTTTCGTTCCGACCGCGGGCCTGGCGATTGCGGCCACGTGTTTCATCACTTTCGGACATGGGTTGTGGGTGGCGAATCTTCAAACAATTCCGACCGATTTGTTTCCTGCGCACGAGGTCGGCACCGTTACTGGATTTTCGGGCACAGGCGGCGCGGTGGGTGGAATGCTGGCGAGCCTCGGTACCGGATATCTGGTAACGCACTTCACGTACGCGCCGGTTTTTCTGCTGGCTGGGCTGATGCATCCGCTGTCGGCGATCCTGACCTACGCGCTGCTCCCCGATCGCTACTTCCCGTTGGGGAATTCCAAACGATCGCCGGCTTGACCGGCCCGCCGTGCTACGCGCAGCTTGAACGTACCACGATCCTGAATCAGAATATTCGCATTGCGCATGGCCTTGGAAGCTTCGTCTTCCCAGCCCGGCGGGAGAAGCGGGACCACGGCGCTGTCTACAAATAAGACATCTGCATCACGGCAACCGGCGGTGAGGGCCGAGGCGTGTCCTTCGAAGATCCAAACCGCATGACCGATGTAGGAGAGGCTCAACAGATTTCCAAAAAACGGGATCGCTTTCCCAGTTGCGGTGAGGCTCGGCTTTTCCGCCGTGAAGCTGGTGTCGGCAATGACGCAAACCGAGCGCTTGACGGCGGACGGAATCAAGCGCTCGACCTGGGCCGCTTGCGCATCGAGTTCCGGAGATGCCGCGAGGGCCGGAAGTAGAAGCAGTTTGCGGTCTGGCCGCACGATGACCAGGCCGCGCTCTCCTTTTTCACCGGACGCCATTTTTCTCGCGTCTTGAAAAACCGCCTCGATGTCACTTGTGCCGGAAACATCAGGCATCTTTAGTCCGGCTCGAGGATGCGAGACTCCCTTGGCATCCACCCAGTCGGAAAAATCGGGCTTACTCGACAGGCTGATAGGCAGCTTGTTTTGGATGATCAGGTCCAGGATTGCTCTCGCCGTGGGAGGCGGCTCGCCTACGGCGGCCTCGCGGTAATACCAGACGACGCTCTTGCTCTCCGTCGCAGCCCGAAGCACTTGCTCGAGTTGCAGCAGGTCCGTCGACTTGCCGTCGGCGAGTATCGCGCCCGATGACAGGACGCTGATCTTGAGAACCATTTACCCCTTGTCTTCCTCGGTAGCCTTCAGAGCGGGGACGGGCATGTCGGGACGGAGAGGCGGCTTATGGCGGCTCCATTCGGTGGCACGTTCGTAGGCGCTTGCCAAAGCCAGGACGCGCGATTCGGAGAACCGCGGACCAGCGATCATCAATCCTACGGGCAGACCGCTGGAGGTGACACCGCACGGCACGGAAATTGCTGGAATGCCGTAGACGTCAAACTCGCCAGTGTTCTCGAGCTCGGGATTCCTAGGCTTGTCGCTTTCTTCGCGCTTGATGGATGCGTCGATGGTGCGGGGTGTGCGGCGGCGCGTCGGAAGGACGACCAAATCGAAATCGGTAAATGCATCGTCGATGGTGCGGCGCAGCAACTCCAGTTTCCAGCGCGCCCGGATGTAGTCGGCAGCCTTTAGATTTCCGCCATTCTGCAAGGCGCGGCGGGTGGGGATCTGATAGCGGCCGGAGCCTCGCGTGAAGTACTCCTCGTGGTAGGCGTAAGACTCTCCGCCCAGATTGATTCCGCGAGTGGAGGGGAGGGTCACGTCTTTCACGCTCTTGGTGATCTTCGCCAGCACTCCGATTGCGTCTTCGACAGACTTACCGACGTCAGCGTCCAACAGATCGAAGAACGGAGCGCGGGGGATGCCTAGCCGCAATCCCGATATGGGTTGCTTCATTCCGGCGACGTAGTCTTCTTTGGCGTGTTCGACGCTGGCGATGTCGAGCTTGTCGAATCCGGCGATAGCGTTGAGCACCAGCGCGGCGTCTTCGACAGTTCGCGTCAATGGGCCGCAGTGGTCGAGCGAGACGGACAGAGGAATGATTCCCCGGATGGAAACGAGGCCATAGGTGGGTTTCAGGCCAACTACTCCGCAAAAGGAAGCCGGAGTGCGGATGGAGCCGCCGGTATCGGTACCGAGCGCGGCGAAGCATAAGTCCGCTGCCACCGCCGCGGCTGAGCCTCCGGAGGATCCGCCAGGATTGCGGTCGAGCGCCCAAGGGTTCCGAACGGGGCCATAATAGCTGGTTGCCGACGTTCCCCCCATCGCGAACTCGTGGAGGTTGGTCTTGCCGACGAAGATCGCTCCGGCGGCTTTGAGGCGACGAGTTACTTCGGCGTCCTCCTGAGGTACCCGGTCATCAAACACGGCGCTGGCTGCTGTGGTTCGAACGCCTGCGGTATCGATGTTGTCCTTGAGAGCGATGGGAATACCGTGCAGCGGACTCCGGAACTTTCCGTTACGCTGTTCGGCGTCGAGTTCGCGTGCTTGAGCAAGGGCCTGTTCGCGCATCACTGTGATGAATGCGTTCAGTTTCGGATTATAGGTCTCGATACGGGCAAGACAGGCTTGGGTAAGCTGCGTTGGGGTCAAGGAACGAGATCGGACGCGCGCGGATACTTCGGCCAGGCTCAGCGCTGCGAGGTCTTCGGAACCTTCGGCGCGGAGAGCCGCTGCAGCGATGACTGAGAAGGCAAAACCGCGACGAGTCATGTCGTTCATAGACTTTTAGCATACTCGGTCGTGGAGGAGTGGAGAGCTTTCGTGACAATGAGGGCTGCGCGACGGTGCTACCGATTTTCTCTACGGCAGTTTCACTCTCAGATCGGGAATCATCTCGAAGTGGCCCGCAGTGCTATCTCCGCAGTCACGGGGTAAACCGTGAGAGTTGCCAGAACATCGCCGACGAAGGCTTGGCTGCGTTGGCGTTACCCTTCGCTCTTGGAGCGTTCTACACCATGCGTCAGCTCGGCAATGGTTACCACCGAGACGCCGATCTCGGTCTCGCCGTGCCTTTCCCGAATCTGGACTAGGATTTCGGCCACGCTGTGACCTCGCCGCTCCGCTCTGACAATGACGCTTGTGTCGATGATCAGTCCCACGAAGACGGGTTCCAGGGTTTTCGGTTACGAACGATCTGTTCAACTTCCGCAGCAAACTCCGGGTCGAGCGTGACGGCGTAGCCTCGCTCTTTATCGCGTTGCTCGGCCAGCGCGATGCAATCGGAGATAGTCCGCCGCCGTGGCGTTGCGGCGCGCAGCACGGCAAAGGGATAGTGATTGCGCTCGACGATCACCTCGGCGCCTTGCTGCACTTTCTCCAGCACCGCCTCGAGGTCACGCGCCAACTCGGCCTCGCTGGTGTGGAGTTGCGCGATATCTCGATGGTACGTCCTCGGCCCCTCCGCTTCCAGCTTCTGTTCGAGGTCGTGCCGGTTCCGCTCCAACTGCACAGGATGCGCTATTACGCGAGTTACCCTTCTAGGAAGTATGTTTACGGTTGCAAAGCCTCCGAAAGGATTCTGGGAAACCTCCGGTTTGTCCTGAACAAGCCGGAGGCATGTTCAACGGGCGCTTAGAACGGTATGTAGCAGCCCCTGGCCGGGTTGCACTCGTAATCGTCTACGGGTTTGCCGTCGGGGCCGAGACACTGCTGGGTTTTGTGGCACCAGAACAGTCGGTCGCCGGAGTGCGGAACGGTGGGGTCCCATTCCGCCTCGATGTACATGCCTTTCCAGCGCAGCAGGTCGCAACGATCGTCGTCGAGTTGTGTCAGTGACGAACGTTCCCCCGCCATACTACGCCTTTCCGGAAGCTTCGAGCAGGGCGCGTTTCACCGCGACACGGGCAAGCTTGACTTTGTAATCGTTGCCGCTGAGCGGCTTTGCGTCACTGACGGCTGCTTCCGCCGCCTGCTCAATCACGTCTGTCGAGAGCGGCTTTCCGCTCAGCGCCTGCTCGGCTTGCGCCGCGACCCACGGGGTGGGAGCCACGTGACCGAGAACAACGCGTGCGTGACTTACCGATTGACCGGACATTTGTAACGCAACGGATGCGGTCACCAGCGGCCAATCGAGCGCGTCCTTTTGGCGCACTTCGTAGGTAGCGTTCTTCACGCCACGAGCCGGAGGCACGGTGATTTCAGCCAGAATCTCATTGGGTAACAATGCGATTTCGCGGCTGGCTTCGTTTTGCGGGGTCACGAAAAATTTTTCGAGACCTATGACACGTGAGCCGGAAGCCGAAACCAGCTTCACCTTTGCGCCCAACGCAATCAGCGGAGGGCCGAGGCTCGATGCACTGACGAAGTACGCCGGGCCGCCACCGAAGATCGAATGGTAGGTGTTGTCGCCATTCGGCACCAGGCTCTTGCCGTCCTGCATGGCGAGCAGTCCGAACCCACGGCGGAAAAACCAGCAGCGTGGCCGCTGGCACAGGTCGCCGCCCGCAGTTCCCATATTGCGAATCTGGGGACTGGTGACGCCCATCACTGCAGCGAGCAGCGATGGATATTCCGAGTGAACGGCCTGGCTTGTGGCCAACTCATCGAAGGTGACGGTCGCGCCGATGCGCAGACCTTGCGGAGTATGGTGTAAGCCGCCGAGCTCTTTCACGCCCTTGATGTTTACCAGACGGTGCGGCGTGTGCAGATAGTCCTTCATCAAGCTGATCTGGTCGGTTCCACCGGCGAGCACATCCGTTTCGCCCCAGCTGGAACCCAGCAGCGAGAGAGCCTCTTGCAATGTGGAAGGGCTTGCGTATTCGAAGGCTTGCATTACGCGTTCCTCCTATCCAGGGCGGCTAGCACACGCGCAGGCGTGAGCGGCACCCTCGGCACTCGAACTCCAATAGCGTTGGCGACCGCGTTGCCGATAGCAGCGACGCCGCCGATGGCGCACGGTTCACCTAAACCAATTACTCCGCGCTTGTCGTTTTCTTCGCGGATGTCCATGTGGACGATGATCTCAGCAATATCGCTGATCCCCGCGAGCTTGTAAAACTCCATGTCGGGATTCAGCACGCGGCCGGTCTGCTCATCCATGACGCGTTCTTCCATCAGCGCGCCGCAGATGCTCATGATGCAAGCGCCGTAGACCTGGCTTTCGGCAGTCTTCGGATTCACCACCAAGCCGCAGTCCTGCACAGCGACCAGCTTGTTCATGCGCACGATACCGGTTTCGATGTCCACCGAAACGTCAGCCATCTGTATACCGCCGACGCCGCCGGTATTGAGACCTTCCTGTTGCGCTTTTTGCGGGTTGTTCTCGCCCATTTCGGAAATGCTGTTGACCCCGAGTTTTTGGCAGGCTTGCTTGAAGCTCATGCCCTTGTCCGGATTGCCCTTCACGCGAATCCGTTGATCGACGGCTTCCAGGTTTTCGGCAGGGACGTCCAGGGATTTCGCAACTACCTCGAAGAGCTTGTCGAGGGCGTTAACGCTCGATTTTCGGGTTGACGATGTAACGCCGCCGATTGTTGTCGATCCGCCGGAACCGCCGGAGTTGGGATAGGCATTGTCGCCCAACTTCACCTTGATCGCGCTGACGGGAAGCCCGAAGGTTTCCGCGGCAATCATCGCCACCATGGTGCGTGTGCCGGTGCCGAGGTCCTGCGTCGCCAACTCGACTTCCACGGAAGCATCCGGATGAATCGTGGTCTTGCAAGTGCTGGCATGGCCTGCGCCGCCCCACGTGCCGAGCGCGAGACCCAGGCCGCGCTTGATGGGACCTTTGCCAGAATCGCCGCGCGGATGCCAGTTCTTCTTCCACTCGATCAACTCCGCGCCCTTCTCGAACTGGAATTTGTACAGGTCGGCGCGCGAAGTGTAGTTGAGATTCTTGAGGAACATGTCCAACGGATCCATGTTCACCTTGGCCGCCAGGTCCTCGAATGCCGAGCAGGTGACGTAGCAGACCTGAGGATGGCTCGGAGCGCGCCAGGCGCGAGCGGCGCCTGCGTTGACGGAAACCGCGGTGTGGTTAATGCGACGGTTCGGAACGCCAGTGAAAACGTAAGGGAACAATTGGGCGTTCAGGTTTCCACCGCTGATTCCACCGGTGGACCAGGTTTCCGATTGCCACGCCGTGATGGTTCCGTCTTTTTTCGCGGCAGTTTTGACTTTGGCGAAGACAGATGGACGGTTGCCGGCGATGGACAACTCGGTGGCACGATCGAGGAACATCTTCACCGGCTTGCCGCCGCTGGCTTTGGACAGCTCGGCAGATTCCAGGCCCCAGCGATCTGCCGGGAACTTGCTGCCGAAGCCGCCACCCATGTAATCCATGTGCACGTGAATGTTGGCGATGGGGATGTTCAAAGCGCGCCCGATGTCACCCGCGATGCCGTACACATTCTGCGTCGAGGGGAAGTACTCGACTTTGTCGCCGGTCACCGCGATGGTCTGGCCATGGGGTTCGAGGCAACAGTGGGTCAGTACAGGAATCCCGTAGGAGCCTTCGCTTACCGCGTCGGCGGTTTTGAAAGCCTGCTCGGTGTCGCCGGTGGTTTGCTCGCCGGCGGGACGGGCGCGGTTGCCGGCCTTCGATAGATCTTCTTCATTCACCAGGTGCGGCAACACTTCGTAGTCGACCTTGATGAGGCGCACCGCGTCGGTGGCGATCTCTTCGGTCGTCGCAGCTACGAACGCGATTTCCGAACCGGCCCATTGCACTTCGTCGCCAGGCTTCGGAATTACGCGGATCGCGGTAACGCCTGGGAGCTTCTGGGCGGCGCTGATATCGACGCTCTTCACCTTCGCGTGTGCATGCGGTGAAGTGAGTAGCGCACCGTACAGCATGCCGTTGGGCTTGATGTCGGAGTTATATTTGGCAGCGCCGGTGGACTTCGCGATGCCATCCAAGCGGTTCATCCGCGTGCCCATCACCTTGCGCTGGCCCATCGGGGGCCAATGATAATCGGGGGTATTAGGCATTCTTTCCTCCCTTCATCGTCTGTGCGGCTTCGAGCACGGCCTTGCGAACACCTACGTAGGTTCCGCAGCGGCAGAGATTGCCGCCCAGTCCCTTCTTTACCTGCTCGTAAGTCGGGTTGGGATTCTTGTCGAGGAAGCCCTTCGCCGCCATGACGAAGCCAGGCGTGCAGTAGCCGCACTGTTGGGCGTCGTTGTTGGTGAAGGCGACGGAAACGGGGTGCGGTTTGCCGTTTTGCGAGATGCCTTCGAGGGTCTGGATCTGACGGCCTTGCGCATCGATGGCCAGCACGGTGCAACTGTACATGACCTTTCCGTCTATGATGACCGTGCAAGCTCCGCACGTGCCGCGATCGCAAACGCGCTTGGCGGCGGTAAATTCCAATCTGTGGCGCAAAGCGTCGCACAGGGTGACACGGGGCTCGATATTTAGCTTGTAAGGTTTGCCGTTAATCGTCAGCGTGACGGGTACTTCGCCTGGTCCTGAAACTTTGGCGGAGGATTGCGCTTCGGCTTCTTGCTCGAGAACGCCGGTGGTCAGAACGCCGCCGCCGATGCCGACGCCTTGCAGAAAACCACGGCGGGAAAAGTTCGTCTTGCGTTTCGGTTTCTCTGGTTCTTGCTTAGAACTCACCGTTCACCTTCCTTGGAGAGAAATTCTAATAGATATTAGCAGAAGGCTGAGTTTGATGGCGGTTGGTTACGGGCTCCGGCCACGGATGGACACGGATTAACACGGATTTTTGAAATCTTATCGCCGTGGATCTCTTTCGTTACGGCGCCAGTGGCAGTCCTTCGGCTGCGGCGGCGCTGCACAAGCGCTGGTCGCAGCACGCAAACGCCGGCTTTCCAATCCACAGGGCGGAACAGAGGTGAATGGCATCAAAACCTCGCAGGCCATGCAGCTCGATCAAGCGGTCTGCGCTCGCCAGAGTTGCCGAGGATAGCTCGACGACGTTCAACGAACTCCAATCCGCCAGGAACGCTTTTTTCTGCAAGCGGTATTCAACTGGCGAAATGCGGCCATCCCCAAGGCATCGCACAAGAGACGATAGAATTTCCGCGTAAGTAACTCTGCTGGTGGCAACATAGGGCATGCTCGCGCGAACCCATCGCTCCACCGCTTGGCTCTCAGGTTCAATGACGTAGAGCTTCGCCAACGCCGAGGAATCGATGTAGACCATTAGCGCCTGTCTTCGGCGATCATCTCCGCAATTGACGGGCCGGGCTTGAGCTTCGCGGGCTTGTGACGCCGCAGAGGTTTTCCGGAACCCGGCGTCAGCCCACCGGACGCTATGAGGCGAGACCACTCGATTACATCCGCGGATGCGGCGGAGCTTTGCAAGGGAACGATGCATCCGATGGGCTTGCCGCGATCGGTGATCTGAACAGGCTCGCCGGTGCGGACCATTTGCAAGTACCTTCCCAGACGGTTCTTCAGCTCTTTGCTGGCCACCGTTACCATAGTAGCTACAGAATATCACAAGTAGCTACTACGAGCCGCAGCCGGCCACCTGGAAGGGCGCTCTTTGTTCCGGAGTTCGCGGAGTAATCACGGGCGGTATGATCTAGAGTGATGACGATGCACCTGC
>Ga0335082_10004450_pt1 | contig 15278 bp, 9 predicted proteins | sample Lox_Sample_41_FD_206718 | JGI IMG/M metagenome (GOLD analysis project Ga0335082, IMG submission 206718) | Soil microbial communities from Loxahatchee National Wildlife Refuge, Florida, United States - Lox_Sample_4.1 | ecosystem: Environmental > Terrestrial > Soil > Wetlands | place: USA: Florida...
CTACGTCGTCGCCCTGCTCGAATCTGCTTGGTCGTTGCCCACTCATTTTTCGGCTCCATTCGTAATTTCGGCGCAAAGAAAAACCCACCGCCAGATCGCTTCTGGCGGTGGGTTCGGTTAACTCGCCTAAGATTGCTTTACTTCATCCGATCCCTTCCTCCAGAAGACACGTAATTCGTGTCGACATGCCTGTGCCTGCCAATGTAATTCGATTCGCCTTCTGGACGAGGGTACTCATAAATGCAGTCTTACGAACCAAAACGCACTGTAAGAATATCGGAACGCTGGCGTAAAGGTTAAATTCTAAATCTCGATGCAAAGCATCGAAATTTCGGGAGGGAGTTTCAGGCTTCTGCCTTCTTCATCTGGGTGGCGAATTGCCGTAGAAGGGCCACAAAGGCGGTGGAGGCTACCGATAACGTGCGGTCGCGACGGTAAGCCAACCCTAGTTCGCGATACAGTTCGGCGTCTTCGAGGTCGATGAGCTTGACCCTTCCGGCATCGACCTCATCCCGCGCAAACGACGCGCTGATCAGCGATACTCCCAAATCCGCCGCGACAAAGCTCTTGATCATGCCAATGCTGGGTAACTCCATACGCACCTGCAGTTCGGCGCCGTGCGGTCGAAACAACTTGTCCAGCAGTCGCCGCGTATGCCCCGTTTTGGGAAACAGGAGAGGGTGCTTGACGATTTCGCTGACAGGCACGACTTTGAACTTCGCGAGCGGATTCTTCGGGCTGACCATCAGCATCAGCTTGTCACGGAAGATTGGCTGGATCTTCAGGCTCGGAGACTGGATAGGCAGGGTCAGGATACCGACCTCCACCTGTCCGTTTTCCAGTTTCTCGACGATCTTGTAGCTGAAATTTCGGTAGATGCTGATCTGCACTGGGGGATACCGGCGACAATACTCGCCAAACACCTCGGGCAGCACATAGAGGCATGTCGCCTCGTTCGCGCCCACGCGCAGCGTGCCCCGAGGCGTGCCGCTGTGGTCCGCAACTGCCGTGAGCGACTCATCGCGCAGATTCTTCAGGCGTTCGGCGTACTCATAGAATACCTGTCCGGCGGGAGTCAACTTGACCGTCTTGCCGGAGCGGTCGAGCAGGCGGTCTCCATACTCCTGCTCCAGTTGACGGATTTGCGCGCTGACGGCCGATTGCGAGCGGAATACCTTCTCGCCGGCGCGGGAGAAACTGCCTTGTCTGGCAACTTCCAGGAACGTGACGAGTTGATCAAAGTCCATGGATGAGCGAGATTATAGCGGACTCCACATCAATCGACAGTGAATTCCGTCACATCTGAGCCTTCAAACTGGTCCTGAAATTTTTATGGACTCCATCGAAATTCTGGATTGTACTTTGACCCTCCACCCACGTTATTAAGAAAGGTGCACGAACGTGTGTTTGGCAGCATAAGTGTCCATGATTGATCTGCCTCGCCCGCACGCCCAAGCACAACCTGATTATTTTTCCGTGGGTACGGAGTCCACGATGACACGTCTGAACCCGATGAACGGCTTGCCCCCAGCACAGGGTCTCTACGATCCTGCTCATGAGCACGATGCCTGCGGGATCGGGTTTGTCGCGAGTATTTCAGGCGAGAAGAGCCATGAGATCATCCGCAAGGGCATCCAGGTCCTGCTAAACCTCGCCCATCGCGGCGCCTGTGGTTGTGATCCTGAGACCGGAGACGGCGCCGGTGTCCTGATCCAGATTCCGCATAAGTTCTTCGAGCGTGAATGCCAGAAGCTCGGCTTCGCCTTGCCCAAACCCGGGTCCTATGGCGTCGGAATGACCTTCCTTCCCGTCGAGAAGCACCAGCGCCTGCAGGCGGAAGGCATCCTCGAACGCATCGTCAAGGAAGAAGGCCTGACGCTGCTGGGCTGGCGCGACACTCCGGTTTATGCCTCGGCGATCGGCCGCGTGGCGCGCGCATCGCAGCCTTATATCCAGCAGATCTTCGTGGGATGTGCTCCCGGCATGGACGAAGACGCCTTCGAGCGCAAGCTGTATGTCGCGCGCAAGCGTGCCGAAAATGAGATCCGTGAGTCGGGCATAGAAGACGCGGGAACGTTCTACATTCCCTCGCTCTCCTGCCGCACGATTGTCTACAAGGGCCTGTTGCTCGCCCAGCAGATCACGAACTTCTACCGCGAATTGGCCGACCCGGACGTGGTCAGCGCATTGTGCCTGGTGCACCAGCGGTTTTCAACGAACACCTTCCCCAGTTGGGATCGCGCGCATCCCTACCGCTACATTGCGCACAACGGCGAAATCAACACGCTGCGCGGCAACGTGAATTGGATGTATGCCCGCCAGTCGCTGATGCAGTCTCCTCTGTTCGGAGACGACCTGAAGAAGCTGTATCCGATCATCGCTCCTAACGGCAGCGACTCGGCCAACTTCGACAACGTCGTGGAATTGCTTCTGCAGTCGGGACGAAGCCTGCCGCATGTCATGGCGATGCTGATTCCTGAGGCGTGGTCAGGCAATCCGCACATGAGGCCGGAGAAGCGCGCCTTCTACGAGTATCACGCCTGTGTGATGGAACCGTGGGATGGGCCAGCCGCAATCGCATTCACTGATGGCCGTGTCATCGGTGCAACTCTTGATCGCAACGGTTTGCGTCCCGGGCGCTACGTTGTCACAAACGATGGCCTGGTCGTGATGGCATCCGAGGCCGGTGTGCTCGATTTGCCCGCCGAGCAGGTCAAGCAGAAAGGCCGCCTTCAGCCGGGAAAGATGTTTCTGGTCGACACTGTCGAAGGCCGCATCATCTCGGACAAAGAGATCAAGCAGACGCTTTCGGCGCGGCAGCCGTATGCGGAGTGGCTGAAGCAGAATCAGATCACCATCGATCAGTTGCCTGAGCCGACGCGCATGCACAATCCCGACGCCGAGACGCTGCTCCGTCGACAGCGCGCCTTTGGCTATGCGGATGAAGACCTGCGTATGATCCTCGGGCCCATGGCAACAAGGGGCGAAGAACCCGTTGGGTCCATGGGCACGGACACACCGCTAGCCTGCCTGTCCGACAAGCCGCAATCTCTCTTCAGCTATTTCAAGCAACTCTTCGCGCAGGTGACCAATCCTCCGATTGATCCCATCCGCGAAGAGATGGTGATGTCGCTCATCAGCTACATCGGCAGCGAGCGAAACATTCTCGAAGAAGCCCCCGAGCACTGCCACATGCTGAAGCTCCCGCACCCCCTGCTGACGAATCGCGATCTGGAGAAGCTGCGGAGGGTGTCGAACCGCGATCTGCTCGCGACCACGTTGCCTGCGCTGTTCCGGGCAAGTGAAGGGGAAGCCGGTTTACAGCGAGCACTCGAAGAGCTTTGCCGTAGGGCCTCGCAGGCCGTTAAGGCGGGATACTCGCTGCTCATTCTTTCCGACCGCGGAGTCGACAAGGACTACGCTCCGATACCGTGCTTGCTGGCGCTGGCCGCCGTTCATAACTTGCTGGTGCGCGAAGAGACTCGTACGCAAGTCGCGCTCATCACCGAATCCGGTGAGCCGCGCGAGGTTATGCATTTCGCCCTGCTCAGCGGCTATGGCGCGAGCGCGATCAATCCGTACTTAGCTCTGGAGAGCGTCGAGAACCTGGCTTGGCGCGGCGAACTGGGCGATGGCGTCACTCCCGACGTCGCGGTGAATCACTTCCTGAAAGCCATCAAGAAGGGCTTGCTGAAGACGTTTTCTAAGATGGGGATCTCTACCCTGCAGAGTTACCAGGGCGCGCAAGTCTTCGAAGCGATCGGCCTGAATAGAGACTTGATCGACGCGTATTTCGCCGGGACGACCTCGCGGCTCGAGGGCATCGGTCTTTCTGTGTTGGCCGACGAAGCGAAACTCAAGCACGAATACGCGTTCCGGCCGTTGACTGATTTCGAAACCGAGCTTTCGGTTGGCGGCAACTATCACCAGCGCGTCAACGGCGAGTATCACCTGCTGAATCCGCAGACGATCAGCAAACTGCAATATGCCGTGAGACAGGACAGTTTCAAGACATTCCAGGAATACACCGACCTCATCGACAACCAGAGCTCGCAGCTCTGCACCTTACGTGGGTTGATGAAGTTGAAGAAGAGCGCAGCTCCCGTGCCGCTCGAAGACGTCGAGCCAGCGAAGGAAATCGTCAAGCGCTTTACCACCGGCGCCATGTCGTTCGGATCGATCAGCAAGGAAGCCCACGAGACGCTTGCCATCGCCATGAACCGCATCGGCGGCAAGTCCAATACCGGCGAGGGCGGGGAAGACGAAGAGCGCTTCAAGCCCGATGCGAACGGCGATCTGCGCCGCAGTGCCGTGAAGCAAGTGGCTTCAGCCCGCTTCGGGGTGACGGCGAACTATCTTGTCAACGCCGATGAATTGCAGATCAAAATGGCGCAAGGGGCCAAGCCCGGCGAAGGCGGACAACTCCCCGGCCACAAAGTCGACGAAGTCATCGCGAGATTGCGGCACTCGATCCCTGGTGTGGGACTGATCTCGCCGCCGCCGCATCACGACATTTACTCGATCGAAGATCTGGCGCAATTGATTTACGACCTGAAGAACGTCAATCCGACGGCTCGCATCGCGGTGAAGCTGGTTGCAGAGGTTGGCGTCGGTACGGTCGCCGCAGGTGTAGCCAAAGCGCACGCTGACGTGGTGCTAATCAGTGGCGACTCGGGAGGTACCGGCGCGTCACCTCTCAGCTCCATCAAGCACGCCGGCATCCCGTGGGAGTTAGGACTGGCGGAGACGCAACAGGTGCTGCTGTTGAATGACCTTCGCAGCCGCATTCGCGTGCAAACGGACGGCAAGCTGCAAACCGGCCGCGACGTCGTGATGGCCGCGCTGCTTGGCGCCGAAGAATTCGGCTTTGCCACCACGCCGCTCATTGCGATGGGCTGCATAATGATGCGCAAGTGTCACCTCAACACCTGCTCCGTCGGCATCGCCACGCAGGATCCGGTGCTGCGGCAGAAGTTTCAGGGACAGCCCGAGCACGTCATCAATTTCTTCTTTTTCATTGCGGAGCAGGTTCGCCACTATATGGCGGAGATGGGTTTCAGCACGGTGGACGAAATGGTGGGCCGCGTCGACATGCTCGACATGGAGCCGGCAGTCTCCCATTGGAAGGCCCGCGGCCTCGACTACTCGGCGATTCTCTACAATCCGCCCGTTCCGTCGCGCGTGGCCCGGCGCTGCATCCACAAACAGAATCACGGCCTCGACGGCATCCTGGATCATCAACTGGTAGAGCATTCCTTGGATGCTCTGCTAAGTTTGAGTTCCGTCGAAATCAATCTGCCGATACGCAACGTTCACCGGTCTGTCGGCACTATGCTGAGCGGTGAGATAGCGCGCCGCTACGGATCTGCCGGACTACCCGACGATACGGTTCGTATCCACCTTTCTGGCTCGGCTGGACAGAGCCTGGGTGCATTCCTCGCAAAAGGCGTTACGCTTACGCTCGAAGGGGAGGCCAACGATTACGTGGGAAAAGGACTCTCGGGCGGAAAGATTGTCGTTTACCCGCCAAAAGAATCCGCCTTTGCTGCCGAAGAGAACATCATCGTCGGCAACGTTGCGCTCTATGGGGCAACAAGTGGGGAAGTGTTCTTCAATGGGGTGGCAGGCGAGCGCTTCGCAGTCCGCAATTCCGGCTCAACCGCTGTCGTGGAAGGCGTCGGCGACCACGGTTGCGAGTACATGACGAATGGACTCGTGCTAGTGCTCGGTTCCTGCGGCCGCAACTTTGCGGCCGGCATGAGCGGCGGAATCGCCTATGTTTTCGACGAGCGCGGAGACTTCACGGAGAAGCGCTGCAACCTGGATTCGGTCGATCTGGAGCCTCTGGTCGAATCGCAGGACCTGCAACTGATTCACAAACTGGTCACCCGGCACTTTGAATTGACTGGCAGCCGGCGCGCCAAATGGATTCTCGATAACTGGCACGAGGCGCTCACCCGTTTCATCAAGGTGTTCCCGCACGAGTACAAGCGCGTTCTGGGCGTGCCTCGTGCCGAGCAGGCCTACATCCCTAAGGAATCTGGCGTGGACCTTGCCAATACGGAGCAGGCGCAACATCCGCAGGCGGAACATCGGCAGGTGCACCATGGGTAAGACCACTGGTTTCATGGACTACACGCGCGAACTGGCCCCGCGCCGGCCTGTTCTCGAACGCGTGAACGATTGGTTCGAGATCTACCAGGACTTTCCCGAAGAGCAGCTTCGCAAGCAGGGCGCGCGCTGCATGGATTGCGGCGTCCCGTTCTGCCAGACCGGATGCCCCATCAACAACCTGATCCCCGACTGGAACGACCACGTCTACCGGGGTAACTGGAAGGCTGCGGTCCGGCAGTTGCACGCGACCAATAACTTTCCGGAATTTACCGGACGGATCTGTCCTGCGCCATGCGAAGCATCGTGCGTGCTCGGTATCACGGAGCCTGCCGTCACGATCAAGCAGAACGAGAAGAACATCGTCGAACGCGGATTTCTCGAGGGCTGGATTACTCCTGTCCTGGCGAAAGCACATTCCGGACACAAGGTTGCGATCGTCGGTTCCGGGCCTGCGGGTCTCGCCGCGGCGCAGCAGCTATGCCGCGCCGGTCATGCTGTCACGATCTACGAAAAGGCTGACCGCATCGGCGGACTTCTCCGCTACGGTATCCCCGAGTTCAAGCTGGAGAAGCACATCATCGATCGCCGAATCGAGCAGATGTCGGCCGAGGGCGTCAAGTTCATAACGAACGCTCATGTCGGAGGGAACCTCGCGATAGAGGATCTACGACGGGACTTCGATGCGATTGTGCTGGCGGGGGGCTCTGAGCATCCCCGCGATCTGAAGATTCCCGGCCGCGAGCTGAAGGGAATCCACTTCGCCATGGAATTCCTGCCGCAGCAGAACAAGCGCTGCCACGGCGATATCCTCGATCCAGCGCAGGACATTCTCGCCACCGGCAAGCGCGTGGTGATCATCGGTGGCGGGGACACTGGTGCCGACTGTCTGGGCACGTGTCATCGTCACAAGCCGATCTCGGTTCACCAGTTCGAAATCATGCCGAAGCCGCCCGAGGATCGTGCGCCGCAGACGCCTTGGCCTTTATGGCCGATGCAACTGCGCACGGAAGCGGCACATGAAGAAGGCGGCATCCGTGACTGGAGCATCGCCACCACCAGCTTTACCGGCGACGCCGATGGCTGCGTTAAGCAGCTTCACGCCGTGCGGGTTGGGCCGCCACCCAAGTTCGAGCCCATCGCCGGGACCGAATTCACCATCGATGCCGGTCTGGTCCTCATTGCCATGGGATTCCTTGGCCCGGTGCGGAACGGAATGATCGAGCAACTCGGAGTTCAGCTGGACAACCGGGGCAACGTCGCGACGGATGAAAACTACATGTCGTCCGTTCCCGGAGTCTTCGCTGCTGGAGACATGCGTCGCGGCCAGTCTCTCGTGGTGTGGGCAATCTCGGAGGGCCGCAGGGCTGCGGCCGGTGTAGATGCCTATCTGAAGCAGCTTAGCGTTCAGCCTCATGTGGAGCATGGGCAGCGCCATCCCAGCGCTAGTCGGATCGCGTAGCCGCTTCAACTTCTTCGAATAACTCTGGAAGTTTCCGCGCGTCGGCAGCGCAATTACCGAATCGCGCCGACTCGTACACGTTCGTGAAACGCGCGACCGGTTCGCGCAGCCGTTTGTCTTCAATCCTACGCACGAACTCCTGTGCGGTCTGAGTCTGTGGCTTCTTCACGCCGCGGCGCGCAAGGGCCCTCGCCATCCGCTCATACCACATCGCAGCCGCCTGATCAGGGGATCGCTCCGGATGTGCCTTCAGCCGCTTTTCGCGCACCAGCTTCGCAATGTGCGCGATATTCGCGAGAAGAACCAGCGCGAGCGCAATTCCAGCTCCGAGGAAGGCCCAGCGCTTCGGTGCATGCTCGACTCGATCCTGGCTGCGCCGTGCCCACTGCAGCATCGCTGCATAATGACTGCGTGCCCACATCCGGACGCCTTCCCACATGCCGCGCGAACTGCTGATCGCCGCCTGCCCCAGAGAGTACTGATTTGAGCTGTCATAGCTGACGACCCAGTCGCGCCAGAACGAAGCCATCGCGTCGATGTAGAGGGCCACGCGGCTCCATCCCTCAGGTGCTGTAGCGCCCCCCGACGGTGTGGGGTCGAACGTCTGCCAACCGTAGCCGGGGAAGTATGCTTCCACCCACGAGTGCGCGTGTTTCGCCCGGATGATGTAGCTCCCGGTGATGTCATTGAACTCGTCCCCGTGAAAGCCGTTGACTACGCGGGACGGAATCCCCAGCGTGCGCAGCATGACCGCCATGGACGAGGCGAAGTATTCGCAGTGTCCTTGCTTGCGCTCAAAGAGGAAGTTGGCAATCGGATCTTTCGGAGTCGTTTTCGGCAATTCCAGAGTGTAGGCGAAGCGCGTGCGCAAGTGGTTTTCGATCGCCGCCGCTCTGTCATAGTCGGTGCTGGCGGATTTCGTGATGTCTGCCGCGAGCCGCGTCACTCGCGGATCGAGTTCCGGAAGCCGCAGATAAATCTCAGAAATTTCCGCCGGATAATTCCGCCCCGCGCTGCGCAGTTCGTCCGGGGCGGGAGTCGCAATGTCGGACACTCCCTCATACTTGCTGATCGCGTGCTGCGAGTCGAAGTCGTAGACAGCGCCGCCAGAATCGCCCGCCAGCAGCCGGTAGTCGCCTCGCACGCTGCGTGCATAAGGCGCGAGGAAGAAGATGTTGGTCCCGATCGGCTCCATCAACACGCGATAACGAACAACTTTCTCGCGCGCCATCGCGGCTGCGGTGTAAGCCCGAGGCGCGCCACCAATCCGCGGTGCAGCAAAGCTGGTGTCGGGCTGCCGGGGTAGCATGTACTGGTTTCGCGGGTTCGACCAAGTGTGCCCGTCGAAGTTCGCTAGCGAAACTCCGCGCCAGTGCAGGTCGTAGCGGCCGGTGGTGTCGCCCTCAATCTGCACGTGCATCACCACAGAATTCGATTGTTGAATCTGGCCGATCTGGCCCAGCTGCACGTGGTCACTGAATCCGGAAGAGAAGTCCGTCCCGAAGGAATATCCGCCCAGGTATCCGGCGGACATACGCGGCATCACAAAGAACAGCGCCGCGCCGCACACGAGAATCAACAGCATCAGCCCTGGCGCAAAGCGCGCTAACGCGAATGCGAAATGACGATGCTCCTGCGGGTCGCTCGAATGTCGCGCCTGAACATTGGCGGCGAGTCCAGACCGTCTCATCTCCAGCAGTACGAACGTCGCCACCGCCATCAACATGAATGCAGCGAAGGAAAACAGAAAAACGCTATCGACCGTCAGCACAGCCGAGGCCAGCACCATCAGGAAGGCAAGAATCGCCAGCGTGACGTGATCGCGTTCCCGGCGCAGAGAGAACATCCGCACCACAACGCCAAACAATGCCAGGTGGACCGTTGCCGGCAGAAAGCTGCGAGAGAAAGCGAAGTAGTCGATGGCGAAGAAAGCGAAATAAGCGATCGACAGTGGAGTGGTCCAGCGCTCGGAAACGACGAACTTCTTCCGTTTTGCCAGCAAGTAGCCTTTGACCGCGAACGCCGTCCCCACTAGCACCACCGACGCGAGGTCGAGACTTCCTGTGCCGGCGAGCGTCCCAAATCCAGTTAAAACAAGTAGATACAGAGCCAGTTGAAAGTAATGGTCAATCGCCCTCTGAAGGGGAACGACGCCGGGTTGGAGTGGAGCAGAAACCATTGCAGAGATTGCGGATCGGCAGACCCCTCATCATTGTTCGTGATCGCCGACAAGAAAGGAAGGGGGCAGATGTCAAATCTTGCACCGAAAGTCACATGCACTTGGGGTAGGCGTTCGATCGATTTGCAGACCTCACACTGTGCCAGCGGCACTCAGCCGTTTCCGCGATGCTAGAATGAAGTAGGTCAGGTATCGGTCTCACGCGACGTACTCCCGCCAACCCCGCCAGGTCCGGAAGGAAGCAACGGTAACGGGCTCTTGCGTGTGCAGTGAGGTCCCGGTATCTGACTTATTTTTTTTCCACAGCTAGCGCCTGCCGGTTTTCCAACCTCTGATACCGAAGCTTTACGTTCTTTTACCCATTCTTTGCGCAGGAAACAGCGGCGCGCGCCATCTATAAGAAGTGAGCAGGAGGGCGCCACATCAACCTGCCGACCTCAAGGAGGAATATGAGTCTTCGCGGCACTTCCCCCAATCTGCCCCATGTCACGATCCGCGTGTCCGGAAAGCTGTTTCAGGGACATCTGGCATATCTCGATCAACTTGTGCACTCCGCCGGTGAGTGCCGCCTTTGGCCTCTGCTGAGTCTGGCTCAGCTGGAAGAACTTGACCGGGAGGCGCTGTGCTATTTGATCGACGGCGAGAACCGCCGCTTCGGGATTGTTTCTTGTCCCAACTTCATACGAGAGTGGATGAGTTACGAAGAAGACCGGGCAGCCTGAGCTGACGCTACCTTCTCCGAGACTCGTGCGGCTGGGAGCGAGCCCCGGAGGCGAAGGCCATCAAACCCTGGGAGTACACACTCTGAGTCCGAAGAACGTTAGACTTTCACGCTCCAATCCTTCAAAATATTGGGTTTCTTATTTATCAGGAGCCCTCATTGACGACACGCACGCGCGCCAAGATCACCGCGCTCGGCACCTATGTTCCGCCGCGCGTTCTCAGTAACGCCGACCTCGAAAAAATGGTCGATACCACGAATGAATGGATCATGGAGCGCGTCGGCATCCGGGAGCGCCATATCGCCGACAAAGGTGTAGCCGCCAGCGACCTCGCGGTTGCCGCCGTTAAGAACCTGCTTGAGTCTCATCCCTTCGACCTGCAGGAGGTCGATCTGATCGTCGTCGGCACGGTTACGCCTGACATGATGTATCCATCGACGGCCTGCTTGGTTCAGCACAAGCTGGGAATCGAGAATACGTGGGGATTCGACATTTCTGCCGGATGCTCCGGCTTCGTCTATGCCCTCAACACCGGAGTGAAGTTTGTGGAGTCAGGGCAATACAAGAAAGTGCTGGTGATCGGATCCGATAAGAATTCCGCGATGACCGACTACACCGACCGCGCGGTGTGCATTATCTTCGGTGACGGCGCCGGAGCCGTGCTCTTAGAACCCTGTGAAGACGGCGATGGTGTCATCGATCATGTCGCGCAGGTCGAAGGCATAGGCGGCCAGTATCTCTACATGCCGGGTGGGGGAAGCCTGAATCCAGCGTCACACGAAACGGTCGACCAGAAGATGCATTACATCCATCAGGATGGCAAGAATGTCTTCAAGTATGCCGTGAAGAAGATGGCGGAGATGACCGAGCGCGTTCTGGAGCGGAACAAGCTGACTGGAGCCGATATCGATTGTTTTATCGCACATCAGGCCAACCGCCGCATCATCACCGCCACTGCCGAGCGCCTCGGCATGCCCATGGAAAAGGTGATCGTGAATATCGACCGCTTCGGCAACACGACGGCCGGCACAATTCCCATCGCCATGCAGACGGCCATCGAAGAGGGCAAGCTGAAGAAAGGTGACCTGCTGCTGATCGCGGCGGTAGGTGCTGGGTTCACTTCTGGTGCCACACTGATCCGCTGGGCATTCTAAAGGCAGGCGTCGGGCATCAGGCGTCAGGCGGCTGAACGTCCATAGTCAATTCTGCATTCGATATCGCGGCAGAAGGCCAATGCCACCTGCCAGACGCCCGGAGCCTTGTTCATCGTTAGACATTCGGGTTCCAATCCTTCACAATACTTCCATCATTCGCAGGGGTTCTCATTGAACAAACCGATTCGCGCCAAGATTAGTGCCTTGGGCACGTATGTGCCTCCTCGTCTTCTAACCAACGCCGACCTCGAGAGAATGGTAGACACCAACAACGAGTGGATCCTGACGCGTGTCGGCATTCGCGAGCGCCACATTGTCGACAAGGGTGTTGCCGCCAGCGACCTTGCCGTCGAGGCTGCCCGCAAGACCCTGGCGCAACGAGGCCTGGAGCCGACTGATATCGAAGCGATCATCGTGGGCACCGTGACGCCTGACATGCTCTTTCCCTCGACCGCCTGCATCGTGCAGAACAAGCTGGGGGCGAAGGGCGCTTGGGGATTCGATCTTTCGGCTGCTTGTTCGGCGTTTGTGTACTCCCTGCAGGTCGGAGCACAATTCATCGCTAGTGGAGCCCATACCAAGGTCCTCGCGATCGGGTCCGATGTCATGTCTTCGATTATCGACTACACCGATCGGGCGACCTGTGTGATCTTCGGCGACGGTGCAGGGGCGGCCCTTCTGGAGCCTGCCACCGATGATTCCGAGGGTCTGATCGACTTCATCCACGAGGTCGATGGTTCGGGTAGCCATTTCCTCTACATGCCGGGCGGCGGCAGCCTGAATCCTGCAAGCAAAGAGACGATCGAAAAGAAGATGCACTACGTCCACCAGGACGGGCAGCAGGTGTTCAAGTTCGCCGTGCGGAAGCAGACCGAGCTCTGCCAGAAGTTGCTCGAGCGCAATGGGCTCAAGGGATCCGACATTGACGTTTTCATCCCCCATCAGGCCAACCTGCGGATCATTAATGCGACGGCCGACCGACTAGGTCTTCGCGGGGGCGCGGTCGTCGTCAACATCGACCGCTTCGGGAACACCACCGCTGGTACCATCCCACTGGCGATGAGCACCGCCATCGAAGAAGGCAAGCTGAAGAAGGGAAGCCTCGTCCTGCTGGCCTCAGTGGGAGCCGGTTTCACGATTGGTGCGACGCTGCTGCGCTGGGCATTCTAAGACCGACCTCAGACTTCGGCCCTCCGACGTCAGACCTGCGACCGTGCCGCGGCCTTCGAACCTCTGATATCTAGAACTCTCGCATGGGTTTTTCTGAAGTCTGATGTCCGAAGTCAGAGGTCTGAGGTCCAAGGCGGCCTTTCATGACGTTCGTAACTCTCCCAACTGTATTTCCGTGGCATCACCGTCTTCCCCGAAGTTATCGTTAATCAACGTCCGGCTTTAGGTTGGGATGTCGGCGGAGTGTAAGCGTATGAATCGCACCGTCTCCTGTGTCCTCCTCATGCTATTGGGCTCAATCGGTCTGGCTGCCCAGCAGTCCGATCCTCGCGAGGGCAAGCTCGCGGTGTTGGAGCGCCTTTGGAACGAAGCTCAGGTCAACCGCGATTCGGCCGCGCTGGATGCCTTGGTCTCCAGCCGTTTCGTTAACACCGAGTGGGATGGAGAGATCAGCGACAAACAGCGTTTCCTGGCCGACATTAAAGACCCGCGCTTCAGGCCGACGCAGGCGACCGTTCAAGATCTTAAGATGAACTTCTTCGGCGATACCGCCGTTGTCACTGGGGTCTATCACACCGCGGGAACCTACCAGGGCAAGTCGTACGATCACATCGGCCGCTTCACCGACACCTGGGTGCTAGACGGCGGCAAATGGCAATGCGTGGCCAGCCACACCAGCTTGATGAAGAACAAATAGCGTTTCACTGCTCCGTTCACCCAGCATTACTGACGCTAGACCCTCGTGAATTCTCCGCTGGGGGAAATGGCCGCGTCCTCTGCCCTTTCCGATGATCTAATCAGCATCGAGACGAATTTCTGATCTCGCCTTTGTTATGCAAGCGGCGTCCCAGCCTCGCGCGTGGAAGGTTCTGCTCGCCTTCGCCACCATCTACTTGGTGTGGGGCTCGACTTTTCTCGCGATTCGTGTCGGGGTTCAGGAAGTTCCGCCGTTCCTTCTCGCCGGAATGCGATTTCTTGCGGCCGGAATGGCTATGTATGCCTGGCTGCGTGCCAAAGGCACGCCCTCGCCCACCACACGGGAGTGGGGCTCCGCGACACTGGTCGCCGTTCCCATCTTCCTGTTGGACTACGGCGGCGTGTTCTGGGCTGAGCGCCGGGTTCCGTCGGGCATCACCGCCGTGATGATGGCGACCATCCCGGTGTTCATGGCGCTGTCGGAAATCGTGATTCTTAGAACGCGCCGGCTCACTCTTCGCCTGGGCAGTTCATTGCTCTTGGGAATGTGCGGAGTTGCTGTGCTGGTTAGCCGCACGGTCAGCATAGGGGACGCACCGATCGACATGGTTGGCGCGGGCGCTCTGATCGTGGCGGCCGTCGGTTGGGCCGTCGGGTCCCTCATGACACGGAAGTTTCCACTTCCGTCTTCGAAGGCCATGAGTTCGGGGGCCCAGATGCTGGTCGGTGGCGTTCTGCTTACGTTGGTTTCGGCTGCTCTGGGGGAGTTCCACGGATTCCAGTTGCAGGCCGTTTCTGCCAAGGCATGGTTCGCCCTCGCGTATCTGGTGGGTGCTGGGTCGATCGTGGCTTACACCGCATACATCTGGCTGATTCACCACGAATCGCCTACCAAGGTTGGGACGTATGCATACGTGAATCCGGTCGTTGCGGTGCTGCTGGGATATTTCCTGGGCGGGGAAGCGATCGGCCCACGCACGATTCTTGGGACTGCACTGGTGCTGGTCAGTGTGGTGGTAATTACTGTTGCCCCCAAATCGAAGCCCACCGAGGGAGTGACGGCGGACATCGCCACCCCAGGCCTCTCCTGCAAAGACAACTGAGAACTGACGACTAACGACTGCCTAGGGCCTAGTCATCTTCTCCGGCTTGACCAGTTGATCGAACTCCTCACCTGTCAGATATCCCAGCTTTAACGCCGCCTCACGAAGGCTCGAGTGCTCCACATGCGCGGTATGAGCGATCTGCGCTGCCTTGTCATATCCGACCTTCGGAGCCAGAGCTGTGACCAGCATCAGCGAGTTCTTCACATACCAATCGACTTTGGCACGATCCACTTCGATGCCCTTGATCATGTACTCCACGTAGCCGTGGCAGGCGTCGGTGATTAGCGTGACCGAGTGCAGGAAGTTGTAGATGATCACCGGCTTGAAGACGTTCAGTTCAAAGTTACCCTGCGATCCGCCAAAGGCGACAGCAGCGGTTGCGCCATGAACCTGCACGCAGACCATCGTCATGGCTTCACACTGCGTCGGATTCACTTTGCCCGGCATGATCGACGATCCCGGCTCGTTCTCTGGAATCGATAGCTCACCGAGCCCGCAGCGCGGTCCCGAGGCCAGCCAGCGAATGTCGTTCGATATTTTCATGAACGATGCCGCCAGCGTCTCCATCGCACCTTGCGCGAAGACGATCTCATCGTGCGCCGAGAGCGCTGCAAACTTGTTGCCGTGCGAGCGGAAGGGAAGTCCCGTGAGTTCTGCGATCTTCTTCGCGGCACGCTC
>Ga0335082_10004451_pt1 | contig 15270 bp, 10 predicted proteins | sample Lox_Sample_41_FD_206718 | JGI IMG/M metagenome (GOLD analysis project Ga0335082, IMG submission 206718) | Soil microbial communities from Loxahatchee National Wildlife Refuge, Florida, United States - Lox_Sample_4.1 | ecosystem: Environmental > Terrestrial > Soil > Wetlands | place: USA...
ACCACTTGCTCCATCTCCTCCAGGAATATTGCCCGCCGCGTCTTCTTCGTGTACCTTTCGAATCCCGTCATCATCGCCAGTGTCCTCTGCTGCTTCAAAGAGTTCATGCTGGCACGACTTTATCTATACCGGCTGTGGAAAGGGAGCACTTAATCAGAGTCTCCCTAGAGTTGCACGAAATAGCTACAATTAGCAGCCTTTATCACACAAGCTAGTACAAAATGACGTGTACCCTGTGACAGCTCGGTTCCACCCCTCCATGGCTGTTCGCTGGATCAGGTTCTTGTGTAAGACCACAATTTCCGGCTCGTCACTCGCGAACCGTCGACACAACTGTGTTCATAGAGGGGCAATGTGTGGGGCAGGCCGTTCGCAACCCTATTAGACTCAATTGGCCGTCTGCTCACGGGCCCACATCATCCAGCACCCAGATGCTGCCAGACACTTGAGACACAGTCACGATTAGTTGGTTCTGGGTTAAAGAAAGACCAACGTCCGGCATCACTTCCGCAACCATCAACCTCGGATTGTCGAAGGATGTGACCTGGAACGGCTCGCCCTCCGTTTTCCCCTTCACGGGATCGAAATGAATCCCCCAGACATTGAAAAAACCTCCGCGTTCCGAAAGGAAGTAGATGATCCTGCCATCTGGCGACCAGCGCGGCTTGTCGTCCCAGTGTTTGCCTTCCGTAATTGTTGTCCACGGCCCGCCAGCCGCCGGGGTGACATAGATGGTCATCTTGTGCTCGGTCGGTCTATGTTCCGATGCTTCAAAAACAATCCAGTGGCCGTCCGGCGAATATCGACTCTGCCACAAGTTGGTGTTCGCGTCGCAGGCGACGAGCTTTCGTTCTTTTCCTTTGGCTGCACTACCCGCCGTCGGCAATTCCCAGATTTCCCATTGGCTGCCTTCTGCCCTTGCCCGCGATGCCAGCAGCCACTCGCCGTCCGTGGACCAGTCAAATACGATCGGTCCAAGGTTGCTTAACGTTGTGATCGGTTCCTCGCCTCGGCTCTGGGACCAGATCACCCCCTGGCCATCTCCCGGGGAAGGATTCATGCGAAAGTAGGCTAGCCGCGTCCCATCTGGCGACCACTGTGGCGAGACTCGGACGTAGGAATCGTCCGCCGCGATGGGAGTCTCCCGCCCGTCCGCCAGGGACTTCTCCCACAGCTCCCATCGGCCCGATCGTTTAGCTGAGTATGCCAACCTGCGACCGTCACGAGAGATGCTCGTCGCCCAAGCTTCCATTCCAGGCGATGTCATCGCACTTCCGCTGCCGGTCACCCGCCCGCGCTGAGCGTCGAACGGAAACATCCAAGCCTGCACCCGTCTGGACTCGCCGGTAAAGGCCATCTTGCTTCCTTCGGGAGAGGCTGAGAATTCCGAATCTACTTGGGTGCCCGTGGTCAAAGGCTCGATGGCGATGGCCTTCAGGGTTTCTGGATCAACCTTCATCCGCCAGATATTCCTTGCACCTCGAAAGGTTCGCTCAAAGTAGATGGCCGTTCCGGAACTTGCCCACGAGAATTTGGAATCCGAACTCGCCCAGGCGATGATTCCTCTCCCCGCGATCGCCTCCGCTGACTTTAAGATTTCGGGACCAATCTCTGTCTTTACCGCCGCACCTCCATCAACAGGGGCCGTCCAGAACTCCGGTATTGGCGAGGGCGTCATATCCCATACGGAAATTCTCCTTCCATCAGGATGCCATGCCGCCGAAATCGTGCCAGTTCGGTTCGTCAAGTCTACTTGAACCGCCCGGGGTGGGTTTCCATCCAAGCCCACGACGTAGAGCTGACAACTCAAACCAAACTCTATCGTTTGCAACAGAATCCTCGAACTATCCGGTGACCACCGAGGGTGATAGCCAAACGACGCGATCTTCCTTTCCAATCCTGCCCCACCCAGTGCCGGCACTATATACAATCCGCCGTTCCCCTTTTCGGAGCGATACGCTATATATTTGCCGTCCGGCGACCAATCTGGCTGCCAGTTGTTGCCGGTCCCCCTCGTGATCTGAACAGGGTCGCCACCGCTCAATTGCTGCACCCAAATGTCGAACTTTCCTCCTCGATCCGAACTGTAGGCGATATAACGACCGTCGGGCGACCAGGTAACACCGATCTGCAGGCCTTCGTCGAAGGTGACGCGAGTAAGCGTGGGCGGTTTCGGCGGCGTGGGAGCTTGGCGCTGCTCGAAAACGAAGAAACCCGTTCCGACCAAGAAAACGCATGCCCCGAACAGAATTGCGAGACGGAGAGTCTGAGCACGTTTCGATGCTTGCTTCAACTCGCCGCCGCTCACTTCGACTGGCACTTTCCCAACAGCAACGCCTTCGACCGGCGCGACAAACCTATACCCCCGCCGCGGAAGCGTCTCGACAAATCGCGGGCTTTCCGCCGAGTCGCCCAGAACCTCTCGAATCTTGTTTATGGCCGTATTCAGGTTGTGGTCAACATCGACAAACGTGTCCGGCCACAACCGCTTCTGCAATTCGCCTCGGGTCACCACCTCGCCGGGGCGCTCCAGCAGGATGGTCAGCACCTGGAAGGGCTGGCCGGTAAGCCTCAGCTTCACGCCGCTTTTGCGCAGTTCTCCGGCAGCGAGGTCAACATCGAAGGTTCCGAACCGGAATAAGCGAGAGGAACGGACAATTTCTGCCACAAACGCATGCCTCAAATTCCGCCAGTCTAGCACCGAATGTCATTCAAACAAGCTGTCGCTGAACTGGGCACTTGACTGACCCAGGCCAGCAACCGCAATCATTCGAGCAAGTTAGCTACCGACTTTCTTGCGACCTTCTTCTGACTCTCAATCGAGTTCTCATGCATTGAGGTAGCTGCTCCCGAGGCCGAAGGTCGCCCTCACCCCGCCACGCGCGGAGGAGGACGACATGAAAAAGCAGCGTTTGGCCAAGCTGAGCTTCCTAACCGTGCTGGGGTTGGTCGGGATTATGGACCTGGCGTGTCCAGAGGCAGTGCTCGCCGGCGAAAGTAATCCCAGCCCCACGATCACAGTTCAGATTTACAACTATTCCCAGGCCTCACCCGCCATCCTTGCCAAAGCCGAACAAGAAGCCGGCCGAATCCTGGGCAAGGCGGGTTTGCAGGCAGTCTGGTTAGAGTGTCCGATTGGGCCGTCCACGCCTGGCTCACAAACACCGTGCCAGAAAGCGCACGAGGCCACCGACCTCATGCTGCGAGTGCTGGCTTCGCCCATCCAGAACAAGTTCCAGGACGCTGTCTTCGGCTTTACCGTTCATCCGGTGCTCGCCAGCGTGTATTACGAGTACGCGGCGCGGCGCGCCAAGGACGACGATGCAGAATTCGAGGCCCCAATAATCCTGGGCTGCACCATCGCTCACGAACTCGGTCACCTGCTGCTTGGCCCGAACAGTCATTCCGATGCGGGAATTATGCAGCCGCGGTGGGAGCCATATCAGTTCAGACAGCTCATGATGGGGACCCTACTTTTCACGACTGCACAGTCAAAACTGATGCGAGAACAGGCGCAAACGCGATCGAGGCTTCGGGCGGGAAACCCGGACCCAGGTCTCATTCCGCAGAGGGGACTGATCGCGGTCAGGGATAGCAACTTGGACTTCGCACCGCAGCGGATCATCCAATGATTCTGGACGAGTGGTCGCTAGCCTTGATCGGAAACGCCTCGGCATGACAGTCCGGGTTGGAAGAGGAAGTCGTTCCGAGGCGTTTTCGATAAGACCTCATGCGCCTCTGGCGCGCCACCAAGCATGAAAATAGGGTTCAGCGGGCTAGCCACGTAGAAACGGGTCAGTCTGTGATACAAGCATCCGTGGTTGGCGATTGCTTGAAGGTCGGTAGCCTATGTGATGACACAGATCCCGCCGATAAGACTGACCCGCGCCGGTAAAGGTATCACCTTTTGTCGCACCCGCAAACGGGAAGGACGCATGACAGTGTCTGCACCAGACCTGCGGCGCAGCAATCGCCTCCGAGGGAGGCGTTATGCAAACTCTGATCGAACGCGGTTGTGGATTGGACGTACATCAGGCCACGGTAGTGGCTTGCTTGTTGATGGTTCGCCGGGACGGGAAAGTCCAGAAGCAAATGCGAACGTTCGGCACCACTACGCGAGAGCTGGTGGGTCTGCGCGAATGGTTGCTCTCTGAAGGCTGCACCCATGTGGCCATGGAGAGCACGGGAGTGTATTGGAAGCCGATCTATGCCATCCTGGAAGGAGCCTTGGAGATTGTGGTAGCGAACGCGCAACACATCAAGAAGGTGCCAGGGCGTAAGACCGATGTGAAGGATGCGGAATGGATCGCGGACTTGCTCTGCCACGGGCTACTGCGTTCCAGCTTCGTTCCGCCTAAGCCGATCCGCGAACTCCGCGACTTGATGCGCTATCGTCGTAAGCTGGTGGAGAGTCAGGCGGCGGAGCGCAACCGTCTGCTGAAAGTACTGGAGACAGCCAATATCAAATTGGCAAACGTGGCCACGGACGTGTTCGGAATGTCCGGCCGACTGATGCTGCGAGCTCTGATCGCAGGAAAAGCAACCCCACAAGAAATGGCCGAGCTGGCCAAAGGGCTTCTACGCAAGAAGATTCCCGAACTGGAGCTGGCTCTGGAAGGCAAGTTGGAACAACACCATCGTTTCCTGTTGGAGCTTCAGCTGCAACGACTGGAAGCGGCGGAAAAAGACCTGGCGGTTCTAGAACAACGCATCCGGCAGATGCTCGAACCCTATGCGGCGCAGCTGGCCTTATTGGACGAGATACCCGGTGTGGATTGGACTCTGGCCGCGGTGATCATCGCTGAGTTGGGCGTGGACATGAGCGTGTTCGGAAACGTTTCGCAGTTGGCTTCTTGGGCTGGAGTCTGCCCCGGTAACAACGAATCCGCCGGCAAGCGCAAAAGCAGCCGCATCCCCAGTGGCAATGTGTATCTGAAGAGCGGACTGGTGGAGGCCGCCAACGCGGCGGCCCGATCCAAAGGCACTTACCTGAGAGACAAATTTTTCCGTCTCAAGGCGCGGCGCGGGTACAAGCGGGCCGTGGTGGCGATCGCCCACAAGATCTTGGTCGCGATCTATCACATGCTTTCCCAGCAAGTGTCCTACAACGACTTGGGCGATCTTTACCTAGACAAGCTTAACAAGAACCACCTCACGCGAAACCTGGTTCATCGCCTGGAACGTTTGGGCTACGCGGTCACACTGACGCTGCAACAAAAAGCGGCATAGGCGGAGATAATTTTCATGACAGGAGACTAGGAGGAAGCCGCTGGCGTTTGCGGCGGACGCGGTGCGCTATGGGATTTGAACGGTAGTTTGGGTCGGGAGAGCTTTGTGAGTGGGTACGAGAAAGTCGGATTAGGGCTTTGTGCCCTGCGACAAAGAGCTGCTAGAGGGTCGGTGGAAGGTCGGGAGAGCGGTCGTGGACAGTGGCAAAGCACACGAATGCGTCGACGTGCCTCCGCACATCCAAGATCCGGAACTGATGTAAGGGTTAGGAAGAGTCGAAGTAGGTGCATGCTGATAACTCCTCAGCAGTAAATCTCTGAATCACAATCATCGATGCGCCACAGCGCGGGCAGTGCCAGAGACAAGCATTCTCGGAACGCACGTCGCAGGTTCCATCTCGCTCGTCTATTGCGCTGCTCGAAGCCAGGAGTTGTCGGCTCAACGCTAGGCGGGAAGCGCGAAAGCGATTCGCCAGAAAGCCGAAGTGACGAATGCGGACAAAGCCTTTGGGCAGCACGTGCAGAAAGAAGCGGCGCAAGAACTCCCTCGCTGGCAGTGTCATCGGACCCTGCTTGCCGCCGCGAGCATAATCTTTCCAGCGGAAAGTGACGCGTTCTTGATCGAAGGCCAACAAGCGGTGATTGGAAATGGCCACGCGATGGGTGTAGCGACCTAAATAGCGCAACACCTGCGTGGGACCGCCGAAGGCGGGTTTGGCGTAGACCACCCAGTCGGGTCGATGGAGACTACGGAGCAGTTTAGCGAACTGTCGCGGATCGGCAAGAGCCGCAGCCGGGCCCGCACACTGGAGTTTGTTGCGACGGTGGAGGCGTTTGAGGCCGGCGAGAACCTTGCCGCGAAAGATGCGACTCAGGACTCTGACAGGTAAGAAGAAAGGATAGCGCGGCCGAACCCATCGACGATGGTCTGGTGAGAGCCCGCCGGCGGGAATGACACAATGAATGTGGGGATGCAGCAGCAGGTTCTGTCCCCAAGTGTGGAGGATCGCGATCACACCGATCTCGGCTCCGAGGTGCTTCGCATCGGATGCGATTTTCAGCAAGGTTTGCGCAGTGGCCGTGAACAGCAGATCGTAAAACAGCCGCGGGTTTTCCAAAGCCAGGACGTTCAGTTCGTGAGGTACGGTGAAGACGACGTGAAAGTAGCCGGTGTCGAGAAGTTCCGCTTCCCGAGCCGCCAGCCAGCGCTCACGGGCTTGCGCCTGACACTTAGGACAGTGCCGATTGCGACACGAGTTGTAGGAGATGGCCTGATAACCGCAGCTCGGGCAAGCATCGCGATGCCCGCCCAGGGCAGCAGTGCGACAGCGCTGAATGGCACGAAAGGCCTTGAGCTGCTGAAAGCCAAAGCTCGATCGATACCGCTCCAGGAAGCGATTGCCATGCGCACGCAGAATGTCGGCCACCTCAAGGGTGGGCCGAGTCATTCGTTATCTTTTCGTCTAAAGCGTCGGCTGATGTTCTCGCTGCTGGACAGAGCGAGGCCATCCAGCGGATTGATAACCGACTGCAAGTGCCGCTGCGACAGGTGCAAATACTGAGCGGTGGTCTCCAGATCGCCGTGCCCGAGCAGGGCCTGGATCGTGCGCAAATCGGTTCCCGCTTCCAATAAGTGGGTGGCCCAACTGTGGCGCAGCGTATGCGGCGTAACGTGCTTCTTGATGCCTGCCCGACGCGCAGCATCGCTACATGCGATCCAGACGGTCTTGTCGGAAATCGGCTGATCGAGCTGGCGGCGAAGGGTGCGTGCCGGAAACATGTAGAGTTTCGGCTTACGCCAGCGCCAGTACTCTCGCAGGGTTTCCAGTAAGGCTGGACTCAGGGGCAAATCGCGATCCTTGCTGCGCTTGCCTGCTACCACACGGATGATCATCCGCTGGCTATCAATGTCGCCGACTTTAAGATGGGCCAGTTCGGAGCGTCGCATGCCGGTGCCATACAGCGTCATCAGCAGCGTCCGCCGAAACAAGGTTCCGGCTGCGTTGATCAGACGCGATACTTCCTCCCGGCTCAACACCGTTGGTAGTCGACGCTCGTCCTGTGGGTAAGGCAAGAAATCGCGGAACTGATGACGCTTGAGCGTCTTGACGAAAAAGAAGCGCAGCGCCGCTACCTGGTTGATCACCGTCCCGGGCGTCAGCTTGCGTTCTCGCAGCAGATAGGCTTGGTAGGTTCGGAGTTCGTTGAGACCGAGCTTGTCGGGCGACTTGTGGAAATGCCTGGCGAAGTCAGCCACGACCCGCAGGTAGTTGCGCGTGGTGTCTGCAGAATAGTTGCGACGCTGGAGTTCCTCCAGCATCATCTTGCGTAAATGGGTCACGGGAGTCTCCTTTCTCCGTGACCCAAACTACGTCAGCCGTGCCGGAAATGTCCGGGCTCACCACGCGGTAGCGTCCGCCGCGCCAGCGGCTTAGTCCTCGTCGGTTATTCGGAAGGTATTGTCAGTTGGTGTCAAATCTCGATTAGACTCATTGGCAGTGAGGGCACCTTGATTGAAGACTTATTCGACCTGATCGGGGGACGTAGCACTATCGAGGGTGCTACTGAACTCTTCTACGACAAAGTCTCGCAGGATGAGAATTTGCGCCACTTCTTTGAAAAAGTTGACATGGCACACCTCCGGTCCAGGCAGGCTATGTTCATTTCCATGCTCCTCGGCGGACGAGTGTATACAGGGAAGAATATTCGTGACGCTCATGCCCGGTCTAGAGGCGACGGTCTGAACGATACGCATTTCGACCTCTTCCTCAAGCACTTTTGCGCAGCCCTGGAAGAAGTGGGAGTCAAACCGGAGAATGCCGAGACGGTCAGAAAACGTCTGGAAAGTAAGCGAGGAACTGTACTGGACAAATGAGATTGCGCTTGATTTAAGACGATTACTTCTTTGTTCGGGGCAAGCCCATTCGACCCGTACCCCATTCGTTACTGTCTTATTGACGCCGCTTCGCTCTCACTATAGAACCTGCTTCACAGGATGCGGTTCCGCCGTCTTGCAGCATTTGTGTCAATCGCTGGGTTTTCCCCTCACTTAGTTCGTCGCAAAGAGCGTGCGCTAATTCATGAGCAATCGCTAAATCCAGAAGGCCGCTCCGGCTCATGTGCCATCGCATCATGAGCTCTGAAATGCGCTCGGGTTCTGACGACACCAGAGCTTCCTCTATGAACGTCACTCGCAACTCGAGACAGGTAAACGCCGGGCTGTCAGGATCCAGTCTCCTGAGCTTTGAGATTGCTTTCCAGTCCCCTGAGCGCACCAGGACCCAAGTCCAGGCTCCTAATTGTTGAATGGGGTATTTCGCCAAAGCCTTTTTCAGGACTGCCAGATCTGAGTAGCACTCCTTAACCGTATAACCGGTGTTGCAAACGAAGTGCTGCAGGGGCTTTGCGTCGTTCGGACCATCCTCAGCTACGTCATGCACGGCGGCACCTGGCACGATGGAATTCGAAAAAGCTACCGCGATCGGCGCCGAGGCGTTTAGGGCCGCGGCCAAAAGGAAGATTGCTGTTGTCCGGAGATGTTTTTGTCCTGTCGCTCGCATGACGTCCTCTTTTTGCACAGACTTTCCCGGCGAATCTGGCGCGAGCGGGCCAGATTCCGCAATCTTCACCGCCTGCTTTGTGGCTAATTTCTAGATAAGTTTTCAAGTTGTTGAAACTACGCGGCTTGCTGGTGCTATAGAGATTGGCATTGAGCCTGGGAAACCGTGATAAACTTCGGTTCCTACAAATGGGAGGCATCGCAAGGCCTTGCCAGAGCTTCCGCACCAGCCGGATGTGGTGAGCTTCGACGCCTACGTAATTCACCTGCCCACTCAGGAGCTGTTTAAGCACGGAACACGTATAAAGGTTCCGCCGCAGGCTTTCCGAGTTCTGCAAATGCTGCTTGATCGCCCAGGTCAGTTGGTGACCCGGGAGGAATTTCACCGGGCATTATGGCCAGCCGACACATTCGTAGATTTCGACCAAGGCCTGAATAATGCCGTCAAGAAAATTCGCGACGCTCTGAGCGACTCGGCCGATGCGCCGCTCTATATTGAAACGCTGCCGAAGCTGGGTTATCGGTTCGCTGGACAGCTAGATCGTTCCAACGGTTCCTCTCATCGTGTTGTCGCTGAACGCAAGGCAGCTTCGGATCTGGGCGAAGATAATGAACGTGGATCCCGTCCCGAGATTTCCCGCCGGGACGACCAGGCAGTCCATCGCGCGATCCCTACGGACCGTGGGGAACTCTTTGCCAACGGTTTGGAGGCGCGTGAATATCTGTTGCGATTCAAGAATTCCGCAGTTTCGCGACGGATTTGGGCAATCGGTGTTGCGGTTGGCTTAGGACTCCTGGCGGTGGTTGGGAGTTGGGTGCTGACGCGCAACCCATCTGTCCCGCCGGTCCCCAAGCAACGGGTATTGACCGATGCATCGAGTCAGACACCAGTCTGGGACGCCGCAATTTCTCCTGACGGAAAATATCTTGTCTATGCAGACAATCGAAAGATGTACCTCAAGATATTGGCCACAGGCGACACGCGGGATCTGCCTCAGCCGGACGGGTTGGACCCGGGCAGGCTGGGGCCATGGTCGCTGGGTGGCTGGTTCCCGGACTCCAGCCGATTCCTCGCCAATATGCACGGAAGTCAGGGCAACACAAGTATTTGGATTGTCTCGGTGCTTGGAACCCCTCCCCATAAGATTCGCGATTACGCTGAAGCCTTTGCAGTTTCTCCTGACGGCGCTTCGATTGCCTTTACGGCCAGTGGAATCTGGCTTATGGATTCGGGTGGAGAGCACGCGAGCGTGTTCCTTGAAGCACCGGGAAATCGCTTCCTATACACCGATATTCAGTGGTCTCCAGACGGGAGACGAATAGCCTATAAGTTCACGCATTTAGAAGAGGCACCGTCGCCGGCCGAGACTAGCGTTCAAATACGTGATCTTAACGGCCAATTGCTTTCAACTGTTCTTTCCGATACTCCGTTCTCCGATTTTCGCTGGATGCCCGACGGGAGGATACTCTTCACCCGCGGGTCAGAAGAAATAGATTCTCCGGCTTGTAATCTTTGGGAGCTTCGCATCGACGGTCGAACGGGGCTGGCGCAAGATAAGCCACGGCAAATCACAAATTGGGAAGGTATGGGTTTCGACTCGCTATCCTCGACGGCAGATGGTAAGCGCCTGGCCTATGTAAGACACACCAATGCCATGAGCATTTACGTGTCTGAATTTGACCGAGTTCGATACACGGTCAATACATCGCGCCGCCTCACCACCACGCAGACTTGGGACTTCCCGATGGATTGGACTCCGGATGGGAAAGCCGTCATTTTCATGTCCCACAGGCGCGGCCACTGGAACATTTACAAGCAGGCGCTTGACCAAGACTTCCCGGAAATGATCGTTGCCGGCGCAGACGGTGCGGAGGCCACTGCTCCCAGGCTCAGTCCTGACGGAAACTGGGTGATCTATGCCGAACACACCTTTGATTCTAAGCGCCAGATCTCGTCCAACCGCATCATGAGAGCACCTCTGATCGGAGGCCCGAAGGAGTTCATTTTCGAGTCGGTGAATCACCAGGGCAAGTCCTGTTCCCGGGCTCCAGCGACTCTGTGTGCCGTTGCAGAATTATCCGAGGACCGCAGCCAACTTATCTTCAGTGCCTTTGATGCTGTTGCCGGACGAGGCCAAGAGTTGGCACGTATACCTCTTATGCCCAGAATGAAGTGTTGGTGGACGCTCTCGCCCGACGGCAAAAGAATTTCTTATATAGAACCAGGAAAAACAACGATTCACGTCTTGCCGCTGGACCACCGCAGCCCCTATGAGATCAATGTGAAAGGCTGGCCGGGATTCTCAATGGTCACGTCTGCCGCGAACAGTGACGGATACTTCGTTGACTACAAGGCGAATGGAAGAATCACATTACTTTTTGTTGAGCCATCGGGAAATGCACATTTATTGCTCGAAAACGGAAGCGATCGCAATTGGGTCATTCCTTCTCGTGACGGAAGACGTCTAGCAACGATGGACGAGTCAGCCGACGGAAATGTCTGGATGGCTGAGAATTTTTGAGCGCCCGTTATTTCAGTTGACCGGAAGATGCGAAGAAACGCTTCAGCGGGGGAGGCCTCGCGTGAAAAACCTGGGATCGCTGCGTGTACTCACGTTCCTTCTGTCTCTCTTTTGTGTCTCACCATATTCGGCGCGCAGTCAGGAGATCGCCGGCACCATCTCAGGTGTCGTGTCCGATCCTTCCGGGCGAGTCGTGGCCGGGGCATCGATCACGATTTTCGATACGGATCGCAGCATCGTACGGCGAACATTGAAAACCTCGGGTGATGGCCACTACAGCGCGCCCCTTCTGCCCATTGGGCGTTACCGCGTCATCGCGGAAGCCCCGGGGTTCAAGACAGCAGGACAATCCGCCATCCACCTCAGCGTCAGCGACAAGTTAGAAGTGAATCTTGTGTTTCAAGTGGCCGGAGCTAAAGAAGAGGTCAGGGTTACTGCCAGCGACCTTCAGCCAGCATCGGCAGGAGTGATCGGCGGCACGCAGATCCGCGAGCTGCCCTTGAACACCCGGAATCTTACAACACTGGTGTCGCTGCAGCCCGGCGTCTCAGACAACCTGGGGTCGGACCAGTCTTGCATCGGCACCGTCGGAGCTTTAGGGAGTAGTGGAACAGGGCCGATAGGCAGTACCAACGGCATCGGCTATGCAGTTAATGGTCAACGAGCCAGCGAGAACAACTGGACACTAGACGGCGCGGACAACCTTGATCGAGGACAGAACTTGAGTCTGCTGACCTACCCGGGCGTTGACTCAATCGAGGAGTTCAGACTTCAGCGGAGCAACTATGCCCCAGAGTTTCCCAGCGGATCAAGCAGCCAGGTTGTTGCAGTTACGCGAGCCGGGACGAGCCGGTTTCACGGTAGCGTATATGAGTTCTTTAAAAATGACGTTCTGGCCGCCAATAATTTCTTCAACAATCGCTACGGGCTGATACGTCCACCTCTCAGATATAACAATTTCGGATTCACGATCGGCGGGCCGCTCCACATTTCCGGGGTGTACAACCCGGCGAAAAACAAGACGTTCTTCTTCTATTCAGATGAATGGCGCCGCGTAATCGACTACAGCACTTTCTATACCGGGACATTGCCAACTTTGGCGATGCTGCAAGGGACGTTTAACAATCCAGTTTGTACGCAGCCGATTTTCGACCCCAATACTGGCGCATGCACCGGTCCGACGACTACGCAGATTACCAATTTCGATTCCACTGCGGCCGCTTATATTAAGGACATTTATTCGAAACTTCCGCCTCGTAGCCCCAACGGCAACCTTGTAACTACGGCTACAAATCAGTACAGCTTTCGTGGCGAAAGTGTTCGGCTCGATCATGTCTTTGGCCCTCGCTTTAGTGTCTTCGGTCGTTACATCAATAACGACATGCCTAACGTTGAACCCGGGGGGCTATGGGGCGGCACGCCGATTCCCGGACTTGGAACGAACCACGCAAACACCCCAGGAAGAGGGCTGACCGTGCAGGTCACCATGACGTTGGCTCCGACTCTGCTTAACCAGGTGGGATACGCTTACTCCTACGGCGCAATTATTACCCGCCTCGCAGGCTTGGCCAGCACCAGCGCTTCGCCCGATATCAGGCCTGTCTTGCCTTTTGGTTCCCTGCTTCCCCGCGTGCCCGACCTGAATTTCTTCGCGGGTGAGGGTATCCATGCCTTTGGTCCCTATCTGGACTACAACCGTAATCATGCCGTGTTTGACACTGTGACCAAGGTCTTCCGCAGACACACGCTTGAAGCGGGGTTCAGCTACAGTCATTACGAGAAGGACGAGACTTCTGGCAACACCTACAACGGCGCGTATTCTTTTTATGGTGTGAACCCGAACGGACAATACACGTTTGAACAGGAGTGGGCCAGTTTTCTTCTGGGCAATGTCGCGAAGTTTTCTCAGAGCAGCCTGGCGCAGCCCGCCGATATCATCTATAACTTGCCGGAATGGTTTGTTCAGGATGAGTATCGTGTCAGGCCGACTTTCACCATGACGTTTGGATTTCGCTGGTCGTTCTTTCGCGCGCCTACGGACGGGCGCGGGCATCTCAGCACCTTTGACCCGCGTACCTTTGACCCCAGCGTAGCTCCAGAAATAGACATCACGACGGGATTACTGGTCCCTGGAACGACGATGCCCGTCACTAACGGCATCATTGTCAACGGCCACAATTCTCCATTTGAGAATGCCATCCACAAACAAAACAACTTCAACATCGCTCCACGTCTCGGTTTCGTGTGGGATCCTTTCCGTCGAGGCACGACCTCCATCCGCGCTGGCTACGGGATTTTCTTCGACAACCCGCAAAAGTCAATGTACGAGCAGGCGGTCTTTAACAATCCTCCCCTCGTCAGGAATCTGAGCATAAGCAACACTAATTTTGGCAATCCGGCGAGCGTTGCCCCAGACTTTAATTTGGTTCCAGGAGTGATCTACGGCATCGCGCCCAACTGGAGCCAGCCTTACAGCCAGGAGTGGAGTCTCGATGTCCAACAGCATGTCGGCCGCTCGACAGTTATAGGGGTCGGGTACTACGGCGATCGGGGCGTCCATCTTCCCGGTTTCATAGATATTAATCAACCCCGCCCCGGAGCTTATCTAGCAGCGGGTGTGCTGCCGCAGGGGCCCATCTACAACTACAACACGCAACTGCTGAACTATGTTCGCCCCTATCGCGGCTACGAATCGATTGACATGATCTATACGGCGTACAACTCCAACTACAATTCCTTGCAAGCGCAGCTGCAGGCACGCTTCAGGCAGAATTCCCAAATTGTAGCGAACTACACATGGTCCCACGCTATGACAGACTCGGGGGGCATCGAATTCGGCTACATTCCGCCACAGAACAGGTACGATCCTCGGGCGGAGTATTCCAACGCAGCCTTTGACCGGCGTCATATTTTCAATCTCAACTACGTATATGCGCTGCCTTTCTATTCCGCAGAGCACAGTTGGGCTGGGCACGTTCTTGGCGGATGGGAAATATCTGGGATTTTCTTCGCCCAATCCGGCGAGCCTCTGACGGTCGCCGGCACGAACATAGATCCGGCAGGGCTCGGCGTTTTTGCTCCTAATTTCATACTGGCGCGCCCGAACCAATTAGGGGATCCGAATCGGCATGCCCCACATACAATCGACAAGTGGTTTGATACTTCAATGTTTGCTTCGCCGGCCGCAGACGGCATTCGCCCCGGAAGTGCGAGGCCCAACTCAGTACAGGGCCCGGGCTCTGTCCGCCTCGATGCGGCACTGTTGAAGAACACCAGAATCACAGAAAGCGTGAGTCTGCAGTTCCGAGTCGAGGCCACAAACGCCTTGAACCATACCAACCTTAACGGAGTTTCCTCCTGGTACCCGGACCAAGCGAATTTTGGCAGGGTGAACAGCGCCCGTGGTCCTCGCATCGTTCAGCTTGGACTGAAACTGGCGTTCTAGCAACGGTTCTCGGCGAGTTGACCCCACCTTCTGTACCTGAAGATCGGTACAGTGGAGAAAGCTCACACGTGACGAGGATTTCCGCAGCGACCGGCGCTGGGAAGAGGGCGATGATCTGGACGCAATCAGACAGCGGCCCATCGAATACCAGGCTCTACGCTCTAAAACCGGCGATGCCACGGCGATACCAGGCGGAGCTCTAAGCCGACTAGTAAAGAAAATCGGCCTCCGCAAGCTGATGCGGCAAGGGCTGGGTAGGCGCATCCTGCAGAAGATCTGGCGTCTGGAGCCGGTCAAGGTTTCCACCCTGCGCGAGTACGAACGTTTGATCCGGCAATTCACCTCTACGAGCCGGAGAGGAAAAAGCGCGCGCTTGTGATAACGCCTGATCTATAAGAGGAGATGTCAAGGACATTCTTCTCCCTCGACTGGAAGGAGAGAGAAATTCCGTGACTTCCAGCCCCTGGTTCGTGCTGCGCGCCGTTGGGTTTTGGTTTTCTGCCCTTTGGTCCGGAC
>Ga0335082_10004452_pt1 | contig 15270 bp, 13 predicted proteins | sample Lox_Sample_41_FD_206718 | JGI IMG/M metagenome (GOLD analysis project Ga0335082, IMG submission 206718) | Soil microbial communities from Loxahatchee National Wildlife Refuge, Florida, United States - Lox_Sample_4.1 | ecosystem: Environmental > Terrestrial > Soil > Wetlands | place: USA...
TCCACACGACGGTCATCGGGCCGGGGCGCGAGAGGATCGAGATCCAGATCCGCACGCACGAGATGCACCGCGTGGCCGAGCGCGGCATCGCGGCGCACTGGAAGTACAAGGATCGCGGCGGCGGCGTCGCCGACTCGGACGCCCAGAAGTTCGGCTGGCTGCGCCAGCTCGTCGAGTGGCAAAAAGAGCTGAAGGACCCGGCGGAATTCCTCGAGGGCGTCAAAGTCGATCTCTTCCAAGACGAGGTCTACGTCTTCACGCCCAAGGGCGACGTGCGCGTCTTCCCGCGCGGCGCGTCGCCGATCGACTTCGCGTACGCCATCCACTCGCAGCTAGGCGATCACATCACCGGCGCGCGCATCAACGGCAAGCTCGAGCCGCTCCGGTACAAGCTCAAGAGCGGCGACGTCATCGAGGTCCTCTCGTCGCCGAACCAGCACCCGTCGAAGGACTGGCTCGATTTCGCCGGCACCACGCGCGCGAAGTCGAAGATCCGTAACTACCTGCGCGCCGAGGAGCGCGAGAAATCGCAGAAGCTCGGACGTGACCTCCTCGAGCGCGAGCTCCACCGGGCGGGCGTGTCGCTCACGAAGCTCCTCCGAAACGAGCCCGAGTTCCGGCACGTGCTCGAGGCGCTCCACGTAGGAAACCAGGACGAGTTCTTCGTGCTCATCGGCTACGGCAAGATCCGGCCGCAGGAGGTGCTGGACGTCGTCGCGCCGAAGATCGAAGAGGGCGGGCCGCCGTCGCTGCCGCCTCCGCAGCTCCGCGAGGGCCGCATCGAGGGGCTCGTCCGCAAGGTCACGGGGAAGAACGAAGGCGGCATCCGCCTCAACGGCATCGACGACGTGCTCGTGCGCTACGCGCGCTGCTGCAACCCGCTGCCGGGCGACGACATCCTCGGGTTCATCACGCGCGGGCGCGGCCTCACGATTCACCGGCGCGGCTGCACGAAGGCGTTCGACACCGATCCCGAGCGGCGCGTCGACATCACGTGGGACACCAAGGCGAAGATCAACCGCGCCGTGCAGCTCCGCGTGACGACGGCGAATCGGCCCGGCATCCTCGCGACGGTCGGGCAGACGTTTTCGGCGCAGGGCATCAACATCAGCGAAGCGAACTGCCGCGCGGGCGACGACGGCCGCGCGGTGAACGTGTTCACTTTCCTGTGCACGGACATGGATCAGCTGAAGGGCGTGATGAAGGCGCTGCAGAAGGTCCAGGGCGTGGTCGCGGTCGAGAGAGCTTAGGGCGAGATTTCGCGCAACCTCGTGCGGCGCGACGCCGATGGGGGGCCATGAAATTCACGTGGCTCTTGGCGGTGCTCTCCGTGGCGTGTGGTGGCGTGGTCGCTCCGGTGCCCGGATCGGACGATCTCGGCGTCGTCGATCCGGTCGACGTTCCGAGCGTGGACGTGGACGCCGGGGAGGCGGCAGCGCCCGAGCCGCGCTTCGTGTGTCAGCTGTCGACCGCCGCGGCGTATTGGACGCTCGACTGCACGACGCTCCCGGACGGCGGTCCGAGCTATCTCGACACGACCGGCGGCATCGACTGTCGCGACTACGAGAAAGGTGCCGGCCAAGGCTGCGTACCCGGCATGTCGTGCGAGTCCGAAGTCGACGGCGAGATGGTTCAAGGTACGTGCATCGAGAAGCCGTGAAGTAGACTCGGGACGTGCGGAGGTTCGTGCTCGTCGCGGTGGCTTGTGGATGCGCGGCGTGCGGCGCGCGGACGGAGCTTGGCGGCCGACTCGAGGAGGCCGACGCCTCCGTCGACGGCGCGCTCGACGCCCCGAACGACAACGTGATCGTCACCGACGCCGGCTGCAAGACCGACGCGGACTGCGACGACTCGATCGCGTGCACGCTCGACGCCTGCGACCCGAAGCTCCACGTCTGCACGCACGCGCCGCGCGACGCGCTGTGCGACGACGGCGTCTTCTGCGACGGAGTCGAAGTGTGCGATCCCGCGGTCGGTTGCGCGGAGGCGCCGCGCGACTGCGCCGACGCCGTCTCGTGCACCGTCGACGCGTGCGACGAGGCGACGAAGTCTTGCACCCACACGCCCGACGACGGGCTCTGCCCGATCAGCCACGTCTGCGATCCCGTGCTCGGTTGCCAGGCGCACGCGCTCGCGCACGACGACGCCACGCTCTACGACGTGCGCCTGCCGTCCGGGCAGGTGAACGTGATCGGCGCGACGAACGCCGAGCTCACCGACCTCGCGCTCTCGCCGAGCAACGTGCTCTACGGCATCGGCTTCGACGCGCTCTACACGGTCTCGCAGCAAAAGGGGACGGCGACGCTCCTCGAGAGCATCTCGAGCGGCAGCATCAACGGCGCCGACGTGAGCCCGGACGGAACGCTCTGGGTCTCGGGCGGCGCGTCGCTGTCGACGGTCGACGTGCAGAGCGGGACGCTCACGTTCGTGGCGTCGTTTCCCGCCGGCTCGACCTCGAGCGGCGATCTCGCGTGGGTCGGGAGCCGCCTCCTCGCGACCGCGGTGGGCGGCGGTGGCGACGAGCTCGTCGAGTTCGACGTGCAGAAGAAGACGTCGAAGGTTCTCGGCCCGTGCGGCTACGGGTGCATCTGGGGCCTCGCGGCGTACGGGACGACGCTCTACGGGCTCACGTGCGAGGGGCGCATCCTCTCCATCGACACGACGAGCGGCGCGGCGACGCAGCTCAACGTGGTGTCGACTGCGTTCTGGGGAGCGTCGGCGCGCTGACGGTGATAGATCGCCTGCCGTGAAGAAGGTCACGGTCGTCGGTGCGGGGCTCGCGGGGTGCGAGGCGGCGTTCCAGCTCGCCGGGCGCGGCTTCGACGTCGTGCTCGTCGAGCAGAAGCCGGTGGCGCGCACACCGGCGCAAACGAGCGATCAGTTCTGCGAGCTCGTGTGCTCGAACTCGATGCGCGGGGCGGCGCTCGCGAACGCGGTGGGCCTCCTCAAGGAGGAGCTCCGGCGCGCGGGCTCGCTCGTCATGGCGTGCGCGGACGAGACGCGCGTGCCGGCGGGCGGCGCGCTCGCCGTCGACCGCGACCGGTTCGCCGAGCGCGTGACGCGCGCGATCGAGGCGAACCCGCGCATCACGGTCGAGCGCCGCGTCGTCGAAGCGATCCCGGACTCGGACCATCCGGTGGTCCTCGCGACCGGACCGCTCACGGGCGACGCGCTCGCCGCCGACCTCGCGCGGGTCGTCGGGAGCGAGCACCTCGCGTATTACGACGCGATCGCGCCCATCGTCGACGCCGAGTCGATCGACATGAACGTCGCGTACCGCAAATCCCGTTACGACAAAGGCGGCGACGACGCCTACGTCAACTGCCCGCTCGACGAGGCGCAGTATCGCGCGTTCGTCGCGGCGATCCTCGGCGCGCAGAAGGTCGAGCCGCGCGCCTTCGAGGAGACGCGTTACTTCGAAGGGTGCTTGCCCATCGAGGTGATGGCCTCGCGCGGCGAGATGACGCTCGCCTTCGGCCCGATGAAGCCCGTCGGGCTCGAGGATCCGCGCACCGGCAAGCGCCCGTTCGCGGTCGTGCAGCTGCGCCAAGAGGACGAGGCGGCCACCGCGTACAACCTCGTCGGCTTCCAGACGCGCATGACGTGGCCGGAGCAAAAGCGTGTATTTTGCATGATTCCCGGGCTCGCGAAGGCCGAGTTCCTGCGGCTCGGGAGCGTTCACCGCAACACCTTCGTGAACGCGCCGGTGTGCCTCGACGAGCGCATGCAGCTCCGCGCGCGGCCCGGCGTGTTCCTCGCCGGGCAGATCACCGGCGTCGAGGGGTACGTCGAGAGCTGCGCGGGCGGCTTCCTCTGCGCGCACCTCCTCGCGGGCGGCGAGCCGCCGCCGGCGACCACCGCGCTCGGAGGGATCCTCGCGCACCTCGCGCGCAAGGTGGACGACTACCAGCCTTCGAACGTGACCTGGGCGCACGTGTCGCCGCTCGAGATCCGAAAGAAGAAGCGCGACCGTTACGAGGCCATGGCCGAGCGCGCGCTCGCCGATTTCACGGGCTGGCGCGCGCGGTTCGCGAAAACAGACGACGCTCTGATATAAAAGAGGCATGGCCAAGCGCGCGGCGGCGGCGAAGAAGCTCGACGGGGGTGACGAGGTGGGCGCGGCCGAGCTCGGCCGGCGCGTCGCCGAGAACCTCCGGCACAAGCGGAAGCTCCGCGGGATGTCGCTCGACGATCTCGGCAAGGCGTCCGGCGTGAGCCGCGCGGCGCTCTCGCAGATCGAGACGTGCAAGACGAACCCGACGGTGGGCCTGCTGTGGAAGATCGCGGTCGGGCTCGGCGTGCCGATCCAAGAGCTCATCGGCGCGCCGGTCGCGGGCTCGGTGAGCGTGCTCCGCCGCGGCGACGCGCAAGTGCTCCGCTCGACCGACGGGCGCTTCGAGAGCCGGCCGCTCGCGCCCGCGGGCGTCTCGCCGCTCGTCGAGGTCTACGAGCTGCGCCTCCACGCGCGCTCGTCGCACCGCGCCGAGGCCCACGCGCCCGGCACGCACGAGATCGTCGTGGTCCTCTCGGGTCTCCTTCGCATGCGCGTCGGGGACGAGACGCACGATCTCCAGCCGGGCGACTCGATCTCGTTCGCCGCCGACCGCGCCCACACCTACGAGAACCCCGGCGCCGCCGAGGCGCGCTACCACAACGTCATCACGTACGAGCACTGACGAGGCGCTTCTCCGCCGTCGCGACCGCGAGCGGAGAGACGTCGCAGCCGAACCCGACGCGGCCGTGCTTCTTCGCGGCGACGAGCGTGGTGCCGGAGCCGCAGAACGGGTCGAGGACGAGCGCGCCCTCGGTGCTCGACGCGCGCACGATGCGCTCGAGGAGCTTGAGCGGCTTCTGCGTCGGGTACCCGGTGGTCTCGCGGCGGAGCGGCGTGTTCGCGGTCATCGCGGGGCAGTCGCTCCACACGCTGCCGATCGCGCGGCCCTCGTCGGCGTAGTAGCGGTACGCGCGACCGCCGACGACGCGCTCGCGGTAGCGGCGCCCGGCGGCGTCCTTTCGTTGGAAGTGCATCGATTGGCTCGTCGCCGCGTACGGCTCGCGCAGCGCGGGATCTCTGGCGTTCCAGACCGGCTCGTCGCCGCGCGCGTAGAGGAGGAGCGTCTGGTGCGTCGTCCCCGGCCCGCGGCGCGCCTTGCTGCCGTTGCCCGGCACCCAGACGATCTCGCCGAAGAAACGCGCGCGCCCGAAGACGCGATCGCAGACGGCCTTGGCCTCGTGCACCGCGCGGTGGTCGAGGTGGAGCCACATCGTGCCGCGCTCCGAGAGACACGTGTAAACTACACGGATTCGCTCCTCCAGCCACGCGAGGTACGCGTCGAGCGAAGGCCACGAGTCGTCGTACGCGAACGTGCCGCGCGCGCGGTGCTCGCCCGCACGCGTCCGCGCGGCGAAGCTCTTTCCCACCGCGAAGGGCGGGTCGAGGTACGCGAGCTCGACGCTGCCCGCGCGCACGTGCTCGCCCACGTCGAGCGCGTCACACCGGACGACGCGAGACTGATGCTCGCGTGCCATTCTACGGAGCTTTGGCCACGCGCTGGTCGAGCACGGGCGCGACGATCTCGGCGACGAGGTCCGCGTCGCTGATCTCGGCCTTCGGCGGCGGGAGGGCGAGCCACGGGCGCTCGGGCCCGAACGGCACGCAGCCCTCGGCGAGCTCGGTCTCGTCGCACGCGGTGCGCACGTGGATGTGATCGTCGTGCGGGCCGCCGGGGTGAGGCTGGAGCATGACCTGCGTCGCGCGCCAGACGATCTCGGTCGGCTCGCCGCGCGCCTTCGCCCACGAGAGGAGGAGCGCCTTCACGTTGTCGTGGATGAAGATCCACTGCACGCGCGCTTCGTCGTCCGAGAGGAGCTCGCGCACGAGGAGCCACTCGCGCTCGACGTCGAGGCGGAGGAAGCGCTTGTTCGCTTCGTCCCACGCGAGGCCGTCGGGCTCGACGTGGAGGAAGCCGTGGTCGCTCACCGGCGCGCCCTCGGGCGTGAGCCAGTAGAAGAGGAGGTCGGCGTCGCGACCGGAGCGATGGGAAAAATGCGGGAGCGTGCGGCCGCCGGTGCTGCTCGAGATGTCGCCGAGGACGAGCGTCGCGCCCGGCCGCGCCGCCGCGACCGATTTCGCGGCGCGCTCGATCACGCGGGCGAAGCGCGCCGTCGCGAAGTGGCGGCCGTTCTTGCGGAGGAACTTGAAGCCGTCGCCTTCGTTCGGGAGCTCGGTGCCGTGCGCGAGGACGCCGCGGTGGGTCATGCCGATCGACCCGTCGAACGCCGGCCAGAGCGGCGAAGGCGCCGCTGCGCATCCGCACGAGAGCGCGGCGACGGCGAGCACCCACTTCATCCCCATTCCTCTATCACAGATGTAAGGTGAGGCTCATGGCCGTCACCGTCGTCGCCCACCCGCTCATCAAGCACAAGCTCACGCTGATGCGGAAGAAGGACACGAGCACCGCGAGCTTCCGCGCGCTCCTGTCGGAGATCTCGATGCTGCTCGCGTACGAGGCGCTCGAGGGCATCAAGCTGCGCGAAGAAGAGATCGAGACGCCGCTCCAGAAGATGATGGCGCCCGTCGTCGACGGAAAAAAGCTCGTGCTCGTCGCGATCCTGCGCGCCGGCTGGGGCATCGTCGACGGCATGCTGAAGATCGTTCCGAACGCGCGCGTCGGGCACATCGGGATGTACCGCGACCCGAAGACGCTCCAGCCGGTGGAGTATTTCTACAAAGTGCCGAGCGATCTCTCGGACCGCGACGTCATCGTGTGCGATCCCATGCTCGCGACCGGGCACTCGGCGGTCGCGGCCGTCGCGCGCGTCAAGAAGAGCAACCCGGCGAGCCTGCGCTTCGTCTGTCTCCTCGGCTGCCCCGAGGGCGTCGCGACGTTCGAGAAGGCGCACCCGGACGTGCCGGTCTTCACGGCGGCGATCGACGAGCGGCTGAACGATCACGGCTACATCCTTCCCGGTCTCGGCGACGCGGGCGACAGACTCTTCGGAACGAAATAGGTCGCGACGCGTCGCGGGATCGCGCGGACTCGCGAGCCGCGTGGCGTCCGTGGAGGGTCCGCGATCCACGTGAAATGGCTGAAAATGTGGGTCTTCGTGCGCGCGTCCGCTGGCACGCGCGGTGCTCTACGGGGCCGCGATGAAACTTCGTGCTCCGCTCGCCCTCGCGCTCGCGTTCCTCGGGCTCGCGTGCGGCTCGTCTCCGAGCGGCGAGACCGTCGCCTCGAGCCATCAGGATCTCGTCGTCTGCGCGCACGGCGGCGTCGTCGAGGGCGTCGACGTCTCGTACTACCAGGGCAACATCGACTGGAACGCGGTGCACGCGTCGGGGCGCGGCTTCGGCATCGCGCGCGTCGCGGACGGGACGGGCTTCATGGACCCGACCTTCGCCGCGAACTACGCGGGCATGAAGAGCGCGGGGATGGTGCGCGGGAGCTACATCTTCTTCCGACCCGAGGACGATCCGATCGCGCAGGCCGACATCGTCTTGAAGGCGATCGGCACGCTCGGCGTGGGGGACCTGCCGCCGATGCTCGACGTCGAGGTCACCGACGGCGTCGGCGCCGGGACGATCGTCTCGAACATCAACGCGTGGATCGCGCACGTGACGGCGGCGATCGGACGCCGGCCGACGGTCTACACCGCGCCGTATTTCTGGAGCACGCTCGGCTCGCCGAGCGTCGCGGCGGACCTCGTCGTCGCGAACTGGGGCCCGAGCTGCCCGACGGTGCCGGGCGGCTGGTCCGACTGGACCGCGTGGCAGTACGCCGACGACGGGAGCGTGCCGGGCATCGGCGGCGCGGTCGACCTCGATCAGTTCAACGGCTCGCTCTCGGCGCTCCAGAACTACGCGCGCCCGCCGGACACGCCGCCGCGCGGCTACCTCGACGCCGCCGACTGCACCGGCCTCCGCGGCTGGGCGCAAGATCCGGACGCGCCGGACCAGGCGATCCACGTCGACTTCTACTTCGACGGGCCGGCCGGCGATCCGAGCGCCGCGGGCATGCGGCAGACCGCGAACGTGCACCGCGACGACTTGTGCAGCGCGATCGGCTCTTGCGATCACGGGTTCGTCGTGCCGATCCCGCTCGGTCGCCAGGACGGAAAATCGCACGAGGTCCACGCGTACGGCATCGACACGGCCGGCGGCGACAACCCCGAGCTCCCGAGCTCGAAGACGTTCCAGTGTCCGAACGCGACGCCGCCGCTCGCGCCCGCGGCGGGCGTGCTCCGCCACGTGACCGCGCCGGCCGTGATGACTGCGTGGGGCTTCTCGTATCTCGTCGACGTCGCGCCTGAGCCGGACGCCGTGCTCGCCGGCTACGCGACCGGCGCCGACTGGGCGGACGCGCCCGCGCTCGTGCAGGCCGACGACGGCACGCCCGAGGTGTGGCTGCTCGACGGCCAGGTGCGACGCCACGTGACGTCGCCAGACTCGCTCGCCGCGTGGCATCGGTCGTTCGACGAGGTGAAGAAGACGGCGGCCGCCGACGTGTACGCGTACGCCAAGGGCCCCGACCTGCCGGCGGCGCCGTTCCTCGTGCAGGGGAGCGGGCCGGCGGTCTACGTGCTCGACGTCGCGCCGCCGGGGCCTCCGTCGAATCCGAGCGCGCCCAGCGGCCACGCGCCGAACGGCGACGCGGGCGGAGGGGGTTGCATGATGCAACCTTCCGGCGCGCACGGTTCGCTCGTGCCGCTCGCGCTTGTGGCGCTCGCCGTCCTCGCTCGGCGCCGCAGGGCCTCCTTACACTAACGAACCAAAAACCCGGCGACCTTCGCCTCGATCGTGCGCACGGTCTCGGTCGACGCGTACGACTCGGGGAGCTCGAGCTTGCCCTCGCTCCGGTTCACGTACTCGAGATCGACGAACGCCTCGAACGCGTTCTCGAGGATGGGGCCGCTCACCGCCTCGCGGCGTTCGATCTCGCCCGCGAGGAACATCCGCTCGCCGATGCCGAGCGCCTTCTTCGCGAGGTCCTTCGGTCCGAGCGGGCCGCGGACGAGGAGCGAGAGCGAGCGCGCGGCGACGCGGTAGCCCTCGATGAAGTTGCGCAGCATCTCGACGTAGAGCGCGACGCGCGCGGCGCCGTCCCGCGAGGCCGTGTCGAACGCGACGGAGTCTCCCGAGACGACCACGTCGCCGCGCTGCATCGCCGCGAGCGTCTCGTCGAAGATGCGGTCGAAGCTCGCGTCGGTGCGGAAGGTGAACTCGTACTTGAAGAGACGCGAGAGCGTCTGCACGCGCTCGCGGAGCGCCGCGGTCGGGAGCGCGCGCTTCTGCGACGACGCGAGCGCGGTGGCGACGAGGCCGCGCGCGACGAAGAAGTGGACGACGATGTTCTTCGCGAGGTCGAGCGACAGGCGCGCGTCGTCCGGCACGACGAGGATCGCGCCGGGGAGGACGCTCTTGAGCTTTCCGGCGCGCTTGCCGGCGTCGCCGGGGAGGCGGGCCTCGAGCGTGCCCGCGCGCACGAAGAGCTCGCACGCCTCGCGCAGCGCCTCGAGACGGATGCGCGTCGCGGCCTCGCCCGGCGCGGGATGCGAGAGGGAAGGCGAGAAGCGCGCGCCGAGCTCGTGCAGGACGGCCGCGAGCTCCTCGCACGACGTGACGAGGTCGTCGTACGACGTCCCGCGCCGGCGGTGCGTGAGGAGCGCGGCGGCGACGAGCGCGCCGGGCGTGACGGCGGTCACGCGGTTGATCTCGTTCATCACGCGATAAGCGAGCCGCGTGACGACCGCGCGCCGCTTGGCCGGCGTGATGCGCTCGCCCGGCGCCACGTCGTCGAGCAGCCGATCGAGCGTCTGGATCTCGCCGAACTGCACGCTGATGCGCCCGTAGCGCTGCCCGAGGACCTTCGAGGCGCCGAGCAGGCCGCGCACGTCCTCTTTTTTCTTCTCTCCGCCGGAGAGCTCGCTCACGAACGCCTCTTCTTCGACGAGCCGCTCGTAACCGACCGAGATGGGAACGAAGAACGTCTTGTGCTCGCCGAGCCCGAGCGCCGCGTCGACGACGATGTTGAGGAGGCCGAGCTTCGGCGGCAGCGGCTTGCCGGTGCGCGAGCGGCCGCCCTCGAGGAAGAACTCGAGCGGCCACCGGTCGCGGAGGAGCTTGCGCATGTAAGCGTCGACCACGGCTTGGTAGAGCCGGTCGCCCTTGAAGCTCCGCCGGATGAAGAACGCGCCGGCGCGCCGCAGGATCGGGCCCATCGGCGCGAAGTTGAGGTTGTCGCCCGCGGCGATGAGCGGGAGCTGCAGGTGATGGTGATAGAGGACGTACGTGAGGACGATGTAGTCGACGTGCGACTTGTGGCTCGGGAGGAGGACGACCGTGCCTTCCTTGGCCGCCTCGCGCACGCGCTCGATGCCGTCCTTATCGACCTCGAGCTCGGTGTACATGCGGCCGACGGTCTGCTCGTAGACGTTGTCGAGCACCGACACGACGTTCGCGTCCGGGAGGGCCTCGAGCTCCTCGAGCATCGCGTTCGCTTTGCGCGTGAGCACGCGGCGCGCCTCGGGGGCCTCGCCCGCCATGTCGTGGATGATTTTCTGGAGGCGCGGGCTGCGGAGGACCTCGTCGCGCACCCGGTCGGCGGGCTTGCGCGTCGGCCCGACGACGGCGTGGCGCTCGCGCTCGAGCCGCCGCAGGAGCACGTACGTCATCCTCCGCACGAGCACGCCTTCGTCGGTCTCTTGGGCGCTCGCGAGGAACGCCTTCACGTCCAGCGGTTCGCCCGCGCGCAGCGTGACGTGGCGGTAGTTCGCGAGGAACTGCGCCATCGCGCGGATCTTGCCCGGCCACTCGCGCGGGCCGAGGAGCGCGTCGACCGCGTTGTGCTTGGCCTCGTCGCCGTGCTTCGACCACACGAACACCTGCGGCACGAGCAGGATCGGCCGCGCGCTCTGCCGCTGGACCTCGATGAGGGTGCGGAGCGAGCGGTCGCCTTCGATGCGGCCGCGCGAGCCCGGGTCGAGCAGCGTCGGCGGGCGCTTCAAGAAGAGCGCGGCCGACGCGCCCGACGAGACCGCGAGGCGCAGGTCGTCCGCGTCCGTCGCCTCGTCACGCGCGAGCGCGTGAAGCCACCCGCGCCCCATCGGCTCGAGCACCCAGAGCCCGAGGTCGTTCGCGAAGTGGACCTGGGGGAGCTTGTGGCGCTTGGTCAGGTAATCGAGCGCGAAGAAATCGACCGGCGACAGGTTGCGAAGGACGTAGACGACCGTCCCGCGGGCCTCGGCGCGCCGCACCGACCCGGTCCACGCCTCGTCGACCTGGATGTGCTCGAAGAAACGATGGTACGTCCACCCGAGGAGAGCGTTCGGCTCGTAGGGAACGAGCGGCCGGCCGTCGGCGTCCCGTCGCTGAAAGCGAGCGAGCACCGACGAGATTCTCTTCCCAACTTCGTTCGCCACGGGCCGAGCGCCCGTTCTACCATCACAATCCTCTTCGATGATCCGGATCAAACGTATCGATCACGTGGCCATTTGCGTCGCGGACGTGGACGCGGCGAAGGTCGCTTGGGAGCGCGCGTTCGGGCTGAAACCGAGCGTGCGCGAGGTCGTCGCGTCGCAGAAGACCGACGCCATGCTGTTGCCGGTCGGCGACGGTGAGACCGCCCTCGAGCTCATCGCGCCCAAAGGAAGCGAAGGCCTGGAGAAATTCCTCGCGAAGCGCGGGCCCGGTCTCCATCACGTCGCCATCGAGGTCGAAGACCTGGACGGCGCGCTCGGCGTCCTGAAGACACTCGGCGTGCGTCTCATTGATGAAACGCCGCGCGTCGGGGCGCGCGGGCACCGCGTGGCGTTCGTTCACCCGAGCGTCACGGGCGGCGTCTTGATCGAGTTGGTGGAACCCGCGCACGGGTAAAACACTTGGATTGCGGAGCTTTGCATTGTAGGGTGGGCTTCGAAGGAGCTTGGTCCTCATGAGACGAGAGACGTGTCGCGGGTGGCTCTTTGCGGCGGCCTTAGGGGCGGGCGTCGTGCTGTCGGCGGTCCCGACGACCACCGCGCAGGCAGCGCCCCCGAGCCTGACCGAGGCGAAGAAGCATTACGGTGCCGGTGAGAAGGAGTTCAAGGCGGGCGACTACGCCGCCGCGCTCACCGACTTCCAGGCGGCCGACGCCATCAAGTCGACGCCGCAGTCGCAGCGCTTCATCGGCCTCTGCCAGGACAAGCTCGGGCACTACGCCGAGGCGGTCGCCGCGTACGAGAAGTTCCTCGCCGCGGTGCCGACCAAGATGAAGAAAGAGGGCGAGGAGCTCACCGCGCGCATCGCCGCGATCAAGGCGATGCCCGCGCACCTCCACGTCGAGACGACGCCCGGCGGCGCCTCGATCATGGCGGACGGAAAAGCGATGGGCACGACGCCGACCGACGTCGAGCTCGCGCCCGGCAAGCACATTCTGCACATCGAGCTCACGGGTTACCTGCCGATCGACAAGGACGTCGACCTCGCGTACGGGGCCAAGGAGAATTTCTCGTCGGCGCTCGAGGCCAAGCCGGTCGAGAAGCCGATCGCGGTCGCGCCGCCGGTCACCGCGCCGCCGGAGCAGCCCAAGCCCATCGAGCCGGCCCCGGAGAAGAAGGAGTCGCACAGCAAGCTGCCCGCGTTCATCACGGGCGGTCTCGCGATCGTCGCGGTCGGCGTCGGCACGGGCTTCGGCATCGCCGCGCTCGCGAAGAAGAGCGACTTCGACAAGACCCCGACGTCGGACATCGCCGACACGGGCGAGAACTTCGCGCTCGTCGCCGACATGGCGTTCGGCGTGGCCATCACGCTCGGCGTGACCAGCGCCGTCCTCTTCCTCACGAAAGACGAGGACTCGTCGTCGACGCCGGCGAAGACATCGAGCGCGACGACGCGCAAGCACGCGATCAAGATCATTCCGACGCCGTTCATCACCCCGAACGGCGGCGGTGCGGGGGCCTTCGTTCGCTTCTAGCGAGAGGAAAACGGGATGTCGCGCAAATCGAACAAGCTTTTTCCTGTGGTCTTCGGCTTCATGGTGCTCGGCGTGGCCGGGTGCGAGCTCCTCGTCGACTTCGACCGAACCAAGATCGACGCGGGCTCGCTGGACGGGACGACACCTGACGTGACCCCGGACCAGACCACGCAGGACGTGGTCAACAACGACGTCTCGAACGACGTGAACGGCAACGACGCGAGCGACGCGTCGACCAACGACGCGAGCGACGCGGCCGACACCAGCACGACCGACGCGAACGACGGCTCGACGGCCGACGCGGACGACGGCTCGACCGCGGACGCCGACGACGGCGCGGCGGACGCGGACGACGGCGCGGCGGACGACGGCGCGGACGAATAGTCTCTACGGTTTGACGCAGCGGGGCAGCGTCGGCGTCGGCCGGCACGCGTAGCCGCCGGCGCAGTCCGAGTCGACGCAGCACGGCTCGGTGCAGTAGTGGATGCCGTTGGCGACGTCGTCGTAGCAGTCGTCGCTCACGCAGTCGGCGTTGGACGCGCACGTCGCGCCGAACGCCTTCGCGCCCGCCGGCGACTGCCAGCAGAACGACACGACGTCCGACGAGTTGTTGTACTCGGCGTACGCGCAGACCGAGCCGTCGAGCGCGTTGCACGACGTCGAGCCGCAGCAGTTCGCGTAGCAGGAGAACGACGCGCACACGAGGTCGTGGCAGTCCGACTGTTGGTAGCAGAAGTCGTCTTGCTGGCCGCTGCCGGTGCTGCGCGTGCAGAACATCCCGTCGTGGCTGTCGTCGGTGCCGTAAGCGCACGCGGCGCCGCTGCAGTCGGAGTCCGAGCAGCACGTGTCGGCGCAGTGCTTGTTGTCGGACATGAGCTCGCCCGAGCGGCAGCGCGACGCCGACGTCTCGCTCGTGCCGCCCAACTCGGTGCCGAGCGTGCCGCTTCGCCCGAGCTTCGTCGGGTCGACGCAGTAGCGGCCGCCGGTGCCGGCCGCGTAACAGACGAACCCGTCGGGGCACCCGGCCGACGAGCAGCAGGGCTGCGTGCACATGCCGCTCGCGCCGTTCGGAAGCACGGTGCTGCCGACGACGCTCGCGTCCGCGCAGAAGAGCGGCGCCGTGCACTCCGAGTTTGCGGTGCACGGCTCGCCGATGCCGACGGTCTGATTGTTCACGCACGTGTGCGTGACCGGGTCGCAGTGGCGGCCGACGCCGCACCCGGTGCCCGCGTCCACGTCGCACGCGTTGACGCACTTGCCGTTGAAGCAGCTCATCCCGTTCGGGCACGTCGCGCCGTCGTCGATGAGGCCGTTGCAGTCGTTGTCCTTGCCGTCGCAGACCTCGGGCGCGCCGGGGTGGACGTTGGGATCGGTGTCGTCGCAGTCGGCGTCGACCGGGTGGCCTTGGTCGTCGAGGCTGCCGCACCAGGAGTAGTGATCGTTGTCGGCGTCCGAGAGCGGGCCGTCGTCGACCGTGCCGTCGCAGTCGTTGTCGTAGTGATCGCAGATGTCCTGCTTCTCGCAGGGGACGCAGCCGGAGCCGTGGCAGTACTGGCCGGCCGGGCACGCGTCGCGGCTCGTGCCCTCGCACGTGAACGCCGGGACCGTGTCGGTCACGATCGCCTCGCAGCGGAGCAGCAGCACGACGCTCGCCGCGAAACCGACGGCGACGATGCGCGGCCCCACGCCGCTCAAAACGTTCCCCCGATCGCGATCCCGCGGCCGGTCGGCGTGATGGTCACGTGCGCGCTCGAGTCGGGGCGCTTCGTTCGACCGAAGTAGACGCCGAGCGTGACGCCGGTGAAGACGATGCCGGCGAGAAACCCGATGTCGGCGACGATCGCGAGGAAGTGTGCGTTGTCGACGGCGGACTGCAGCTGATCGTACGTGCCGTTCGCGCCCGGGTCGTTCGCGCCGCCGGTCACGTACGGCGTCTGCGGGCGCGCGCCGAGCGCGGCCACGCCGAAGCCCGCGCCGACGCCGAAGCCCGCGAGCGCGAGGAGGGCCGTGGACACGGTGAGCGCGTCGATGCGACCGTGCGCGGGCGACGCCGGCGGCGCGATCACGATCGTCGTCGGCGCCGCGGTGGCCGTGGACGTGGACGTCGGCTGCACGTGCGCGCGCGCGCCCTCGAGGCGCTTGACGATGGACTCGGCGCGGGAGCGCTCGGCGGGCTCGAGGTCCATGTCGAGGTAGAGGCGATAGAAGTGGAGCGCCTTCTCGATGTGGAGGGCCTTCTCGTGCACGATGCCGAGGTTGAAGACGAGGTCCTTGGCGTACGGGTCGAGGGCGCGGGCCGTCTCGAGCTCCGCGATGGCCT
>Ga0335082_10004453_pt1 | contig 15269 bp, 16 predicted proteins | sample Lox_Sample_41_FD_206718 | JGI IMG/M metagenome (GOLD analysis project Ga0335082, IMG submission 206718) | Soil microbial communities from Loxahatchee National Wildlife Refuge, Florida, United States - Lox_Sample_4.1 | ecosystem: Environmental > Terrestrial > Soil > Wetlands | place: USA...
CATCGTCCTTGCGCGCCCAGAACGGGCCGCCGGGGTGGACCAGGAGAACTTCCGCTCCTGAGTCGCGGAACCGGTAGAGCAACAGACCTGCGCTCATCAGTGCCATGGTGGTCCTCGGGAGCATGCACCGCAGCGCCGGCGGCTGCATCTGGCTGGGCGCGTGTGCGTGGTCGCGGGCATCTTGAAGTCAGCACCGAGCCCGCGACGGTAGTCCCAAGGTCCCATAGCTGCGCAACCTTGGGCGTTGTTAGTGTCGTGCGGTCTCAGGAACAGAGCGCAGGTCACTGACGCACATGAAAAGCATGACTTCTTGCGGCGCACGCCTCGTGCTGCTGGTGCTCGCGGCGGGTGGCATGTCCGTCGCGCAGGCGCAGAGCAGCACCGATGCGCAGTGGCACTGGCGCATCGAGCCGTACCTGATGGCCGCCAACATGAGTGGCACCGTCGGTCTCGACAGCCTGCCGGATGTCAGCGTTGATTCGACTCCGAGCGATATCTTCAGCCACCTGCAGATCGGCGCGATGGTGTATGCCGAGGCGCGCAACTCGCAGTGGGCATTCAGCTCCGACTTCACCTACATGAAGCTGGCTCAGGACGGGCAGACCGGCCGCCTGATCGGCTACGCGCGCGTGACCGCGGAGCAGCTGGCCTGGGAGCTGGCCGCCCTGCGCCGCATCAATCCGTGGCTCGAACTCGGGCTCGCGGCTCAGCTCAACAGCATCCAGTCCGAGCTCAACCTGTCACTGAATACCCCGGGCGGCCCGGTGCCACGCGACTCGAAACTGACCGAGACCTGGGTGGACCCGAGCCTGGTGGCACGCACGACCTTCCCCTTCTCGCAGAACTGGTACCTGCAGGGCCGCTTCAACGTCGGCGGCTTCGACATCGGCGCGAAGTTCTACTACCAGGCGCAGCTCTACGTGGGCTACCACATCAGCGACCTGCTGGAGACTTCCTTCGGCTACCGCGTGATCGGCGCCGATTACGAGAGCGGCAGCGGCGCGGACCGCTTCCTGTACCACGTCACCACGTTCGGGCCGGTCGTGCGCTTCGCCTTCAATTTCTGAGACCGCCGCGGCCGCCCTCAGCTTTCCTGGTGCAGCCGCTGGTTGATATCCAGCCCAAGCTGCCGCCCCGCGCCATAGGCGGCGCGGCCGATCACGCCCGCATAGGTCGGAAACGACAGCGGGATCTGCGCCAGCTGCTCGACCGGCATGTTCGCGGTCATCGCCACCGCCGCCACCTGGGTGATGTCCACCGCCCGCTCGCCGACCACGTGGCAGCCAAGGATCCGCCGGGTGGCGCGGTCGACGATCAGCTTGCAGAAGCCCTCCGTGCGCCCGTCGATGATGGTGCGGGTCGTCGTCTCGAACGGCACCTTCGCGATCACGATCTCGTGGTGCTCGCGTGCCTGCGCCTCGGTCATGCCCACCTGGGCGTACTCCGGATCGGTGAAGCTGCCGATGGGAGTGACCGCCTGCGCCAGCGGCAGGATGGGGCCGCGTACCGCGTTGGTCGCCGCCACGAACCCGGCCTGCAGGGCCTGCGGCACCAGCATCAGCCGCCCGGTGATGTCACCGGCGGCGAACACATGCGGAGCCGAGGTGCGCTGGAAGGCATCCACCGCGACGAAGCCGCGCGCATCGCTCTGCACGCCCGCCGCCGGCAGCTCGAGCCCGGCCGTATCGGCCACCCAGCCGACTGCGATCACCGCGAGGGCGGCCTCGGCGCCCTCGCGCTGCCCGTTCTTGGTGAAATTCATGCGCACACCCTGCGGCACCCTGGCGAAGGACTCGATGGCACCGAAATCCTCGCGCACGCTGATGCCACGCTGGCGAAACGCCGCCGCCACGGCCGCCGACACCTCGGCATCCTCACCCGCGAGGATCCGCGGACCGGACTGGAACAGCTGCACCTGCGTACCGAAGTCCGAGAAAATCGAGGCAACCTGCAGCCCGGTCGCGCCACCGCCGACCACCAGCATCGATGCGGGCACCGAGGTCAGGGCCCACGCGTCGCTGTGGGTGGCGGTGAGCTCGAAGCCCGGCACCGCCAGCCTGCGGCTCGTCCCGCCCGTGCACAGGATGATCCTCTCGGCCTGCAGTCTCAGGCTCTGTGCCGACTCGAGAGTGTGTGCGTCGGTGAAGTGCACCGTGCCCGAGCGCTCGTGGACGGTGATCCCGAGGCGGTCAAAATCCTGGCGTCGCGTCGAATGGGTGCGCACCGTGCCGACGACTTCGCGGGCCCGCGCCAGGAGCCCGGAGTAGTTAAGGGCAGGCTCGGGGACGGCGATGCCGTAGCGAGCGAGCTGGCGGGCATCGCGCAGCAGCCGCGCAGCGTGTGCCAGGGTGCGTACCGGGATGGGCCCGTCGTTCGCCGCCATGCCGCCGAAATCTCCGCGCGTCACCAGAGCGGTGCGCGCCCCGAGCTCGGCGGCCCGCAGGGCGGCTACGATCCCGGCCGGGCCTGCGCCGATTACGAGGACATCGAACATGCGTTTCCCCCAGGGGCTCCCGCGGTGCCGGCCGCGCACGAAAACTAGCGCGCCCGCGCTCGCCGCGTCATTAGCACCTTAGGGTAGTGGGAGGGGAGTGCGTCCGGCGCTCGCCTGCGACGGGTCGGCCGCTCTTTGCGGTGGGACCGGCTCACAATGCGGCGGCGTTCCCAGCAGCATGCTGACCGGCAGTACCGCGCTCCACACCCCGCATGCCATGACCGCGACCCCGAGGAGTCGGCTGGGAGAGCGGGGACGCATGAGGCGGCCGGCAAGATAGGTCCAGCCACTCACGGCCGGCAGCGTACCCAGGCCGAAGGCGGCCATCGTGGCCGCGCCGTGCAGCGCCCCGCCGGCCATGCTGGCCGCGGCCAGAACGGAATAGACCAATCCGCAGGGCAGCCAGCCCCAGAGCATTCCCATGGCCAGTGCCCGCGCAGCCCCGGATCGCGGCAATCTCGTCGTGGCGAGCGGTTGCAGGCGGCGCCAGAGGATCGCGCCGGCGTGCTCCGCGGCGCGCAGCCAGCGCAGCCGCCGCGGCGCGCCACACAGCACGCGCAGGCCGAGGAGCAACATGGCGATGGACGCGCCGAGGCGCAGGTACTGCCCCGCGGCTGGCCGGCCGAGCATCAGGCCCGCGGCCGCCCCGGCCGCGCCTGCGGCCGCGCCGACCAGCGAGTAGGTTCCGACCCGCCCGAGGTTCTGCAGCAGTGCGGCGGAGCGGACCGAGAGTGCCCCGCGCGCGGAGGCTGAAAGCGCGCCGGCGATGCCGCCGCACATCCCGAGGCAGTGGGCACTGCCGAGGAGCCCGGCGAGGAACGCCGACGGCACGAGCAGCTCAGGCACGTGAGTCGCAGTCGCCGGCAGGCGGCGGCGCGCGATCATCGTCCAGCAGGATCGACATCGCCGGGCTCGCCAGGTCATCGAACTGCCCGGCGCGCACCGCCCAGAAAAACGCCCACAGAGCGAAGCCGACCAGCACCAGGCTCAAGGGGATCAGCAGGTAGAGAATGCTCATGCCGACGCGGCTCCGTGCGCCAGGCGCGCCGCACCGCCCGGGGCTCGCCGGTGCACCGCGCCGGGCAGGATGCGCAGGGCGTTCAGCACCACCAGCAGCGAGCTCAGCGACATGCCGAGCGCCGCGGTCCAGGGCGGCAGCCAGCCGCTGGCCGCGAGCGGTATCGCGGTGAGGTTGTAGATCACCGCCCAGGTGAGATTCTCGGCGATGACCCGCACGGTCAGGCGGGCAGTACGCACCGCCTCGGCGATCGCTCCCAGGTTCTCGTTAAGGAGGATGAGATCGGCGCTCACGCGGGCGAGGTCGCTGCCGCCGCCGATGGCGACCGAGACATCCGCGCCGGCGAGGATCGGCGCATCGTTGATGCCGTCGCCGACCACCACCACGCGGTGCCCTGCACGCTGCAGCTGCTGCACCAGATACAGCTTGCCGGCCGCATTCATAACACCCTGCGACTCATCGACCCCGAGCTGCCGCGCACACTCGCTCACCGATTCGCTGCGATCGCCGCTGGCGATCTGGGGCGTGAGCCCGAGGCCACGCAGCCTCCCCAGGGCCAGGGCGGCGTCCGCGCGCAGTGTGTCCGCCAGTGCAAACTGCGCCAGCGGGCCGCAGTGATCGCCGAGGTAGACATTGATGCGGCCCGGGACCGGGCGCGGCAGGGCGTGCGCGTACCGACAGCCCTCGAGGACGTACTCGGCGCTGCCGATCCGATAGGTCACCCCGTCGAGCTCCCCGGCGACGCCGCGGCCCGCGCTCACCGCCACGGCCCCGAGCGCGGGGCGCGGCAGCCGCTCTTGCCGGAACGCATGCGCCAGCGGGTGATTGGAGTAGCTCTCCAGGGCGCCCGCGATGGCGAGACAGCGCTCGGAGTCGACGCGCGCGCTGAGCAGCGTCGTTGCCTCGAGGCGTGGCCGTCCGCGGGTGAGCGTGCCGGTCTTGTCGAATACGATCCGGTCCGCGCGCGCCAGTGGCGCCAGTGCGCGCGTCCGCGTCACCAGGAGCCCCACCCGCGCCAGGCGCGCACTCGCGGCGGCGAGCGCCGCCGGGGTCGCAAGCGACAGGGCGCATGGGCAGGTTACGACCAGGACGGCGAGCACGGTCTCGAAGGCGCGCCCGGGGTCCGTGTGCCACCCCCAGGCGCCCGCGACGGCGGCGATGATGAGCACGGCGCCGACGAACCGGCCGGCGACCCGGTCGGCGAGCTCGGCCACGGCCGGCCGCTCGGCCTGGGCCCGCTCGAGGAGGCGGGAGATCCCGGCCAGGGTCGAGTCCGCTCCGATGCGCGAGATCGCGACCTCGAGCACGCCGGTGAGATTCAGCGTCCCGGCACTGACCTCATCGCCGCCGCGCACCGGGCGCGGCAGCGACTCGCCCGTCAAAAGCGAGTCGTCGAGCTCGGAGGTGCCAGCGACGATCGTGCCGTCCGCGGCCACGCGCTCGCCCGGCAGCACGCGCATGTGATCGCCGGGCTCCAGTTCCTCGGGCGTCACCCGCAGCGTCTCGCCGCCCCGCAGCCGCAGCACGCCCTCGGGCAGCAGGCGGCCGAGGGCTTCCTGGCGCTGGCCCGCCCGGTGACGCAGTGTCATCTCGATATAGCGCCCGAGGAGAAGAAAGAAGGTGAACATGACGGCGCTGTCGAAGTACACCGAACCGCGGCCTCGCAGCGTCGCGTACAGGCTCCACACGTAGGCGGCGCCGATCGAGAGCGCCACCGGCAAGTCCATGCCGAGCGTGCGCGCGCGCAGATTGCGCGCGGCCGCGGCGAAGAACGGCTGCGCGGCATACAGCACCACCGGGGTCGCGACGATGAGACTCACGTAGCGCAGCAGCTGCTCGATCGCGGGCGTCATGCCCTCGAGCGCTCCGGCGTACAAAGCGGCGGCGAAGCTCATGATCTGCATCATGCCCAGGCCCGCAACCGCCAAGCGCCGCAGCGCGGCGCGGCGCTCGTCCTGCCACGGCGGAGCGGCGCCGCTCCAGCTGATCGGCCGCGGTGTGTACCCGAGCCGCGCGAGCGCGCCGAGCACGCTGCTCATGCGCGTGCGCGCCGGGTCAAAGCGCAGCCGTGCGCGGCGTTCGGCGAGGTTGACGCTGACCTCCAGCACCCCCGGTGAGCGTGGCAGGCTGTTCTCGATCAGCCACACGCAGGCGGCGCAGCGCAGGCCCTCGAGCTGCACGGTGAACTCGCATGAACCATCCGGCCGCAGGTGGCAGAAGCGGCGCTGCGCCGCAGGCCGCTCGTACACCGACCAGTCGGACGGTGCTGCGGCTGGACTGTGAGGGGCGGCGTCCCGGTACTGATAGAAGCGCTCGAGACCCTGCGAGGCGATGAGCTCGGCGGCGGCCGCGCAGCCCGCGCAGCACATCCGGCGCCGTTCACCCTGGATCGCGGCGCTCACCCCGCCGTCCCCGGGCAGCTCGGCCCCGCAGTGGAAGCACCGCTGAGCGGCGGCCGACATGGCTTCAGCCGGCCTGGTCGGCGTGCGGCAGCACGACGTCGTTCGTGTGCAGCGCGAGGTAGGCGCTCGCGAAGCTGCCGACGACGGCCGCGAGCAGCAGCGCGATGATCAGCCAGGGGACGAAGTAGCGGTACCAGGGCAGGCTTTCGATGCTCATGTGCGCGGTCCTATGAAGCGGGCCCGCTCACGCACCCGGATGGCGGGTGAGTCAAGGGCGCTCAGCTGCAGCGTGATCTGGTGGACGCCGGCGGCTGCCGCTGCCGGGGCCCGCAGCCGCGCGATCACCGTGCTCACGGTGCCGGAGGGCACCTCGATCGGGGCGGTCGGCTCGGCGATCGTGAGCTCAACCACGCCTTCGGCCCTGAGCACGTAGTAGTGCGGGCGTATGTCGAGGTTGATGACCTTGAGGCTGTAGGTGTTCTCGATCTGCTGACCGCGGACCTCGCGGTACAGCGCGTTGCGGTCACGGATGACATCGAGAATGACGGGCACGCGGGTGAGGAGGGAGAAGGTGAAGGCGGCGGCCAGTGTGGCGAGGAGCGCCGCGTACACCATGAGGCGCGGCCGCAGGATGTGGGTCGGGCGATTGTGCAGGGCTTCATCGGTGGTATAGCGGATCAGCCCGCGGGGCGTGCCCATCTTCTCCATGACCTGGTCGCAGGCATCGATGCAGGCGCCGCAGGCGATGCAGTCGTACTGCAGCCCGCGGCGGATATCGATGCCTGTGGGGCACACCTGCACGCACAGCGTGCAGTCGATGCAGTCACCCTGGCCCTGCGCGGCCGCGGAGCTGCCGCGGCGCCGTGCGCCGCGCGGCTCACCGCGCGCCTGATCGTAGGAGATGATGAGCGTGTTGCGGTCGAACATCGCGCTCTGGAAGCGCGCGTACGGGCACATGTATTTGCAGACCTGCTCGCGCAGGAACCCGGCGTTGCCGTAGGTGGCGAGGGAATACAGGAACACCCAGAACAGCGCCCACGGACCGGCCGTCAGTGTCAGGAGCTGTCCGGCGAGCTCGCGGATCGGCGTGAAGTAGCCGACGAAGGTGAAGCCGGTGTAGAGGGCGAGCGAGAGCCACAGCACCTGCTTGAGCCCCTTGCGCAGCAGCTTCTCGCTGTTCCACGGCCCGCGGTCGAGCTTCATGCGTTTCGAGCGCGTCCCCTCCGTCCACTGCTCGATCCACGTAAAGAGCTCCGTCCACACCGTCTGCGGGCACGCGTAGCCGCACCACAGACGCCCGGCGAGGGCGGTGAAGAAGAACAGCGACAGGGCGGCGAGGATCAGGAGCAGCGCCAGGTACAGGAAGTCCTGCGGCCACAAGGTGAGAGCGAAGATGTGGAACTTGCGCGCCGGCAGGTCAAAGAGCAGCGCCTGTCGGTGATCCCACTGCAGCCAGGCGACCCCATAGAAGAGTCCGAGCAGCAGCAGCACCGCGCCACGGCGCAGCCGTGCGAAGCGCCCGCTGATCTCGCGCGGATAGATCTTCTCGGCTGCGGCGTAGAAGGAGCCGGCGGCCTGCGCGAGCGGGTCCGCTTGCGGCGCGGTCATGGCCGCGAATCGCTGCGGCGCGGCGTACTGCCACCGCGCGCGGTGCGCACCAGGTAGACACTGACGGCGCTCGCGAGCGTCGCGACGCCCCAGAAGAAGAGGAACCCGAGCGCGTAGCCGCTCTCGCGCTCGATGTGCGCGAACAGGCGCGGGCCGGCTTCGCGCAGCAGCAGCGGGTCGACCGCGGCGAAGAACAACAGGCTCGCGAGGCAGGCAGCGAGGAACGACGGCCACAGCACGACGCCTAGGTCCGTGCCGTGGAAGCGCCGGGTCGGGGGCAGGATATAGACGCGGAACACGCTTGCGGCCTACTGCGGGTGCGAGAGGCTGTAAACGTAGGCTGCCAGCACTCGGATGCGGTCATCGCCGAGCCAGCGATGGGATGGCATGGTGCCATGGCGGCCCTCGGTCACGGTCTTGTGGAGCGCGACATCCGAGCCGCCATACAGCCAGATGTCGTAGGTGAGGTTGGGCGCACCGATCTGCTGGTTGCCCGCACCGTCGGCACCGTGGCACCCGGCGCACAGCGCGAAGCGGGTCTTGCCGGCAGCCGCGAGCTGGGTGGCCACCTTGCGACCGCTCAGGCTCTCGACGTAAGCCACCACTTCGTCGACACCCTGCGGCCCGAGGGCTGGGCCGAGCGCCGGCATGATGCCCTCGCGACCGCGGGTGATCGTCTGCACGATGGTCTCGGGGTCTCCGCCGTAGATCCAGTCCTGATCCGTCAGGTTCGGGAAACCCGCCGCGCCGCGCGCGTCCGAGCCGTGGCACTGGGCACAGGTATTGATGAAGAGGCTGCGGCCGAGGGCGAGCGCCTTCGGGTCGCGGGCGAGTTCGGTGAGCGGGCGTCCGGCGAAGGCCGCGTACACCGGGCCGTACTGCTGCTGCGCCTGGGCCATTTCCTTCTGGTACCGGCCCGCGGCACTCCAGTGCAGTACCCCGCCGAAACGGCCCAGCGCCGGATAGAGCAGGAAGTAGATCAGGCAGAAGACAATGGTCATGAAGAACAACACCAGCCACCAGCGTGGCATGGGGTTGTTGCGCTCACGCAGGTCCCCGTCCCAGACGTGCTCGGTGACTTCACCCGGGGGCGCCTCGTCGGGGCGCTCGCGCGCGGTCCACCAGATGAGCCACGCGCAGGCCAAGACGTTCAGGCAGGTGACGACGGCGACCACCCCGGCGGTGAGGCTGGACATCACAGCGCCTCCTCCCCCGGGGCGACCCGGTCGTTCTCGAGCGGCAGCCGCGCCGCGGCCTCGAAGCTCTGGCGTCCGTGGCGGCTCCAGGCCGTGACCGCGATGGCCACGAACAGCGACATCCACAGCACGGTGAGGATGCCGCGCGCGAGATTCAGGTCGATGCTCATGGCGCCTCGCCCCCCGTGCCGCGCGGCCGATCGAGCCCGAGGGACTGCAGGTAGGCGATGAGCGCATCCTGCTCGGTCTTCTCCTGGACCGCAGCCGGCGCGCCGGCGATCTGCGCGTCGGTATACGGCGTGCCGAGCATGCGCAGTACCCGCAACTTGCGCGCCAGCAGCGCGCCGTCGAGCTTGCTCTTTGCCAGCCAGGGGAAGCCCGGCATGTTCGATTCGGGCACGACGTCGCGCGGGTTGTTCAGGTGCAGGCGGTGCCAGTCATCGCTGTAGCGGCCGCCGACCCGCGCGAGATCGGGGCCCGTGCGCTTGGAGCCGAACTGGAAGGGGTGATCGTACTGCGACTCGGCGGCAAGCGAATAAGCGCCGTAGCGCTCGGTCTCGGAGCGAAACGGCCTGACCTGCTGCGAGTGGCACAGGTAGCAGCCCTCGCGCACGTAGATGTCGAACCCGGCCTGCTCGAGCGCGGTACGCGGCGTGATCTTGACGTCGCCCTGACGCGCCGCGGAGCTCAGCACCAGCGGCACGATTTCCACCATGCCGCCGACGCTGATCACGATCAGGATCAGCACCGTCAGCAGCCCGAGTCTTTTCTCGACGATCTCGTGGTTCACGGCGCGACTCCGGGGACTGCGGCCGTCTCCTGCGCCGGCAGCACCGCCACCGCCAGCGGATGCTCGCGACGGATGGTCATCCAGACGTTGTAGGCCATGATAAACATCCCGCAGAGGAACAGCAGTCCGCCGCCGAGACGCACCAGGTAGAAGGGATGGGTGGCCTTGACACTCTCGATGAAACTGTAGGTCAGGGTGCCGTCGTCATTGAAGGCGCGCCACATGAGCCCCTGCATCACGCCGGCGATCCACATCGAAGTGATGTACAGGACCACGCCGATGGTCGAGGTCCAGAAGTGCACGTCGATCAGTCGCACGCTATACATCTCGCGGCGGTTGAACAGGCGCGGGATGAGGCAATACATCGTGCCGATGGTCATCATGGCCACCCAGCCGAGCGCACCGGAGTGCACGTGACCGATGACCCAGTCCGTATAGTGCGAGAGCGCGTTGACCGTCTTGAGCGACATCATCGGACCTTCGAAGGTCGACATGCCGTAGAAGGCCAGTGAGACGATCATGAATTTCAGGATCGGGTCGGTACGCAATTTGTACCAGGCACCCGAGAGCGTCATCATGCCGTTGATCATTCCGCCCCACGACGGGGCGAGCAGCAGGATCGAGAAGGCCGCACCGATCGACTGCACCCAGTCGGGCAGGGAGGTGTAGTGCAGGTGATGCGGTCCGGCCCACATGTAGACCGAGATCAGCGCCCAGAAGTGCACCACCGAAAGCCGGTAGGAGTAGATGGGGCGCTCGGCCTGCTTCGGCACGAAGTAGTACATCATGCCGAGAAAACCGGCGGTGAGGAAAAACCCCACCGCGTTGTGGCCGTACCACCATTGCATCATCGCATCCACCACACCCGAGTAGATGCCGTAGGACTTGGTCGCGCTCACCGGGATGGCGAGGTTGTTGAAGACATGCAGCACGGCGATCGTCAGGATGAACGCGGCGTAGAACCAGTTGGCGACATAGATGTGCTTGACGCGCCGGCGCGCGATCGTCCCGAAGAACACCACGGCATAGGTCACCCACACGATCGTGATCAGGATATCGATCGGCCACTCGAGCTCGGCGTATTCCTTGCCCTGCGTGATGCCCAGCGGCAGCGTGATGGCGGCGGCGAGGATGACCGCCTGCCAGCCCCAGAAGGTGAATGCCGCCAGGCGATCACCGAACAGCCGTACGTGGCAGGTGCGCTGCACGACGTAGTAGGAGGTGCCGATGAGTGCGCAGCCGCCGAAGGCAAAGATGACGGCATTGGTATGCAGCGGACGCAGGCGACTGTAGGTAAGCCAGGGGACGTCGAAGTTCAGCGCCGGCCAGGCGAGCTGCGCGGCAATCAGCACGCCGACGGACATGCCGACGATGCCCCAGACGATGGTCATGATCGCGAACTGCCGGACGACCTTGTCGTTGTAGGTTTCGGCTACGGCCATAGCGCGGGGTCCCCGAGGTGGCGTGAAGTGCGGCGATGCTAGCCAGTCAAGGGCGCGCTGCGAGTACGTAGTTGCCGAAAGCGCCGTGGACAGGACGCGGGGCTCGCCTACGCATATCCGCGTATCGCCGCTGCGCCGCCGCCGGCGGACACTGTGCCTCATGGACGGAGGAGGGGGCAGTATGCAGAGCAATCGTCACCCGCTATCGCCCGTTGAGGCGCGCGAAGCAGCGCAGAGCTCGGCACCGGCGCCGGCGCCTGAGGACAGCACGCGACATCTTCTGAGGTTGTACCGCCAGGCGCGGGCCGCGAGCCATGCTGAGGCGGAGTTCGGCTGCGTCGCCTGGTATCGCTACCCGCCCTCGCCGGATGATTAGTGTGTCACCTCAGCGAGCCTGAGCACCGCGCAGCCCACCACCGTGCCGGAGCGTAGCCGCATGAGGGCCTCGTTGGCCTGGGCGAGGGCGAAGACCTCGGCGACGGGCGCGAGTGCTAGGCGAGCGGCGAGGGCCATGTAGTCATTGCCGTCCGCACGGGTCAGGTTGGCCACGGAGCAGAGCGAGCGCTCGCCCCACAACAGCTCGTAGGGAAATCCCGGAATGTCACTCATGTGGATGCCGGCGCACACCACGTTGCCGCCCCTGCGCGTGGCGCGCAGTGCCGCCGGCACCAGCGAGCCGACCGGAGCGAAGATGATCGCCGCATCCAGCTGCTCGGGGGGTGCGTGCTCGGAGTCGCCGGCCCACACCGCGCCGAGTCGCAGTGCCAGGCGCTGCCCGGCGCTGTCTCCGGCGCGTGTGAACGCAAACACGCGGCGGCCGTCGCTGCGAGCCACCTGGCACAGCAGGTGTGCGGCGGCGCCGAATCCATAGATGCCCAGATTGGCGCCCTCGCGCGCCGCGCGGTAGGCGCGATAGCCGATGAGGCCGGCACACAGGAGCGGTGCGGCCTCCACATCCGAATATCCCTCGGGCAACCTGAGACAGAAACGCGCATCCGCTACTGCGTACTGCGCGTAGCCACCGTTGAGCGTGTAACCGGTGAACCTCGCCGCCTCACAGAGGTTCTCGGCCCCGCGGCGGCAGTAGCTGCAATGACCGCAGGCAAAGCCGAGCCACGGGACACCCACGCGCTCGCCGAGCTGCAGCTCGGCGACCGCCGCGCCACGGGCGGACACACGACCGACGATCTCGTGACCGGGTATCACCGGATAGTGGATGGCGGGCAGCTCGGCATCGATCAGGTGCAGGTCAGTGCGGCACACGCCGCAGGCCGAGACCTCGAGGAGCACCTCGTGCTCACGGGGCACGGGTACCGGGACTTCCTCGTAGGACAGCAGCCGGCGGTGCGCGTGCAGCCGCATCGCTTTCATCAGAGTGCGCACCTGAGGTTCGCGATCCGCTCGAGTCATCATCTCACCCGAGCGCAAGCGTGGCACGATAGGTGCCGGCTGCGCCGCCACTGAAGCGCGGCAGCATGCCCAGGCGGCGCGCCAGGGCCAGCATGCGGGTGTTGCTCGCCAGGATGTCGCCATACAGGCGGGTGATCCCCTGCGAGCGCGCGTGCTCGATGAGGGTCCTCATCAGGGCAGATCCGAGTCCGCGCCCCTGCCAGGCGTCGGTCACGACCACGGCAAACTCGGCCGCGCCCTCGGTGCCGCAGACGTAACGCGAAATGCCGAGGAAGCGCTCCTCGCCGCATTCCGTGGACGTGGCGACGAAGGCCATGCGCTCGTGGCCGTCGACCTGCACCAGCTCTTGGATGCGCTGGCGCGGTGGCGGGCGTCGCAGCCCGAGGGTGCGCTCATAGCGGGTGCGCTCGCTCAGACCGGCAATGAACTGCGCCTCACGATCGGCATCGTCGGGGCGCAGCGCACGGATGCTGTACGCCGCCTCGCCCGCGGGAAGTTCCCGCCCACTGGCAGCGGGCGTGCAGTCACTCGCCGGCGGTCTCATCAGGCGCTCGCGCCCCGGCGCGCAGCGGTCCGGCCACGAGCCATCGTACTTCCCAGGCGGGGGGAACCGTGGGCCGGTGCGGCGAATTTGGCCTTGAAGCCGCGCGGCTTGATCACGAGGACATCGCACGGCAGCTCATCCAATACCTTCTCGGCGGTGTTGCCGATGATGATACGGGTAATCGCCGAGCGCGAGACGGCGCCCATGACGACCATGCCGGCGCGCAGCCGCCTGGTCAGTGCCTGCAGCTCGCCCGCTACCCCTCCGAGCTGCAGGTGACGCCTCGCCGCAGGGATAGAGACCCTGGCGGCGAGCCGCTCGAGCGCGCGCTGCAACTGGTGCTGATGCATGGGCTCGAGATCCGGAGGCGTCGCGATGGCAGGCCCGGCGGCGGCCATGGGCAGCGTCTGCACCGGAACCAGCGGCATGTAGGCGTGGAAGACGTGCACGTCGCCCCGGCAGATGCCGCCGATGCGCACGGCGGCCCGCAGTAGCGCCGGGTCGAGTGCGGCCGGTTTGGCGTTGGCGTGAAACGGGTCGACCGCGGCGATGACGGCCGCCCCGCGATACGCGCGGCGCGACTTGACGAGCAGCAGCGGTACCGGGCACTGACGGATCAACTCCCAGTCGATGACGCCCCGGCCGAGCCTGAGCCGCATGCCCAGGGTGTGCCCGTGTGTCCCGGCGACGACCAGATCGGCGTGGACCGCGCGCGCACGGCGCACGATCGCCCGGGTCGGAGAGGCGTCCCAGGCTACCGTGCACTCGGCCAAGCGGCCCAAGCCCTTGGTGCGTGCCAGGCGCTTGAGACGCGCCAGACGATTTGCGGCCACCTCGCGCTTCCAGTTTACGAAATCCTCGCGCGTCATGAAGCGCGCCGGCGGCCCTGAGCCGAGATCCGCGATGGCATGGAACAACTCGAGGCGTGCCCCGGTGGCGCGCGCGAGGTAGGCGGCCTTGGCGAGCGCCGGCCCCGGCACGCGGTCCAGGTGATCGACCGTAAGCAGTATTGTGCGTAAGCCATTTTTCATGCCCTGACTCCTCGCCCGCCCCGGACAAAGGGCAGCGTACGGAGACTGCGTCCGAGGATCATCGGGGAAACTGCCTAGATGACAGCGTCCACGGGGGCCGCCTGATCCGCAATCAGAGCATTACCGGCGCCACGCGCTCAGTGCGGCGCAGCAGGCTGCGACGGGGCGGTGCAACTCGCCGCGCGAGGTGCTCGGGTTTGACCACCAGCACATCGCAGCTCAGGCGATCCAGGACGCGCTCGGCCGTGTTCCCGATCAGCAGACGCTTGAATCCGGAGCGGGCCACGGCTCCCATCACGACCATGGCAGCGTCGAGCTCCTCGGCCAGCTCTACGATCGCATCAGAGGCATGCCGACCGACGACGTGCGGCTCGGCTCCGCGTACCTGTGCGTCGGCGAGAGTGCGGCGCAGCTTGCGCGTGGCGCTGGCGGCGGAGCGTGCCTGGACGTCCGCCAGCCGCCGTTCACTCAAGACACCGCTTGAGACCACCGGCAGGGGCACCGGCGGGTAGGCATGCAGCGCATGCAGAGCGCCCTTCAGGGCCGTCGTGATTTCCCGGGCCGTCGTGAGAATTTCCCGATCCAGCCACACCGGCTTCGCGTAGGTGTGATCCGGATCCACCGCCGCCAGAATTCGCGGACGACGGTAGGTGCGTGCGTCCTTGACCAGCAGCACGGGCAGCGGACTCAGACGCAGCAACTCCCAGTCGACAAGGTGCAGCAGCGAGGCCGCCCGGTGCCCGTGGTGCTGCTCCGCCACGATCAGATCGGCCTTGAGCCGTATGGCCTCCCGGATCACCGCCTCGTAAACCGGGTAGTCGAACTGCGCGCTGACCGTAGCCATGATGCCGCGACGGCGGGTGCGACGTGCGAGGCCATCGAGGGCTGCCAGGCAGACCTCCTCGGTGCAGCGCTCCGCATCGGCGAGCGCGTCATTCAGGTACGCCGCCTCGTTCTCGAGGTACGGGGGCAGCGCAATCGACTGAAAGAGGCACAGCTCGGCCTGCAGGGCTTGGGCGAGTTGCGCCCCCTTGGTGACTGCCGGCAGCGACTTCGCCGCGGGATTCTTGACGCATACCAGGATGCGGCGAATGGCTTTCATAACCGTCAGTCCGCTGCTCTCGGCCGCATATGCTTCACTCCCGCTGCCCGGCAGCGCAGTACAGCCTATGAGCGCGGCCCCGTCCGGGCCAATACGCACATATCCCTAGTCAGGATGGAACGACCGGCTCCCGATTCGCAAGGCGCGGGTTACGCTTTGGATCGGGAAAGAACCGCGGCGCAGAGCCGCATACGAATGGGAGCCGGCGATGAAGAACGTACGATTTGTAGGC
>Ga0335082_10004454_pt1 | contig 15266 bp, 11 predicted proteins | sample Lox_Sample_41_FD_206718 | JGI IMG/M metagenome (GOLD analysis project Ga0335082, IMG submission 206718) | Soil microbial communities from Loxahatchee National Wildlife Refuge, Florida, United States - Lox_Sample_4.1 | ecosystem: Environmental > Terrestrial > Soil > Wetlands | place: USA...
CATTTGCGGTGGCACTGGTGAACGCGGCGGGACAGGAAGGCGCTGCCAGCGACATTGTGGCGTTCACGCTGGCGGCGGATACACAGGCACAGGTCCGGCCGGGTGGCGCGGCGCCGGCGAATGCGTGCGGGTGGAATGTCTACGCCGGAAGCGGTGCGGGATCGCTGGCGCGACAGAACGACGAGTTGCTGGCGGCATCCGCCTTGTGGATACAACCCGGCGTGCCGCGTGCAGGAAGCGCTCCGTCCGGTGGACAGGGCGAGGCGAGGTACGTCGTCCTGAGTCGGACGATTCGGAGGGGGTGAGTCGTGGCGCTTGCCAGCACACTGGTGGTGCAGAAGACGGTTACGCTGCTGAGCGGAGACACCGGGCTGAACGCGACGGCGCAGGAGATCGCGCTGATGTCCGGGGTGACGATCGCGCCAATCGGCCCGCAGCAGGTGGCCGCAAGGAATGTGTCGATCGAGATTGCCGCGGAGAGCAATGCCACGCGCTATCCGGTCTTCCACGTCTACTGCGAGCGGCTGACTAACTCGCAACAGGAACGCTTCCGCGTTTTTTCGGGCGAGGTCAGGGTGGTTGTGGAGGTGCGTGTTTCGCAGGACAGGCTGGAGGGATTGGAAGATCAGTTACACGGCTGCGTAGATGCAGTTACTCAGGCACTGGATGAAAATCGCGGCGACTGGAGCGACGGCGTGTTCTACGCGGGCGGATATGAGGTGACGTACGCTCCGGTCAAACATGGCGGGCGTAACTTCATACAGACGGCAAAGGTGACGTTCGACGCCGCGGTGAGCAGGTAAGCAGAGCGGGAAGTTACGAGAGGAGCGATCGGCAATGCCATCGTATGTTTCTTCAAATGAGAATCGATGTTACGTTGCGCTTGAATCCAGCTATGGCATTGCAGCTGGAGTCGGCGCGGCGAACAGGATTCCTCCGGTCAGTCTGACGGTGACGCAGAAAACTGAGCGCGGACAAAGGCGCGACAAGACGGGATCGCGAACATTTATCGGCGATCCGCCGGGGCTGAGGCGCTCGACGCAATTCGATCTGAAGACTTATCTGAGCTCGTGGACGGATCAGACAAAGCCGCCGGCGCACGGACCGCTCATTCAGGCTACACTGGGCGGCGATGCGCGGGTGTTCGCCGGAGCTGCGCTGACCTCAGCGAACGGCGCCACGCTGGTTTTCGGTGCGGCGCATGGGCTGGCGGTGGGGCAGGCGGTATCGCTTGGCGGGGAGATTCGGTTTGTTGCCGGCTTGATCGACACGAATACGGTGCAATTGAACGCGCCGTTCTCGGGCGCGGTGGAGCAGGGGGCGACGGGAGGAGCGACGGCCACGTACGGCCCGGGCACGATGCTGCCGAGCGCAACGATCTATGACTACTGGAGCCCGCAGACGGCCGCACAGCGTGCATTGGGCGGCGCGGCGGTGAGCAAGGCGAAGATCGCGGCGAACGGCGACTACCAGGAGCTTCAGTTCTCGGGAATGGCGGCGGACGTAATCGACAGCGCGAGTTTCGAGGCGATGCAAGGGGGGATGGGCGCCTTCCCGGACGAGCCAGCCGTCGCGCCGGGCCAGTACAGCATTGTGCCGGGGCATCTGGGGCAGGTGTGGATGGGCGCCGTACCGACACAGTTCTTCACGCTGACGTCGGCGCAAATCACGATCGACAACGACCTGGATCTGCGGAACCGCGAGTACGGGTCCAATCTTCCACGGGGGATTTCGGCGGGGCTGCGGAACGTGTCGATCGATTTCAGTGTGTTTCAGCAGGACGATCAACAGACGCAGGCCCTTTACCAGGCAGCGCGGCAACGATCGCCGATGAGCGTGATGCTGCAGATGGGCGAACAGCAGGGACAACTGTTGGGGGTTTACCTGAAGAGCGTCGCGCTGGAAGTGCCGGGGTTCGACGACGGTCAGCGCAGACTGCAGTGGCGCTTCCAGAGCTGTCTTGCACAGGGTCTGGTGAATGACGAGGTGTTCATTGCATTCGGATGACTTAGTCAGGTATGCAAGCACGGTTCGCCGCGAATCAGTCTGCATGCCAGGGGTGAGTTACTCGATCTACCGGATGTCCTACGGGCGGCGATGCGAGTTACTGCGGCGGATACGAGATTTGGGGCGCAGGGCGGAGTATCTGAATGCCGGCAGTGAGGCCGGGGACAAGCTTGACGCCAGCCTGGCCGGGAGCGAGATCGACGCGGCGTATCTGCGGTGGGGCCTGCAGGAAGTGACCGGATTACTGATCGACGGCGAGCCCGCAGGTCATGACCTGCTACTGGAGCGCGGGCCGGAATCGCTGGTGCGGGAGATGTTGTCGGCAATCAGGGCCGAGTGCGGCCTGAATCCGGAAGAAACAAAAAACTGATCGTCGCCTTCCATTTCCAGTTTGCGAACGAGGCCGCATGGAAGTGCGACGAATGCAGGAAAGCGGGCCTGGAGCAGAAGCGGCGGTGCGCGTGGGCGGGCAACACGGCAGAGGCGGGGGAGCGGATCGTGTGGGGGCGGCGGCAGGTTGGTGTGACGCGCTGTCCCAGGTCGATCATCACCGCGGAGAGCCTGTATCTGCTGGATGAGTTCAATCTGTGGAAACGGTCTGCGGGACTGCCGCTGCGCGAGATGCCGGCGCGCGTGGTGGACGCGATCCTGATCCTCGATAACGAAACGCGGGCCGAAATGACAAAGGCGAGTCAGGAGAGACATGGCTAGTCAGCAAGTGCAGGATGCGGCGACACAGTTGGCGGGCGCGGCGCCGTGGCAAAGGGGGAGCGCGGATTCGGCGATGGAGAGCCTGACGCAGTCTCTTGTTGACGCACTCAAGGACGCGACGAACAGCGTGAACCAACTAACGTCGGCGCAGGAGAGCGGCTCAGGCGGCGTCGGGCGGGCGGCGGAAGATGTGCTGACTTCGATGATCGGCGGCGAGGGCGGATTGGGAGCGGCGATGTCGAGTCTCAGCGGCGGGAGTGGTTTCTTCACAGGCGGCGGGCTGCTGTCGCCGGTGATCGGCGGAATTCTGAGCTTGTTCGGGGCGGGCGGGCACAGTGCCCCTCCTCCACTTACTCAGTTCACACTTCCACGGGCGATAGAGGTGAATGCGACCGGGGGCGCGCTAACCGACGGCCAGCTCGCTGGAAGCGATTACGATGCCGCCGGGCTGCCACGCGCGCAGATGACTTCCAGCGTGACAGTGCAGGTGAACGCGATGGACAGCAGATCGTTTATGGATCGGAGCAGCGACATCGCGACGGCGGTCCGGCAGGCGATTCTCAGCTCGCACTCGATCAACGACGTGATCGCGGAGTTGTGACGATGGCTGACTTCCCGACGTTGCGCAGTGGCGCGGTGGCGCAGTTCCCTCTTTCGTCCCAAACACAATTTGCCACCGATGTTGTGAAGTTTCTGGACGGCACGGAGCAGAGGTTCCGGCGATATCCGGCGAAACTCCGGCGGTGGGCGGTGCGGCTGGACTTGCTGGATGAAGGCGAGGCAGAGGCGATGCTGCAATTCTTCCGCACGCAGCGAGGGATGAGCGGGACGTTCAGCTTTACCGATCCCGCGGATGGGACGGTTTATCCGGAGTGTCTCTTCACGTCCGACTCGATTCGGAGCGTGGTGGACGCGAGGGGGCGCTGCCGGACGACAGTGGCGATCCAGCAGGTGAGGAGTTAGCCGTGCCTGTGTTTCCCCAGTTGCGAAGCGGGGCGGTGGCGCAGTTGCCGCTTCAAAGGTCGGAGGCCTACCGGACGCTGAGAAACGACCTGTCGGACGGGCGGGGAGTACGGATGGCTGACGCGGGCTTCGCGAGCGCCGAATGGGTGCTGCAATACGCCGATCTGACATTGGACGAAGTGGCGGCGCTGCGAACGCTCTTCGAAACGGTGGAAGGACGACTCGGGAGCCTCACGTTTGTCGATCCGAGCGCGAATCTGCTGCTGTGGAGCGACGAATTGACAAACGCGGTCTGGGTGAAGGGACCGCAACTGGCACTCGCTCCGGCGGTAGACGCGTTCGGGGGCCAGGCGGGCTGGCGGATTTCGAATGGGTCCGCAGCTTCGCAAGTCCTTTCGCAAACGGTCGGCGCGCCGGGTGCACTCACTTACTGCATGAGCGCATATCTGCGGGGCGATCCACCCTGTGAGGTAAACCTGCTGATTGGCGGGGCGAGTGCCGTTACGGCCCATGCAGGTCGAGAGTGGCGACGGTGGGAAGCGGCATCGACCGGCGGATCAAGCGGGCAAGTGGAGTTCGGGCTCTCTGTTCCCGCGGCGACGGCCGTGGAAGCGTGCGGGTTGCAGGTAGAGGCGCAGCCGGGGGCGGGAGTCTATAAGAGCACGAAGGACGCGAGCGGTGTGTTTGCGAACAGCCGGTTCGATCAGGATTCGCTGGAGATCTCGCAGACTGCGATGGGATTATTTGGGTGCACGGTGCGAGTGGTGAGTCGAATCTGATATGCCGAGCGAGAGCATTTATCAACTGAAGGAAACGGAATGCCCGGGCACTCCGCTGTTCCTGTTCGATTGCACGCTGAGCGACGGCGACGTGCAGCGGCTCAGCACGCACGCCGTCTCGTGCAACGGGAACGCCTATTTGGCGCGAGTGCTCGACCACAACGCCTTCGAGTTTCGAAGCGGCGTGGACGATGCGGTGGCAAGCTCGGCGAGTCTGCGGATGCTGCTGGCGGATGCCGATGCACTCATGTCCGAAGTCGATCGGACCGCAGGGTGGAAGGGCGCGCGGGTTGTTGTGACGTTCGTCTTTTTCGATCTGACGACTGGCGAGGCGGCATCAGACGGTGTTGTCGTGTTTCGGGGGATGGCCAACCCGGTGGACGAGGCGACCGAAACAACACTTCAACTTAGTTTCGTCAACCGACTCAACTTACAGCGTTCTTATCTGCCAACGGTACATATCCAGAGGCGATGTCCGTGGGCCTTTCCAATCACCGATGCGCAGATGCAGGAGGCGGTGAGCGGAGGGGCAGCGGCCGCCTGGTCGCCGTTCTATTCGTGCGGCTACTCGGCGGGACTGAGCGGCGGGGCCGGGAATCTCAATAGTGGCGCACCTTTTCGAGATTGCGATCGGACGCGGATTGACTGCGAATTGCGCGGGATGTTCGAGCGGGATGACAGCGGACAAATCACCAGCCGGTTTGGAGGGATGGAGTTCGTGCCTCCCGCGATCATGGTGCGCAGCTATGGGGAGAAGGGGCGGCACTTATCGCCGGTTATCGACAACTTAGCTCTCTATGACGATTGTGTCCCGCTTGTCTACGGGACCGGATGGTATCAGCCGCCGGTGGTATTCGCACGCAATGATGGCAATCTGACGCGGATGGAGGTGTTGCTCGGATCGGGCGAGATCGCGGGAGTCGATAAGGTCATCGTCAACAATGTGGAGATTCCGGCCGGCCAGGCTGGCGTGAACATGACCGGGACCGGATGGTACACGGTGGTCAGCAACGGGGCGCGGAACGGGTCGTTCAACCTGGATTTTACGGACGGCTCGGGCGCACCGCTGGGCGATCCGTACGGGAGCATGGCGTTTGTCTCGGTCGTGGTACCAAACCGGATCAGCGACGGGCAGGCACTGGCGCGCGTGAATGTACTCGTTCGCGGGCTGAAGCTGCCGCGCTACGACACGAACGGCGCGCTTCTGGATACTGCGTTCAGCAACAACCCAGCGTGGGTGCTGCTCGATGTTCTGAGGCGCGCGGGATGGGACGCGGCGGAGATTAACATAGCGTCGTTCGCGCGTGCGGCAGCGGTCTGCGATGAGCTGATTCCGGCCACGGACCTGAACGGCAATGCGATGCTGCTCCCGCGCTACCAATGCAATCTGATCATCACGCGGCGGCGGAGCGTGGGCGATCTGGTGCGCGGGATCAGCAATGGCGTTGGGGTTCTGCTGGTCATGGGAGACGACGGGCTGTTGCAGGCGGTGCTGCAGGGCGCGCTGGCATTACAGCAGGGCACAAAGCCGCCGGGGAGCAATGCGACTGAGATCCTGCTGAACGGGTGGCCGGCGTACGAGTTCGGAGACAACTCGTTTTCAGGAATTGCGCGAAGGGGCGATGGCAGCTCGAGTCTGCGGGTATCGTCGCAAGCGCTGGCCGAGACACCGAATCGTTTCACGGTGGAGTTCCAAGATCAGTTCAATGAGTACCAACAGGACAGCTTGTCGTTGTCGGATCTCGACGATGTGCTGCTGACGCGGCAGGAGATCACGGTTACTCTGCAGGCCCTGGGGATTCCGAACTTCAATCAGGCAGGACGGATGCTGGCGCGGGCGTTGAACAAGACGGTGAATGGCAATGTCTACGTCCAGTTCGAGACCAGTGTGCGCGGAGCGGGGCTGAAGCCGGGCGACATCGTCACGTTGACGTACGCGCGCGAGGCGTGGGAGCGGCAGCCTTTCCGGATCACTTCGATTGCTCCGGGGGTGAATTTTCGGACGGCAGTGATTACGGCGCAGATTCACGATGACGCGTGGTATGGCGACACCGCGGTGGTGGGGCAGCCGGCGGGGCGGAGGCAAGGCTCGGCGGGGACGGGTATTCCATGCCCGCTGGCGGGAACGGTGATCAACGCGGATGGCAGCACCGATTATGGAGTCACAGAGCAGCAGCAGGAACAAAGCGACGGGACTGTGTCGACGCTGCTCAAGGTCGCATTCGCGGCTCCGAGAAAACCCGCAGCATCTGCGGCGGCGATTCCTCTGGTGAGTCTGGCGGCAGTGATCGACACGACCCAAGGTACGCTGGCGGGCGGAACAACTTACTATTACGGGGTCAGTGGGCTTGACGCGCAGGGAGGCGAGACGGCGCTTTCGTTTGTGGTAACGGCATCGATTCCGGTGGGGAGCGCGGGGAATTCGGTGGCGCTCCAGAACCTGAGCTTCTCGCCGGCAACGGTGAGCTGCAACGTATATCGCGGGCTGACGCCACAGACGTTGCGGCTGATTGCGGCGGCGGCTCCGCTGAACGCGACCTTTCAGGACGGCGGGCTGACGGGAACGCCGACGCCTCCTCCGGATCAGAACTACGACCACGCGAATTTCTATTGGCGCATGGAGACGCAGCCCGCAGTGCAAGCCGACCAGTTTTCAGCGACGACAATCGGCAATTCCATGCTGGAGATGCCGGAGAACGGTTACGTGGGTATGGCCGCGCGAGTCACGAAAGGCGCGGGGATGGGGCAGGAGCGGCTGATTGCGTCGAACACGCAGCAGGCGCTGACGCTCGCGTCGCCGTGGGCGGTTGTGCCGGACGCGACGAGCGAGTTCACCGTGGCGGAGGCGGGATGGTCGGTGGGCGGAACGACAACGTCGAGCCAGGTGGTGTTTCAGGTGCCGACACGGCCGGGGAGCACGGTGGAGATTTGCGGGCGCGCAGCCAACGTGTACAACGAGGAGTGCGGCTACGAAGAATCGCTGGTGAGCCGGTGGCAGATCGGCGTGGGCGGCAGCGGCATCACAGACGCGGACATTCCGCCCGCTCCGACGTATACGCTGGCGGCGAATCAGCACGGGGGCGTGGAGGTGGCGGGGATCGGGTTCGCCGGACTGGCGAACACGGCGACGATCACGTCGGGCAGTCTGACGCTTTATTGCTGGAACGAGCTGGCGGGCGGGGCGGAGAGCACGCTGGCGGCGGCGCTGGATGAATCGGCGATCACGTGCACAACGGCGGCGGGTGCGACATTCGTGCTGGATGACGTTTTACAGGTCGACGGCGAGGTGCTGCTGGTTTCGCAGACCCCAGGGAGCGACGGAACACTCGCGATTGATCGCGGCGTACTGAGTTCGACGGCGGCAGGACACAACAGCGGGGCTCCAATCTACAAGCTGGCGCGGAGGACATTCGTAATGCCGTTTCCGCAGCGGTTCTTTGGGAGCCCGGCGAGTGGGACGTACGCATACAACATCGACTTGCCGGATGTGCGGGTAGCCGCGGCCGAGCTCTTCATGACGAATCGCGTGGGCGACGGAGCGGTGCAGAGCGCCTGCTTCGCGAACCCGACGTCGCAGGGGCTGCGCACTTTGGCGGGCGGCCAATTCTGTTTTCAGATCGGTGGAATCATCGCCGTGCAAAACGACGCCGGGCCGAAGGTCACGGTGGACCGGGCGCGGTCGATAGGCGATGTGTTCGCCACCGTGAACGCGGCGCCGGTGGGTGGCGATCTTGTGGTAGCGATCACGCAGAATGAAACCGAGTTGTGCCGGCTGACAATCGTGAACGGAACAACGGCGTCGGGAACGACAGACGGCGCTGTCCTGGGGGTCCTGATGGCGGGGGCCACACTGAACATCAACGTGGTCGCCGCGCCGACGGGAGTCGATTCGATGCCGGGGCGGGACCTGACGGTCACGATCAAGCTGTAGCGTCCGCATTGAAACGGCCGCGCGAGTGCGACATGATGGCACTGTCATGCGTACGATGCGTGGAGCGTTGTTGTTCTGCCTTGCCGGCGCAATCGCGGCGGCGCAGACCGCAAGCGGCTGGCAGCTTGTCTGGAGCGATGAATTCAACGGCGCGGCGGGCACGCGGCCCGATCCATCGAAGTGGAACTTCGTCACAGGACCCCGGAGCAACCAGGAACTCGAGGTGTGTTCCGATTCCGCGGACAACTCGTTTCTGGATGGCAAGGGAAATCTTGTCATCCGTGTTTTGAAGGATGGCGAGGGGAACTACACCTCGGCGCGTTTGCAAACCGGGACAGCGGGCGCTTCGACAAACACCGCGGACAGCATGTGGCAGTACGGCAGGATTGAAGCGCGTATCAGGCTGCCGTACGGGCTGGGCATCTCGCCGGTGTTCGAGATGGAGAGCCCTGACATCGCGAATCCGGCATTGCAGCAAGCCGGCGGAATTGTCATAGCGCAGAACTGGGGCGCGAACCAGGGCGACGACATAGCCGTTCGCGGGCGAGCGGTGGGGCCGGGCTCCTCGGGACCGTACGCTGTAGATGCGAAGTACACGCTACCGCTCGGAGAACTGGTAGCCGACGATTATCATGTCTATGCGGTCGAGTGGTCGCTGGGCTCGATCACGTGGTTTGTCGATGGCGCGGCGTATCAGACGCTAACGCCACAGAGTCTCCCCGCCGGCGCGCAATGGGTCTTCGACAGTCCCTTCTTCCTGGTTCTCAGTGTGGCGGTCGGTGCACCTGGCACGTGGGTGGGAACACCGGACGCGACAGTGACATTTCCGCAGGACATGATGGTGGATTACGTGCGGGTATACAACGCGACCAGTGTGACGCCGACGGCACCCGTGATCACGCCAAGTCGGGTGCTGAACGCCGCGTCGTACCTGGGAGCGATATCGCCCGGCAGCCTGGCAGCGTTGTACGGCCAGAACCTCGCGGACGCCGAGCACGTGATCGCGCCACCCGGTGCGGGTGAGAGCTTTCCTCTGAGCGTGGCCGGGGTCAGCGTAAGCGTGAACGGCGTGAAGGCGCCGCTGACTTACGTTTCCCCCACACAGATCAACTTCCAGGTTCCCTGGGAAACCTCTGCTCCGGGCTTGTACGTTCCCGTCAAGGTGACGCGCAATGACGTGGATAGTAACGTGGAAGCTGTCACCATTGCATCGACAGCATCGCCATCTTTGTTCCTGAACGAATACGTCAATGGCGTTGCCTGGGTGACTGGCAATCCCGCGGATGGGTGCGCGACGCCGAGCGCCGAGTGCACGGTGAAAGCCGGCTCGACCTACTCGCTCTGGGCAAATGGGCTCGGACCGATGGCCTCCGCACAACACAACGGCGTGCCGGCGCCGGAGGCGACACAGGTCTCCGGCGGACCGGCAAGCTGTGTGCTCACGATTGACGGTCAGCCGGCAAACATCGTCTACTGCGGCGTGGCTCCGACGGAGATCATCGATCAGATCGCGTTCACCTATCCAGCCGGAGTATCGACGAGTAAGTCATATGTAAGTGCCGCACTCACTATCAATGGCGCGACCGGCCACTTCCGCCTGCCGGCACCTGCGCCGCCACCGACGCCGGACGAACGGGCAGAAGCGATGCTCGCGCGGATGAGCCAGGCGCAGAAACTCCACATGGTGTATGGCGAAGGCGGGCCGGTGACGAACATCCCGCAGTTGCCGCGGGGTGCGGGCGGATACATTGCGGGCATTCCGGAACTGGGGATTCCTGCGCTCTACTTCGTCGATGGGAGTCTGGGCGTCGCCGACGGACAGGCGCCTTCAACGGCTTTGCCGTCCGCGCTGGCGAGTGCCGCCACGTGGGATGTCGATCTGGCCTATCGGTTCGGCTCCGTGATCGGCGCCGAGACAGCGGCCTGGGGATTGAACGTGAATCTCGGCGGGAACATCAACCTGATTGGACGCGAGCCGCGTGACGGCCGCACGTTCGAGACAAAGGGCGAAGATCCGATTCTCGCGGGGAAGATCACGGCGGCGCACGTGCGCGCGATTCAGGACCAACACGTTGTCGGCGGAGTGAAGCATTATGCACTGAACGATCAGGAGACGGGGCGGACACTGGCCAACGTTCAGATCGACGAGCGCGGCATGCGCGAAAGCGACCTGCTGGCGTTTGAGGTCGCTGCGAAGGACTCAGACGTGCAGTCCGTCATGTGTTCCTACAACCAGGTGAACGGGACGTATGCGTGCATGAACCCGCATCTGCTCACCGACGTGCTCAAGAACGACTGGGGATTTCCAGGCTTCGTCATGTCGGACTGGTGGGCTCTGCCCGCGAGCGGACCGCCGTCAACGACCGCGATCGCGGTCAACGCCGGCCTGGATCAGGAACAGCCCGACGACCAGTTTTTTAGTTCGCTTGGACAGGCTGTCGCGAACGGGCAGGTGTCGCAGGCACGCCTGGACGACATGGTGCATCGCATTCTCCGCGCGATGTACGCCGTGGGCCTCTTCGATGTTCCGAACGCGGTGACGCCAATTGACGCCACCACCGACCAGGTGATCGCGCAGCAGGTGGAAGAACAGGGCGCGGTGCTGCTGAAAAACACCGGCGGGCAGTTGCCGCTGAACGCGTCTGCGATTCACTCGATTGCGGTGATCGGATGGAAGGCGGATACGTCGGTGCTCTCGGGCGGCGGATCGGCGCAGGTGTGGCCGCTGGGCTACGTGGTGGAAGGTCGGCCGGATCCCCCGGGATGGTCGTGGGCGGTTTGGGACCCATCGTCGCCGCTGAACGCGATTCGTGCGATGGCTCCGGGCGCGACAGTGCGGTTCGCCGACGGCACCGATGCGAACGCCGCGGCGGCAATGGCGGGGTCGTCGGATGTGGCGATTGTCTTTCCCGTGCAGTGGACCAGCGAAGGGATGGACATGCCCAGCCTGAACTTCACCGATGTGATTCATGCCGGCAGTCCGATGAATCAGGATGCGCTGATCGCGGCGGTGGCGGCGGCGAATCCGCACACCGTTGTTGTGATGGAGAATGGCTGCGCTCAGGTGATGCCATGGCTGAGCAGTGTGAGCGCGGTTCTGGAAGCGTGGTATCCGGGATCCCGAGGAGCCGACGCGATCGCCAACATCCTGTTCGGAGCCGTGAATCCGAGCGGCAAGCTGCCGATCACGTTCCCCGCGCGCGAAGCGGATCTCCCGCGTCCGTCGATTGCCGGATTGGACGCGAATTCAATCTTTCCGGTGAGTTACTCCGAAGGCCACTTAGTTGGCTATAAGTGGTACGACGCCCATAACCTCACCCCACTATTCCCCTTCGGCTTCGGTCTGTCGTATACGTCGTTCACGTTTTCCAATGCGCTAGTGATTAGTAAGTTGTTATCGGTCACGCCGGCATTCGAGGTTGACGTGGATGTCACGAACACTGGTGCAGTGGCCGGGGCTGAGGTAGCTCAGGTGTATCTTGGGCTACCGGAATCGACTGGCGAGCCACCGAAGCGGCTGGTTGGCTGGCGGAAGGTGACGGTAGCGCCGGGCGAGACGCAGCACGTTGCGATCAACGTGTATCGCGACGATTCGTCACATCCCATGTCTTACTGGGACACGCAACTGAACGGCTGGGCGGTGGCGCCGGGCGATTATGCGGTGTACGTCGGCAACTCTTCGGCGACGGCGGACCTGACACTCGCCGGAACGCTGCACGCCGGCCAGTAGCTGCGGGCGGGCTTTACGCCGGCGCAATGTTCTGGTTCACGCGGAACAGATTGTTCGGGTCGTATCCCTTTTTGATCTGGCGCAGGCGCGGGTAATTCAGTCCGTAAGTGGCCTCGATGCGGCCCGGCGCTTCGTCCATCATGAAGTTGATGTACGCGCCCGGCGCCGCGTAGGGGTGTACGGCGTCCCAGTAGGCACGGGCCCACTGAGTGATCTTGTCCTTGTTGGCCGGATCCGGATCGACGCCGACGATCACCTCCGCGAACTTTGTCGCACGGTAGCTGAACGCGGTATCCTGCGCCTTCGTGCGGTGCACCGCGCCGTCGATCGGATAGAGGTGCATGGTGGAGAACATCGTGGGCAGGTTCGTACCGTGCCGGACGTGCAGCGCGATGGACTCCTCGCTCAAATGGTCGACGAAATCCGCTTTCCAGTACCATTGCAGGCCGGGCGGATAGAGTCCGTCAAAGAGAGTTTGCAGGGCGGGGAACGGAACCGGCCCGACGTGGGACAACAGCGGTTTGGGCCAGCCTTCGGTTGGGCGAAGCAACTCACTGGTTCGTTCCGGTCCGGCTGTGCAGCACCACATCACTCCGCAAACCGTGCGCATGTGAAGCTCGGGAGGGAACAGGGGCACGGGAGGCACCACCATGAAAGCGAAGAACCCGGAGATTTCTTCCGCTGCGCTGGTGATGAACTCCTCGTACTTCCTCATGACTTCAGCGCTGTGCTCGACAGCCCAGAACATTGGCCCGGCGGTGACGGTGCCGACCGGATGCGTGCGGAAGGTGAAGGAGGTGACGACGCCGAAGTTCCCGCCGCCGCCACGGAGGGCCCAGAAGAGATCGCTGTTCTCTGTCTCGCTGGCCTTTACGAAGGAGCCGTCGGCGAGGACGACGTCGGCCTCCAGGAGGTTGTCGATGGTGAGGCCGCACGAGCGCGAGAGATGGCCGATTCCGCCGCCCAGCGTGAGTCCCGCGACTCCGGTGGAAGAGATGAAGCCGCAGGGCACCGCTTGGCCGAATGGGTGCGTGGCGTGATCGACATCGGCCCACACGCAACCACCGGCGACCTCGGCGGTGCGCGCTGCCGGATCCACGCGCACGCCGCGCATGCGGGAGAGGTCAATGACGAGGCCATCGTCGCAACTGCCGAGCCCAGGTCCGTTGTGACCTCCGCCGCGGATGGCAAGCAGGAGTCCGCTGTCCCGGGCGTAGTTCACGCAGGCAATGACATCGGCGACATCGACGCAACGCACGATGAGACGCGGCTTCCTGTCGATCATCGCGTTGTAGAGTTTTCGAGCCTGATCGTAAGAGGCGTCACCCGGCACGATGAGGTCGCCGCGCAACTGTCCCCTGAGTGTCTCGTGAGCTTCGGACATGCTTCCCTCCTAACGCGGGCCTGCCCACGCGCGGCCGTCCTCCAACGCGCCAGCGGGCAAGACAACCAGTCGATGATACGCTCAAACGCGCTCGGGGTCCAGCCGGGGTACGAGCCCGTGGAGAATCAGAAGGGCAACGATGTACATTAGCCCGACGCAAATGAAGAGCGGGCCGTAGGCGCTGTGCGAGAAGCGCAGCCAGTATCCGACCGCCGGAGCGACCAGCACTCCGCCGAGCGCGCCGCCCATCTGTCCGAGGCCGACGACTGAACCCACGGCCGCGCGCGGGAAGACGTCGGAGGGGATGGTGAAGAGGTTGGAAGACCATCCCTGGTGGCCCGCGGTCGCAAAGCAGAGCAGCGTTACGGTGATCCACAGGGCACCGTGGGCGTGTTGCACGAAGACCACGGGAACCACGGCGACAGCGCAGATCAGCAACACGATCTTGCGGGCTTTCGTCACGGTCCAGCCTCGCTTGAGGAGATTCCCGGAAAGCCAGCCTGCGAACACCGCGCCAACCGTCGCAGCAGCGTAAATGATGATGACGGGCGGGCCGAGGTGAGTGAGATCGAGGTGGAACTCGGCGTTGAGGAAGCCGGGCACCCAGTACAGGTAGAACCACCAGACGGGATCGGTGAGGAACTTGGCGACGATAAACCCCCAGGTCTGGCGCCTGCCGATCACCTGGGAATAACGGATTCTCTCGGTGGGGGCGACCTCGCGGTCCGATTCGATGAGGGCGTGTTCGGCTTCAGAGAGCAGGCTGTGCTCGCGCGGCTGGCGGAACATGAATAGCCACGTGACGATCCAGACTATGTCGAGAGAGCCGGTGACGATGAAGGTCCAGCGCCAGCCGAAATACCAGGCGATGAAGGGCGCGATGGTGGCTCCCGCCATGGTGCCGACGTTGGTACCGCTGTTGAAGATGCCGGTGGCGAGGGCGCGCTCGCGGCGGGGGAACCAGTCGGCAACCGCTTTCAGGGCGGCGGGGAAATTAGCGGCCTCGCCGACACCGAGTCCGAAGCGTGCGATGGCAAACTGAAGCGCGTTGCGGGCGAAGGCGTGCGACATGGAGGCGAGCCCCCAGACGCCGGCGGCCAGAGCGTAACCGGTGCGGGTACCCAGCCGGTCGATGATTCGCCCGCAGACCGGGTTCATGATTCCGTAGGCGAGCATAAATCCAAAAACGACCCAGCCATAGTCGGACTCGCTCCATCCGAGATCCTTCGCGATGACGGGTTTCAGGAAGCCCAGAATCTGTCGGTCGATGTAGCAGACGGTAGTTGCGAAAAAGAGCAGAGCGCAGATATACCAGCGCAGATGGCTGAGCGTACGCTTCGGCATGGAAGATGGCTCTGACCAGAATACTCTCCTGGCGCGACGCGCAGGCGGAACGGGGACGCCGGCATCGATGAGTTCAATTTCGGATATCATGGCCGCTGTGCGCTGGCCAAGGAGTGCCAGTGGCTGAGGTGAGTGCTGCATGAAACCGCTCCTGTTCGCGTTGCTGGCGTGTTCCGCGCTCCTTTGTCAGACGGGGCTGCGGCGATCCGATCTCACTCCGCATCTGAATTTCGAAGCCGGGGCATTGCAAGGTGCCCCACTGGGTTGGGGTGGAGGTCCGAGCGGGACTATCTTCGCTGACGACAAGATCGTCCATGGCGGAACGTGGGCGGCGCGTCTGGAACGAAACGCTTCGAGCCCGAACGAATTCTCCACCATCACACTGGCGGTTCCCGTCGATTTTGCCGGCGGCACCAT
>Ga0335082_10004455_pt1 | contig 15263 bp, 16 predicted proteins | sample Lox_Sample_41_FD_206718 | JGI IMG/M metagenome (GOLD analysis project Ga0335082, IMG submission 206718) | Soil microbial communities from Loxahatchee National Wildlife Refuge, Florida, United States - Lox_Sample_4.1 | ecosystem: Environmental > Terrestrial > Soil > Wetlands | place: USA...
CACGCCTTGCTTCTCAGCCGCGATCAACAGGTCAACAGTGCCTTGTACGTTGATCTTCTCGAGCGTAGCCTTGTGATCGCCCGGCTGGTAATATTCGCGAAAGTAAGCTGCGGTGTGAAACAAGACATCGCAACCAGCCAGGCCTGCGGTAAACGACGAGACGTTGCTCATGTCGCCCGTCACAAAGTCGATCTTTTCGTTCGGGAATACCTTCTGAGCTTTCTCCTTCGAACGGACCAAACCGCGCACATCGTGACCTTTGTCGAGGAGCGCCTGAACGAGATTACTGCCGAGCAGCCCAGTAGCACCAGTGACGAATGCGCGCATATTGACTAACAGATATTACAGCAGGATAGCTGCTCAGTTTGGAAACGGCGACGAGTCGATCCCGGGGACAATGCGCAGCGCGTTCTTGTAGTAAAGCTTGCGCAGGACTTCGTCGGGTAGATCGAGGCCGTACATTTGCCAGAAGGCGTGGTATTTGCGGTAGTAGTCGAAGTATTCGTCGGCGGTTTCCAGCACACGGAAGTAGGTGTAATATTCTTCCGGGTTCCAGGAATCTTTGCCGAACATCACGCGGTCCTGGTATTTGATCAGCCAGTCGTGGGCGAAACGTGGCTGTCGTCCCAGGTCATAAAGGACTGCTCCAATCTCTGTGTTCACATTTGGCAGACGGTCGAGCAGTTTGCCTAATTCAGCGAGGTTGCTTCCAAGCCAGCCCAGATGGGCGTCAATGAACGTCGTGTTGGGATGGCGCGCGAAGAGATTGTGTTGCTCTCCTATCAGCGTTTCCCAGCTCGGATACTTATCGGGCGGCCGGGCTCGGGCGGGATGCGTTTTCAACTCCAGCCAGCGCTCGTTGTGTTCGTCGATCGGTTGAAAGAAGGACCATGGCTCGGCGGTGTGAATCAGCACGGGAATCTTCAGACGCGCGCAGGTTTCGAAGACTTCGTCGAAGCGCGGATCATCTGCGTGGACCCGCTGGCCCTTGGCGTCCTTCAGATCCATGCCGAAATTCTTGAAGATCTTCAAGCCCTGCGCGCCGTTGTGGACATCGCGCTCCAGTTGCGCCGCGGCGCGCTTGCTGTAACCGGGATCGTCGATATTGCTGAAGTCGATGTTCGCAAACACGATGAACCGTTTCGGATAATGGCCCTTCATGTTCGCAACGCCCTTTTCCAAACGATCGCCGTAGCCGCCGCTCAGGTTCACCATCACCTGGAGATTGATGCCGTCCATGTCCTTCACCAGCTTGTTTAGTTTGTCAGCGGACATCAGCGAATCCTGGTGATTGTGAACGTCGATGAACGGATATTTCGCGCGGGTAAGCAGATGCTGCGGAACTACGAGCGTGGAGCGAGGCTTGTAGTCGGTGATCGACATGGGAGGGGGCTTGACCTCAACCGGTTGAGCGAAGCCGGCGAGGGGTAGCAGGACGATGAGCAGCGCCTTACGCATGAATCGGTTGTTCCTCCAGTAGCGATACAATTCGATGCCGCAGTTCTTCGGTGAGTCGCAGGCGGTCGCGCGGCGAAGCATCGCTGGTCGGAATGGGATCTCCGATCCGCATGGTGACGCGACCTCCGCGAATGTTGCCCGACCCGAACGGCAGGATTTCGCGGGTGCCTTTGAGACACATGGGAACCAAAGGAGCACCGGATTGAATCCCGAGTAATGCCGCGCCTTCCTTGAAGGACGCGAGATTTCCGTCGCGCGAGCGGCCTCCTTCGGGAAAGACCAGCAGCGAGATTCCCTGCTCGCGGACAACTTGAGCCGCAAGATACATCGTCTTGACTGCTGCCCGGGCATCGCCTCTGGGGACACGAATGTGACCGGCGCGGCCGAGGTGCCATCCGAGAAAAGGGATCTGAAATAAGCCCTTCTTGGCTAAGAATCGGAAGCGCACCGGGATATTAGCCAGCACGACGGGCGTGTCCATGTAGCTCAAGTGATTGGATACGAAAATATAGCTGCCGTCTTTCTTGATTTTTTCAAGGCCCTCGACATGGACCTTGACGCCGCTGACAAAGAGCAATGCACGGGCCCAGGCCCGCTCGACGGCATTCTGCTTGCGGCGGTCGGGATCAAAAAGCGACGCGATAAAACTGGCGGTTCCGTACAGAATTGTGGCGAGCACAATTAGCGGGTCAGTGATGAGCACCGAACGCAGGAGCGACACTCAATTCATTGTACGAGGAGGGCGCGCGCTTCGCCGACTACGAACAACGATCCGGTGATTAGAATAACGTCGTCCGGCTTTGCTTCCCGCAGCATAGCCATTGCCTCGGCGACCGAGTGCGTGATCGTCGCGTTTGTGACCGGGATATTCTCCGGCGGCATGGCGCGTGAGTTTGCAGGAACGGTCAGAATGATCCGATCGGCTAGCGGGAAAAGGATCGATGTCATTTCCGCGGCAGCTTTGTCGCGCATCACGCCGTATACGATCCATATGCGGCGACCCGAGTAGAATCGCCGAACATATTGCGCGAGGGCGCGAGTTCCCGCGGGATTGTGTGCGCCGTCGAGGATGATCTCGGGGTGCTCGGAGACGTGCTCCAGGCGTCCCGGCCATTTGGTCGTCGCGATCCCACCGGGCGGCACACCCAGTTCGTGGAGCGCAATTGCCGCAGTGCGGGCGTTTTCCACCTGGTGCGCACCTGCCAGGGGACAAACGATCTCTAGATTGCGAATGCGAAAGCGGCTGCCTCTTGCGGTCAGGTCCAGATCCGTGACCGGCCAATCGCGCGACAGCGTGTAGGGTCCTTTGGCATGAGCGCGCAGAACGACCTCGGCTTCCGGCGGTTGCTCCGCAAAGATCGCGGGTATGCCGGGCTTCAGAATCCCTGCTTTCTCGGCGGCAATCTTGGCCAGCGTGTCGCCGAGGAAGTTCTGATGATCATAGTCGATGGGCGTGATCACGCAGAGTCTCGGAGTAACCACATTCGTAGCGTCCAATCTGCCACCCAGGCCGGTTTCGAGGACCACAGTGTCTACGTTCTCGCGGGCGAATAGAAGGAAGGCCATCGCAGTGACACATTCGAAGTAGGTCGGGTGTAAATCGAGTTCGCCGGCATCGAGCATTCTCACCGTGGTCTCGTGGATCGTCGTGAATGCTTCGCCAAAGTACGCTTCCGTTACGGGATTACCGGCTATTCGGATGCGCTCAGTGGGTTCGTTCAGATGCGGCGAGGTGTAGAGGCCGGTGCGGATTCCTGCGGCGTGCAAGCCGGCTTCGATCATGGCGCATGTGGAACCCTTGCCGTTAGTGCCAGCGACATGTACGAAGCGAGGTACTTCTTGTGGATCGCCTAGGGCGTGGAGCAGGCGGGAAATTCGATCGAGGCCGAATTTCGCGGTCTGGATTTCGTTGCCGAGCGAGTAGAGGAAGCGAACTGAGTCGGCGTAGTTCACTTCACGCCCTTGCTTCGCACGAAGATTACGCGGCCAACAAGCGCCAGCAGGATGGTACCACCGATTACTTTTAGCTCGAAGAGCCAGGCTGATGCTACTCCCGGCGGCGGAACTGCGGAGAGAATTATGGCGAGGACCGCGATCGCCCCGCCGGCGATGCCAGATATGCGGCGGCCGAATTTGAAGCCACTTGCAAAGATGTAAACGAACGGGATGAGCGTGGCGATCACCACCATGTCTACCAGAATCTGATATGCGGCGCGTAGGTTTTCGCCGAGTTCGGCCAGCAACAGGAACAGCGTCGATAGGACTGCCTGAGTGACGATCGACACGTGCGGTGTGTGCCAGCGCGGATGCAGTTTGGCGAATGCAGCCGGCAAGTAATGATCGAGGCCAATGGCATAAGGCAAGCGCGTATTGCCGGCGATATAGGTACTGAGCTGGCCGACCACTCCGACGGTGATTAGCACGGCGAAGCAAGTGGACAGCCAATTTGCTCCGAAGCGCGTTCCGACAGCTTCGCCCGCCTGTGCCAGGCCGGTCATGGCGCTGATCCGGTCGGGCGGGAGGATGGCGAGCATCGCTGCGGTGCCGGCCATATAGAAGGTCGCGCAGCCCAAACCACTGATCCATGCGGCGCGCGGGATGTTGCGGTCCGGATCGTGAATCTCGCCGCCAAGGATTGGAGCGAGTTCGAGGCCGGTCATCGCCAGTGCGATCTGTGACCAGAAGTTGAAATTGCCCCAGCTTGCTTCGGGGATGAAATTGAAATGCGTTGCCGAACCGTAGCGCCAGACAACAAGGATTCCGAAAACGCAGAGCAAGCCCGCGACAAGATATGAGGTAATGCCGCCGAGTAGTCCCGGCCATTTGCCAAAGCGAAGCCCGATTAGATTGACGAAGAATGCCAGCAGGAGTCCGGCGACGGTCACTGGGATGGCGTATGCGGGGTTCTCTGAGTATTTCACGCCGGTCTGGCCGAACATGTAGCTGGCCATCGCGACACCGGAGAGCAGCAACGTCGGGAAGTAGAATATGTTGCTGACGAAGTAGACCCAGGCGGCAAGAAAGCCGTGCCAGTCACCGAAGGCTCGCTTGGTCCAGACGTAGAAGCCGCCTTCCTCGGGGAAGCGCGCCGAGAGCGAAGAGACAACGAGCGCGGAGGGGAGGAAGAAGGCGACCGCTGCTAATAACCAGAGTGAGAGCGAGCCGGGCCCGGAGTGCGCTGCAGCAGCCAGCCACCGCACGCCCGCTACTGCCGAGATGTTGAAGAGGACGAGGTGCCAGAGCCGAAGCTCCCGCCGTAGCGCGGGTTGGCTGGCGGACATTTGCTCATCGTACCGTGGCGGGGAGTGTGGCGTGCGGTTCCCTGTAGGGCATGCCTCCGGCTTGCCCGGACAAACCGGAGGTTTGTCCAACGACGCGCACCCGTACATTCGTGGCTTGTTGAGGGCGACAGCGTTGGTGTTGCGGCGCGTTACTGCGGTTTTACGTAGCGGGCGATTTGCTCGCAGGTGGCGAACCAGACACCCGGTTTGGATTTCATGTAGGTGATGAGTTGATCCAGATGACGCATGGGGGCGCGGTGGCCGGTGACGTGGGGATGCAGGGTCAGGACGAACATGGTGTGTTGTTCGTACGCGCCCTCGAATTCTTCTTTGTAGAGCTGATAGAGCAGTTCGGGCGACGGCATGGTGCCACCGCGGCCGAGGTACGGCGTTTCGGTGAGGGTCCAGTCAATGGCTAGTTCGACGATCCCGGTTTGCTCGCCGTTGGAAACAAGTTCGTAGGGCTCGTCCATCGCTTGCAGGCTGCTGTCGTAGAGAAAACCTGCTCTGCGCAGCAGGCTCACGGTGTGCTGGCTGAAGGCCCACGCCGGCGCTCGATAGCCTACCGGCTTCTTGCCCGCCGCGTTGGTGAGGTAATCGATGGCTCGATTGAGCAGGCGATCTTCATCCGCGCGGCTGAGCGGTGGCAGCGATTCGTGGATCCAGCCGTGGACGCCGATCTCGTGGCGGCCGCTTTTCATGATCGCCGGGATCATCTCCGGATGTAGAATCGCGCTGACGGCTGGGATGAAGAATGACGCGGGAACTTGATGGCGGTCGAGTAGGGCGAGGATGCGCGGCAGGCCGGTCTGGGCGCCGAAGTCGGCCGCGGAGAGTGTGGTCGGTGACGTTTCGCCGCGAGCCAACAGGTAGGACTCATTGTCGACGTCGAAGCTCAAGCAAACAGCAACGCGTGAGTCGTTGGGCCAGGATTTCGGAGTCAATCGCTGACCGGCGCGAGCGGGCGCGACTGCCTGCTGTAGCTGCTCCTCGGTCCAGTGGATACCGGGTTGCGCCGGAGGGCTTTGCTGGGCGGACAGGCTAGCCGCCGCGAGTAGCGTGATCGTCATCTTCATGGCTGAGTTCATCCTCCGAGTTTTCGAGCGATTCTAACTCGTCTGCCTGGCTTGCGTAGCGTTTCAACACGCGAATGGAGGCGCCGGAAGAAAAGCCGGCGTAGCGCAATCGGCGAAATGCCGCGGCCAGATTCTTCTCCTCGGCGAGAAAGGATGGGAGCGCCTTGCCGCGATACTTGCGTTCGAGGAACTGTTCAATCAAGTCTGTTTCATTCGAATCGCGGAAGGTCTCATCTGTTACTTTTTCGGCGAGCTGCGGCGCCACGCGATGTTGGCGCAGATCGCGAAGGACGCGCATCTTGCCGAATCCCTGGTTCTCCAGTCGCGCAGCGGCGTAGTTTTCCGCGAAGCGGCGATCGTTCAAGTAGCCGGCGTCCTTGAGCCGGGCGAGCACGGCGTCGATATCCTTTTGAGATTGCGCGCGACGGCGCAGTTTTTCCCGCAGCTCGCCAGTGGATTGAGCTCGGCCGCCCAACGCCCGCAGAGCCAGGTTCCAGAGCGCCTCCTGATCCAGAGATTTCGGCTTCCGCATGGCCATTCAAAAGGAACACTAGCAGATCGGAGGCTGCTATTGTAAAGGGAGGGAGCGCTTTTAGGAAAGGATAAACCCGATGGACGATAACAAGTTCTCTTACTTTTTCTTGGGCCTTGGCCTGGGAGTGGCTGCTGGCTTGCTGTTCGCGCCGAAGACCGGCGCCGAAACGCGCGACCTGTTGCGCTCGAAGGCCGATGAAGGCAAGGATTATGTAAGGCGTCGAAGCGAAGAGCTGGTTGACACCGCGAATGAGGCAATCGAAAAGGGCAAAACCGCGATTTCCCGGCAAAAGGATAATCTGAACGCCGCGGTCGAGGCTGGTAAGCAGGCTTATCGAGAAGCGGTGGCCGGAGGTTCACGGTCGACGGAAGCTATCTAGTTCGAACGGAAGTTTCACCATGGACCAGACGACGCTGCTGTATGTCATGACGGCTTTCGTGATCATCGCCGCCGTCGCGCTTTGTATTCAGGCGGGGATGCTCGTCGGTTTGAACAAGAAGACCAAGGAGCTCCATGACCAGATCGCGCCGCTGGTACCCAAGGTGGAAACTCTGGTGAAAACGACGCAAACGACTGTCGAGCAGAGCCGGCAACAGATTGCGGAGATCACGGCGCGCACCACCGAGATTTTGACATCGGCCAGGAATCAGCTTGCCACGATAGAGGAAGTGGTCACCGACGGAGCTGCGCGCGCCAAGGTCCAGATGGACCGTGTGGAGCTGGTGCTCGACGATACCATCAGCCGGGCGCATGAGACGGTGGCTGAGTTTCACCACGGCATCATGCGTCCCCTTCGCGAGATTAGCGGGATCACGGCTGGAATACGCGCGGCACTTGGGTATCTGGCTCGCAACAATCGGCCCAGCCCGGATCGCGCTACTAGCGATGAAGAGATGTTTATTTAAGAGCAGTCGGCTCTTAGCTATTGGCTAGCCTTCGGCGATCGGCTACTGGCGAATTGGCGGAGCGGGCGGCGTCGGAGTTGGCGGGGCACCGAGCCCAGGTTGATTTTGTTGCTGTTGTAGTTGCTGCTGCATTTGTTGTTGCATTGCCGCACCCTGATTCCCCACCACCGATTTATCCTTCTTCATGTCGTAGACGAATTCCCACTCCTGATACTTGGTGTGATCGTTGATGACATGGATTCCCTTGCCCTTGTAAGTCGTCGCGACACCGGCCAGGCCGCCGCCACCGGTGGTCATTCCGTTAGTGCCAGGCGGTTGCCGCGGCGTGGTCAAGAGTTGTTGGATCAGATTTGTTGCCTGCGTGTTTTGACCAGCGGCGCCCGGAGTGCCGAATGAGGACGCTGCACTCGCGAGGGAGCCGCGGCCCTGCTGAAAGGGATTGTACGGCGATTGTCCCGGCTGTTGATATCCGGGCTGGGCGGGATAGCCAGGCTGGCCATATTGTGGCTGACCGTATTGCGGCTGTCCCGGGATTTGAGGTTGTTGCGGATACTGGCCGCTCCCGGGCTGCCCCGGATACTGTGGGATCGGCTGACCGGGATAGGCTGGTTGCAGCGGTACACCAGTCGGAGGTTGTCCAGGATATTGCGGTTGACCTGGGTATTGTGGCTGCCCTGGATACAGACCCGTCGGGGGTTGTCCCGGGTATTGAGGTTGTGGAGGTTGCCCCGGCTGCACCGGCTGGGAAGGATCCTGCGGTTGCGAAGGATCCTGGGGCTGGGCAGGCTGGCCGGGCAGGACTGGAAATCCGGGCTGTCCGGGTTGAATAGGATACTGGGGTTGCTGCGGGAAACCCGATTGCTGCTGTTGTTGCTGCTGTTGTTGTTGTTGCTGCTGTTGCTGCGCGAGGAGCTGCTGGCGTACTTGTTGCTCCTGTTGCAAGAAGTTCTGTTGATCGGGCGTAAGCTGGCTGGGATCGTATCCGGTGGGAGCGGAAGGATTGGCGGCGAGAACGCGATCGCTCGGCCGCCGGCCGATCATGCTGACCCCCGAGTCAGCCTGCTGGTTAGGATCGTTGCTTGTGGATTGAGTGCCGGTCTGGGCGGCCAACCCACCGCCGGGCTGGGAGTTATCAGCGGTCAGCTTACTCTTGTCACCCAAGGGATTCGGTTGCTGGATCAGCGAATCGGTCAACTGGCCGTTGGGCCCGACGTGAACCAACCGCCATTCCGCTTTGCCGGTCATTGGATCTTTGTAGCGCCTGCGAAGGAAGCGGATGTTGCGGGCGGTCTCGAGATCGTCTAGATTCTGCGGGTAGCTCTTGTATTTGCGAACGAAGAGCTGAATCGCGCGCTGGTATTGCGAGCCGCGATCGATCAGCAATTGCTCGCGCTGGCGTTGTGATTCGAAGGCCACCCGCGGCATCTCCATGTACAGGCCGATAGCAACGGCAGCCGCAAGTACGAAGATCAGCAGCATGGCGAACCCGGATTCCTGACGCGACTTCATCCGCTCATCGCCTCCGCTTCGAGTGGCAGGGTCTGCCTGGTATCGGTTCCTTTGAACGTGGTGTCTTCCACCTCAGCCGAGTTTACACCGATACGCACAATCTTGTACCGCTTCTTGACCATTTCGCCTTCACCGGCGATAACGATTTCGTCGCCATCAAGGAAGAAGGCGCGCTTGATGTCGGGCCTGGCCGGGTTGACGAAGCCGTAGAATTTCAGCGGGATCTTCGGGGCTCTTGGCTCGGGCTTGGGCGCTGGAGGCGGCGGTGGGAGCGGGGGACCGATCACCGGCTTTTGGACGACGATTTTTGGTGGCTCTACGGGTTTGGTTGGGTCGACCGGCGGGGGTGGCGGCGCGTTGAGAATCTCGAACAACGAACGCGAACTCGGCTCAACCTTCACGTCACGAACCTTGGCGAGCAAATCGAAATGGATGGTCGGGTCGACGGCCGTCGGGTCGATGTCTTTCTGCTTCAGGTTCGGCAGAAAGCTCTTGGAATTCTTGTTCAGACTGCCTTGGCGGCCAGTAACGCGGCTCACGGGCCGAATGGTTACCTTCGGGGAAGATGCGTTCGTTGCGGCTGCGCCGGGCGATGGCCGTGACGGTGTCGGGGTATCGCCGGAGTCGCGGTTATACAGATAGGTGATCCCCGCCAGGACGACCAACCCACCCAGGAAGTAGATCTTCTTCCGATCCGCGCCGAGCTCCATCTTCATGTTCATTGCGCGGACCCATCCTCTCGGACGTAGGTATCCAGCTTGAGCATGACGTTCAGACTCTTGCCGCCTTGCTGCGGTGTCGCGTTCAGTCCTTCCATGATCAGCAGGCGGTTCGTCTTGTCGATCAAATTCACAAAGTGAAGCAGATTGTCGTAGCTCGCTTCGAAGTTCGCAGTGATCTGCATCATCTCGAGCGTATCGCTGCCTTCCACCGGCTCGATGGTGTTGGTGCTGTCCTTCGGAGTGACTTTGGACTGGCTGGCGGCATCGTACAGATCGGTCATGATCGTCGAGAAGGCGGTACGGCGCGGCAGGAAATACTTGGAGAGGAAGTCACCGCCTTGCGCGCGGCCGATTTCGATCTTGCCGGCCAGCGCGCGAGTTTTCTCGAGATTCGTCTTTTGCTGGACGATGTCCGTGCCCATCCGGACAACTTGCTGTTGAAGATCCTCGGGCGCTCCGCCGATAGGCCGAAGCACAAAATAGCCCGCTACCAGGTTCGCCACCAGCAACGTGCCCAGCGTGAGCTGGATAATGGCGCGGGGATTGTTCGGTGGCCAGACGTTGATATTAAAGTTTCTGGGCATAGCTCACCGTGACGTGGTAGCGGAAGTAGGGATCGGTTTGCGAAGGAGGCGCCGAACTCTGCACGTCGGTCTTTCCGAAAAGGGGCGAGGCTTCCAGCCGCTTGACCAGCTCGATCACCGGCGGGACTTCCTTGGCGCCCACTTGCATATCCAGCAGGACGTTGTTGTTGGAATCGACGCCCGGCAAACGGACCGACACCAGGCGGACGTTGTAGGGCATCACCTTTTCGAGGTCGGCGAAGATCTTGGTCCAACTGATGGCTTTGCGTTCGATCACCTGGTTGAGAAACAGGCTGTGCTGTAAAGCGTCGGCGTTCTCGGCAAGGCCCAGCGTGCTGTTCAGCTTCGACTGCTCGCGGCTGATCGTCTGCACCTGCGCGTTCAGGCGATCGATGGTGTGTTGTATCTGAACTGATTCTTTCCGCTTGGTGACAATAGTGGAAACTTGAATCCCCAGCAGCGCGACCAGCGCTATGCCCACGGCCGCTGAAGCTACCAGCATGGGGCGGTCGCGGCGGAAAGGCTCGCTGGCCAGATTGATCGGTAATTGAATCCCCATGGTACTCATCCTGTCACCGATTCGAGATAGCCGAGCAATCCGGCATTGTTGCGGCCGGGAGCGCCGAAGCGTGCCCGTAGAGGTTCGACAGCTACGCCCCACTCCGCCTGCCAGCGCTCGGCCAGTTCGCTGCTGTCCGAGCCGAATCCGCAAAGCCAAATGCGCTTGGGTTTCGATTTCAGCTCGTCTTCGATATACGCGACGGTCGGATGCAATACGGATTCGATATCCTCGGGGCGGGCGTCGTCCATTTCGACCGATCGCGCCAGCTTGAGCGTACTTCCGTCGAGCACGAGCACCGAGAGAATGCGGCCGCCGAGTTTCACCAGCATGCTGATCTGGTCCGGCTCCATCAGGTTCAACGCGGCGAGCGACGATGTGGTGATCATGCCGGGATGGAATCCGGCGGCGCGGAATGGCGCTTCGTAGCGGCCGACGATTTCGTTGGCCATAACTGCCACCAGCACCTCCACCTTGTCGCTGTTCTTGGGGGCTGTCTGCGCGGTATAACTGACGATCGCGGAATCGACGTCGAATGGGACGCTTTTCTTCATGCGGAAGCGCAGCAGCGCGAGTTGCTCTTCAGGGTCGGTGGGGAACGCGTCGAAATCGAGAACCGCGACGCGAGCGCAATGATCGGGAAGGATCAGCGCTGCGCGTCGACGGCGATGGCCGTTCGGCGGCGCGACCTGGTGGATCAGCTCCTGGAACAACTGTGGCTGTTGAATATTATCGTGGGCCGGAGAGACCTGCAGGACGCCTGCCTGGAGCGGTTTGAAGTGCTGTTGCGCAGGCTCACCCACGCGCGCGAAGGCGATACCTTCTTCCGACAGCTCGAAGACATGGGTCGGCGGCGGGTCCTTCAGGAGATTGACGAGCGAAGTCATTGGCAGCGACGGTTAACCTTCAATAAAGGTCACCTTGTTGATCTCCTTCAATGTAGTAATTCCGGTGCGGGCTTTGTCGAGGGCCGACTCGCGCAGGAAGGTCATGCCCTCGTCGCGCGCGATACGCTTGATTTCCGAAGCTGGGCGTTTGTCGAGAATCATTTCGCGGATATGCTCGCTCAGGTCGAGCAGTTCATGGATAGCGGATCGTCCCCGGAAACCGGTTCCTCCGCATTCAAAGCAGCCCGGGCCTTCATAAAACGTGACGTCGCGCCACTCTTGGGGGTTGAGGCCGCTTTCGATCAAATAGGAATCCGGGTACTGCACCGGCGTCTTGCAAAACGCGCAGATAACGCGGACCAAGCGCTGCGCCAGGATACAGTTGAGCGCGGACACGAAGTTGTAAGGCTCGACGCCCATGTTCAGGAATCGGCCTAGAACGTCCAGTACATTATTGGCGTGAACCGTTGTGAAGACCAGGTGTCCGGTGAGGGCCGCGTTGATGGCGATCTGCGCGGTTTCCTGGTCGCGGATTTCGCCGACCATGATTTTGTCGGGGTCGTGACGCAGAATGGAACGCAAGCCGCGGGCGAAGGTCAGACCTTTCTTCTCGTTCACAGGGATCTGCGTGATGCCTTTGATCTGATATTCGACCGGGTCCTCGATGGTAATGATCTTGTCTTCGTCGTTCTTGATTTCGCTGACCGCGGCGTAGAGCGTGGTGGTTTTGCCCGAGCCGGTGGGTCCGGTGACCAACACCATGCCGTAGGGCTCCTTGATGTAGCGGCGGAACTTGACCAGATCGTTATCGGAGAAGCCTACTACATCAAGCGACAGCTTGGCGAACTTCTCGCTCATCGACTCTTTGTCCAGCACGCGGAGCACGGCGTCTTCACCATGGATGGTGGGCATGATGGAGACGCGGAAGTCGATCAGGCGGGTCTTGTAGCGCACGCGGAAACGGCCGTCCTGCGGGATGCGGCGCTCGGCGATATCCAGTTCGCTCATGACCTTGATACGCGAAATGATGGTGGAGTGCCAGTCCTTGGAGATCGGAGGCATGGCGTAATGCAGCACGCCGTCAATGCGGTACTTGATGGCCACTTCCTGATCGCGCGTCTCGATGTGGATGTCACTGGCGCGGCGTTCGAGGGCGTTGAAGATGGTGGTGTCGACCAGCTTGATCACCGGCGCGATGTCGCTGTCGGCGGTCAGCTTGTCGATGGAGAGCGTTTCGTCCTGGTTTTCTTCCTCGCCGATGACGTCGAGCGTGAAACCTTCGGTGACCTCCTCGAGGACGCGCTGCGATTGCTCGGTTTTCTTCAGCAGGTCGGAGATCTGCGACAGCGTGGCGACTTTGACCTTGAGCTTCTTCTGCAGCAGGACGGAAAGCTCGTCGATCAGGTTCAGATTGCGCGGGTCGGCGAGGGCGATGTCCAGGTGCCCGTTCTGCGAGTGAATGGGCACGAAGTTGTAGCGGAACATCAGGTCGACGGGCACGGAATGGAACAAGTCGTGATCGATGCGGACATCGCGGAGGTCGACGAACTCGCAACGGTAGCGCGAGGCGAGGGTCTTCGCTTGCGAGACCTCCTCGGTTGGCTCAGTCAACTTGACGCGATCAATAGTTGCCATAAAGCGATTACCTCAACGAATCCGCCAGTGAGAAGATCGGCAGGTACAGCGCAACGAGAACGAAAGTGACGAAGGCGCCCATGAAGATCATGATGGCCGGTTCAATGAGCGATAGCGACGCGGACATACGGGTGTTGACGTCGTCTTCGTAGAACTCCGCGACGCTCGCGAGCATTTGCGGGAGCGCGCCGGTGGATTCGCCCACTTCGATCATGTCGATGGACAGCCCGGGAAATATTTTGGTCTTGGTGAGGGCGACCGACAGAGACTGGCCTTCCTTCACCATCTTGCCAGCATCCGCCAGGGTTGTCTTTAGTAGTCTAGTACCAAGAGAACTAGAGGCGGTTTCGAGCGCCTGTAACAGCGGAATTCCGCCTACCAGCAGGGTGCCGAGCACTCGCGCAAATTGCGCGACCTGGTATTTGATCCAAATCTCGCCCAATAAGGGCGTACGTAGCCGCCAGCGGTCGACGCGAACTTCGCCTTTCTCCGTTTTCGCCCAAAAGCGGAACGCGATGGCTGCAACGATTAGCGCGATGAAGCCGCCCAGGATGTAGTTGCGGGCCGTAGTACCCACGGCGATCAGGATTTCGGTGGCGGCCGGCAATTTCGCCGACATGCTGTTGTACAGTTCGGCGAACTTGGGGACCACGAAGGTCACCAGGAACACCATCAGGCAAATCACCAGCACGATCAGCATGCAGGGATAAACCAGCGACAGCAGCAGCTTCTTGCGGACGGCTAGCGCCAGCTTCTGATAGTGGATGAAGCGATCGAGCACCTCGCCGAGCGCGCCGCTCTTTTCGCCCGCGAGCACGGAAGTCACATAGATGGGCGGGAAGACGCCCTGGCGTTCGAACGCATCCGATAGCAGCGCACCGTTCCTTACTTCCTGGCGGACGGCCTTGATGTACGGGGCCAGCTTGGGGTCGGTCAAACGGTCGGACAGCAGGTCGAGCGCTTTGAGAATCGGCAGGCCGGCGCGTACCAGGGTGACGAACTGCTGGTTGAAGATCAGAAATTTTTCGAGGTTGATCTTCTTCTTGCGGCCTCCGCCCATGCTGACGCCTGCGATCTCATGGCGCGGCTTGATGGAGTAAATCAGGAAGCCTTGCTGCGAGTAGCGTTCGCGAAGTTCCTTCTCAGAGCCTGCTTCGGCTACCTGCTGGTGCACTTCGCCGCGAGGATCGGCGTATTTTAGGACGAATTCGGCCATTAGTCGTTCACCTCCCCGCTGACGAGTGTCGCTCCGGCGGGCAACTGGAATTTGAACTGTGCGTCGTTCACCTGCGCGTTGAGCTTTTCCTGTTCGAACTGGAAGGTGAGGATCGATTGATCCTGGCCGTTCACCACCAGCCGCTGGATCTGGTAGTCGGGCGTGACCAGCATCTCGATCTTGTCGTAGGGCAGCTTGTCGCTTTTGGCCCGGGCGTTGATGAGGTAGTTTGCGCCTTCCGTCTTCACGCTAAACTCGCGAAATTCCTTGGTGAAATCGAGCTTGCCGAGCAAGAAAGCTAGTGGCGCGCGCATGTCCTCGCTCTCTTTCAGCGGCACCTTTTCGACGCGATGGGTATCGGGGGTGTAGAGGTACACGTTGTGGCCGTCGGACAGGAACAGCTTGCCGGCCGGGGCAGTGTAATCCCAGCGCATGCGTCCGGGCTTGCGTAGGACGAGCGAGCCTGTCTCCGTCTTTCGAGCGCGGCCTGCGATGCTATACCCTTCAGTAAATTGGACTTGCAGCGTCTTCGCGTGATTGTAGCGCTGCTCGATCCCTTTGAGAAGGGCGTTCAAGTCGACATCGGCGGCCGAAAGCGGCAAAGCCGCGAGGGACACCCATAGCGCTAGACGGGTCACATGAGTTTTGACGTTTTTGGGACGGCGGACGTGGAGGGTCAAAGCGGGCGCCTCTACTTGTATTGTAAGTCATTGATTTAATAGAGTCTGAGTTGCCCGCCAGGTTCAGTAATGTATGCGCGCCCCAGCGAGGATTCCGGGCTTGACACTTTTCGACAGTCCGGTACTCTGAGAGTGGCCCGTTCCATGAAGGGAATCTCACGAAATCGAGAACGCATCGGACTCGTGAAGAAAGCCGAACGCGAGATTCGCCAAGGC
>Ga0335082_10004457_pt1 | contig 15255 bp, 11 predicted proteins | sample Lox_Sample_41_FD_206718 | JGI IMG/M metagenome (GOLD analysis project Ga0335082, IMG submission 206718) | Soil microbial communities from Loxahatchee National Wildlife Refuge, Florida, United States - Lox_Sample_4.1 | ecosystem: Environmental > Terrestrial > Soil > Wetlands | place: USA...
CGCCGTTCGGGACGACATCCGCCATGCCGGATTCACCGTTCCGCTCTTCACAGCAGATGGTCCGGGGCAGTGCAGATTCGGCCACATCAGCGGCGCCCTGCCCGCAATCAACGGAGATGATAGCCCGGAATCGATACGCGATACCGTGAAGGAATGGAATAACGGAAGCGGACCGTACTTCAGCCCCGAGTTTTATCCCGGGTGGCTCGATCATTGGGGAGAAGAGCACTCCGTCGTTTCCGCGGGGCAGTTCATCGGCAAATACGACACACTCCTCCGCAACAGCATCTCCGTCAGTCTCTACATGTTTCACGGTGGAACGAATTTCGGTTTCACGAGCGGTGCGAATTATGGAGGACATTATCAGCCGCAACCGACCAGTTATGATTACGATGCACCCCTCGACGAGGCGGGCCGGCCGACACAGAAATATTTTCTCTTCCGTCAGCTCCTCAGGAAATATCAATCCGGTAACGATTCACTCCCCGAAGTCCCCCCGACCAACAAGGTCATCAAAATCCCGGCGATTTCTCTCCGGAAGACGAGCGATATCTTTGCTTCCCTCCCGAAACCGATTCTCTCACCGAAACCACTATCTCTGGAAGATGTCGGACAGGAGTCCGGATGGGTTCTTTATCGAACAAAAATTGCTGCCAGGGAAAAGGATACACTCATTCTCAACGGGGTCAGGGATTACGCTGTAATCATGCTGAACAGGAAGCCGATCGGGTCTCTCGACCGTCGGCAGAAGCAGAAGAGACTCATATTCTCATCTGATCCGGGTGACGCACAACTCGACATTCTGGTCGGGGAAGACGGGAGAATCAATTACGGTCGTGAACTTCTGGATAACAGGAAAGGGATTGTGGGAGACGTCATGCTAAACGGGACGCAGCTCAAAGGCTGGCAGGTCTTTTCCCTTCCGATGATGGATCCGACATCACGAAATTACGACAATCCGGATACATCACATGTACCCGCATTTCACAGGGGAGCATTCCAGTGTGATGACCCGGGAGATACGTATCTGGATCTTCGCGGCTGGGGCAAGGGTGCAGTGTGGTTGAACGGACACAACCTCGGAAGGTTCTGGCACATTGGACCCCAACAGACTCTCTATTGTCCGGGTGTCTGGTTAAGGAACGGGATGAACGACCTGATTGTCTTTGAGACGGATGATAGAGGAACAAGATCGGTGGAAGGTTTGAATGAACCGATTCTCAATGAATTGCATCCCGACGCGCCGCCGCCTCCCCCCCACCGGCCGACAGGACATCTCAAGCTGGACAACGTGGATCAAATTACTTCGGGGGATTTTGAACCCGGCGACACGGAGCAGACGATCCGCTTTCGCGAAGTGACCGCCAGGTTTGTTTGTCTCGAAACACTTTCTTCCCTCCCTAATGACCCGTTTGCCTCCGCGGCAGAGCTCTACCTTCTCGACGCGCGCGGCAGAAAAATCGATCGTTCACAGTGGAAGATTTATTATGTGGACAGTGAAGAGCTGCATGCCGAAGACGGCCGTGCGGAGAATGTGTTCGACGATGACCCTGAAACCATCTGGCATACGGAATGGGGAAATGCACAACCGGCTCATCCGCATCAGCTCGTCATCGATATCGGGACCACTCACACCATCGGCGGCGTAGTGTATCAGTCCCGCCAGGGAAACCTGCCGGGGAAAATCAAAGAATTCAAATTCTATGCACGCAGCGAACCGTTTGAGATTCGCCCCTGAAATTCTCAAGACCCGAAAAGGAATTTTTCCCATGCCTCTTCAACGATGCCAGTGTCCATTGTTCATTTTCCTTTCAACGGCTTTGCTCGCCGCGGCCGTTGAGAATTTCACCTGGGCGAGAGAGAATCAACGCCTCACGCTTCAAAACGATCAGGTATCGTTCATCGTTTCCATCGACCAGGATCGTCTGATCGGCGATGAACTGCGCGCACAATTCGGGTTGCTGGAGCAATTCAGTCGTGGAAAATCGCCAGTTCTCCGCACCGATGCGGATTTTGCCGTCGATGTGATGTATACCGACTGGCAGGCACCGGGAAAAGTGAACAACGCCGAGAACCCTGTTCTCTTCACGAAGAAGGATTTTTCTCTCGTCGATCACCGTTTGAGCGACTCGGGAGATGTGAGCCAGCTGATACTCTTCCTGAAGGGAAAAGAAAATCCGATCGATGTCCGTATCACCTACCGGCTGAAGAAGGGTGAATTCTTCGTACGGCGAGACATCGCCGTCATGGATACAGCTTTCGGACATCATTTTCTCCGGTGGATCTGGCCGCGAAAAGGAACCGTAAGCGGCGTGAAGTCCATTGTGAAGGCAGGTAGTTTCGGACAACCGGTTGCGCTTCTTCTCGGGACAGGAGGTGCATTCTTCGGGTTGGAGTGTCCCACGTCGGAAAATTCCTTCACGGAATTTCACCACGGTGCTGGTGTACTCCAATGCGGTCAGGAATTCGGAGAAATCATATCGGGAAGATGGCTGGAAAGTGCCTGGGTCGTTGAAGGAATCACGCCCGATTCTTATGTCAGGAGCCGGTTCTACAAGTACATCGATGCTATCCGGGTTGCCCCTCTCCGACCGTACACGCTCTATAATAGTTGGTATGATTTGCGCTCGCCCGAATACCCGAAAGTACCTCCGGATCACTGGATGAGCGAGCAATCCGCTCTCGGCATGGCAAAGCTCCTCCGGGATAATATGATCGATAAACACGGCATCAAGCTCGACGCCTTCGTCCTAGACGACGGCTGGGATGTGTATGAGAGCGATTGGCTGCTGCGTCAGGCACAATGGCCGCGCGGGTTTCTTCCGCTGGCAGACGAGCTGAAAAAGACCAATACCGCTCTCGGTCTCTGGATCGGACCGACCGGCGGCTATTCATTCCGGATGCGAAGGGTCAACTGGATGAAAGAGCACGGATATGAAGTTGTCGGGACGACGCGCGATAACATGATGCTTTGCCTTGCGGGGACAAAATACAGCAATCTCTTTCAACAACGTGTCTCGGATTTCGTGAAGAATGACGGTGTGGGGTATTTCAAGTGGGACGGGATCCAGTTTTCGTGCAGCGAGCCGGATCATGGGCATCCCATCGATATTTATTCCCGACGCGCGGTGATGCAGTCCGTGATTGAAAAGTGTGAAGCCGTCCGGAAAGAGAACCCCGAGATCTTTCTCAACATCACTTCCGGGACCTGGCTCAGCCCCTGGTGGGTACAATATGCCAACACCATCTGGATGCAGGGTGCAGACTACGGATTCTCGGACGTTCCCTCGATCAGCCAGCGCGATGCGGCGATCACGTACCGGGATTTTATTCTCTATGATGATTTCAATAACCTCGATCTCTGGTTCCCGATACAAAACCTCATGACGCATGGGATCATCAAAGGCAAGCTGGAGTCCACGGGGAGTTATGATGAGCCGCTCGACAAGTTCACCGACGATGCGCTTCTCTACTGCGCCCGCGGCGTGACAATGTACGAGCTGTATATCTCTCCGGATATTCTCTCCGAGGGCGAGTGGAATTCGCTTGCCTCGTCGCTCCGCTGGGCACGCGACCGGTTTCCCGTTCTGTCGACCACCTGGATGGTCGGCGGAAATCCGATGAAGCGACAACCCTACGGCTATGTCCATTTCAAGGATGACCGGGGAATCATCGCTGCGCGAAACCCCTTCATAACCGCCGGATCACTTACGGTCGAACTCTCACCGGAGCAGGGGCTCAATCCAAAGGCATCATCACTTGTGCTCGAAGAAGAATATCCCATTCATAGAATTACAGAGCATCTCTTTCATGCGGGAGAGAAGATTGCAATACAACTCGACGGCTATGAAACGGCGGTATATGAAATCTATCCTCTTTCGAGTTCAACGGTTCCGCTGGTCGCGGGCACGTCATTTGATGTTGTTGCCGATTCGGGAAGTCAGTATACGATCATGTACCATGCAGGTTCGAAAGGCATCAAAATCCTCAATCCCTCTATTATAAGGAGCTCAGAAATTGACGGAAAATCGGTCAATCCAAAGACATTCACTTTCCCCACAGTAAGGGAAGCCGCTTGCCTTTCTGATCAGAGCGTACAACGGGATCCGAAATTGACGTCACGAGTCCACATTGCGCTGGCCGAATCTCCGTCTGTCTCACGCGGAGAAGTTGCCATCCTCCTGACACCGGATTCGGGAAAGTCTCAGAAATCTTCTCCGGTTCTCACCGCGTCGATCGACGATCATCCGGAGAAGATTACCTCGGAGAAACAGGAAGGCATCTCACAGTGGTATCACATTCCGATAGAACACGGAAAACATCGTGTCGTGGTAGATGTCCAGCCGGGAAAAGATGATTCCGCCTGGACCGGAACCGCATCACTCTGGGCGGTCGCACAACAGCGAGAGGAAACGAAAGAAATTACGTTCATCCTGAAGAACGACAGCAAGCCGGTTCCGATGCCGCCGCACCCGTGGAATCCGGGTGAGGTGCGGAAGAACATCAAACTCGGAGCAGTGCGGCTTGCGACCCGCCGATAGCCGCCGCATCGACGCACAAACGACAAGAATCATGATTGCAAAACTTCAGCTGACGACGATGTTCATTCTGCTCCTTGTAGTAGCGGGATGTCATCCTTCCGGCTCACAACATGCGAAGATCAGGATCGGCTTTCTCGTCAAACAACCTGATGAGCCATGGTTTCAGAATGAATGGAAGTTTGCGCAACAATGCGCCGACTCGTTCGGATTCGAGCTCATAAAACTCGGAGTGCCGGATGGCGAGAAAACGCTTGCAGCGATTGATAATCTTGCCGCACAGAATGCCCAGGGCTTCGTCATTTGTACGCCGGATGTGCGGCTCGGGCCGGCGATCACGGCAAAGGCCAATACTCATGGATTAAAGGTCATCAGTGTCGACGATCGGTTCGTCGGGGGGGACGGACGGTATATGACGGAAGTGCATCACCTCGGAATCTCGGCTTCCAACATCGGCAAATCCGTGGGCAACGCGCTGTGGGAAGAAATGAAGAGACGAAACTGGAAATCGGAGGAAACCGCTCTCTGCGCAGTCACCTGGGAAGAGCTTCAAACCGCCCGCGAGCGCACCGATGGAGCAATCGCGGCATTGATCGCCGCGGGATTTCCTGCAAACAGGATCTTCAAGGCCCCTCAAAAAGTCGCAGACATTCCCGGCGCTTTTGATGCAACGAACATCCTTCTTACACAGCATCAGGATGTGACGCACTGGCTCGTGTGTGGAAATAACGACAATGCGGTTCTCGGCGCGGTCCGCGCCATGGAAGGACGGGGATATTCCTCCACAACCACATTAGGAATAGGAATCAACGGAACGGATTGCATCATCGAATTCGAAAAGAACAATCCGACAGGATTTTTTGCGTCCATCCTTCTCTCTCCACGGCGCCACGGGTTCGAAACGTGTGAAATGCTCTACCGGTGGATCAAGGATGGAACCGAACCTCCGAAAGAAACGTACACAATGGGAATTCTGATTACGCGGGAGAATTTCCGGCAGATTCTCAAAGAACAGGGAATGCTCTGATGGCTTCGCGCCTGTCGATGTACCCCTTCGGGAAGAACACAGGTATGATCGGGGTGTTTGTCGTACTCATCGTGATCGTATCTCTGTTCGTGCCAAATTTCTTCAGTGCATTGAATGCGGAAGGGCTCGCACTTTCCGTCGCTACAGTCGGTATCATCGCATCCACAATGCTCTTTTGCCTCGCAGCCGGTGATTTCGATCTCTCGGTCGGTTCAGTCGTCGCATGCAGCGGCGTCATCGCAGCCGTGACGATCAACTCTACTGGCAGTGTTGCCGCCGGAATCACGGCAGGAATTCTCGCAGGGGCTGCTGTCGGCCTCATCAACGGCTTGATCATTGCACGTTTCGGCATTAACGCGCTGATCACGACTCTTGCTTCCATGCAAATTGCGCGAGGTGTATCGTACATTGTTTCGGATGGCAAAGCCGTAGGCATCCGCGACGAGGCCTTCTTTGCACTCGGCATCTCGACATTCCTTTCCATCCCGCTCCCCATCTGGTTCATGGTGGCCAGCTTTGTTGTGTTTGGCACCATCCTCAATCAAACGGCGTTCGGCCGACATGCCCTGGCAATCGGGGGAAATAAGGAAGCGGCCCGCCTTGCCGGCGTTCCGGTCGTGATGACCAAGATTGCCATATTCACGGTGCAGGGAATGGTCGCGGGATTCGCCGGCGTGATTCTCGCTTCCCGGATGACAAGCGGACAACCGACAGCGGCACAGGGGCTTGAACTTCAGGTGATCTCGGCGTGCGTCCTGGGAGGAGTTTCGCTGACAGGCGGAGTGGGATCAATGGGAGGAGTAATTGTCGGGGTGCTCATTACCGGAACTGTCCAGAATGCCATGAACCTCCTCAATATCGAGACCTTTTATCAGTACGTCGTAAGCGGTGCAATTCTTCTTACGGCAGTCATGCTCGATCGGATGCGATGGAGACAGTCATGAGGAAGTGAATCCGATTTGAATTTCACTACCCTGCTCCATATCTTTCAGCATCATACCTTACTGCTTCACCGTCTTCAGAGATCATGTCGTTCTTCTTTTTCCCGTCCGTTCTGCAAGATCATTTATCCCAAACATGTTTGAGAGAAAGGACCACCATGAAACGAATGTTTGCCCGGATGTGCTTCGTTTGCATTCTATTCTCCACCGAGTGCATTGCTCAGGAAGCTGCAACGGAAGTTCATCTTCCGTCGCCCGACACTTCGGGTGGAAAACCGCTCATGCAGGTGCTCAAGATGCGCCGGACGTCCCGTTCGTTCAGCGACAAATCGATCCCCCAACAGACATTGTCCAATCTCCTCTGGGCAGGTTTCGGCATTAATCGCGAAGACGGTCACCGCACGGCACCGTCGGCAATGAACTGGCAGGAGATCGACCTCTACGTTGCAACGAGTGAAGGAGTTTCGGTTTATGACGCACACGCAAACACACTTCGTGTGGTCACTCACAGTGATTTACGCGAGAAGACCGGAACACAGGACTTTGTTAAGGATGCGCCGGTCACAATTGTGTATGTGGCAGATCTGTCGAAGACGAGTCGTGCGTCAGGGAATGACCAGATCCTCTACACAGGCGCGGATTGCGGATTCATCGCTCAGAATGTTTATCTCTATTGCGCTTCCGAAGGTCTTGCCTGTGTGGTCCGCGGTTCAGTTGATCGGGCCGAACTCAGCAAGAGCATGCATCTGCGAGCCAACCAAGCAATCATACTAACACAGACGGTTGGCTACCCGAAATAATGCTCTGTCTCCACTTCGGTCTGGGAAAAATCGCCTCCTCCCATCACCCGATCGATGAGGCGATGGTGGAAGAATCGTCCCGCTGTGAGAGATGGAAGGAGAAGTGCAACCAGAGGAACCCCAAGGTGCCCTCCTCTTTAGGGCCGAGAATAATTCTCATTCTTCATCTGAACCACTTGAATGACACAACGAGACTCCTGGCACTGAGTTTGGGACCTAACTCATGGGAAGGTCTACCAATCGTTCGGCGGGCTAGTCAATTGTTCCCATTGTTCAGGAAGCATGTTCTGTACTACCCCTCCCATGGCCAATGTCATGTTCCAGCGTGCGGGTCTCGCCAAGTAAATTCATAACATCCTCCGCGGTGAATCTTGTAGACCATGCAGCACCAATCCTTATCAGTTCGTCAGGCAGTTCATAGATCTCATCGATTTTGACAGCCAGAATTTTCTTTCCATTTCTCTTGCTGTGATGGATTTCAAAATTCATCCAATTCTTGAATCCGATGAACCGAGAATGTCTATGTGGTTTGTTTGCTTCTTTCCCGACTATGACCAGCGTGCAATCTGCGGATTTTATCCTGTTCATCGTCTCTTTATCGAACTCCCTGATCGTGTTCTCATCAACCTCGGGTGGAGGCTCCATGCTAAAAACAAATTCGATATTGGTGCCGGCCGCCCAATCCTCCACCATGCGCCTGTAGGAGAGGTCGTTCCACGGATCGAAACTGACAAACACTTTTCTCTTTGTCATAATTTTATTCCCCTCATTCATTGGGTCACAATGAAGTATACACCGACTTGAAGGCCTTACGTTACGTCATAAAATCATGCAGATGTATGAGCAAATCTCAGCCCTTGTGTTGCAAGACGGCAGCCCCGTTCCTGCCTATCGGCCCAACCCGTCCGATCTGTCCATCCTCTTCCACGTCTTGACCACCTACTATTGAACCTGTAGTCAGTCAACCTTTATCGTTCAATCGTCTGGATGACATGGCCGGAACTGTCATGAATCCGAACGACCATGGCCATTTGACCGGGAATGCTATGCGTCGCACACCCAAAACATGGATCGTATGCCCTAAACGCCATTTCTATGGTGTTCAAAATACCTTCCGATACCTGCACTCCTTTTTTGATCAAGGCACGGGCGGCCTTGTTTATCGACATGGATATTGGAGCATAGTTATTCGTTGTGCCGACAATGAGGTTGACCTTCTGAAGAATGCCCTTCTCGTCGGTGATGTAATGGTGCGTGAGAGTACCGCGTGGAGCCTCAACAATCCCGACTCCTTCCGTTGGAACCGCTGTCGGAATGTTGCGTATGTGCGGTCCGGTGATTTCGCTGTCACGTGCGAGCTCAAGGGCCATTTCGGCAGCTCCCAACAGCTCGATAACACGCGCCCAATGAGTTGCCAGCGTTGCGTGGACGGGTTTACCGCCGAGCGTCGAGAACATCTTTTCGTACTCTGCTTGAGCAAGCGGCGTCGCCATGCTCTCTGCGACGTTCAACCTTGAGAGGGGTGTGGCCCGGTATACTCCGCTGTCTTTCCCATCGACAAATCCCTTCCATCCAACGTTTTTGAGGAAAGGAAACTTCAAATACGTCCATGATTCGACATGCTCGGAAATGTGGTTCAGGTACTCGGGAGGGGAGTACGTTACAAATTCTTTCCCTTCAGGGTCGACGACGCGGACTTTTCCATCATAGAAGTTGACCCGGTTCTTATTATCCACAAGCCCCATGTAGTAGGTTCGGTGGGTGAACGCATCCGAGAGAATCATGTCAACATATGCTTTGTTTTTCAAAACAATATCATTGAAGACTTGATTGGTAAACTTCCCAAATTCAACAAACCATTTGCAGTGCTCTTCGATTTCCTTCCGCTCATTTTCTACGATTCCCTTGCTAATGCCGCCCGGAAGCGATGTTACCTGGTGCGTTTGTTTGCCACCAATAATTTTTATCACCTCCTGCGTCCGCTTCCGCATTTCGATCACTCTTCCACCAACCTCGAGCCCAACTTTTCTCACGACACCAAGTATATTTCGTTCCGTCGGCGGAGCTTCCGGACCAACCACAAAATCCGGTCCGCCGAGGGCATAGAAGTGTGTGGTATGGTCACCCGCAAAGAAAACATTGTAGAGAAGTTGACGAAGTTTTTTCGCTGTCTCCGGGACTTCGACATGAAATACCGCATCGCAGGCTTTCACCGACGCCATATGGTGTGCCTCGGGACATACGCCACAGATGCGTGTCGTAATCCTGGGCATCTCTTCTACCGGTCGCCCGACACAGAACTGCTCGAACCCGCGAAGCTCCGGAATCTGAAAGTAGGTATTGACCACCTGGCCTTCATCATCAAGAAATATGTCGATCTTACCATGACCTTCGAGACGTGTGATCGGATCTATTTTTATCTGTCTCATGATTTTTCAACCCTTCTGAGGATGGAATGGGCAAGCGAGAATCTATAAAACGTGCCTATCGGATCCGCAATCTGGTCAAGAATCCTCTCAATATCGTCCGGCTCGTGCGCATCGATTATCGAGCTCAGAGCACTAATCATCTTTGCGCCCTGATCTATCACATTTGGCGGTGGGCCATAACAGCCCCTACACGGGACGTTAGCCTTTGTGCACAGTGCACCGCATCCATCCCGGGTCGCCGGACCCATGCATAAAATGCCCTGGTCGAGGAGACACTCATTCGGATTCGGCTCGATCTCGTATGGACGGAAGAAGCGGCTAATCTTCTTTTCTTTTCGTTCACGCGTGCACTCATCACAACAAGTCTTTGTCCCTGCACCAAGAATGGCACCCTTCTCCGGCAGCGGCTTGCCGCTCATGATAAATTCAATGACTCCCCAGATTTGACTCGGTTGCGGCGGACATCCTGGGATGTAGTAATCAACTTCTACCACCTGATCAAGCGATTTTACCGTTTCCCATATCTCGGGAATTTCGATCTGGCCTTCCTGAGTTTTTGTATGCGTCTGAGGATAAACACCCCCATTCTGACTCACCGTCGACGGCGAATCTCTGAAAGCCCAATCCATAATGCGGTCCTTCGTCGTGAGATTCGCAAGGCCGGGAATTCCGCCTTCAAGCGCACAGGATCCAAAAGCAACGAGAACCTTCGACTTCGCCCGAAGGAGGCGGGCGATATCAGCATTTTCAGAGTTGCGAATCGACCCGTTGAATAAGCAGATGTCTATGCTCTTGTCGTCCATTTTGCGGATATCGTCATACTTGAAATCCATTGCGACAGGCCAAAAGACGATATCAAATATATTTGCGACGTCGAGAATTTTTTCCTGCAAATCGAGTACGGCAATATCGCATCCTCCGCAACTTGCTGCCCAGTAAAGTGCCAATTTTGGTTTCGCCATTATTCTCTCCTTCTACTTAACCTCTGCCACGCCAGCCTTTTGGCCGTCTTTTCGCCCAGCATGGATGTAAAGCTCGAGGGGGCCAAGTGCGCGAATTTCTTCAGTAAACGTATTTACCACATGTGCGAACCGGTCTCCTTCCGAGGCAGATACCCATTCAAGGCGCAAGCGGCGGGGATCGATGCCGAAATCTCTGATGAGCCGTTTGAGAAATGGGATCCGACGAATTGTTTTGTAGTTTCCTTCCTGATAGTGGCAATCGCCGAGGTGACATCCCATCACGACCACACCGTCCGCACCGAGTTGGAAAGCCTTGAGAATGAACGTGGGATCAACTCTGCCACTACACATCGTCCGAATGATACGGACATTCGGCGCGGATTTAATGCGGGATACACCAGCCAGGTCGGCACCGGTATAGGAACACCAGTTGCACAGGAAACCTACGATTTTCGGCTCGAACGACATTCTAGCACCTCTTCTGCTTTTGGAACTCTTCGAAATTACAGACCTGCTTCATACCGTACGTGTCAGATAAGCAAACCATCCAGCTCAGCCAGAATTTGCGCATCGGTGAACCCTTGCCCCGTCATTGCAGAGGACGGACAGGCAGCCACGCATGTACCACATCCCTTGCAGAGCGCTTCATTGACGTGGGAGATTTTTTTCTCTTCGATGAATTCGATGGCAGAGTAAGGACAGAGATTGTTGCAGATTCGGCAGCCGCTGCAGAACTCTTCCTGCACCATCGCGCGTACCGGATCGATTTCAACCTCTCCCTTCGATATGAGCGAAAGCATCCTCGCCGCAGCGGAACTTGCCTGCGCAACGGTATCGGGGATGTCCTTTGGACCCTGGGCACACCCTGCAATGTAGATACCTTCAGTCGTTGTGGAAGTCGGATCAAGTTTCGGGTGACGCTCCAGAAAGAAGCCATCCGGACTCTTGCTGAGCGTAAACAGACGTTTTACCGTATCGCTATCGTGCCGCGGCTCGATAGCGTTGCAGAGAACAACCATATCAACGGGAATCTCCCGGAATTTTCCGATGAGTGTGTCTTCGCATCGCACCAGGAGTGTCTTCTCTCCATTATCACTCCATACGCCTTCCACGACCTCTGCCGCCTTGCCGCGGATCATGGTGATTCCCTCATCGAGAAGGCGCGTATAAAATTCTTCATACCCCTTACCAAACGCGCGCATATCGATGTAGAACTGGTAGATTGCTGCATCGGTCCGGTCATGCACCAGGTGAGCAAATTTGAGAGCATACATGCAGCATACGCGAGAGCAATAAGGATGGTGATTTATGTCCCTTGAACCGATGCAGTGTATAATGCCGACGGAGCGTGGTATCTTCCCATCCTTCAAGAGAACTTTCCCTCCGGTTGGACCGGTAGAATTCAAAATATGTTCAAATTCGAGTGAACTGTAGACATTGTCGAGAGCGCCATACCCATACTGGGCCATCTTCGATGCATCAAAGATGTCAAAACCTGTCGCAACGAGAATTTGACCGACGCTGATCTCCTGAATTTCATCTTTCATCTCATAATTGATAGCGTTCGGCTCGCAGACTGTGGAACAGACTTCACACCCCCCAGTCTTGAAATGAATACAGGAATGAGGGTCGATGACCGGAACACGAGGGACGGCCTGGAGCGATGGTAGGGTTATCGGCGTTTTCGGACCAAGTGTGAACTCGGGTATCTTCCCTTTGTAGTCTTCTGCCACCATAGTGATGTGACCAGTGGGGCAGAGCTGAGCACACGCGCCGCATACGATGCACCTGTCGGTTCTGTCATTAAACGGAAGAACAACTTCGCGCTTGATCCCGGTATTTGCAAAGCCGAGAACGCCGGCTTTCACAACGTCATTACAGATATTGACGCACATCCCACACAGTATACAAGCGTTTTCTGACTCGTCACATTCAACGCTCAAAAAACGAGGTCTCTCGACGCCCAGCTTTTCGGCCATTTCACGCACGACCTTGACATTTGGCCATCGGGAGAGCATGAGTTCCATGATGATTCGGCGGATCCACTTCACCCGGTCCGAATCGGTGTTCACAGTGATTCCTGCGCGAACCGGATAGTTGCAGGCAGTAACGATACGACTTCGCTTTCCACGAACAACCTCGACGCTGCACAACCGGCATACTCCATATGGTTCCAAGTAGTCGTTATGGCACATCGTGGGGATCCAGATCCCCGCCTTCTCCGCTGCCTTCAGAATCGTTGTTTCTTCAATGACTTCGATCCGTTGACCATCAATGTTGATCGTTACCATGGTAATCTCTTTGGATTAGTCTACGTAGATTGCGTCAAACTTACAGACATCAGAACATATGCCGCACCGACCGCATTTTTCAACATCGATCGTGTGGACCTGTTTCGTCTCGCCCAGTATGGCTCCATCCGGACAATTCTTCTTACACACACCGCAACCGTGTCCCTTTTCGAGACATATATCAGGATTGATCGTGTATGTGATGAGCTCCCGGCAACTATGAGCAGGGCATTTCTTCTCCTTCACGTGCGCTTCGTATTCTCCTCTAAAATACTTCAGCGTGGTGAGAACGGGATTCGGAGCAGACCCTCCAAGAGCGCAAAGCGACGATTCCGCGACAAAGTTGGATAGCTCTTCAAGGAGAACAAGATCAGTCTCTGATCCTTTGCCATTCGTAATTTTCTCAAGGATATCGAGCATCCGCTTCGTACCTTCTCTGCACGGTATGCATTTTCCGCATGACTCAGCTTGTGTGAAGGCGAGAAAATATTTCGCCATATCGACCATGCAATTATCTTCGTCGGTGACGACCATCCCACCCGATCCCATCATTGATCCCACTTTGGTAAGTTCCTCATAATCAACTGGGAGATCGATCAGGCTTTCCGGAATGAATCCTCCGGACGGTCCACCTGTTTGAACCGCTTTGAACTTTTTGTCATCCTTGATGCCGCCTCCGATATCATAGATGATCTCGCGAAGCGTGATCCCCATCGGAACCTCGATGAGACCGGTGTTATTGACTTTCCCGCTGAGAGAGAATACTTTCGTTCCCTTGCTACCACCCCATGCATCACTGGAAACATCGCCAGTACCAATGGAGGAGAACCATTTGGCACCCCGTAGTATTATCTGGGGAACATTTGCAAATGTCTCGACATTGTTGAGGCACGATGGCTGATCCCACAATCCGCGTTCGACCGTATGGACGTATTTTGCTCGCGGCTCTCCCGGTTTGCCCTCAATCGAAGCCATAAGCGCAGTCGACTCACCACACACAAAAGCGCCAGCGCCACGGACGATTCTGATGTCGAAATCGAAACCTTTGGCGAATATATCCCTTCCCAACAAGCCAAACTCGCGGGCCTGCTGAATGGCAATGCTGAGGCGTTCAAGGGCGATGGGATATTCGTTCCGAATGTACACAAAGCCCTGCTGGGCGCCGATTGCATACCCACCAATACATATTCCTTCAATGACGGCGTGCGGGTCAGATTCGATGGTGCTGCGATCCATAAAGGCGCCGGGATCCCCCTCATCGGCATTGCAGATGATGTAGTGCACATCGCCCGGGGAATTACGGCATGTTTCCCACTTTATGCCTGTTGGAAATCCACCTCCCCCACGGCCCCGCAGACCGGATGATTTAATCTCCTGAATAACCTGCTGAGGTGTCATCGAGGTCAGGACTTTTGCAAGTGCTTCATATGCACCGCGGCCGATTGCTTCATTGATGTTTTCCGGATTGATGAGCCCACGATTGCGAAGAACCACCGGTGTTTGATGGGCGAAAAACGGGATATCGGACATTCTTGGGATCGACTTTTTTTCTCCCGGTGGAACATACATGAGATCCTTCACCGGTTCTCCTTTGAGGAAATGTTCTTCAACGATGCGCGGGATGTCCGTCTTCTTCAAGAGCTGATAAAAGATCCCGTCCGGCTGAACAACCATAAGAGGACCAACGGCGCAGAACCCATTGCATCCCGTGGTCACTACGGCGACCTCCTTTTGAAGCCCGTGCTTGACAATCTCCGTTTCCAGCCTTTCCTTGATACTTATCGATTGGTTGGCGACACACCCCGTGCCCGCACACACCATAAGATATGCTCGATACATAATCCCTCAATCTCCTTCGTCAGTATATCCGCATCAGCATGATTTACCAACCACGGTTGCAAGCGCATATTCTCTCACAGCGTGCCCATTGACAATATGCGATTCAATGATCTTTCTTACCTTGTCCGGTGTCAGAAGAATATATTCCACAGGAGCAGATTCGTTGGCAATATCAACCTTCATCATCGGCTCACAGCTACACGAGCCTGCACACCCCGCATTAGTCACAAGAACATCGTCCAGGTTTCGGCGTTCAATTTCGTCCATAACCACCAGCAGGATCTCTCTCGCCCCTGCAGCAATTCCGCAAGTTCCCATATGAACGGTGATCTTTGCTCTGCCGATTCCTTGACGAATTGTCATTTGATGGCTTGCCTTGTTCCGAATGCTGGCCAAATCGCTCACAGCAATCTTCCCCATTGCGCAAT
>Ga0335082_10004458_pt1 | contig 15254 bp, 12 predicted proteins | sample Lox_Sample_41_FD_206718 | JGI IMG/M metagenome (GOLD analysis project Ga0335082, IMG submission 206718) | Soil microbial communities from Loxahatchee National Wildlife Refuge, Florida, United States - Lox_Sample_4.1 | ecosystem: Environmental > Terrestrial > Soil > Wetlands | place: USA...
TGAGGAACGCCCGGACCACCGCCTTGTTCCGCTGCGCGCTCATGTCCGGTCCTCGAAAGCCGGCAGTATAATCGCGCGACTCGCGCGGCCCGGGAGGGAAGGACAATGCGAATCGGAACCATGGCGGGCGCCGGCGACGGGGCGGGCCTCGATCAGCTCGTGGCGCAGGCGCAACGCGCCGAGAGCGCCGGCTTCGCGAGCTTCTGGCTGGCGAACATCTTCGCCTACGACGCGATCACGGTGCAGGCGCTGATCGGCCGCGTCACCCGGCGCATCGAGCTCGGCACGGCGGTCGTGCCGACCTACCCGCGCCATCCGATGGCGATGGCGCAGCAGGCGCTGACCACCAACGCCGCGAGCGGCGGCCGCTTCACGCTCGGCATCGGGCTCTCGCACAAGATCGTGATCGAGGACATGTTCGGGCTCTCCTACGCGCACCCGGCCCGTCACATGGCCGAGTACCTCGCCGCGTTGACGCCGCTGCTGCGCGGCGAGGCGGTGGACTGGAAGGGCGAGGAGTACCGCGTGCGCGGGCAGATCGCGGCGCCCGGCGGCGCGCCCGTGCGGCTGCTGGTTGCGGCGCTCGGCCCCGCGCTGCTGCGCCTCACGGGCCGCTACGCCGACGGCACCATCACCTGGATGACCGGCGTGAAGACGCTGGCGAGCCACACCGTTCCGGCGCTGCGCCGCGCCGCCGAGGAGGCGGGGCGTCCCGCGCCGCGTATCGTGGCCGGGCTGCCGATCGCGCTGGTGCGCGACGCGGCCGCGGCCCGCGAGAATGCGTCGAGGCAGTTCGCGATCTACGGGCAGCTGCCTTCGTACCGCGCGATGCTCGATCGCGAGGGCGCCGCGAAGCCGGGCGACGTCGCGATCGTCGGCGACGAGAAGGCGCTGCGCGCCGGGCTCGCTCGCCTGCGCGAGGCGGGCGTCACGGACTTCTGTGCGGCGGTGGCGCCGCTCGAGCCGGGCGCCGCGGAGCGCACGCTCGAGCTCCTCGCCTCCGAGCAGACGACCGCCTAGCGATCGCACGCAGCGAGGCGAAGCCGAACGAACGTGACCGATACGCTCCGCGTCACCTACCGCCTGGCGGTCGACCCCCGCGCGGCGGAGTCGCGCGCCGAGGAGATCGCGCGCGAGCAGACGGTCGAGGTGCCGCTCGCGGCGCTGCGCGACGACGCGCTGCGCGAGCGGATCGTGGGCTCCGTGGAAGCGATCGACGAGGAGGGACGCGGCGCTCGCGTCACGATCGCCTACCCGATCGAGACCACCGCGCACGACCCGGCGCAGCTGCTGAACGTCGTCTTCGGCATGACCTCGCTCCAGCCGGACGCCGAGTGCGTCGCGATCGACCCGCCGGCGTCGCTCTGCCGCGCGCTCGGCGGGCCGCGCTTCGGCATCGAGGGGCTGCGCAAGGCGACTTGTGTCGAGAAGCGCGCGCTCACCTGCACGGCGGTCAAGCCGATGGGGCTCTCGCCCGACGGGCTCGCGGGGCGCCTGCGCATCTTCGCGCGCGCCGGGCTCGACGTCGTGAAGGACGACCAGGGCCTCGCCGACCACGCCTTCTGCCCCTTCGAGGCGCGCGTGCGCGCCTGCCTCGAGGCAGTCGAGGAGGCCACGCAGGAGACGGGTCGGCGCACGCTCTACGCGCCGAATCTGATCGGCTCTCCCGACACGCTGATGCGGCAGCTGCGCCTCGCCGAGGATCTCGGCGCGCACGCCGTGATGGCGTCGCCGATGCTGGTCGGGCTGCCGGCCTTCGCCGAGCTGTGTCGGCGCTCCAGCGTGCCGGTGCTCGCGCATCCCTCGTTCGGCGGCGCGCTGCGCTTCGCCCCGGAGGCGCTCTTCGGGACGCTCTTCCGCCTGTTCGGCGCCGACGCGGTCATCTTCGTCGGCTATGCGGGGCGTTACGGGACACCGCGCGCCGCGTGCCGCTCCCTCGTAGATCGACTGCGCGAGCCGCTCCACGGGCTCCAGCCGTCGCTGCCGGTCCCGGGCGGCGGCATCGCGCTCGCGGAGATCCCGGAGATCGTCTCCTTCTACGGGCGCGACTCGATGCTGCTGATCGGCGGCGGCCTGCTGACCGCGCCGGACGACGCCGAGCTCGCCGCGCGCTGCCGCGAGTTCGCGCGCGGCGTCGCGGACGCCAGCAAGGAGGCCGACGCAAGTCGGCCGACGCGCAGCGAGGCGAAGCCGAGCGAAGGCCGGTAGCCCGAGCGCGAGCGACTAGCGAGCGCGAATGCCCGGCGGCTAGATTGGCGACATGTCGCTGCTCGACCTCGACGCCTTCGATCGCACGCCGCTCCAGCACGATCCGTGCGACCACGTGATCGTTCCGCGCTTCGTGCGGCCGGAGGCGCTCGCGGCGATCAACCGCGACTACCCGCAGATCGCCGACCCGGGGAACTTCCCGCCCGAGGTGCTCTCCTACGGGCCGGCCTGCGAAATGCTGGTGAAGGAGCTCCACTCTCCCGAGCTGCGCGCGCGCGTCGCCGCGAAGTTCGGCGTCGACCTCGAGCCGCTGCCACTCGAGATGACCTTCCGGCGCTTCTCGGAGGAATCCGACGGGGCCGTGCACAACGACTCGCGCGTGAAGGTCGTGACCGCGCTGATCTACTTCAACGAGACCTGGCCGCACGCGGCGGGCCGCCTACGGCTCCTCCGCGGCAAGCACGACGTGCGCGACTACGCGGCCGAGGTCGAGCCCGCCGCCGGAAACCTGATCGTCTTCCGCCGCTCCGAGAACTCGTACCACGGCTTCGAGCCGTTCGTCGGCGAGCGCCGCTCGCTGCAGATGTACTGGGTGCGCCCGAAGGACAAGAAGCGCGGCGTGAACCGCTACGGGCAGTGGCGCCGGCGCCTGAAGCGGCTGCTCAAGAGGAGCTGATCAGCGCGCGCACGCGCGCCGCGGCGAGCGCGAGATCGTCGGGCACGTCGCCGGAAGGCGAGCGGAAGGGCTCGCCCGCGAAGACCGCGAGCCCGCGCGACACCAGCATGCGATGGAACGCGGGGAAGTCGCGCGTCTGCGACAGGATGCGCGCGCGGAAGAGCGCGTGTCCGAGCGCCCCGCGCAGACCGCTTGCCGCGCCGTCGCCCGTCGAGAAGAGCCAGCGCGCGAGCGCGCGGCGACGCGCATCGAGCGCGCCGAGCGGGCCCGTCGGCATCGGCAGGATCGCGAGCGGGCGCCGCAGCCGGATCACCTCGACGATCATGGAGATGCTGTCCCCCGTCACGACGAAGCCATCGGCGAGGCCGAGCAGCGCGCGATACGGATTCTCGACAGCGTCCGGCGTGAAGCGGAAGAGCGAAGTGCTCGCCGGCAGCGCGCGCGCGAGCGAGTCGACGAACGCGGGCGGCGTGCGCCGGCTGGTGGTGAACCAGGGCGTGCCGCCCTTCGCCAGGACCTCTCGCGCGAGCGCGTCGAGGCGGCGCACGACGCGCTCGTCGTAGACGAACGGCCGCGTCGGCCCGCCGACGAGAAACGCGACGAGCGGCCGCGGCAGCGCCGCGAAGCGCGCGCGCCAGGCGTCTGCCGCCTCGGCGACCTCGCGTTCGGCCACGCGCATCAGCGGGAAGGTCATCTTGAAGACGCGCGGCAGCGGCGGGAGCTGCGCCTCCGCGCTCGCGATCACGAGGTCGAAGAGCTCGAGGCGGCCGGCCGGCTTTCCCACCAAGACCACGCGCGAGTGTCCCCCGCTCTGCACCTTCACCCACAGCGCCGCCATCGAGGGGCGTCGCCCGATGGTGAGGATCAGGTCGGGCCAGGGCGGCTCGAGCGGATCGGAGCGGCTTCGATCGAGGTGGTGCAGCGACGGCTCGACGCGCGGCTTGCCGAAGACCCACTGCTCCTTCAGCGCAATGTGGCGGCGCTCGAAGGGCCAGCCGAGCGCGTCCGCGAGCACCTCGACCTGCGCGTTGTCACCGCGCTTGTCGCCGAGCACGAGCCAGACGCGAGGCGTCAGCCGAGGCTCCGCACCGCGGCCTCGCCCGACTCGACGCGCACCGCGAGGCCCTTCTCGATGCGGAAGGCGCGGTCGACGCTGCGGACGAGCACGGGCCGGTGGGTGATCGCCACGACCGTGATCTTCCCGTGCAGGCTCATCAGGATCCGCCAGACCTCTTCCTCGGTCTGCGGGTCGAGCGAGCTGGTGGCCTCGTCGAGGATCAGGAGCTTCGGCTCGAGCGCGAGCGCCCGCGCGATCACGATCCGCTGTCGCTGTCCGCCCGAGAGGCGCGTGCCGCGCTCGCCGACCGAGGCGTGGATGCCTTCGGGCAGCGCGGAGACGAAGTCCCACGCGCCCGCCTTGCGCAGCGCGCGCTCGGCGCATGCCGCGTCGATGCTCGGGTCGCCGAGGCTCACGTTGTGGAGCACACTGTCGTGGAGGAGCAGCGCGTCCTGGGGCACGTAGCCGATCAAGCGCCGCCACGCGTTGAGGTCGAGCTCCTGGAGCGGCACGCCGTCCACCGTCACCGAGCCGTGTTGCGGCCGCAGCAGGCCGATGATGAGATCGACGATCGTCGTCTTGCCGACGCCGGAGAGCCCGAGCAGCGCGGTCGACGTGCCGGCCGGGATCTCGAGCGTGAGACCGCGCAGCACCGGCTCCTTGCCCTCGTAGGCGAAGACCACGTCGTCGAGCCGGATGCCGCGCTCGAGCGACGGCGAGCGCGTACCGGGCGAGTGCTCTTCCTGCGCGCGCGCGCCGCGGATCATGTCCTGGAGCGCGGAGTAGGCGCTCTCTCCGACCACCGCCGTCTGGTGCATCTCCTGGAGCTTCCCAGCCAGATCGAGCAGTCGCAGGAACAGGAAGGTCAGCACCATCGCCTCGGGGCTCCGGAGGTGCCAGATCGAGGTCGTGTACCAGAAGCCGACGCCGATGAGCACGGCCGAGATCGCGAGCTGCGAGGCTTTGAGGCCTTCCTTCGCGATCACCTCGAGCCGCAGCGCTCGGTCGAGCGCCGTCGTCTGTCCCGCGAGCACCTTGTCTGCGAGCTTCTCGCGGCCCATCGCCTTCAGCGACTTGACCGACAGCACGTTGTCGTTCAGCTGCGCCGCGATCGAGCGCAGGATCTTCGTCTGGCGCTTGCCCGAGCGGCGCGCGATCCGCACGAGGCGGTGCAGCACGAGTGCGATCGCGCCCGCGATCGCGAGGTAGTAGAGCGTAGCCTTCCACGAGATGAAGAGCGCGACGACCGCGTAGACGACGAGTTGGACCGCGATCTGCATGAACTTCGCGCCCTGGAAGTAGGTCTTGGAGGCGCGGTCGGCCTCGCTCGACATCGCATTCACGAAGCGCCCGACCGGCTGCGAGTGGAAGTACTGCCAGCGGACCGCGAGCAGCGCGCGCACGAGAGAGAGGCGCAGGTCGGTCGCGATGCTCGCGATCGTGTAGCCGACGTAGCGATACGCGGTGAAGTCGAGCCCGGCGCGCAAGGTCATGCCGAGTGCGACGACCGCGATCAGGGAAACGATGTCCGGCTGGATGCCGAGGTGATGCATCGCGTCCAGCACGCTGCGCGAAAGGCGGTTCATCTTCTCGTCCGGGCCGGGCTGGGACAGCGCGAGGAGTGGGACGAATGCTCCGAGGCTCACGCCCTCGGCGAACCCGGACCCGAGCAGCAGCAGCAACGTGAGGGCGCTCCGCCACGGATAGCGACGGGTGTAGTCGAGGAGCACGCGCATGGCGGCCCGGCGGCGGCCTAGGCGGCCGACTCGAGAGTCGGCCGGCGCGGAGCGAGGCGAAGCCGAGCGGAGTCCATCGAACTAGGCGGCCGCGTGCGGCGTGCGGTCGAGCAGCTCGAGCGCGTCGTGGCGGAGATGGTTCTGGCGCATCTCCTCCCGCAGCAGCTTCTCGTCCACCACGCCCGCGTCCACGCACTCGCGCAGGAGGCCGAAGAAGAAGCGCTCCTGCTCGGGATCCGGGTGCGGCTGGTAGACGCCGCTCTCGTGCGGATCGCCGAAGAGACGCCGCCGCACGGGGCCGAGCCAGGTGGCCGGCTTCGCGACCAGCACGCGCTTGCGCGCCGGGCGGAAGTCCATCGGCAGACCCGTCTTCCACGGCTGGGTGCGCCGGCGCGTGTTGTGGAGCAGCCGCGTGCGCGGGGTCAGGTGGTCGAAGTCGTTCCACTCGGGCTCGAGCAGTCCGATCGTCTCACGCGGCTCGTAGCGCAGGCCGATCCAGTCGATGTAGTCGCGCCGGCCGTCGAAGAGCGCGGCGAAGTCGTCCTCGCAGCGCCAGTGCGGGAGCTTCGCGTTGTCGAGCAGCATGACGCTGCTCGCCATGTGCTCGCTTCGACCCGGCTTCCCCCGGGTGCGACACCAGATCGCCTTGCCCTGCATGTCACGCGACAGCAGCTCCCACACGTCGCCTGCCGCGAAGATGTCGGGGTCGATTACGAGGGCGCGTCCGCGATACCCCATCTCACCCGGAGGCGCGAAGCGCAGCGGGGTGAAGGACTGGAGATCCTCCATCTCCCAGCGGACGCGCACGCCGTCCCGCAGGAACTCCTGCCCCTCGCGCGCCCACAGGAACGGGAAGGCCTGGGTGTGCAGGATGCGCACGTCGAAGCGATCCGCGTGGGCGGAGTTCCGCCGCAGGGAGTGCTGCGAGACGAGGGCTCCCAGGTACTGGCGATGATTGGTGTGGATGAAGACGCAGGGCCGGTCCGCGCCGTTCAAGCAGCGTCCTCCCGGCAGGGGGTGGGCGAGGCGAGGCTAACACCGCGCGAGGGCCCTCGAAAGGCGTCCGCGCGGTCACGCCGGACGGCGTTTGTTATGGTGCGAAGGGTCTGCCCGGGAAGAGGCGATGATCCGCAACCTGCTCGAAAAGACACCGCGCTACGCGCTGCTCGTGCTGGGCTTCTGGCTCCCGCGGGACCGCAAGCGCCGGGCCGAGCGCTGGCTCCGAGGCTACGAGCAGTGCTCGAAGCTCCGGCGCGCCGACGCGGTGATCGTGTCGTACGGCAAGAGCGGGCGGACCTGGGTGCGCGTGCTCATCTCCCGCTTCTACCAGCTCCACTGCGGGCTGCGCTCGGAGCGGCTCCTCGGCTTCGACAACCTGCACCACAAGGACCGCCGCATCCCGCGCATCTTCCTGACGCACGACAACTACATCCAGGACTACAGCGGCCACCGCGACAGCAAGCGCGATTTCTACGACAAGCGCGTAGTCCTGCTGGTGCGCAGTCCCCAGGACGTCGCGGTCTCGCAGTACTTCCAGTGGAAGTTCCGCATGCGCGCGCGCAAGAAGGCGCTGAACGAATATCCGGACCACGGCGCCGACATCTCTCTCTACGATTTCGCGATGAGCCCGGCGGGCCTGCCGAAGATCATCGACTTCATGAATCTGTGGGCCGACGAGAGGGAGCGCATCCGCGACCTGCTGATCGTCCGCTACGAGGACCTGCGCGCCGACACCGCGGGCGTGTTCGCGAAGATCGTCCGGTTCCTCGGCGCGCCCGAGGACACCGCCGCGATCCGCGGCGCGGTGGAGTACGCGTCGGTCGAGAACATGCGCAAACTCGAGGAGAAGCGCGTGTTCTGGCTGGCGGGCGGTCGCATGACCGCGCGCGACAGCTCCAATCCGGACTCCTACAAGGTCCGGCGCGCGAAGGTCGGCGGCTACCGGGACTACTTCGAGGACGAAGAGGTCGCGCGCATCGACGCGCTCGTGCGCGCGAAGCTCTCGCCGGTCTACGGCTACGGCGAGCCGAAGGCGAGCGCGCCGAACGTGCCGGCGGGACGACCCGGGGGGACGTCGTGAAGCCTTGTGTCTTCATCCACAGCAACGGCAAGCAGATGGTCGGGGCGCTCGTCGCCGAGTACGCGCTGCGCCGCAACTCGAAGCGCCCCGACGCCTTCGACGTGCGGATCATCCAGCAGGAGCACTATGCCTTCTTCCGCGACTACGAGGGGCGCCGCTACCTGCGCGACGGCGCCTGGCGCCTCTGGCACAACGACGACCTCCAGTCCTTCACGCCGCTGCGCTTCATGCCGCCCGAGCTGATGGGCTACCAGGGCCGCGCCCTCGTGATCGACCCCGACATCTTCGCGGTGGGCGACGTCGTCGAGCTGCTCGCGCGCGACATGCAGGGCAAGGCAGTCCTGGCGCGCCGCCGCGCTGGCTGGAAGAAGAAGACCTGCTGGGCCTCCAGCGTGATGCTGCTCGACTGCGCGCAGCTCTCGCACTGGCGCTGCCAGGCCGACTTCGACTCGCTCTTCGAAGGGAAGTACGACTACTCCGACTGGATCTGCCTGCGCTGTGAGCGCGAGGAGACCCTCGGTCTGCTCGAGGCGGAGTGGAACGACTTCGACCACCTGACCTCGCACACGCGGCTGCTCCACAACACGCGCCGCTGGACGCAGCCGTGGAAGACCGGCCTGCCGGTCGACTTCGTGCCGGGCGACAAGGTCCTCGGGCTTCCCTTCATCGACAAGCTGATGCGGCTACGCCGCGAGTGGTTCGGCGACCACGCGCTGCTCGGCCGCTACGTGCGACATCCCGACCGCAAGCAGGAGCAGTTCTTCTTCGGCCTGCTGCGCGAGTGCCTCACGCGCGGCGTGTTGAGCGAGGCGATGCTGCGCGAGGAGATCGCGCGCAACCACGTCCGTCACGACGCCTTCGAGGTGCTCGACCGCACGCCGCCGCTGCCGGCCTGAGGCGCGGGAGCCGACCGCGACTGCTCCGCGCAGAGCGCCTTCGCCAGCTCCTCGCCCGCAGCGCGATGTCCGAGCTGGTTCCAGTGTCCTCCGCACGGGATCGCGTTCTCGAAGCCGTGCAGGCATTGGCCGGTCGCCTCGGCGCGCGCGCGCAGCGGCAGCACGAGCGCGAGCGCGTCGATCCCCTCGCGCGCGGCGAAATCGAGCAGGCGGCGGTCGGGATAGAGCAGGTCGGGGTCCGCGCCGAGCTTCTGCGCGAAGCGCGCGCGCACGGCCGGATCGGGGTGGACCTGGATGCCGGTCGAAAGCGTGAGCAGCAGGAAGTGCGCCCCGTGGGCGCGCACCTCGTCGCGCATCATCCGCAGCAGGTCCTCGGTGGTGCGCCAGGCGAGCTGCCAGTCGGGATCGCTCGGCTCGCGGTAGACCTGGTTGTCGAGCCCGGGCTCCTCGCCGGCCTCGAGCGTCGCCGTGCGCTTCTCCTCGTCGAAGCGCGCGAGCTGTTCGGAGCGGCGGCGAAGCTCGGAGGCCTCCATCAGCAGCTGGAGGACTCGCACGTGCGGCACGAGCGCGTAGAAGCTCCGACCCAGCGGACCGGTGCGAAGGCGCTGCCCGAAGGAGTCGTTGAAGCTCGTGTCGAGCACGAGCCGGCCATCCCGGTAGACGAAGTAGGGACGGCCGCCCTTCTGGAGTGGCTCGGTGTTGTTGCGGAAATCGTTCCCGACGAAGAACGCGAGCACGACCTCCTCCGGATGCCAGTTCCACACGCGCTCGCGCAGCAGCAGCAGCTCCTGCACGGTGCCGTAGCCGGTGACGCCGAAGTTCAGGAGCTCCGGGTGGCGCCCCGCGAGCGCCGCGCAGCCGGCGAGCTCGCGTTCGGCCACCGAGGCGAACGTCTCCTCCTGCGCCACGTGGCGCGCCTCCGTGAAGGAGTCGCCGAGCACGGCGATCCTCAGGGCACCCGGCGGAGGCGCCAGCTCGCGGTCTCGGTCGCGGAAGCCCGCCGCGTTGATCGCGACGAAGCCGTGCCCTTCCTGCGTGTACCAGCCGGAGGCGCCTGGGATCAGCGACCCGCCGAGCAGCGCGTCGGGACGGTCGAAGCGCGGGAACGAGATCCCGGTCGCGCGCATGAAAATTTCACAAAGTGTGAGCGCGATCACCACGGATCCGAGCGCGAGCGCGAGGTTCCCGCGCATGGCTCGTGTGGAAGCGGCGTCCTGCCGAGACTTCGACACGGTCCCCCTTTTTGGGGGCGCATCATCGCAGACGTCTGCGTTATACACTCGCTGTCGCTCGAGGTCGGATGTTCGAAGGGGCACACGGACATTGGATCCTGCTTCACGTCGGTCTTCCGAAGACCGCGACGACGGCTCTGCAGGACCACGTCTTCGCGCAGCTCCCCGGCGCGCGTTCGATCGGCAAGCCGGAGCCGCCGAAGCCGCTGAAGAAGGCGCTCCGACGGCTGATCGGCGAGAGCGATGGAGATCCCACCCGGTCCGATCTCGAGTCCATCCGCGCTGTGCTGCACCCGCCGCGCTCGGACGGCAGCACGACCATCCTCTCGCACGAGGGACTGACCGCGACCCGCCACGAGCTGCGCGACGGCGATCGCTTCCTGCGCGAGAAGGGCTTCCGCGTGCAGCGCTCCCGGGTCGCGCGGCGCCTGCGCGAGGCCTGCGACGCCGCGGCGCAGGTGCTCTTCACGGTGCGCGAGCAGTGCAGCTGGCTGCTCTCGCTCTACAGCGATCTGGTCCTGCGCGAGGGGCTCACCACGAGCTTCGATTCATGGGTGGAGAACGGTCTCGACGACCTCCATCACTTCTCTGGCGACCCTGACTTCCACTGGCTGGTCGACGTCTACGCCGCCGAGTTCGGCGCCGAGAACGTCCACGTGCTGCCGTTCGAGGACCTGCGCGCGAACCGGCGCCGCTTCGCGGCTCGCGTCGCGGCGGCAGGAGGTCTGGACGAGGGCGAGCTGCTGCGGCGGATCGCGACGCTGCCACGCGTGAAGACCACCGACGAGCTGCGCCAGGGCGCCTTCCACGTTCCCTCGCGGCACACCAAGGACCGCCGGGCGCCGGGGCACGTGATTCCCGAGATTCCGGCGGAGTTCCCGAGCGCACTGCGGGAGAAGGTCCGCGACTTCTGTCGCGCGGGGAACCGGGCGCTCGTCGAGCGCTTCGGCTCTCCACTCGACGCGCACGACTACGCGCTCTGAGCGGCGGAGCCGCGCGGCTCAGCGATCGAAGAGCGCGCGCACCCGCGCGACCGCGCGGTCGAGGTCGCGCAGCGGAGGCGGCGAGCCCTCGGGCGCCTCGTCGCCGAGCCAGCTCGCACGCCCCGACTCCACGAGCCGCTGCTGCACGATGCGGATGTCGCGCGTCAGCCGCTCCGGGCCGTGGCGCATGGTCTGGTAGTAGACGAAGGCCTTGCGGTGGTTGCGGTCGAAGAGCTGCCAGCCCGACCCCGGACCGTGCGGCCCGTCCTCGCGCATCGATGTGATGCCCTCGCCGGTGTCGTAGAGATGGACCGGGCGTCCCGTCGCGCAGGCCTCGGCCATCATCGAGACGCTGTCCGCGGTCGCGATGATGCGGTCCGCGTTCGCGAGGATTCCGAAATAGGGGTTCTCGGGGTCGTCGGGCGCCCAGCGGTAAAGGAAGTGCGGGACGTCGATCGCGGCGACGAGCGCCTCGACGGTCTCGGGCAAGGTGCGCGCGCTCGTCGTGACGAGCAGCGACCCCCCGAGCTCGCGCGCGAGCGCGCTCGCCCGGCGCCCCAGCCGCCAGCCCGAGCGCGCGTCGAACGGGTAGGGGCCGCTGTTGCCGCCGGCCAGCACGGCGATCAGCGGGCGCGGCAGCGACGCGAAGCGCGGGGCCCAGGCCGCGGCCTCCTTCGCCAGGCGCTCGGGGGTGACGCGGTGCAGCGGCGCCTCGTTCTGGAGCACGTTGGGGGCGTCGGGCACGCGGTACTGCGGCGTCGTGACCACGAGGTCCCAGCGCGACGGACGCGCCCACGGCCTGCCCACGTGGACGAGCCGCACGCGCCGGTCTGCGCTGCGGCGGATCCAGCGCGCGATCGGCTCGTTGCGCCGTCCGGCCGTGATCACGAGGTCGGGCCACGGCGGTCCGAGCGGGCTCGAGCGGGACAGATCGACACCGGCCAGCGTGCTCGAGAAGGGCCAGTTGACCAGCACCTCCCAGCGCACGTACACGAAGCGCTTGACCTCGAAGGGCCAGCCGAGCGCCTCCCCGAGCGCGAGCACCTGCGTGTTGTCGCCCGCCCGATAGGCCGTGAGCAGCCAGACACGCGGCGGCGTCGACGGCCCGGACGCCTCCGGGCTCCGGCTCTCCGCCATCGCTATCGGCCTCGCAGCGAGGCGCGCGCGCGCCAGCTCGCGATCAGCGCCCCGCACGCGCCGACCAGCGCAATCGGCCCCCAGCCGGCGATCTCGGGCGACAGCACCTTGCCGTTGCCGAGCGACGCGCCGACCGCGGTCAGCAGTCCGTGCGCGAGCGCGAGCGCGAAGCTCACCAGGATCATCTGGCCGAGCGTCGCGAAGGGCGGGCCGATCGCCGCGAAGGCGAGCGCGAGCGTCGGTAGCACCACGCAGGCCAGCGGCGCGGCGCGGCGCAGCTGGGCCTCGACCTGCATGGCGGTCGGATCGTAGCCGTCGGCGATCGCCTCTCGGATCGACTTCTCCAGCTCGCGCAGCGGCAGGTCGCCCGTGTCGACCTCGGCGGGCAGGTCGTCGCCGAGCTTCACGTAGGTCTGCGCACGCGTCTGCGAGATCGAGGTCGGCTCGATGTCGGTGCGGAGCGCGTCGCCGAGCTGCCAGACGCCGTTGCCGATGTGGCGCGCGCGCACGGCGTCGGTGCGGCTCGTCGGGATGCCCTCCTCGAGCTCGTAGACCGTCAGGTTCTCGGCCTGTCCGGCCAGTGGATCGAGCCAACCGATCTCGTAGAGCGAGCCGTTCGTCTGGCGCCAGATGCTGTGGCGCGTCTCGTCGCGGTTCTTGATCTCGACGTTCTTGATGTGGCGGGCGAGCGCGCTGGCGTGAGGCGTCCACTCGTTCGCGAGAACGTGGTAGAAACCGGCGAGCAGCACGCAGCCCGCGATGATCGGGGTCACCAGGCGCGCCGCCGACACGCCGCAGGCGCGCATCCCGAGCAGCTCGCCGCTCGCGACGAAGAGGCTGGTGGTCAGGGCGGCGGCCGCGATCAGCGCGAGCGGCAGGACGCGCGAGACGAGCAGCGGCAGGCGCGCGGCGTAGTAGCGCACCACCTGGCTCGGCGTGGAGCCGTAGCGCGTGAACCACTTCAGATTGTCCATCACGTCCATCAGCAGATACGCGACGAGCAGCACCGCGAAGCAGAGCGCCGTCAGCTCGACGAAGCGCGAGAGCACGTAGCGGTCGAGGATCAGCCGATGCGAGCGCGGAGGCCGCGTCACGCCCCGGCGCGCGCGGCGCGCCGCGAGCCGCGTGCGCAGGCTCTCGCGCAACCTCCCGCGCGCCACGCGCACGCTGAGCCAGGCCGCACACAGCGCCAGCAGCGCGTTCGGGAGCCACACGGCGGCCGCGACCGGCACGCTCTGGCTGCGCGCGAGGCCGTGGCCGACCTGGACCAGGCCGTAGTAGAGCGCGGTCGCGGTGAAGCCGAGGATCGCGCCGCTCGCGCGCGACGGCTTCGATCCGGTCAGCAGTAGCGGGATCGCGAGCCATCCGAAGAGCGCGCCCGCGACCGGCAGCGCGACGCGCGCGTGCAGCTCGGTCAGCGCGCCCCGCCGCGCGCGCTCGTCGGGCTCGTTGCGCGACATCTCGAGCAAGGTCGCCGCGCTCGCGGCGGAGAGCGGGTCGATCACGTGCACGGCGTCCGGCGTGATGTCGAGGAGCTGGTCGAACTGCTCGAAACGCACCTCCGAGAGCTGGCCCTTCACGGGCATCAGGAAGAGCCCGTCTTCCAGCACGATGCGGGCGGTCTGATCGGACTGGCGCTCGAAGCGGCCCGTGCGCGCGAAGATGGTCTCGCCGATCGGCGGGGCGTAGGCCGCCACGCCGCGGAGCTGCTCGCCGTTGCTCGAGACCTCGCGTGCCTCGATCCACCAGTCGCCGAAGCTGGCCGCGGCCCCGCTCTTCAGCGAGCCCCCGGGGTTGCGGCCCGCCGCCTTCGCCATCTCCTCGTTCAGCGCCTGGTTCATGTGCGGCGCGATGGCCCACGAGATCAGCAGCGCGACGGCCGTCGCGGCGAGCGAGAAGGCGAAGACGGGCCGCACCAGGCGAAGCGGCGACACGCCGCTCGCTTCGAGTGCGAGCAGCGCGCGATCCGCGCCCATGCGTCCCATCGCCGTCAGCGCGGCGACCAGCAAGGCGAACGGCAAGGTCTGCGCGATCACCGGCACCATCCGGTAGACGATGATGGTTCCAACCTCGCGTGCGCCGAAGCCGCGATTGATCACGAGGTCGGAGTAGTCGACGAGCTCGGCCGCGAGCACCGCGAAGGCGAAGACCCCGATCAGCAGGAAGAGCGCGCCGGCGAGCTGGCGGACGGCGTAGCGCCGCACCGTGCGGCCGAGCGGGCGGGTGGATGCGTAGGCCGGATTGACGATCGGCGCGGGGGTCGCGGGCAGGGCGTGTTCGCGTCGCGGCGTCGCGCTGGCCTGCGCCACGTCAAGCCCCCCCGCCGGACATCGGGTTCGTGTAGTCGACCTTCACGACGGCGCCGAGCGTGCGGGGCGCGCCGCCGGCGTCCGCCTCGAGCGAGAAGCTCGCGCGCGCGAGCAGCATTCGGGGCCGCGTGCGCGACGCGAGCACGCTGCGAAGGGGCATCGCGACGCGGTCGAGCAGGTCGAACGTGAAGAAGGGCTCGCGCGCCTCGCCGCGCAGGCGCAGGCCGTTCACCGCGAGCTCGAGCCCGGCGACGCTCGGGTAGCCGTCGCCGCCCTTCCAGCGAAGCGCGGCGCGCTCCGGCGCGCCCTGGTAGACGACGCGCCCGTCGCGCCGCACCGCGACCCACTGGTGTGTCTTGCCGTCGACCGTCGCGATCTCGGTGAAGTAGATGCCGAGGTCGGACTCGAGCACGAAGACCTCCGCGCGCCGCACGAGGCACGAGGCCTCGAGCTCCGCGGTCCAGCGGTGGGTCAGCGCGACGTGGCCCTTCTCGAGCGGCGTCGGGCCCGGCATGCCGAGCGACCAGAGGCTCCCGCTCGCGTCGCTGCTGATCTCGTGCACCTCGATCGGGCAGCGCTGCGGCAGCGACGCCGGCCACACGGGCTCTCCCGACGGCTTCCACTGGACGCCGAGCTCGAACTCGTCCTTTCCGACATCGAGCCGATGCATGGCCTGACCGCGATCGAAGACGATCGAACGTAGATCCATTCGAAGCCCGTCGCGCGAGAGCTTCCAGTCTCCCTCTTCCTCGCTGCGCCGGAAGACCTGCACCTTCTCGTCGGGGGTGACCACGAGCCCGACGACGGCGGCCTTGTGGTCGCCCCAGCCGAGATTCGTGACGACCGCCTGCGAGAACACCAGATGGCCCGACTCGAAGCGCGCGATCAGATCCCACGCGTCGCTCGCGAATTCTCCCTCCGGGAGTCGCACCGCGGGACC